>Ga0209722_1001057_pt1 | contig 25827 bp, 21 predicted proteins | sample BioC12SIPDNA_2_FD_185745 | JGI IMG/M metagenome (GOLD analysis project Ga0209722, IMG submission 185745) | Anaerobic biogas reactor microbial communites from Washington, USA - Biogas_R1_A C12 SIP DNA (SPAdes) (version 2) | ecosystem: Engineered > Bioreactor > Anaerobic > Unclassified | place... | reverse complement strand
TGCCGCCGCAGTGAGGACACGTCGTGTACGAAATCAGGAGACCGTGATCCCGAAGATACGTTTCAGCGGCCTCTTCATCATGGGTATATCGACCTAAGTCGATAAGGGAAACCACACGCTCACCTTCGTTCTCAGTATTTGAAGGTGGCACTAATTAAATAATTGCCTAAAGATATCGGGTATCTGAGGCCCGCAGGAAGATTCCATCGTCCGGACCCCCCCGTCCTCGTCTTCAGCACTGCTCAGGTTCCCCGCCGCTCTGGCACAGCTCTCCCGGGGCAGGCGGAGAAGAACCGTGGTGAACTCCCGGGGGCGGTGCGGATGGGACCCTCTCGATACCATTGATCTAGATCGCAGGGGTTTCGCACGCCCCTACCCCCGTTCTGCCAGGAAGGAGCGGGTTCCTAACCCGTCTCGAACCGGTGAGCGCGTCCGAGAGGGACGCGATCCCGGAGGGTTCGGGGCTGGAGCGTCCGGGGGTGACCGGCCTGCACGTGCAGTGGGCGTGGCGGACGGAAAGGGATCGTGGAGCAGGGATAGCAGTGCCGCTCGCTTCTCCGGGAAGTGCGTGGCATGGGAAGGGCGCACCTGATCCCGGCGAACGAGGCTGCCATATCGGGACCCGTGACGGGCACTCGACGGGGGGGCACGCTCCATGGAGACAACCAGGACGGGACAGCAATCGGGAATCATCTGCGTGTGCCGAAGTCACGATCTGCTGGTGCGAGACCCCGTATGCAACGCGGTCGCCGGATCGCCCAGGAACGGGTCGCCGGGCGTCCAGGGCATCATGGCGGGACACGGTCCGGTCGTCTGGCCGGAAGAGCAGATCGAGAAAGGAGGGCGGCGTATGGTCCACCCGGTGTCTGCACGCCCAGGTCGGAATTCGAATCCGAGTCGATGCCGTGACAGGGCATCATGATAGGCCACTACACTACCTGGGCTCTCGACGGGGTTTTGCCGCAGATCCCGCCTCCCGGAGTCGAACCGGGGACATCGCGGTAGCCGCGCGATCACGTTGAACCGTGAATCATACTACAGCCGCGCACTCTACCAGGCTGAGTTAAGGCGGGTCCTGTTGCCCTGTAGAATGAGCCCGAATTCCAGTTAAACTTATCGACATCCGCCGGCAATTTTCCGCCGGAACAGAGACTTCGCGCCGAACCGGCGGTCCTCGCGCCGGACGGCCCCAGCCCGCGTCTTACCCCCGCAGCCGGATTTCCGCGGGTATGCATGCGAATGATTATCACCCCTGGGGACGGTGATCGAAGCAGTCGTTCTTCGAGGCCCGATCCCCCCATGTCCCCGCCGTCCGTCCCGCTCGAGGCCATCCGGCAGCCCGCAGTCCTCTACGGCACCGACGGCCGGATCGTCGCCGCGAACGACCTCGCCGAGGCCCATGCCGGGCAGCCGCTCGAAAGCCTCTCCGCCGTCGAGCTCGCCACCGTCTACGACGTCCGCGTGCCGGGCGGCGCGCCCTTCGCGGATGCGGGCGCGACGCTCGGGCGGGCCCTCGCCGGCGAGAACGTCGTGGAGATCCCGCTTGTTATCACCCTCGCGGATGGCGTCATTCGCGAGATCCTGGCGTCGGCCTCCCCTGTCCAGGAGGAGGGCGCCGTCACCGGGGCCCTCGTCGTCTGGCAGGACGTCACGGCGCGGGTAACGACCGAGCGCGCGCTGCGGGAGAGCGAGGAGAAGTACCGCGTCATCCTCAGCTCATCCCCGGACATGGTCCTCCTGCTCGAGGCGGACGGGACCGTGGTGGTCATCAACGAGACCTACGCACGGGTGCTGGGCCGTCCCGTCGAGGAGCTCGTTGGCACGAACATCTGGGGTGTGATGCCCGCCGAGGTGACCGGCTACCGCCGGGAGCGCTTCGATATCGTCCTCCGTTCCGGGCAGCGCTGGCGGTTCCAGGAGGTCCGGAACGGCCGGTCGTACGACGCGATAGTCCAGCCTGTCCTCTCCCCCGGCGGCGAGGTGACACGGATCGCCATCATCGCCCGCGATGTCACCGAGCTGGGGCGGGCCGAGGAGGCGCTCCGGCAGAGCGAGGAGCGGCTCCGGCTGGCGCAGGAGGGGGGCAGTATCGGGATCTGGGACCGCGACGCCGCGACGGACCGGGTGACCGTCTCGCTCGGCGTCCTCCAGCGCTTCGGGCTGAAGGAGGAGGAGATGACGACCCTCGCCGACTGGCTGGGCCACGTCCACACCGACGACCGTGCCCACGTCGAGGCCGGGCGACTTGCCGCGCTGGCGGCGGGCGACCCGGTCGACCTGGAGTTCCGCTTCATCACCCCCACCGGAGAGGTCCGGTGGGTCACGCTCCGGGCCCGCGGGCTCCCCGACGCGAGCGGCGCCCTCTCCAGGGTGCTCGGCGTGATCGCCGACGTCACCGACCGGAAGCGGACCGAGGAGGCTCTCGTCGAGAGCGAGGCCGACGCCCGGTCGTTCTTCCAGAACATGGTCGACCCCTGCGCGATTTGCGAGATGGTCGTCGACGAGCGGGGCGAGCCGGTCGATATCCTCCTGGTCGACGTCAACCCCGCATTTTCGAGGACGCTCTCCCTGCCGGCCCGCAAGATCGTCGGGCAGACGGCCTTCATGATCCTGCCGGCCCTGCACCGCGAGTGGCTCGACCTCTTCCTCGAAGTGAGCCGCGAGAAGGGCTTCGTCACCCTCGAGGAACCGTTCCCCGCGCTCGAGCGCAGTTTCCACGTCACCGGCTTCCCTGTCCGCCACGGGCGGGTGGCGGTCGTCTTCCGCGACATCCCCGGGCAGGAGCGGGCATAGCCCGGAGACGCCCCACCGGCGGTTGCGTCCAACGGGCATGGCAAAGAGCAGTGCGACCACCCGGGTGACGCTCCTCGCCATGTTCCGCCGGGCCCGATCTCTCCCTCTTTCAGTATCGCATCCTTTAAATAGCACGCAGGCGCACGCTAGCGGGTATGTCCACCGACATAACAGCTCCCAGAAGGGATCGTTTTCTTCACGCAGAAGCGTGAAGTGACTGTTTTCGACACCACCCTCCGGGACGGTGAGCAGACCCCCGGGGTCTCGTTCCGCCAGGATCACAAGTTCGCAATCGCCACGCAGCTCTCAGAGGCCGGCGTCCACGCGATCGAGGCAGGCTTTCCCGCGTCTTCCCCCGCGGAGTTCGAATCCGTGAAGGCCATCGCGTCCATGAACCTCAAGGCCGATGTCTGCGGCCTCGCGAGGATGCTGAAGGGCGACGTGGACGCCTGCCTGGACGCCGGGGTGGACCTGGTCCACGTCTTCATCCCGACCTCGGAGATCCAGCGGGTCCACACGATCAGAAAGTCACCCGAGGAGGTGGTCGCGACCACCCGCGAGATCGTGGGATACGTCCGCGGGCACCGGGACAAGTGCATGTTCTCCGCCATGGACGCGACCCGGACCGAGCTCCCGTTCCTGATCGAGGTCTCGCGGGCTGCGGCCGAGGCCGGCGCGACCATCGTGAACGTCCCGGACACAGTGGGGGTCTTCACCCCGACCAAGATGCTCGACCTGATCGGCGCCCTGGTCCCCGAGGTGCCGGCGCCGCTCGACGTCCACTGCCACAACGATTTTGGACTCGCCGTCGCCAACACCGTCGCGGCTGTCGAGGCAGGCGCCTCGCAGGTCCAGGTCACAGTGAACGGGATCGGCGAGCGGGCGGGGAACGCCGATATCGCGCAGACAGTGATGATACTGGAGGCGATCTACGGGATCTCCACCGGCATCGAGACCCCGCGTCTCGTCGAGACCTCGCGCCTCGTCTCGCGGTATTCCGGGATCGCGATCCCTCCGAACACTCCGATCGTCGGCGACAACGCCTTCTCGCACGAGAGCGGGATCCACTCCCACGGCGTGCTGGCAAACGCGGCCACCTTCGAGCCCGGGATCATGACCCCCGAGATGGTCGGTCACCGTCGCCGGCTCACGCTTGGCAAGCACGTCGGCCGGCACGCGGTCCGGCAGATGCTGGCCGACGTCCACCTCGATCCCTCCGACGCCGAGCTCGACCGGGTCATCGAAAAAATCAAGGCCATCGCGAACCGCGGTAAGCGGGTCACCGATGCCGACCTCTACGAGATCGCCGAGACCGTCCTCGGGCTCGAGGGGGTCCAAAAGCGGGTCGACGTCCGCGACATCGCGATCATGACCGGGACGCACACGATCCCGACTGCCTCTGTCCGGGCCGTCGTCGACGGCGCCGAGCGCGTCGCTGCCTGCACCGGGAACGGACCGGTGGACGCGGCCATCAGGGCCATCGGTAAGATCGTCCCCCTTCCGGTCACGCTCAAGGAGTACGGGATCGAGGCGATATCGGGCGGCTCGGACGCGATCGCGCACGTCACCATCGCGGTCGAGGACGAGCGCGGGAGGATCTTCGATGCATCGTCGTCCGGTGACGACGTCGTGCTGGCTTCAGCCGAGGCGATGGTGAACGCGATCAACCTGCTCAGCCGGGCGGATAAGAAGTAGATAAGATCAGGTGGCGGAGGGCACGGCAGGCCCCCCCTCCAGCGCCGCCTTGACCTGGTTCTGGAGGTGCTCGAAACGACCCTGGAGCATCTGCTCCTGCCGCTCGAGCTGCTTGACACGGAGGTCGAGCGTCTCGGTCTTCTCTTTGAGCGAGGCCGCGACGTCCGCCTTCGGCTTCTGCATCATCACCGTCCCGACAGACTGGAAGACGACGGCGTCGTCGGCGAGGTCAGCGAGCTCCTCCTCGGCCCGCCGGGTCTCGCGGATCTCGATCTCGTACTGGGCCTTCTGGGAGAGGACCGTCTGCAACTGCTGCTGGACCTGCTGAAGCTGCGCGATCTGGTTCTGGACCTTGGGGGATATCGAACTCATTCTGGGACCTCGCTCACCATACGGTGACCGGTATGCCTATCGGGTTTGGAACCGGGCCTAATAAACGTGCGGATTGACCCTGAGGTCGTCCACCTCCGCGTACCAGACATGCACCATGTGGTCGGGGTGGTACCGGGTCTTGGCCTCACGAAGACCGGGCACGCCCATGTCCGACTCGCGGTTGATGTACGGAACGTAGTCGCGGAGCCTGATCGCGGTCTCCTGGTTGATCATCTTGTAGATCCCCTCGCAGTCGGGCAGCCCCTTCTCGAAGTGCACGAGTGCCGTCTGGGCGTTCAGCCGCTCGAAGACCGTCATCGCGGCAACATCCCCGTCCAAACGGATTGCGAGCCCCCCAAGGCCGAGCTCGATGAAGTGGCCGACGGCGAACAGGACCGCCCCGCGCTCGGCCGCCAGGACCGGGTCGGACTCGCAGTCCTTCCAGAGGCACCACCGGGCCAGGAACTCCCTTACCTCCTCCAGGTTCTCGGGCCCGATCGGCTCGACCGTGCTCGGGCAGTTCCTGTTGAACCGGTTGATCTGACGGCGGATCGTCAGGTAGCCCCTGCCCGGGAGGTCTGCCAGGTCCGAGGAGCGGTAGACGTACTCGAATAGGTCGCGGGATGGATGGAGTGTGAGCCCGGGACGGGAGGCCGCGATCCTGGCGCGGGCCCCTGGATCCAGGACATAGAACTGACCGCCGGGGGACGCGTCCTGGGCGAGGCGGAAGACCCCCTCGAGCAGCCCGGGGTCGTGCGGCCCGATAGGGGCGCGGAACCGGAGCTGCCCGTCTATCTCCGAGCTGATCAGGATCGACCCGCGGACCAGGGCCCGCCTGTAGTGCGCGTAGTGGTTCCACGAGACCAGGTTCGTGAAGGTGTTGTCGGAGTGGACCTGCTGGTAATGCGCGTACTGGCGGCGGAAGAGTGGCTGGTCCTCGAGCGTCACCGGCTCGAAGTCGTCGAGGGTGAGCAGGGGGTCACTCCTCCCCGGCAAGGCGCATGGCCGTGTGCCCCGGGAGGGAGGAAAAGCCGACCCCCTCCCAGAACCTCTCCGATCCCGGCTCTGACACGACCCCGACCCAGAGTATCCCGTCCGCCCGGCAGCACTCAAGGAGCGCGGATACGATCCGCCGACCGATCCCACGCCGGCGGTACGCCGGCTCCACGATCACGTCCTGGATGTATGCGTCCGAGGCTCCGTCCGAGATGACACGTCCCATTCCCACCGTCCCGCCCGATGCCGGGTCGACCGCGACCGCGACCGCGTACGACCCGCGGAGCATCGGCCCGACGTGCGCCCGGTCGTAATAGTCGCGCCACCATCCGCCGAGCTCGTAGAGCCGGACGATCGGTATCGTCGGGTAATCGGAGACCACCCGCACATCAACCTCTCCTGCCGTGATCCTCCCCCCGGGGCGCTGTGTCGCGTCCCCGTCCTTGAGAAGCCCGCTCAGTCCTTGAGGTCGTTGACACGGATCAGGTGGTAACCGAACTGGGTCCTGACCGGCCCGACCACCTCGCCCCTCTTCGCGCCGAACGCAGCCTTCTCGAACTCCGGGACCATCATGCCCTTCCGGAACCAGCCCAGATCGCCGTGGTTGCGGCCGGACGGACAGTTCGAATGTTTGCTCGCGAGTTCGCCGAAGTCCTCGCCGCTCGCGATCCGGGCGCTGAGCGCCTTCGCTTCCTGCTCGGTCCTGACCAGGATGTGCGAGGCAGACACCTGCCGTGGCATACCATCTTAGGGGGGCGGGATCATATAAAAAGAGCACGAACCGGCGCCGCGGCGGGCCCGGAGGACGGTGCACGTGGTGTTCGGCTCCATCTTCTCCCAGGTGCTGCCCCTCTTCCTCCTGATCCTGATCGGCTGGACGGTCTGGCGTGCCGGGCTCTTCTCGGACGGGGCGACGACCGTCCTCTCGCGGTTCCTGGTGAACGTGGCCCTGCCGGCGCTGGTGATCGACTCGATGCAGATCCCATTCGACCCGGCCCTCGCCCGGGAAGGGGCAGCGCTCGCGCTCGCCGCCGGCGCCTACTACGTGGGGATCTTCGCCTTCGCCCTCGTCTTCCCGCGCCTGGTCCGGGCACCCAGGGACGAGGTCCCTGTCCTCACCTTCCTGGTCATCTTCGCGAACACGGGGTTCATGGGCTACCCGGTCGTCGACTCGATCTGGGGCGAGCGAGGGGTCTTTCTCGCCGCGATCTACAACCTCTTCTTCTCGGTCCTGCTCTTCACGGTCGGGATCCTGGTCCTCACCGGTTCGAAGGAGGGCTGGCGAACGACGAGCCCCCGCGTCCTGCTCTCACCGGGCATCGTCTCGGTCGCCGTCGGGCTCGCTCTCTTCTTCTTCTCTATCGAGGTCCCGCCGCTTCTGGGCGGCCCGATCGCACTGCTCGGCGACCTGACGACTCCTCTCTCGATGACCGTGATCGGCGCGCTGCTCGCGCGGCTCGACCCCCGGGCGCTCTTCGGCAACGCAAGGGTCTACGTCTACTCCATCGTCCGCCTCCTCCTGGTGCCTCTCGCAACCCTCGTCGCCTTCCGGCCGTTCGTCGCGGACCCCCTGGTCCTGGGCGTCCTGGTGGTCCTGGCCGGGATGCCCGGCGCGACCAACGCGGCCCTCTTCGCCGAGGAGTACGGCGTCAACCCCGAGCTCGCCTCCCAGGCCGTCTTCATCTCCACCCTCTTCTGTCTCGTCACGATCCCCTGGATCGGGGGGCTCGTCGCCTGAGCCGGGACCGGTCGGAACGAGGATTCAGCAAATTTTAATACTGATATATCAACTGTACTTGTATGCGCACATCACCCCTGTTGCTCATCCTGCTGGCGGTCGTCACCGCAGCGATGCTCGTTGTGGCCGGGTGCACAACGACCCCGCCGTCCAACCAGACCACGGTGCCCACGACCTCCCCGGACGGGAATGAAACGCCGGCACTGACCCCGTCAGACACTGTGACCGAGCCGAACACGACCGTGCCGAACGAGACGCAGGAGGCGGAGAACATCACGGCCCCGATCGTCAACTCGACATGGCGCTGGATCGCGGGAGTCGGAGACGAGCCAGTCCAGGTCTCGAACCCGAGTCGCTACACGATCGCGTTCGACGCGAACGGGACCTACGCGGTCAGGGCCGACTGCAACACCGGACGCGGGAACTTCACGGTTGAGAACGCGACCCTGGCGATCTCGCCGGCGACCCTGACTGATGTCTATTGCGGCGACGCCTCGCTCGACAAGACCTACCTGGAGTCGCTCGAGAGGGTGACCTCCTGGCAGTTCGATGCCCGCGGAAGACTCCTGCTCATCCAGGGTACCGCCTTCGACCGGCTCGTGTTCGAGAAGGCCCCGTAAGACCTCCCATTTTTTCACTCTCCGTCTGCGACGCGCTCTCCGCGTGCGCACCCCCCGTCGCAACCTGGTCGGTGCCGGAGGCGCGCTGCTCGCGGCTGTCGGCCGGCCGCAGTCCCCCTGTCGGACCTTGCCCGACCATCTCTCCGGGCGCGAGAGCCGATTCCTTCAGCGTCGGGTGCACGCCCCTCCCCCGGTGCGGTGGGGGACCGCATCCCGGTTACTGTTCGGCGATCTCCGGGTACGGAACGACTCCCGCGGTGCGCTCTCGCGAGTGTCGGTGCAGTACCCCCGGCGGTGACGCGACGGCGCAGGGACTGCTCCGAACCCGGCGCCGATCACGACCCTCGTCGTTTCCGTGCCGGCTCACAAGACCGGCTCCCATTCGTCTCGCCCGCGAACGCGGCTTGTTCGGGTCCAGCGGTTACGGGAGCCTCCGCCCGTGCCCTGCCCGGACGGGCGAGGGCCGGTCCCGGCCCCCTGGCCGGGCTGTCCACCCACGCGATCCTGCGCTCGGCCGGAGGGGGGCCCGGTGTCACCCCGCTCTAGATCAGCTTGATGACGCCGGTCTTCGGCTCCATCGCCTCGCCGGACCGGAGGAGGTAGTCTGTCTGCTTGCGGACGTCCTCCCGGGAGAATCCCAGCTGGACCAGGAGGTCGGTGACCAGCGAGATCTGTGCCCTGCCCGACGCGTCGGCGTTCTCGCGGATCCCCTCCTTGATCGCGCGGATCAGGTCACGCCGCCCCTTCGAGATACCGGTCGCGACCTTGTCGATGTCGAACGACCCGGTCTTCGGGTCATAGGCGACCTGCCGCAGGCAGGTGTCGACGATCCGGACCACTCGCTGGGCGTCCGGCGCCTCGATCCGTTTCGCGAGCCGGATCCGGGCAGAGGCCTCGGCCAGCCGGACGAGCGCCTCGAGCTGCCTTGCCGTCACCGGCACCGGCTTGTTGGCGGTTGCCATGTCGCGCAGCTTCATGTAGTAGTCGACCAGGACCTCACGCGCCTCGGGAGAGAGGATCGGGAAGCAGGTCCGCTTCGCGTAGGCCACGTACTTCCTGAGCATGGCCGGATTGATGTCGGGCGTCACCGGGGCGAGCTCGCGCTGGATGTAGTCGTCATCGACCCCCTCGATCGGGTCGCGGGCGTGCTGGGCGATCAGCTCCCCGATCCCGTGGGCCTTCAGGATGTGGCCGGCGATCGCCTCGTCGCGGGTATGGTCCGGCTTGTCGGCCAGGATGAAGATCAGGTCGAACCGGGAGAGGAGCGCCGGGGGCATGTTGATCTGTTCCCCGATGTCGGCATACTCGTCGAACCGCCCGAGCTTCGGGTTCGCCGCGCCGAGAAGGGCGCACCGCGACTTCAGCGTCGCCGTGATCCCGGCCTTCGCGACCGAGATCGAGTTTCCGGACCAGACCGGGATCCCGTTCCGTCGGACGTACACGACGTGGTTCGGAACCTCGACGCAGTGAACCCGGCCCCTGTACGCCCCGACCCTCACCTCCTTTTTCCCGTTGGCGTTGACCGTCGGCAGGTTCTGGCCGCCACGGACGTACGCCACCCTCCAGATCCCGGGGCCCGCCACGGGGATACCGCCGCGGGGCACGCCGCACGCCCTCACCAGGTAGCGGTTCCCGGACCAGCCGGCCTTGAGGAGGAGCTCGGTGACGTCGTCGGCGAGCCGGGCGGAAGGGGTGGCGAAGACCGTGGAACCCGTTACCGGGTCGACCTCGCCGTCCCCGCGGGCGAGGGCCTCGAGGAGGACACGGATCTGGTCCCCGGCGAGCCCCTTCGCGTAGCCAGGAACGGTCCTCTCGTGGATCTCCCCCAGCGGCGCGAGGTGGATCGCGAGCCTCGCGTCGTCGAGGACGAGGGCGCGACCCTCCTGCGAGACTGCGAACGGCAGGCGCTCAAGGCAGGCGCGGACCCCGGTCTCCTCCCTGCCGGGCGTCCGTGCGATCACCGTCCGGCGGGGGGCGCCTGTCCCGGGGTGCCGCTCGACCGTCCCCGACGCGAGGAAGTACCCGAGGAACTCGAGCCAGAGATCCATCGGGATTTCGACCGGTTCACCTCCCTCAACGGGCAGCACCTCGTGGATCGGTGCGCGCCGGCCGGTCCAGCGGGTGCTCTTCTGGAATCGCAACGGTCGGCGAACCGGCAGTCCGTCTGCACGGCGGAGGGCGAAACCCTCCCACTCGTCTGTTCTCCGGAGCGGGCTGACCCAGAGCGAGTGGTTTGGGGTCACGGCAAGGTCGACCTGCCGCGACTTCACGTAGTAGAGGTCGCCCTCGTAGTCGTACGCGAAGAACCGCGTCGGCACCGCGTACTCAAGCCGGCCGTCGGGCGCGAGGGTCGCCACGCGGTCCTCCGGCAGCAGTTCCACGAAACGGACCCAGCCCCTCTCGGCGAGGATCTCCGTCTCGTCGTCGTAGCACTGCTGCTCCATCGCCTCGTGGAGCGCGGACCGATCCTCCTTGTTCATCTTGTCCATCTCGTCGACCGCTGCGATCCCCATGTCAGCCAGCACGAGCGCGCCCGCCTCGAGAGTCCACCGGCCGTCGCCGAACTCGTCCTTTACCGCTGTCGCGGTCAGGCCGGCCTGGGTCGAGGACTGGCCCGAGGTGTAGATCCCGCGCGGGGACAGCCTGACCACGTACCTGAGGAGCTGCGACTTCGCGATACCCGGGTCACCGATCAACAGGCAGTGGATGTCTCCCCGGAGGTGCGTCCCGTCCGGCATCGACTTGGTGATCCCGCCGAAGAGCTGGAGCGCGATCGCCTCCTTCACCTCGTCGTTCCCGTAGATGGTCGGCGCGATCGAGTGGGTGATACGCCGGTAGACCTCGGGGTCCGCCGCGAGGGCCTGGATCTCCAGCTCGTCCTTCTCGCTGATCGAGACCTCCTCGAACTCCTTCTCGGCGACCTCGATCGAGTTCGCCTCGAGGTGGATGTCGAAGAAGGTGGACTTGTTGCCGTGGGTGACACGCTGCTGGGATCTGAGGATCCCGTTGATCACCACCCGGTCCCCGGGAGCCACCGTCCCGGTGATGTCGTCTGTCACGTCCACGTCGATCGTCTGCGGCTGCTCGCCGCCCCGGAGCCCCTCGGGCGACTCCTGGATCCTGAGTTTCTGGGCGTCGATGAACGAAGAGCGTCGCGGCACGAGGGTCAGCTTCCGGTAGGTGCAGCCCTCGGTCCCGCAACCGTCCGGCTCGACGAACATCCCGTACTCCTGTGTCTTCCGGGTCAGGTGCCCGCCCGGGCACCGGAAGACCGCCTCGATGATCCGGGGGCGCACCTCGGTCGTCTTCCGGATGATCCCCTCGACCGAGACGAACCGGTTGATGTGCTCGGAGCGGATGTCGCGGGCCTGGAGCCGGATCGGCAGGTTCGTGAACCGGATGTTCACGACCGGCTGCTTCTCTCCCCTGCCTCGCGCGAGCTGCTGCGACTGGACTGAGTCGCGGACGTCCTCGAGCACCTTGCCCGGGTTCTCGAGCAGCTCCTGAGCCATCCGTACACCCGTCTTGCCGAACGAGTAGACGTCGCGGTAGTCGATGTAGAACGACCGGGTGCGGGGATACTGCGCGATCAGGTCCGCGAGCTGGTCCCGGTACCTGTTCTTGAGGAGCCGGGTCCAATCGCGGACCCGGTTCGTGGTCTCCGTCCCCTCCTCCTTCGGCATCACTCCTCCCTCAGCAGGCGTACCGCCGGGCGGAGAGGACACACCTGGCGAGCAGCGCCTCCATCTGGAGCTCGGGCGTCCCCCCCTCGGAGAGGCGGAAGTCGGTTTCCCCGAGGTGATCGATCAGCTCCACCTTGAGATCACGGTGCATCGGGAGGCGGATCAGGGCCCTGTAGCACTGGCCCAGGAGCTCGCCCGGCGCGATCCCGTGTTCGAACAGCAGCGCCCGGAGCGCCCCCTCTGCCGCCTCGAAGTCACCGGCGACGAGGAGGCGGAGCAGCTCCAGGATCTCGTCGGGGCGCGCCGTCGCGGTGGTGGCGTAGACGCGGGACTCGTCGATCTGGTCCGACACCATCGCTGCCCCCTGGAGGGCGTTGATCGCCCGGCGCATGTCTCCCTGCGCGACGTATGCGATCGCCTCCACTGCGCCGTCGGTGACCGTCAGGCCCTCGTTCGTGGCGATCTGCAGGATCCCATCGCGGATCGCGTCGGGCCCGAGCGGCCGGAACCGGTAGATGGCGCACCGGCTCTGGATCGGGTCGATGATCTTCGACGAGTAGTTGCAGGAGAGGATGAACCGGCAGGTGCGCGCATAGGTCTCCATCGTCCTCCGGAGAGCGGCCTGCGCGTCGGGGGTGAGGGCGTCGGCCTCGTCCAGGAAGAGGATCTTGAACTCGGCCCCGCCGAGCGGGCTCGTCCGGGCGAACTCCTTGATCTGGTTCCGTACCACGTCGATGCCGCGCTCGTCCGAGGCGTTCAGCTCGCGGAAGTTCATCTGCCAGGACTCGCCGAAGAACTCGCGTGCGAGCGCGACAGCGGCCGTCGTCTTGCCTACGCCGGCCGGGCCGGTGAAGAGGAGGTGGGGGAGGGACCCGTGCTGTACGTAGCTCTGGAGCCGCTCCACGATCTCGTCCTGGCCGACGATATCGGCGAGGCGGGCGGGCCGGTAGCGCTCGATCCAGATGGTGTGGTCGGTGGTCTCCATGCGTGAGTATTCCTGAGCTCTCCCAAACAAAATAGGTTGAGACTCTGTCCAGGGACTCGCCGGAGATCCGGCCGCCCCCATCCGGGGGGGTTGGCCCCATCCTCTCCCGCGCGATGTCGCCGGTCAGGAGGATCGCCGCTCTATCGGGACGCCCTGTTCTGCCCGGAGGCTCCAGCCCGGTACCGCGCCCTCCAGGACAGCCGGATCGACGACGGTGCAGTGGTTCAAGGGTGCCGCCGGTCAATTCCAGACCCGCCTCGAGGCTGCCGGGGAGTGCTGCCGCGACATGTATGGCAGGGTCTCCACGGTCCCGTTTCTGTGAAAAACAGGCATACGCTCGCGTCAAGCGAGGACGACGCGATCCGGTGAGCCGTTAAGAACGGGGGCGACGCGGTGCCGGCACTGGCGAGAGCCTGGATCCCGATCGGAGCGGTCCCGGGTCGATCCCGGGTTCCCGGGCAATGGAGATCCCGCGATGCCCGGGGCGCTGGCTGTGCCAGGGCTGGAGGGTGTTTCTAGGATCGGTGACCCCGGTGATACCGTCGACCGGATGGGGCCGTTCCCGGCATGTCCTGCGACAGATCGCTCAGGTCTCTTCTCACCCCGATCAACACAATACCTTGCCCTCCAGCAGAGCGTCCGGCAACGGTCTTTCACTGACGTGGCGACTGGTTGACCGGGATAAAAACGTGCGTATTCAAGCCAGACTTGAACCGTGCCGCGTTACTCCAGGTGAGCGAATGAACCGCCGGGATGGCTTGGAGGTATGGTTGCGGATGAGAGGAAAAAGGTCGAACGAAGAGTGCGAGGGATGGGATTCGAACCCAAGAACTCCTGCGAGACCAGGCCCTGAACCTGGCGCCGTTGACCTGGCTTGGCTACCCTCGCGCCAGTATCGGTTTGGCAGGCGGAAAGATAAATATTGGCGTATTGCGACGCCTAATCCTTCCGGTTGTTCCCGTTCTGGAACTTGAGCATCTCGGCGTCGCGGAGCTCCTTCCTCCGGATCTTGCCGGAGATCGTCTTCGGCAGGGAGTTTACGAACTCGATCAGGCGCGGGTACTTGTACGGTGCTGTTGTCTTCTTCACGTGGGACTGGAGATCGCGGACGAGAGACTCGGACGGGACGAACCCCGGGGTCAGCACCACGAACGCCTTCACGACGAGCCCCCTGATCACATCCGGCGATCCCACGACGGCTGCCTCCTGGACGGCAGGGTGCTCAAGCAGGGCCGACTCGACTTCGAACGGCCCGATGCGGTAGCCGGAGGACTTGATCACGTCGTCGTCGCGCCCGACGAACCAGTAGTAGCCGTCCTCGTCGGCGAAGGCCTTGTCACCGGTATAGTACCACCCGTCCACGAACGAGGCTTCGTTCTCGTCCTTCGACCCGATGTATTCGCGGAAGAGCCCGACCGGTCTCGGGTCGAGCCGGATGGCGATCCGGCCCTCTTCCCCTGTCCCGACAGGCCGGCCCTCGTCGTCGTGGAGCTCGGCCACCCAACCCGGCGAGGGCCTGCCCATCGAGCCGGGCTTCACGGCCATCGGCGGAAACGTCCCGATGCAGAGCACGGTCTCGGTCTGGCCGTAACCCTCGTAGATCGTGACCCCGGTCGCCTCTTTCCAGACCCTGATCACCTCGGGGTTGAGCGGCTCGCCGGCCGACGTGCAGTGGCGCAGTTCCGATAGATCGAACTTGTCGAGGTCCGCCAGGATCAGCATCCGGTAGATCGTGGGCGGACAGCAGAAGGTCGTGACGGCATACCTCTCCAGGAGCGGCAGGAGCTCGGTCGCCCTGAACTTGCCCCGGACGTCGTAGACGAAGATCGCCGCCCCGGCGATCCACTGGCCGAAGATCTTGCCCCAGGCTGACTTGGCCCAGCCCGTGTCCGAGAACGTGAAGTGGAGGTCGTTGTGGCGCAGGTCGTGCCAGAGCTCGGCCGTCACCCGGTGGCCGAGCGGGTAGGACTGGTCGTGGAGCACCATCTTCGGCTCGCCGGTCGTCCCCGAGGTGAAGAAGATCAGCATCGGATCGGTCGAGCGGGTCCGCGACATCCCCGGGAGCTTGACGAGCCGGGTCGAGACCGGGGCGGGGAAGGTCATCTCGCGGCGCAGCGAGATCCAGCACTCGCGCTCACCGTCCACCACGAGGCGGCTCATCAGTGAGGCACACTCCGAGTAGATCGCGTCGACCTTCGGCGCGTTCTCCGAGTCCGTGATCATCATCTTGAACTGCCCGACATCGACGCGGTAACGGATGTCCTTGGGCGTCAGCATGGTCGGGGCCGGCGAGACAACCGCGCCGAGCTTGTTCAGCGCGATTATCAGGATCCACCACTCGGGGACGCGGTGGAGCATCAGCATCACCCGGTCCCCCTTGTGGACCCCGTAGTTGAGGAGGATATTCGCCGCAGCGTTCGAGAGGGTCATCAGGTCCCAGTAGGTGTACTTCTTTTCGTTGCCCTGCTGGTCGGTCCAGATCATCGCGAGCTTGTTGCGGTCCTTTCGTGCCCACGCGTCGACGACGTCGAACCCGAAGTTGTAGTACTCCGGGACCTCTATCCGGTAGTTCTCGCGTGCCTCCTCGTAGTCAGCCATGTTGTGCTGTTGCTCGGCCATGTCAAACGTACAGATTTGGTTTACCGTGAGCATTAAGAGATCGGCCATCCGGGGCTTTTTCGGCGAATCGGCCCGTCCATAAAGGTTCTCCGGAATCATTATGGTCGGAAGGACAACATAGGTACTGAGATGGAAGAGAAACGCTACGAGTCGCTCAAGATTGAGAATATCGTCGCATCGGGCGTGATCGCCGACTCGATCGATCTCACTGAGGTCTCGCAGCGCATCCCGGCCTGCGAACTGAACGCCAAGCGGTTTCCCGGGGCGGTCTACCGGATCGAGAATCCGAAGATCGCCTCCCTGATCTTCAGTTCGGGCAAGGTCGTGCTGACCGGGATCCGGCACCGCGAGGCCCTCGACGAGGGTCTCGAGATCATCATCACTTCGCTCCGGGACGCCGGAGTGGCCTGTTACGACAAGCCCCGCGTCGCCGTCACCAACATCGTCTGCTCGTACGACATCGGGAAGTACATCAACCTCAACAAGGTCGTCATCACGCTCAACCTCGAGAACATCGAGTACGAGCCCGAGCAGTTTCCCGGGCTCGTCTACCGGATCAAGGACCCGAAGATCGTGGCGCTCCTCTTCAGCTCCGGCAAGATCATCCTGACCGGTGGCAAGAACCTCGATGACATCAAGCGGGGTCTCGACTTCCTCGAGCAGAAGCTCGAGTCGATCATGTGATCGACCCGCGCATCTCGACCTTCTACCAGAAGTGCCGTGTCTGGACGTACTGCCGCTCGGCCTTCAGGATCTCCTTGTAGAACGCGTCACCCTCGGTGAGCGTCGCGAGTATGCGCGACGCGTGTTCGGGACCGACGCCCCGTCCCGCCAGCGCGATCACGGCCTTTTTCCCGCTCGAGAGCACGATGTTCGCGTTCCGCAGCAGACGCTTCTCGACCTCGCGCTCCTCGTGGGTCTTCTCTCGCTTCTTCGCCACGGCGAAGAGCTGTTCGTCCCAGGGCTTGAGCGCCGCGACCAGTCGTGCCGAGCAGACCGGGCAGGTCGGGCGTTCGTCGACACGCGAGACCCGGGTCCTGGACTTCCACTTCCGGCAGTGCATGCAGCAGAGCACGATCTCCGAGTCCTCGATCCGCCGCCTGACCGTCGAGAGGATCGTGCTGTCGGCCGACTCGGGCGGGATCATGTCGCGCGAGCTGAAGAGGCCTGCCGCCCCGAGGACCGAGACGGGCGCGGTCGTGACCTCTATCGACCCGCTGCGGACCGCGCTGACGATCCCTGCCGCCGCTTCCGCGTCCATGTAGTGCTCGAAGAGCTCCCGGTATGTCTCGCGCTGCACGATCGTCCGGTCGAAGAGGCTGGAGAGCCGGTGGATCGAGATCCGCTCGTAGTCGGCGTCGAGGTCTATCGCCCCGAACTTCTTGGCGACCTGGACGAGCTTCCACTTGTAGAGCGCGGTCCTCTTCAACCCGATCTCGAGCAGCCCCCGGACGTGCTCAGGCTCGAGCCCGAGAAGGGCTTCGCGCACCTCTGCCGCCCGGACAGCCTTCGGCAAACGGAGGAGGCAGCGGTAGGCGTCGACCTCGATCCCGACCGAGGTGCCGTACCGGGCCGAGAGGAGAAGCGAGAGGACGCGGGCGAGCGCCTCGTTCGCCTGGTGGCCCGCGCAGACGTTGCAGATCACGCCCTCGTCGGCGTTCTCGAGGGTGATCGTCCGGTCGGTCGGGATAATCGCCCGGTCCCGGTCCATCCCGGCCAGTAACTTCTCCGCGTAACGGGCGCCCTTTCCCGTGGCCCCGTAGCGATCGAGCCGACGGCTCCGGCGGAGAGCGCCGACCTCCCGGGCGACCGCCAGCGGGACCGGTATCTGCTCTCCCTCCCAGCTCGGGAGCTCACCCTTCGACCGCTTCGCCGGTTCGACGGTGATCCGTCCCTCCTCGGTGTCGAGGACCCGCCAGAGCTGCCCCTTGGTGATGAAGACCGATCCTGGATGGACCATCCCGACAACGAACGACTCGTCGAGCGTCCCGACCGTCCGGCGGCTCGCCAGGTCGAATACCCTCACCTTCCGCTCGTCGTGGATCATCGAGAGGTTCGCGGTCAGGTAGCGCCGTGCCCGGGCCGTGGTCACGATCCGCGTACCGTCGCGCCGGATGAGCCGGTGTTCCTCCATCTCGTCCACAACGTCGTCGAGGAGGGTCCCGGACCCGGGGTAGCACGCGGTCCCGGCCAGGATCTCCCGGACACGGGCGATCTCGATCTCTCCGTACTCGACCGCGAGGGCCGCGACCTGGTTCGCGAGCACGTCAGCGGCGTTGTACGGGACCCGGACGGGCTCGACCCCGCCCTCCCGCGCCAGCCGGGCGATCACCAGGGACTCGAGCAGGTCGTCGAAACCCGTCGCGAGCACCGTGCCCCGGGAGACCGCTTCGAGCCGGTGACCGGCACGCCCGACCCGCTGCACGAGCCGTGCGACTTCGCGCGGCGAGCCGAACTGGACGGCGTGCTCGACGTGGCCGATATCGATCCCGAGTTCCATCGAAGAGGTGCAGATCAGGGTCGAGACCGCTCCCTGCTTGAACCGCTCCTCGGCGTCGATCCTGACCTCGCGCGAGAGCGAGCCGTGGTGGACCTCCACGTCGCCTCGCCGGTAGAGGGCGTGCCCGAGCGCCTCGGCGGTGACCCGGGTGTTGGTGAAGACGAGGTTCGAGCCCTCTTGGACCAGGGCCCGCTCGACGCAGCGGACCTGCCCTTCGAACTGTTCGCCTGCGAATTCCACGCGGAGGTCGATCGCCTTCGCGACCGGGACCTGGAGCACCCGGTACGGCCGCGGGCCGCAGAGGAACCCGGCGACCTCGTCGGGGTTCCCGACCGTGGCCGAGAGCCCGATCCGCTGGAACTCGCCGGCATGCGCCCTGAGCCTCTCGAGCGCGACCGAGAGCTGGACGCCGCGCTTCGAGCCGGCGAGGTCATGGATCTCGTCCACCACGACATACCGGACTCCCGCGAGATGCTTCCGGAGTGTTTTACCCATGAAGAGCGCCTGGAGCGTCTCGGGGGTGGTGATCAGCAGGTTCGGCGGGTTGAGGGCCTGCTTGCGCCGCTCGGCCTGGGTCGTGTCGCCGTGCCGGACTCCGACCGTGAGCCCGAGTTCGCGGCACCACCACTCCATCCTCGCCAGGATGTCGCGGTTGAGCGCCCGGAGTGGCGTGACGTAGATGGCAGGGAAGCCGGCGCCCGTCCCGGAGAGGAGGCCGTGGAAGACCGGCAGCATCGCGGACTCGGTCTTGCCGGTGCCCGTCGGCGCGATCAGCAGGACGTGCCGGCCGGCGACCACCTCCGGGATGGCCAGCTCCTGGGCCTCGGAGAGCCCCGCGAACCCCCGCTCTTCGATGGTTCGCCTGATCCGCGGGTCGAGCAGGTCGAGCGCGCTCATGGGTCCCAATCCTCCATGGGCCCGAGAGACTCGATGGGGCCGATAAGGGTGCCATCCGCGAGCAGCACCTCGACCGACTCCGGGACCAGACAGCGCGAGACCGGGCTGAACGGATCGGCCACGATCCGGCGCACGTCGTAGCCGGCGAGCTCGTTGAAGGCAGGGACCAGGAGGGCCCGCGTGGGAGTGTCTGCCGGGGGGAGGCCCAGGCAGGAGCCGTCGAGAACGGCCGAGAGGCAGGCCGGCGAACGAAGTGCGCACCCGACCTCGTCACGGATGGCAGCGAGGGGGTGGTGATGACCGATCAGGACCAGCCGGCCGGCGAGCGCGGGTCCCGGGATGGTGTGGCCGTGCAGGTACCCGACGCCGTCGACCACGGTCCCGTTCTTCTCTGCGAGCTCGCCCGGGGAGAGAAAACGTTCGATTCCGGGGTCGTGGTTGCCCGGCACGACGAGGAGCGGAACCCGGGACCGGAGCGCGGCGAGCGCTCCAGGAAGCTCTCGCCACTCCTGCCGGGTGGTGAACGGGACCGCATGCTTGACGTCGCCGAGCAGCAGGAGCCTATCTGGGGAGAGCCGGTCAACCAGATCCCCGAGCCGGGAGACCCGTTCGTCCGACCGGCTCGCGAAGTGCCACCCGTGGACCGCGAGGTCGGACTCGATCCCGAGATGGAGATCGGCAGCGACCAGGGTCCGCTCGGCGTTTTCGACCAGGACTGCCGGGCCCTCAGCCAGGAAGTCGAGCCTCATGCGCGCCGGATCAGGCCGCGGCGGGGCATGTAGCACTCGCCCTCGCCGAGGAGCCGGGCTAGGGCGTCCTCGACCTCGACCCGACGGCACCCCCGCGCTGCGCCGAGCGAGATCAACTCGGACTGTTCGACTCCGTCGCGGCCGCCGGCATCTATCCGCTCGAGGAGGAGGTTCCTGAGCCCGGGGTCTGCCGCTTGAGCGTCGGGGACGGGTGCGAGAGCCTGCAGGGCCAGTTCGCGGAGCCGCTCGAAAGAGCGTGCATCGATGCCGTATGCCTGGATTGCCTCGTCCACGAGGGGGTCCGCAACCTGCTCGCCTCGAAGATGCGCCGCGACCTCCTCAAGCCGGGCTGCCGAGAGGTCGGCGGTCCGGACCAGCCAGCGGTCCCGGGCAGCGCGGTCGACCGTCGCGATGGAGACCGGCCGAACGACGGTCCCCTGCCGACCCGTCTCTGCGTACCCGAGCACGGCGACGAACGACGGTGGCGTGATCCCGGCGAGGACCGCGAGGAGGTCGGGTTCGCGTGGCGTCGCCCGGATGAGGAAGACGCCGGTCGGATCGGCGATACGGGCGACGAGCGCGGACCGGGCGTCTCCCGAGGTCGCGGTGAGTGCGCCGACCAGATAGAGCAGGTGGACGCGGGCGCCTGACGGGGTAAGAAGGCAGTCGACGCCGGCGTGCCGGACCGTCCTCGTCGCCATCCCGAGCTCGCCCGCAAAGATCCGTGCCGCCGCCTCCATGCCGTCCTGTCACCTCCCGTCTTTCCTGCACTGTTGGCTGCCCGAGGCAATCAAGGCGATGATTCTGGCAGACCTGGCTTCCGGGTGCATGCCCCGCGCGAGAGGCGCGACCTCCCCAGTCATCGATCGCTCTCTCTCCAGCGATCGCGCCCGGGGGGAGCCCCCCCGGCAGTTCGTGGTTTCCCCTGGATCAGCGTCGAGGCGCTGATCCCGTGGGCGAAGACGCGGGTGGGGACGGTCGAGACGATGGTCACCCGGACGGTCGCCCCCCGGGCGTGGCGGCAGTTGCGGCGAGCATGGTCAGCAGGAGCGCGACCGATGCCAGGCCCCGGGGGAATGATCCGTATCAGGGGGATCACTGCGTCTCGCAGCACCGTCGCCGGGATCCCTTCGGAAAAACGTGCCGCAAACAGAAAAAAAACGGCCGGGTCAGGACCTGCCCCTTGACCCCGGGCGAACTTCGAGCGCGACCATGCCGAGATCACGTTCGGGCGCGGCGATGGCCAGTCCGGTGGCGAATGCCGCGATGAAGCCGCTCATCGCGCACTGCCCTGCGTACACCCGGGCGATCGGGGCGGGAGTCATGGACGCGATCCCTCCGGAAGTATCAATCCTCCAGCCTCTCTCACTGCCGCGTCCACGGGGCCCGTGCCGATGATCCCCGACGATCCGCCCGACGACGACTTCTCTCCCGACAGGAACCGGGGCACTCGCCGCCAGGGACGGGTCGAAAACCCGGTGGACTCTGCAACCGCGACCACGAGGAAGGAGAAACGGGTATCGCCGCGCCATCGTAAAGCCCCTCTCCACGTTAAGCGCCTGGCGAGTGGTGATCGGGAGAAGAGAGTTCTGTGACGACCCCCTTTGGCCGGGCGGCGTCCGTGGGGGCGAGGACAGCGACCGTCAGGGCTGCCTCAGCGAGGTCGATCCCGGGAAACAAGCCGACCGCGACCTCTCCATCGGGTGCGACTGAGAGTGGCAGGCCGACGACGAGCAGTTGGACGGGCTGCATCGCCCCGATTCGAAGGAGCCTGGAATCGATGCTGGCGGCGTCGGCAGACAGGCTCAGAACCGGCGCGATCTCGTCGATCATAAGGAGAGAGTAGAGTCCCCGGGCGGTGGCGATCGCCTGGAGCGCCGGGGGGCACAAGAGCAGCCAAGCGGCAGCGACGGCCATCCGCGGGGCATCGGCCGTTCCATCGAGCCGACACGGGACAAGGGAGGGCGGGAAACCGGTCGCCGCGAACGAGAGACTGAAGAGCAGGATGAACACTCCCAGGTGGCCCTCGGCGCCTCCACACCGGCGCAGGAAAGCAGCATCCCGTCACTGATCAGACGTGTCGTCTCGCCGCCGTTCTTCCACGGCGCTGTATTCTGTATTCTTGTTCGGATTGGGGTGCTGTCAGCCCGGTCCGGGTACGAACGATACGTGCCCCGAGGCGCCGCAGGTGCTGCAACCGGGGGGAGCGAATCGCCCTTTCAACCCTTCTCTGAGTCACTGCCGGGCCGTGCTTTTTTCTTTCTCGACGGTCGAGGTATCGTGATGGAGCAGTGGTCATCGAGGGCGGGTTTCGTCCTCGCGGCGATCGGTTCGGCGGTCGGCATCGGCAACATCTGGCGGTTCCCCGCGGTCCTCGGCCAGAACGGGGGTGGAGCCTACCTCGTTCCGTTCCTTCTCGCAATCTTCATCTGCGCCCTGCCCCTGATGGTCCTCGAGCTCGCCATGGGCCGGCATTACCGGGGTACCGTGATCAGCTCATTCGCCGCCGTCCGGCAGGGGTTCGGGACGGTCGGCTGGTTCCTGTTCGCGGTCAACCTTCTCGTCCTCTCGTACTACCTGGTCATCGCGGGCTGGACCCTCGGCTACTTCCTCTTCGCCCTGACCGGGACGGGGGTCGAGTTCTCTTTCTTCACCTCGGGTTGGCTCCCGGTCCTTACATTCGCCGCAACAACCGTGGTCACAGGCGTCGTCGTCACCCGCGGAGTCCGGGAGGGGATCGAGCGGGTCTCAACCCTGACGATCCCGGTCTCTATCGGGATACTGGTCCTCCTGGCCCTGTACGGTTCGACCCTCCCCGGCTTCGCCGAGGGGATCGACTTCCTCCTGAGACCGGACTTCTCGGTTCTGGGCGACCCCCTGATCTGGAGCGCCGCGTTCGGCCAGGCCTTCTTCTCGCTCTCGGTCGGGACGGGGATCCTGCTCACCTACGGGGCGTATATCGACAGGGAGCAGAGCCTTCCCCTCTCCTCGCTCGTCATCACCGTCGTCGACATCGGGGTCGCGCTCCTCGCCGGGGTGGTGATATTCCCGCTCGTGTTCTCACTCGCGCTCGTCCCCGCCGCTGGAGCCGAGCTGGCCTTCACCACCCTCCCTGCGGCATTCGCCCTGCTACCGGCAGGATGGCTGATCGGTCCCGCCTTCTATCTCGTCCTCTTCTTCGCCGCGCTCACCTCGTCCGTCTCGATGCTGGAGGTGGGGGTTTCCGCCGTCCACGAATCGACAGGCTGGTCCCGGGTCCGCTCCGGGTCCGTCCTGACGGGTGTCCTCCTGCTGCTGGGTCTCCCCGCGGCCCTCTCGTACAGCGCCGCCAACCTCCGGCTCGACGGGATCCGGGTGCTCGATCTCCTGGACGAGACCGTGGGGACTCTGGGGCTCCCGCTCACGGCCCTGCTCCTGGCCGTGATCTTCACCTGGTTCGTGTCCCGGGAGACCCTCGCTGCCGAGATCGGGCTGCGCGCGGCCCGGGTCGTGTACTCCGCCTGCCGGTACGTCATCCCGGCGGTCCTGGTTATCACAACCGGCGCGCGCCTCCTCTCCGGCCTGGACTTCCCGGCCCTGCGAATCCTGCCCGAGACAGGGTTTATCGGGGTTCTCTTCCAGGTCGAGGGGGTTTCAATCATCCTGCTGGTCCTGCTGGTGCTCATCCTGGCCGGGCGCTGGCTTCTCGGGCGGTTCCCGGGCGGCGGGGGTCGAGACCCGGGGTAGGGCGTGTCTCCGTCGACCATCGTTGTTCGCGTCCTGTTGTGGACCTGCCTGCGGACCCGCCAAGCATAAATCCGTCGGGACCAGACGTACCCCTCGCCGTGTGCAACCGACCGGGTTCGGCCCGCATCCCCGGGGATCGGTCCCGGGCGCGGGTGCACGGTCACCCGGCAGGAAGCCCCCCATGTACGATTGTGTCCTGGTCCCTTTCGATTTCTCTCCCGACTCCGTGCACGCCGTGAGATTGCTGCGTGGACTCCCGGGCCGTCCCCGGGTGATCCTCCTCCACGTTGTCTTCGACTGGAGGATCGGCCGCGTCGGTAGCCCCCGGGGGGCGATGGTGGCCGAGGCCGCTCACCTCCGCCTCGAAGAGTTCAGGGAGAGCCTGCAGTGGGAGGGCGTGGAGGTCGAGACACGGGTTGAACTGGTCTCCGGCGGGCCGTTCGCTGACGTGGTGAACCGCGTCGCGGAGGAGGAGGGAGCCACGCTCGTGACGCTGGGGCGGCGGGGCCAGGGGGCCATTGCGACTCTGTTGGTCGGGAGCTTCGCCACGGACATCCTCCGCTACGGCCGACAGGATCTCCTCCTCACGCACAGACCAACGAAGCTGGAGGCGCAACAGGGGGGGGAGCTCCATCTCGACGCCGGCCTCTTCTCCCGGGTGGCCGTCTGCACGGACTTCTCCGAACCCGAGGTGGTCACGCTCTGCGACGCGATCCTCCCGAAGGAGACGCCCCTGCTCCTCTTGCACGTGGTCGAGACAGGCGATTCACTCGAGGAGGTGCGCGAGCAGTCTACCGCTGCCCGGGCGCGACTCGAGGGCCTGGCGTCGTCTTTGTCCGCCGACCGTGGAACGATCAGAGTCTCTGTCGGAGTCGGCGACAGTGCCCGGGAGATAATCGCCTTCGGCCGGGAGGAGGATGTCTCTCTCATCGTCGTCAAGTCCGGGGGCGACCGGGGCCTCCTGTATTCCATCCTCGGCAGCACGACGGCCGCCGTTGCCCGGGAGGCGGACCGCCCGGTCCTGATCCTGCGGGGCTTCGGGACAACCTCCAAACCCGGTCCTTCGCCGGGCGCGGACGAGGGTCGGTTCGCGGGTGAGTGAGGGGGGGAAAGCGCCCCCCCTCCCCCTCACGGGAGACAGTGGGGGGCGATCTCCGCTGGTGACGGGGCGGGGCCGACAGGGACCGTGTTTCTTTCCGACACGGTCGCCGGCCGTTCGATATTCAGGGGCTCGCGAGATCGCCTGCCCGACGCCGGCATCCCGGACGGATTCGGGACCATGAGCGAGCCTCAGCCCGACACAGGCTGCCGGGAGATCCGTCACTGCTCGATCACGGATGCCTGTGTTCATCATCCCGGATTCCGATGATGTGTCGGACGACGCACAACGCGGTGAACGGGTTCGGATCCGGCCAAAAAATGGACGAGCTCGCGGTTCGATGGCACACTGCATATCCCATGGATTATGCATTCCTCCGGATCCGCCAGCTGGCGATCATCCTGGCCTTTTCGTAACAACCGCGTCGAACTCGTGATAGCTGGATAACCCGATTCCCGGCACAAATGATATCCGGGTGTGATACCGGCGTCCCCCGGGGACGTGACGATGCCCCGGGTGGTCCAGGAGGGCCGTTATTCGAGGGGGAGACACGACGGGATCCGGGGGATCGGTCGGACACGCGCCCCGGAGGGGCGGCCCCGCTCGGTGATCAAACTATCCGCCTGAACTGGCCGGGTGTTTGATGCAACCGTTACAGGGGTCCCTCCATGCAACCGGGTTTGCCGATCTCACGAAGAACCCTATCAAAGTTCGCGTGATGCTACAACTGTAAGCATCGAGCGCGATAATGCCCCTGTTTTCGACAGCGCGGGTAAAACTGGGGAGAACCGGGCGGACCGGGATGCAGCGGGGATCGTTCCAGTGCCACCCGCACCCACGTGATTCGGGCCATCCCCGGGAGGACTATCCCGGAACCGGTACATTCGGAGCGAGACGCCCGATCTGGTCCTTTTCCGTGTTGCCTCCTCTCGTGAGCAGCGGTCGTAGCGGGGAGAACTCGACCCTGGACCCCTCATTTTCTCCGGCGATGAGCGACGTCTGATCAGAGACTATCTTTTGTCGGCCCGTCCGAGACATGACGATGTGGGAACCCGTCTTCGTGCGCCCTTGCAGCTGGTTCCGTTCTAGGGCTGCGACATGGTGATGCGTTACCGCGAACTCGAACCGTTCAAACGGACGGTGGAGGCGGAACCGCAGGGTGGCGGAGAACGAGAGGTCAAAAATTTTGGCGATTATTTAATTAGTGCCACCTTCAAATACTGAGAACGAAGGTGAGCGTGTGGTTTCCCTTATCGACTTAGGTCGATATACCCATGATGAAGAGGCCGCTGAAACGTATCTTCGGGATCACGGTCTCCTGATTTCGTACACGACGTGTCCTCACTGCGGCGGCA
>Ga0209722_1001036_pt1 | contig 26200 bp, 23 predicted proteins | sample BioC12SIPDNA_2_FD_185745 | JGI IMG/M metagenome (GOLD analysis project Ga0209722, IMG submission 185745) | Anaerobic biogas reactor microbial communites from Washington, USA - Biogas_R1_A C12 SIP DNA (SPAdes) (version 2) | ecosystem: Engineered > Bioreactor > Anaerobic > Unclassified | place... | reverse complement strand
TCTGCATGCTGCTATCCCACCCGCCCGTTACGAGATCGTCGGCCCAACTGACATGAAATAACGGTTCGGAACTGCCTGAAGACGGACTCTGAAATGTCGCCACTGTAAAACTCGCCTGCGCGGACGCGACGATTAACAGTGCTGTTACCAACAAAACACCATACTTTTTCATCATTTAACTCCTTTCGCAGGAAATTTCATCCCGCATTTCTAAAATCTGTTGGAAGACGGCCTATAACGCTCATCACCCCACGCGGGCTTTCCGTCCCCTACTCACTCAAACGGCATGTTAACATAATGTGACACGTTATGCAACTGTGGCAACTACGGGATTTTTGGATTAAAAATCAGCATAAAATAAAAATTACAGGTCTTGTTTTCTTGGTTTCTTGGGACGCATTTCGTACGGACAATTCAGCGATTGGGCAATTTGGACCAGTTCCACCATGTTTTCGGCGCTGAGTTTGCGCATAATGCGCGAGCGATGATCTTCAATGGTGCGGATTGACCGGCACAGGATTCTGGCGGTCTCTTTGTTACATTTGCCCTGCATAATCAGCTCAAGGATTTGTTTTTCGGTTTTTGTCAGCACTTTTGCAGCCGTGATGTCCACCTCAAAGCCTTCTATATAGCCGCGTTCGGCGTCTAATTTGCAGGTGACGGCGACCCACGCCCGTTTTCCGTTGCAGCGTATGATTTCAAAATGAAAGCCGGTAACCGTTTTTCCCTTCTTGAGCCGTTTGAGCAGTTCATCGCAGCGGGCGGGGTCGGCATGGTGCGCAGCCGGGCTGTAATGAGCCAGACATTCCTCTTTGTCCTTGTAGCCGAACAGAAGAGCCATTGCATGATTGCACTCATGCAGTTTGCCGTCACTGAGGCGGGAGCGAAACAGGGCGACTTGGGCCTGATTATACAGCTCTTTGTATTCTTGTTCGCTGCGCGCCAGTTTCTGAGCCACATTTTCTGTTCGGTGATGTCCCGATAGATCACACTGACAGCGAACATCCGCCCCTTCTCGTCATGCACAGGTGAAAGAGTCGATTCGTTGAAGACAATCCGGTTGCCGATGTGGACCTTGTCTGTGAAATGCATTTTTTCGCCGCTTTGGAAAACGGCGTCAACTCGGTTCATGGCCGTCTGCATTAAATCGGGAACATGGGCCAATGCCTCACGAATCGACTTGCCGATAAGATTATCCTTGGTGGTCATGGCGTGGCGGATCGCTGCCGGATTGGCATAGAGAGTTCTGCATTCCCTGTCCAGAACGAGAATGCAGTCCGAGGACGATTCGATCACTGCTTTCAAGACGGGCGTGTCTGCAGAGCGAAATCCCCTCGCCGCGTCGCCCCGCACCCCGGACCCGTCCTCTTCAGCACTCGTGTCGGGAAGCTCCCGATTTTGAAAACACTTATTTCGTTGTTCCCGTAGCTGACATTCTGCACATGGATCCTTCATGCCATCTCCCGTTCGGTGGTTAAGCCTAACTAAAGGCTCTCCCTGACAGTCTTGCCCACGCCTACATTTCCATCTCTGAACCTGTTTATGGCTTCACGGTATCAGCACCGCCACTGACCCACGAAGCCGTTCGTTGTTGATTCCTCAAACGGACAGCCCCTCTATTGTATCAAAGAGAGAATTCAGGCGAAACCGTGAAAAGTACGGGATTTTGAAAAAATCGCATATTTCATGAAAAAATTAACGGCACGATTGTTTGTCTTTGTCAGCCACTATTTTTGACTTTTCGTATCAATAATGGACAAAGAAGGCTGAAATATCAAAAAGATCATCGAGATCAGAGGGTCTGCGTTTCATGGAAGGCGTCGGTGACGGGCAGCGTGGGTTCGGGTTCGGGTTCGACGACGCGGAGGGTGCGCCATTTGCCGCTGTGATAGCGGAGGTAGAAAGCAAAGCTGAACATCATGAAGGTCAGACAGAGAGCGAACCAGGACAGCAAGGGGCCTGTGTCCAGCCAACTTTGCAGGACATAGAGAACTGCGACCAATAACCAGTGGAACATCACGGAAATGCACATTGCCCAGAAGGTGTCGCCTGCGCCGCGGAGGGCGCCGCCGAAGACCAGGAACATCGCGTCGGATATGACATACAGGGCGGCCAGACGAAGCATGGACACGGCCAGGGGAAAGACTTCCGTTTCATAAAGGTCGGTGGTCTCGGCAGGACGAAAAACGCCGACCAGCACGTCGGGGAACACGGCAAAGGCGATCAGGATGCCGAAGGAGTACATCCACGCCAGTTTGAGGCCGGACAGGGTGGCGCGATGGGCGGTGTCGGGGTCGCCTGCGCCCATAAAGCGTCCGACGAGGCTTGTAACGCCGATGTTGACGCCGATGAGCGGGACGAACGAGACCGCATCCCAGTTAAAGACGATGGTGATGGCCGCGGCCGTCGAGACGCCGCGGGAGCAGAAGATAAAAATCATGATGGTGAAGGCCAGCATATTGAGAAAGAATTCCAGCCCGGCCGGGTAGCCGTAGCGGAAGAGTTTTTTCATCACTGCCCAGTCAACATTGAAGGACTGAGAAACATTATAGTCCTCGCGGTTGCGGCGGGACAGATAGGCGGCGGCGACGACAATCAGCCCGCAGGCGCTGCCGGCAATCGTCCCCAGCGCCGCCCCGCGAATGCCGAGGGCCGGTGCGCCGAATTTGCCGTAAATCAGAATGTAGTTGGCGCCGACATTGACGACCATCGCAGTCAGAGCGGAAACCATGACGATTATAGTGCGGCCCAGACCCGAAAAATAGCAGCTCAGGCAGTTGCGGAGAAGGCCGAACACAATACCGTAAAGCAGAATGTTGAAATACTGCTGCTGGAAAACAAGTTGTTCGGCGGGGATGTGCATAATGTCGAAAAACAGATGGCCGAGCGGGCGGGCGGCCAAAACGAGCGGGTAGGCGGCGACGGCGATGAGCAGAGCCTGGGTGACGGTGATGGCGCAACGGTCCTTACGGCCGCTGCCGAGGTATTGGGCCACGATTGCGGTGGTATAGCCGGTCAGGCCGAGAAAGAAGGTCGTCATCATAAAGCAGGTCAGACCTCCGCCCATGGCCGCGCTCATTTGCTCGGGCCCCAGTCGCGACAGGAACAGACGGTCGGTAAAGGTCATCGCCGTCTCGCTGGCGCTGGACACGACCATCGGCAGGGCGATGGCGACCATCTGGCGAATGCCGCCGGGGCCGTCAATATGTCTGTTCAAACGCATATTCATTATGCCGGATATAGCCGGAACAAAAAGAAAAAGCAACTGAATAGTATTACGGTGATCGAAATTCCAGAATCTTTTCGCGGGCCGGGAAAAAGGATTGACAACATTCAGACTAAGGAGTCTAATTGGGCAAAATCTACGATCGCTGACAGCGTGAAGATTAACAGTAAAAATATTCAAAACGCGTAACGCCGGTTTTGCCGCAAAGCTTGTAAATGCAAAGACATGGACACTCTCGAATGTTTTCTTGTGAGGCAAAAACCGCTAAAATTTTTTACACGTTATAGATATTCAGGAGAGAATATGTTTCTCGCCAAGAGTAGTATGGACAATTTGCATCGAAAGGAATTACAATGGCTCAGTACAAGATCGAAGACGTTGAAGGAATCGGACCTGCTTACGGCGAAAAGCTTCGTACGGCCGGTGTAACCAACACAGATCAATTGCTCACTGCCGGTAAAACAAAAAAAGGACGCGCAGAACTCGCTCAGAAGACCGGGATCAGTGAAACGCTGGTACTCAAATGGGTCAATATGGTTGACCTGTATCGTATAAAGGGCGTAGGCTCTGAATTTTCCGAACTGCTCGAAGCGGCAGGTGTGGATACGGTCAAGGAATTGAAGCACCGCATCCCGGCAAACCTGGCCAAAAAAATGACCGAGGTCAACGAACAAAAAAAACTGACTCGCCGAGTGCCCACCGTAGAGATGCTGACCGATTGGATCGAACAGGCCAAGACGCTGCCGGCCGCGGTCGAATACTAATCGCAGCAAGTGCACGGAAAATCAGATACAGCATTTGATTTTCTTAATGAATGGGTGATTTTGGGAAATCATTCACGGTCGTCTTTCCGTGAAGAGGGGTGATTTGTTGCCTGTAATGTGTCGTTTCGTCTTACACTGCTTCATCAGCCGATGCGCCGAACATTTTATTTGAAATATCAGAATTCTTTATGAAAGACAAAAAAACAATTTCCCGTGAAATAGGCCTGGAAATCGGCACCCTCTGCGGCAGGCATATCTTAAACGTAGAACACCTGCATTATGGATATTGGACAAAAGACCTTAAGGTCGATTTGTCGCATCTTCCGGCGGCTCAGAAAAATTACACGGACTTTCTGATGTCCAATATCCCCGATGGCGTTCACACAATATTGGATGTCGGATGTGGCATGGGACACACTGCCAAACGACTGACTGAAGCGGGTTATGCGGTGGATTGTGTTTCGCCCAGTGCATTCCTGGCACAGCAGGCCCGCGAGTTGTTGCAGGATAAATGCAAAATTTTTGAGTGTTTCTATGAGCAATTACACACCGAAAAACGCTATGACCTTGTGCTGTTCAGCGAGAGCTTTCAATATATCGCTCCTGAAACGGCGATCCAAAAGACGCTTGCCCTGTTGAACCCCGAAGGACAAATGCTGATTTGTGACGTTTTCAAGCTCAGCACCAAAGAAAAAAAGTCCTATTTCGGGCGGTCATAATCTCGCTAGGTTCTATGAGACGATTGATAAATTCCCCCTCAGACAGGTTAAAGACCTGAACATCACCGACCAAACCGCCCCGAGCAGAGACATTGAAAACCACATCTGCAAAGACGTGCTGGAGCCGGTTTCAAATCTGCTGGAAAAGCTGATGGATAACAGATACCCTATGCTGTCCAAATGCCTGAAATGGAAGTACAGAAAAAAAATAGAAAAGATGCGTCATAAGTACTTCGACAACCAGCGAACAGGAGAAGTTTTCAAAAAATTCAAAACCTACCGCCTCCTGCTTTATAAAATGAACCCGACAAGCATTTAGAGTCAAAGGCAATCCATGGCCTATGTCAGAGTCAGCGACGGGTGTGGAGCTTTTCTGTTTTGACGGGCGAACACGCAGATTCGCCCCTACGGGGAAAGCCGGTGTTCTCGGCAGCCTCGGCGGTTTAACTTTATCGGTCATCAGCCAGGGATTCGATGTGCCGGATGTAGGCGGCGACGTCGAATTTGCGTTTCAGGCCGGGGGCGTTCATATAGCGGATTTTGCCGAAGACGGGGCGCTGGCTCCAGGCGCGGTCGTGTTTGCCGAAGCACCAGGCCACGCCGGCAAAGCCGTTGGGGTCGCGGCCGTCGAGTTCGTATTTGTTGTTGAGGGTCAGCGCCCAGTCAAAGCCCTGCTGCGGGGTTGGGGTCCATTCGAGGAGCTTTTTGCCCCAGTACATCCGCAGATAGTTGTGCATCTTGCCGGTGAGTGTCATCTCCCGCTGGGCGGCGTTCCAGGCCGGGTCGTGCGTTTGCGCGGTTTCGAGCTGTTCGAGTGTGTACAGATACGGGCGTTTGTCTTTGGCGTGGAAGTTCAGCGTTCGCAGCGCCCACGGCGGCAGTGCCTTTTCGGAATCGTCGTAGCCGGGGTTGTAATAGACGTAGTTGTGGCTTAGCTCGCGGCGGATGATGAGTTCTTCGAGGAAGTTGTCCCTGCCGGGGCTGTGGATATCCTTGGCCGCCAGTGCGACGGTCAGCGGCGATATCTGCCCAAAATGCAGATACGGGCTGAGATTTGACTGGCAGTCCAAAAGCGGGTCATTGCGGTCGAGCGTGTAGCGGTCGAGTTTTTTTTGCAGAAACAGGGTGAGCCGTTTTTGGGCCTCGGCCGCGCCGCCGACATAGAAGGGCGATACAGGGACAGTTGTATCGAGTTTGAGTGTGTTGAGCAGTTTGGGGTCGTCAAGATCGATGCGGTTGGGGATTTTTATGTCAAGCGTTGTCTTCCGGAGTTTTTCGGATTTCAACGGCACCAGAAATGTGTCGAGCTGACGTTTGATGCGCGGGCGCAGCGTCCCGGCCGAGAAGTTCTCTTTGTCGGAGGCCGCCTCGAGGGGAACGATCAGATTGGTCGTCACTTCTTCGAGCGGGCAGTCAATGCCCTCGGCCACAGATTGCCGCCACTGACGCTGAATCCGCAGATACCCCTCATCGACCACCACCGCGTCGGCCTGTTTCGCTAAGCAAATGATGTTGGCCGCCGGATCGCCCTTGACGGCGACAAATGGAATCCGGCGTTCGGCCATCGCCTTTTGCACATGCCGCAGGCCGTCCAGCATAAAGGCGTAATGCCGCAGATTGGCTTCGGGAAAATCGTCCGTCAGCGAAAACGCCGCCAGCAGCGGCTTTTGGCGCTGGTTGGCCAGCCCAATCGCGTGTTCGAGGGCGTGATTATCTTCGGCTCGCTGGGCGGCCTGCATCCAATACAGCACATACCGGCGATCTTTGACCGTCTGGCTGTTACGCCGCTCGATGCGTTCGGGTTGAATCATAAAATCGCTCTCCGCCTGCTGCACTCGCCCCGGTCAGGGCTTGGCCGCTCCAAAACGTAATCCGGTGGTTTATATTGTATCGCGTCCCTTCGAGATGGCCAAGCTAAAAGCCGCCGAGATGGCATGCGAGACTATTTTCCGGCACACACTTAGGCGACATTGTAATGCTTTTATGTCATATTTAATTTATATAGATTTTTCTTGACTTTCCCAAATCATTTTGTTTATGATATAAATTGAAAATTTAATATTGAAAGTCCACTGGACTTTCGGCGTCTCATCGTAAACCGCCAGTTTATGTTGTTGGAGACAGCAAAAGTCGGTGCCCCCAAGTCGGGGCATCGCCAGCTTGCGTCTTCAACTGGCTCTGGCGGGCCAACGATGAGAGTAGGCGACGGCGGTGCTCCTTAATACATTTTTCTGGAGCGTTCCCGTCGGCAAAACAGGGACGTTTCCTCTCATTGCTCGGTATGGGGCTTTTTGAGAGGAGGAATAATCAGAGCTACATAATTCAGAAACAGGAGAAAAGTAATGGAGCTTGGGAAAACGTATTATGGAGGGGTTTTGTGTCGGATTGCGATGGGGGTTATTTTATCGCTACTCATGGGACTGTCGGGATGGGCTGATGGGCCGGTGTATAACCTGCCGCTGGAGGAGCCGGAAAGCACGATGCACCCGATGGAAACACCCCAGTCATACACCTTGCCGTTCGATCCCGGTGCATATTCATTCCTAATTTACGACTGTGGCGGGGACTTCTCCCAAAATAGGATTCAGGAAGCGATGACCCATATTGGTATTACACAGTTTACCGTATGCAGCGCCGCCAGCCCGATTAGTCTGAATCTTCTGCAATCCCACGACATTTTGATTGTAGGTTGGGCACACAACGGGGATAAAAGCGGGCTTGACCCAAATGCCATCGAAGACGGCATCACCGGCCGTGTGATTTTATCCGGTCATGATTCTGATTTTCATACGGTTGTTCCGGTTGCGCATGATGCGGCCGCGACCCTGTTTATTCAGAAGATTGATTATATCCTTAAAGGCGGCAGCACGGGATTGCTGGTCTGTGCCGACATTGACAATACTTTTGAGCAATGGCTGCCTGAATCGTGGGGTATTGTAGCGACGAATGCCGGCGGTGAGGTTGTGCATGAATTCACCGACGAAGGGCTGGCCAGCGGGGTATATGAAAACCTGCTTCCTGGAATGCTCTCTTATTGGACAGCCGCATACCACAACGTCTTTACCGAGTGGGGAGAGGAGTTTGTCTCATTCGAGTTGGGCGGTTCCAGTGAAACGGATGTGATCACCATCGCCCGCCCCGATACGCACGGCGTGTACTTGATCAAGACGGACAACCGTGACCCTAACACCTGTGTTGTACCAAACGATGAGATCGTTTACACCATCCACTATAGTCGGATGCCGGAATCGGTGACTGATTTGGAAGGTGTGGTACTGGTGGATATTCTGCCGCCGGGCGTGGATTTTTTGTACGAACTATTTGACGAATCCGCTTATTCTGACATTGACCCTAATAATATCTGGGAATACCTCAACGACCCCAACTTCGTCTGGCCGACTTTCAACTACGGCGCCTACGACCCCATCACCCACACAATCACATGGCCATTGGGACATCTTGCGCCGGGCGACAGCGGCAGCGTTTCGTTTGTCGTACAGGTCAACTATAAGGCCGAGCCGAACGGAACGTTGACTAATATCGCCGAGTTGCGGGATGATATGACGGTATTGGCACGAACACGTATCCAAACGCCGGTTTGCTGCTGGACGAATGGCAGAATCTATGTCGATCAATTCGCTACCGGAGCCAATACAGGAACCAGTTGGGAAAACGCCTACATCGATTTACAGTCGGCCTTGGCCCGTGCCGCCAACGGTTGCGGCGAGGAAATCTGGGTGGCCGCCGGATGGTACTGCCCCGGCACACATCCGACCTATACGTTTAAGATTCCCGACGGCGTATCCGTCTATGGCGGCTTTGCAGGATGGGAAACGTTTCTCGAACAGCGAACCCTTAACGCCTACCCATCGATTTTGTCGGGATACATAAGTGAAATGTTGCGGAATGAAACCGTTGTTACTATGGGGCATGAGACTCTCTTGGATGGCTTTACAGTCAGAGATAGTAGCCTTGAGCGAGGACAGGGAATTCTTGCTGAAGATGTTGATTTTTCTTTAGAGAATTGTGTTGTCAAAACTAATTTCCGATATGGAGTACGCGCACTAAACAGTAATGTCTCGATAAAATGGTGTGTGATAGACAACAATGGATTTGATGGCATCTATCATGATGGTAACAACGTCAAAGCTATAATCATCAAAAACAGCCTAATCTTGAATAACGGTCAAAACGGTGTCTATGCTCGGCTCTCGACTCCGCAAATTCTTAACAGCCAGATCAACTTCAACGGCAGTGAAGATGTTGCATCATCTTACGGGCTGTATCTGTTTTACCCGCAAGCCGGGACGATGATTCAGAACAATACACTGGCATATAACGCCAATCAGGGCATACGGGTAACAGACCCGAATTCGCCTGTCGAGATTCGCAACTGCATCCTGTGGGGCAATAAACTGGCCGACGGCCAAGACCAGATGACCGGCAATGTCGTGGCATTCTACAGTTGCGTCTATGACCCCAACGATCCCTATCAAACAATACCGGATTTGATCTGGAATAACATCAGTTGCGATCCCGAATTTGCCTATGATGGCGACCCGAACATGATCATCTTTCGGCTCATACCGGGTTCTCCCTGCATCGACCGCGGCGACCCCTCATTATCTTATGAGGGCCAGTTGGATATTGACGCCCTGCCTCGTGTGATGGGGCTGAATGTCGATATGGGGGCCTCGGAGTTTAATCCGGATTGCAGTGATGTTTATAACCCTTGGGACTTCAACGCCGACGGCTTGGTCAATCTGTACGAGTTTGCCAAGTTCTCGCGTGCATGGCTGGCACATGATCCCAACGATCCTGCGATTACGGACCCCAACCATCTTGACCATTGGTATCGCACCGACCCGAACAGTCCGGGCTATGTAACGGATGCTCAAAAAGCGGCGTGGTATCCGGACGGTCCCCTGCTGAATGTCATTGCATTTGGCGACAGTGAATACCGCATCGATCTAGCCGATTTGATGGTTTTTATCGAGTATTCACCGTGGCTGTGGTCGGCCTGCTGGCGGACGGATATTTGGCATCAGCAGGCGATGGGAATGATGCTTACACAGCCTGAAATCGGCGGACAGGAATTGCTTGCGGTCGAAAGCCAAGAATCAATAGCCGTCGCTGAAGAGGCATCTCCGGAAGAAGAGCGAGAAACAATTTTGGGGTTGTTAGAGCAGATTGATGTATTTATCGACGTAGGCGGCGACGATGCCGAGGCGTGGACAGAGCTAAAATATCTGCTCGAACTTAATTTGATCGAATTAGAAAGCACGATAAATCAATCGGAAATGTATTAATGTCCATTACTATAACTCAAGAAGGGAGTACGATGATGAAACTGTTTATAACAATCTTGCTGATGTGTGTTTTAACCATTCCGTCTTTTGCAGACTACACTTATGTAATAACAGATGGGATGGATTTTGGAGGGCGAAATTTGGGAAGTGGACAGTCTCTTTTAATGACTGGGGGAGGTGGCCATACGTTAGATTTAGGCTACGACAGTTTTGCGATTATTCAGGGAACAGCCCCCTATAATCAAGATGTTTATCCGAGCGGCGGCATTGAACGAATTAGCGTAGCCGGTTATGCCCACCTTGATTTTCTCGGCGGCGAAGTCTATGAGATTGGCGTCGGTTCTTATGGCACCGCGACTTTAAGCGGCGGCGCCATCCAGCGTCTGCGAACCACACAGGTCGTTGTTTACGGCCAAATCGAGCCGTATGTCACGCTCTACCATAAGGGCTATGAACACGATGAACTCACAAATATGCTGATCGGTTTTTGGGCCGACGGTTCGCCCTTTGCCATCCAACTTGTTGATGTCCCAAACTATACGCCGACAATCGACAATATTAATTTTGTCTATATCCCCGAACCGGCGACGCTTCTTCTGCTTGGCTTGGGCGGCCTGCTAATACGGCGGAAAAAGTGAACCGTGTAATCAAGGGCTTCCGCCTCCAAAAAGCGGAAGCCTTTTTTATCGTATCGCACAATTGACATTTGTTTGACATTCACAAAACTTTCCGCTATAATACCCACCCGTGGCACGGCCATCCCGCCCGTGTCCCGCAGCATGGGCATCTTGGCCATGAGTTCTTTATCATTGCCAATGTCCCGCAGGAGGAAAAACATGATCAGACAATATCAACCCAAAGCAAAAGCAAATCATGTTATCCTGTCTAAAATATCCTGTAAATCCCGTCAAAAACATAAAACAAGAAAAAATCGACATTCTTTGTTCTATCCCCGCCCCAATTCAAAATCAAGAATTAAGAATTCAAAATTAAACCCACCCTCAATGTCCCCAGTGTCCTCGGTGGTTAAACATGAATTTGAACAAACAAAGCCAATTTTCTATTTTGCAAAAATCATAAACCTTTATTTCACCGCTGGTTGCTGGAAGCTGGCCGCTGGAAGCTGAAAAAAACAAAGCCAATTCAAAGCCAAATGTTCTGCCGAAAAATATTCTCACACATGCGTCGGATGCGGAGGGGGTTTCTTTCTTTTTGTTTGACACGGCCGCGGATGCGTCTATAATTAATCCAGTCGTTTTCGGACAGCGGGCGGTGATTTTATAACTCCCGTATTTTGTTCAGGTTATGTGAATTATTCGGGGACAGACCGACTTATTTTTTGGAGATGATCAATGCTGAACAGCGGGTCTTTGACACGGACGGCGATACTGGCACTGCTGACGTGCGGGGTGGTTTTCGGGCAGAGTCTTGAGGATAACTGGGGTTCCTTTCTGCATTATACGGCCATCAGTCGGTTTGATCTGGCCAAGGGCCACGGCGAGCAGATCGTGGCGATGCAGCCGGATCCGACGGCGCTGCTGGACTTGGCCGAGGCGAATCCTGAGGGCTATCAGCTGCTGCTGAGGATGCACGCCGACAGCGATGAGCTTCGCCAAATCAGCGGGCAGGTGTTGGACCTGATCGAACAGGGGCGCTTTATTCGCCGCACCGACCCGAAGATCATCAGCCAGGAGATTCAGCGTCTGAGCACGACGATTCGGGGGCGGATTGCTGCCGAAGAGCGGCTTCGCAACGCTGGGGAGTATGCGATACCTTATATGCTGGCGGCGCTGGCCGATTCGGATCGAAAAAATGAATTTGCGTTTGTTACCGACGCTCTGCCGAAGATCGGCCCGGGCGCTATCCGTCCGTTGACCGCGGCCCTGCAGATGGACGACAGTGCCGTCAAGGCCGAGGTGATCCGCGCGTTGGGCAGGATCGGGACGATGGAGCCGCTGCCGCACCTGAAATATGTCCTTGAGAACGACCGCTCCCAGACCTGCCGCGAACTGGCGGAAAGCGCCATTCGGCAAATTGACAGCGGGACGCTGCAAGTCCCGTCGGCGGAATTGTTTTTCCGGCTGGGCGAGGCGTACTATAACAAGCACGACGTGCTGGCCCCGCCTGCGGAGCTGGACTTTGCCAATGTCTGGTTCTGGGACGCTGATGCGCAAGCGCTGGTGCGTGAGGACGTCAGCAAGGCGTACTTCAATGAGTTGATGACGATGCGCTGCTGTGAATGGGCGCTGAAGGCCGACGCCGGGCTGGGCAAGTCCATCGGGTTGTGGATTGCGGCCTTTTTCCGGGCCGAGTCGGCGGAGATGGCGATGCCGGAGTATTTCGGGGCGGGCCACGCCGATGCGCATACCTACGCGACGACGGCCGGGCCGGAGTATCTGCATCAGGCGCTGGAGCGTGCCTTGAAGGATAAGGATGCGTATGTGGCCTTGGGGACGGTCGAGGCGCTGGCGGTCAACGCGGGCGAAAAGTCGCTGCTGTATCGGATCGGCACCTCGCAGCCGCTGGCCGAGGCGCTGAGTTTTGAGGATCGCAAAGTGCGGTACAGCGCCGCGATTGCGTTTGCCGAGGCCGGGCCGGTGACGGAGTTTGTCGGCAGCAATTTGATCATTGAACATCTGATGGCGGCCCTGAATCAAGAGGGCGCCGATCAGATCGGCAGCGAGCTGGCGCAGGACTATGCGATGCGTGCGGTTCAGGCGGTGTATCAACTGGCGCTGACACGCAACAGGGTTGTGGATCTGTCGCTGGCTCAGGCGGCGCTGATTCGAGCGACCGAGCGCGCCTGGCCGCAGATGCAAATGCCGGCCGGTCAGACGCTGGCGCATTTGAGCAGTCCCGACGCGCAGCGGGCGCTGTGGGCAATGGCGATGAACGAGGCAAATGGGTTGGACGTGCGGCTGTCGGCGTTTGCGTCGCTGACGCTCTCGGCCAAGCTGAACGCCAACCTGCTGCTGAGCGGCCAGATTGATGGTTTGTACGCATTGATCAGTTCGACCGAGGCCGATCCGCAATTGCGGGCCGGCGCGGCGGGAGCCTTCGGGGCGCTGAATCTGCCGAGCGAACGGGTCAAGACACTCATTCTCGATCAGTCGAAGTCATAAGAAGTCTGAAGACAGGAGTCGGATGGCGGTCAGCAGAAAAAAGCGTTTTGCGGATAATTCGTATTATCGCGGGGCGTTCACGTGGATGGGGGTAGGGATCGAGTTCTGTCTGGTGGTCGGAGTCTTTGCGCTGATCGGGTATTTTCTGGACAAGTGGGAGGGGACGAGTCCGGGGTGGATGGTCATCGGTTTTTTTGTCGGATTTGGGGTGATGCTGTACACTATCATCCGTCGTGCTCGGAAAACTCAGGATGAGATGGACGCTGACGACGAGAAAGCCGGTCGGGATGATGAGGTCTAAGCCGCCCAAGGACGACTATCGCACGCCTTTTTTTATGCTTTTTCCGTGGGGTCGGGTTGCCGGATTTCTGATGTTGTTGACATTCGTGATGCTCTTTATCTACCGCCTGAGCCATTCCGGGGGTCAGGCGGCAACAGAGGCGTGTTTTGCCGCGATGGTGCTTGCCTTTGCGGCCGGGGTTGCGGCGATTTATCCGGTGGGCAAGTTCTGGGGAGGCGACCAGTGGCGGATGCTCTTGGGAATTTTTTTAGGGATTTTAATTCGCCTATTGATTGGGGGCGTCGGAGTGATTATAATAACTCTTTTTACGACCATAAATCAGATTTTATTTGTCTTGTTTTTGAAGCTATATTATTTTCTTTTCTTGATTGGCGACACGTGGCTGGCGGTCTGGATGCTGCGGCACAGTCCGACGCCGGAGAGTAAAGAGTCTGTCAATGGGAATCTGTGGGATATTGTCGAGCGGGTTTAACCCGCTGCAGGAAGTGGCCAGCAAGAGGCTGTTTGTCGTGTCTCTTGGGTCGTTGGAGATTCCCTTTACCAATCACATGCTGATCGTGGCGCTCACGGCGCTGTTGCTGATGGTGTTGATCCCGCTGGCGATTCGGCGCGGCATTCGCGTTCCTCGCGGCTTTGGCAGTGTGATCGAGACGATCTGTGTGTTTTTGCGGGAAGATGTGGCGCGGCCGTTTTTGAAGGATGATACGGATCGGTATATCGGGGTGCTGTGGTCGCTGTTTTTCTTTATTCTCGGACTGAACCTGATGGGGCTGGTGCCGCTGGATAGGTTTGTCTGGCTGGTCACGCAAAAAGAGCACAACCATATCGTTGGTGCGCCGACGGCGAATATCTGGGTGACGGGCGCCTTGGCGGGGTTTGCATTTATGCTGTTTCACCTGGCGGGGATTCGGCAAAAGGGGCTGGGCAAATATCTGGCGACGCTGTCGCCGAAGGTGCCGTGGCCGTTGATGCCGTTTATGTTTGTTATGGAGCTGCTCAGCTCATTCGTGCGTCTGTTTTCACTGGCCATTCGTTTGTTTGCCAATATCCTGGCCGGGCATATTCTGCTGGGAGTGCTGCTGGGTTTCATATTGATGTTCAAGACGTTCATGGTGGCCGGGGCGTCTATTTTTGCAACGATGCTGATGAGTCTGCTGGAAATCTTTGTGGCGTTTTTGCAGGCGTATATTTTTACGTTTTTAACGACGATTTTTATTGGATTTGCGATCAGTGAAGATCACTGATGGAATTGATTATTGACGATTGACTATTGACTATTTATTTGGAGGTTACGACACGATGTATGGAATGATTTGGATGGTTCCGATGATGCTGGCACAGGCCGGCGAGGCGCTTGAGCCGGCGGCTGCCGCGGGCGGTTCGACGACAGAAGCGCTGGCCAAGGGCATCAGTGTGCTGGGCGGCGTGCTCGGCGCCGGGCTGATCGTCATCGGGGCGGCACGCGGCATCGGCCAATTGGCCAGCAGCGCCACCGAGGCGATCGCGCGTCAGCCGGAAGCGGGCAACCGCATCTTTACGACGATGATTATCGCCGCGGCGCTGATCGAAGGCGTTACGCTGTTTGCGCTGATCATCTGCTTAATGGCGGTCTTCAGTTAAACATTATAGGATGGGACCTGTTATGCGGGTTAGCCTACTTATTGCAGTTGCGGGACTGCTGGCGTCGATTCCATCGGCACTGGCGGTCGCTGCGCCGGCCGAAAGCGAGTCGTCGCCAAGCGTCTTTGAAGGCTACTACGGCGAGTCGATCTGGACGCTGGTGTGGTTTGCGGTGCTGTTGTTGGTGTTGTGGAGGTTTGCGTGGAAGCCGATTCTGGTCAGTTTGAGTCTGCGCCAGGAGCATATCGAAAAGCAGATTTCCGACGCGGAAAAGGCACGCACCGAGGCGCAAAAGGTGCTGGCCGACTACCACGCCAAATTGGCGGACGCCGACCGACAAGGCCGCGAGATCATCAGCGCCAAGGTCAAAGAGGCCGAAAAGCAGGCGTTGGAAGTCGAACACGCCAAGCAGCTTCAGATCGAGCAGATGCTTGAGCGGGCCGAGGCCGAGATCGAACGCGAGCGACAGGTGGCCGAAGAGCAGCTCTGGAAGGAGGCCGGTCGGATCGTTCAGCAGTTGGGCGAGGACGTGTTCGGCAAGACCTTAAATGCGCAGGACGACCAGAAGCTCATCAACGACGCGATTTCCCGATTGCGAATGCAGCCGGACAGCGGTGAACTGAAACACACTTCTTAACCGACGGCAGGACGACGATGGCGCGTGCGGCACGACATATCATTCACGAGATTTACAGCGACGTGATGTTCGAGTTGGCCCAGGAGGCCGGCGTGGTCGATCCGGTGGTGGACGACCTGGATGCGGTGGCCAAGGTGTTCGACGCGGAGCCGGAGTTTTTGACGCTGCTGACGGTCGGCCAGCTAAGAGAGGAAGAAAAAAGTGCGATATTGCGGCGGGTGTTTGCCGGACGCATCAACGATCTGACGCTGGATTTTTTATGTGTGCTGGCGCGGCGAAATCGGCTGAACTTTCTGTTCGGCATTCAGGATCGCTATCTGGCGTTGATGGATCAGTATCACGATATTCGGCGGATTGACGTCACGCTGGCCAAGCCGCCGAGCGACGAGCAGCTTGAAACGCTTCGGCAGGATATGAAAGAGGCCGTCGGCTCCGACGTGAAGCTGACCGTGCAGGTCGATCCGGAGATATTGGGCGGCATTATTATCAAAAAAGGCGATATGGTAATCGACAACTCGGTGCGGTCGATTTTGAAGCGGACGGTCAAGGCGGTCGTCAACCGGTCCAAAGAGACAAAACAGCAGATTAACTCTTCTGAAAAACAGTAGCGGCGATTATGCGATTTGACGTAAAAGAAATCAGCAGTTTGATTAAAGACGAAGTCCGGCGGTACAAGGCCGAGGCCGATGTCGCGCAGGTGGGGACGGTGCTGGAGGTGGGCGACGGGATCGCCCGCGTCTATGGGCTGGACACGGCGATGGCCGGGGAGATGCTGGAATTCGACGATGGCGTGGTCGGTGAGGCGTTCAATCTCGAAGAAGACGCCATCGGCGTTGTGGTCTATGGCGATTTTACCAAAATCAAAGACGGCGGCCAGGTCCGGGCCACGGGCAAGGTGCTGTCGGTTCCGGTCGGCGAGGCGTTGCTGGGGCGCGTGGTCAACGCCCTGTGCGAGCCGATTGACGGCAAGGGTGAGATTCGCACCGACGCGCGGCGGTATGTGGAGGCCTCGGCGCCGGGCATCGCCGGGCGGCAGCCGGTCAAGCAGCCGCTGGCGACGGGCATCAAGAGCGTCGATGCGATGGTTCCCATCGGACGCGGACAGCGCGAATTGATTATCGGTGATCGCAAGACGGGCAAGACCGCCATCGCGCTGGATACCATCATCAATCAAAAAGGCACGGGGGTGGTGTGCATCTATGTGGCCATCGGGCAGAAGGAAGCGACGGTGGCCGAGGTGGTGGCGATCCTTGAAAAACACGGTGCAATGGCGCATACGGTCGTGGTGTCGGCCTCGGCGTCGGACAGTACGGCCATGCAGTATATAGCGCCGTATGCCGGCACGGCCATCGCCGAGTACTTTATGGTTGAGAAAAAGGGACACGCCCTGTGTGTGTATGACGATTTGAGCAAGCACGCGATTGCGTATCGGGAACTGAGCCTGCTGCTGCGGCGGCCGCCGGGGCGCGAAGCGTTTCCGGGCGATATTTTTTACCTGCACAGCCGCCTGCTGGAACGCAGCGCCAAACTGTCCGACGCGCTCGGCGGCGGGTCGATCACGGCCTTGCCGATTGTCGAGACACTCGAAGGGCAGGTCTCGGCCTATATCCCGACCAATATCATATCGATCACCGACGGGCAGATTTATTTGCAGCGTGAGTTGTTTTTGGCGGGGGTGCGTCCGGCGATAGACGTCGGGATCAGCGTCAGCCGCGTCGGCGGCGACGCCCAGCAGAAGGCGATGAAGAAAGTCGCCCCCAAGCTGCGTCTGGAACTGGCGGCGTTTCGCGAGTTGCAGGATTTTGCCCGGCTGGGGACAGAGTTGGACGAAGCGGCCCAGCGGCAGTTGGATCGCGGCTATCGGATGGTCGAACTGCTCAAACAGCGGCAGTTTTCGCCGATGGGCGTCGCCGAGCAGGTCATCAGTATTCTGGCCGGGGCCAGCGGGGTGCTGGACGACATCGACACGTCGCGCGTGAATCATTTTGTCGAGGAGTTGATCGGCTGGTTGCGGCTGGAAGCGCCGGAGTATCTCGATACGATTGAAACGACGGGCGATATTGACGAGGCGCTGATGGCAGGCCTCAGCGACGCCGTCGAAGCCTATAAAACAATCTACAAATTCTCATTCGGAGCCTGAGAATCAATCAAAAATCAAAGATCATAATGAAAAAAAACAAATCAAAATTTATAAAGAGGGGATTCTGTTGCGGTTGTCTTCTACCCCCTCCCCCCTTCGGGGTACTCCCCCTTGGCAGGGGGAGAGCTTTTTTAAATTTTGCATTGTCATTTTACATTTTACATTTTACTTTTAACATTTAACAAACGAATGTCCAATACACGGCAAATTCTGGTTCGAAAGAACGCGGCGTCGAACATCTGCAAGGTGACCGGCACGATGGAGACCATCAGCGCCGTGCGCTATCGGCAGTATTACAACCAGTGGCAGGAGGGACAGGCGTTTTACGAGTCGCTGGCGCAGTTGGCGTATCTGGCGGTCTCGGCCGAGCAGTCCATCGACCATCCGCTGATGAAGCCGCCGGCCAGCAAGACGCAGGCCGTCATTGTCATCGGGTCGGATCGCGGGCTGTGCGGGGCGTACAACAACGACCTGTATCGGCAGATCGACACGCATACCAAGATGGCCAAACGCTTCGGACGCGAGCTTCGGTTTTACGCCAAAGGACGCAAGGTGCTCAGTTATCTGGAGCATCGGGACATTACGCCGGTCAAGGTGTATGACGAATTTGCCGAAGCGCCGTCGGCCGAACAGATCAAGGCGATGGCCGATGATTTTACGCAGCAGTACCTGGCCGGCGAGATCGGGCGGCTGGGGATCGTGTATAACCGGTTCTTTTCGGCAGCCAGCCAGAAGGTGCAGACGCTGACAATCCTGCCGGTGGTCGATCTGATTGACGACCTGACGACGCGGGCGACGGCCATCTGGCCGTGGGAATTGAGCTTTGAGGAGTTTATGCTCCGGCCGTCGGCGGCGGAGATATTCGATGGATTGGCGACGATGATTGTTCGCACATCGATACAGGGCTGTTTTCTGGAAGCTGCGGCCAGCGAGCATCTGTCGCGGGTGGTGTGTATGCGCAACGCGACGGACAACGCCGAGGAGATGATTACGGAACTGTCCAAAGAATATAACCGCGCCCGACAGGGACAGATTACGGTCGAGCTGCTGGACATCGTCGGTGGCGTGGAAGCGATGAAGTAAAAAACGAGATTTTAATTTCGAAATTCGAATTTCGAAATTCGAAACAAATCTAAAAGAGAAAGGTCAGAAATTCAAAACGAGTTAGCAGCTTTTTTAGACCCGCAAGCGGAGTGTTTTGTGAATTTGAATTTTTGTAATTTGAGTTTGTTTCGTATTTCGTATTTCGTGCTTCGTATTTTAGTCACAAGGAAATTATCGAAATCAATAACGGACATGTAGGAATGAACCGAGGCAGAATAACACAGATCATCGGCAGTACGTTCGAGGCGGAGTTCGTCGGGCGCGTACCGCAAATTTATAATGCGCTGCAGGTCAAGGCAACCTGCGACTGGGGCGAAATCGACCTGATTGGCGAGGTGCAGCAGCACTTGGGCGGCGGGCGCGTACGGGCGATTGCGCTGGGCAGCACCGCCGGGCTGCGGCGCGGGCTGGAGGTCGTCGATACCGGTGAGCCGGTAACGGTTCCGGTGGGCAAAGAGACGCTGGGGCGCGTGTTCAATCTGCTGGGCAAACCCGTGGACAGCGGCCCGGACATCACCGTAACCAAACGGCGACCGATCCACCGCAAGCCGCCGAAATTCACCGATCTGACGGCCGAGTCGCAGATGTTCGAAACGGGTATCAAGGTGGTCGATCTGCTCTGTCCTTTCGTCAAAGGCGGCAAGACTGGCCTGTTCGGCGGAGCGGGCGTCGGCAAGACGGTACTGATTCAGGAATTGATCGCCCGCATCGCTACCCAGCACGGCGGCTATTCGGTGTTTGCCGGGGTGGGCGAGCGGACGCGCGAGGGCAACGACCTCTGGCTGGAGATGCAGCGGACGCGCATCGGCGATACGGCGGCGACGGTCTTGCAAAATACCTGTCTGGTCTTCGGGCAGATGAACGAGCCGCCGGGCGCGCGGCTGCGCGTGGCGCTGACGGGGCTGACGATGGCCGAGGCTCTGTGCGAAGAAGGTCGGGGGGATATTCTGCTCTTTATTGACAATATTTTCCGGTTTTCGCAGGCCGGCTCGGAAGTGTCGGCGCTCTTGGGGCGGATTCCCGGCGCGGTGGGCTATCAGCCGACGCTGGCCAGCGAGATGGGCCAACTTCAGGAGCGGATCGCCTCGACGACGACCGGGGCGATCACGTCGGTGCAGGCGGTGTATGTGCCCGCCGACGACCTGACCGACCCGGCGCCGGCGACGACGTTTACGCATCTGGATTCGTCGGTGGTCTTGTCGCGGCGGATTACCGAAAAAGGCATTTACCCCGCCATCGACCCGCTGGAAAGCTCGTCGCGAATTCTGGATGTCAATGTCGTCGGTGAGGCGCACTACAAGACCGCCCAGAAGGTGCTGGAGTTTTTGCAGCGGTATAACAGCCTGCAGGATATCATCGCGATTCTCGGCATCGACGAACTGAGCCGTGAGGACCGTCTGACGGTGTCGCGGGCGCGCCGCTTGGAGCGGTTTTTCTCGCAGCCGTTCATCGTCACCAAGCAGTTTACCGGCATGGACGGCAAGTATTGTCCGGTGGCCGATACCGTGCGAAGCTGCCGGGAGATTTGCGACGGCAAGTGGGACCACCTGCCGGAACAGGCGTTTATGTATATCGGCAATGTCGAAGAGGCCCAGGAAAAAGCCCAGAAAAAATAATTCTCAATTCTTAATTCTAAATTCTTAATTAATGATGGTTGGTTTATCGCTCGGAAAATTCAGGGTGGTGCTACTGACGCCGAAGGCGAGTCTCTTGGACTGCCGGGCTGGGTCACTGGTGCTGCCGGGCAACGACGGCTACTTCGGCGTGTTGCGCAATCACTGTCCGATGCTGGGTACGCTGAGCCGGGGGATTATGCAGGTGCGCGAGATTCCCGGCCGAAGCGACGCCTTTTTTGTGGTGGAGGGGGGGTTCGTGCGGGTGGCCGAGAACCATGTTACCGTGCTGGCCTACGAGGTCACGACGTTCGAAGAGAAAGACGAAAAGGCGACAGAAAAAATGCTGTATCATGCCCGAAGTGTCGCGGCCGGACAGGCGTATATCCGATCGCAGCAGGACGCGATTGACGTGGACAAGGCCCGGCTGATCGTCCACATGGCCGAACTGGCGGGCATCCAGCTGGCCGTGGAAAAGGATGAGCAGTTCCTCGGTTCATAAACTGTGGACGAAATTTGTTTGAATCCGGCTGTTTTTGTGGATACAATCGACAGGGATCGGTCTTTCCGACAGGTGGCGAGCACGGCAAGCGGGCGCGAAAGTCCCTTGTGCATGTGGATAAACGTAAGGCCGATGCCTACAATGTTTTGCGCTCGTAGCTCAGCTGGATAGAGCAACGGATTTCTAATCCGTAGGTCGCAGGTTCGAATCCTGCCGGGCGTGTTTCACTTTTTAGCCCAAAAACCCCGATTTTAGCCGAAATACAATGGTTTAGTTCCAAACTCCATATCGATTACGAATTAAGCCGAGAACCCAAGTCAATCCTGATTGATCCGGATGGGACGATTCTTTGGACTGGATCTCCGAGCGAAGAAATGCTTGAAGCGCTCAAAACCTTGGTCCATTAAATTATATCTGTTCTTTATGGGAGTGAAAAAATGGAGATTGTCAAAGAGATTGGCAAATGAGCAACGACGTCGCCAACTCTTCGGGGCGTCGCCAGCTTCCGATGCCGTCCCACCACACGGCGGCGTAATCGACGCAGTGTCCGGACGGATGGCGGCTCATTTCTTCGCGAATCATCTGATGCACAAAGCGCATACAGGCAATCTTTCCCGTCCGCCAGGCCTTGGCGCCCGCCTCGGCGGTGCGCTGTCGTGCCAGCCCCGGTTCGCCTTTGCCGCCGCAATACAACCCGGCCAATTCGGCGGCGATATCCCGAAACGCCGCTTCCCATTGGCCCCGGAGTATTTTCTCCGATTGTTCCAGTGAGGCCAGCAAGGCCGCGTTTTCGCGTTGAATGCGTTCTTTTTCGGCATTTGCTTTGGCGATCCGCTCGGTACGATGCCGGACGCTTTTCGGAAGTATCGATTCGACGCCGCCGACCACCGAGTCCAGGATCACCCACGTCATAAACGTCATCCCCAGCGTTCCTTCTGCAACCATTCGGGCCGATAAAGTCCAATCAGGGATGTCGAAGCTGCAGAACAAGCCCGCAACCGCCCCCCAAAAAGGGGCCGAATCATAGAAGAACAGATACGCCGGAGACGTGGACAGCGGATGCTCTTGGGCGTACTGAGCGCGTGCCACACCGCGATACAACGCGAACAAATAAAACGTCAGCAGGAACGCAAACAAGACCGCCGAATATCCGGAAATGGAAAAAATCACCCACCATCGAAACCCTGCCTGACGCAGCGAGATTACGAGCAATGCGGCCGCGCAGCATGTAAACCATGCAGTTCCCAAAATATGGATCCGCTTAAGCAGTCGCTGTGTGGTCATCATTGCATGTCCCCCCGGCGCTGAGCCGGTCAAGTCGGCTAACCGCCGCCGCCCACTGCACGCACCGCCGCGCCGGCCTGAAAGACCGGGCCAAGGATTTCGCCCATCGTCAGACCGATGGCTGAAAAGACTGTCGGCGGCACATAAATAATGTCCCCTTCTTCAAGGAGTACGACATGATCCATCCGGCCGCGGATCACCATATCCCGATAGTCCAGTCGGAAGATCGAGGATCGTTCGCCGGGGATGTGCGACGGGCGAATCACCTGAATCTGTTCTTTCCATGCAAAATCGTTCGGGATGGCTCTGGCCAGTGCCGACAAGGTGGTTTCGCGACCGGTGAAGATTTGAGCACCAGGATTTCGTACCTGACCGAGGATATAATATAGTTTGCTGCGATTTTCCACACGCACATCAATCGGGTGCTCCCCCGTCAACCGGTACAGATCGGTAAGCCGCTGGCCGATCAGCTCGGCCACCTGCCGCGGCGTTTTGCCCGCCACGGGAATCTCGCCGATCTTCTCATACGAGATCATCCCATCGGGTCGAATCGACTGGGTTTGTCCTATCGAGTAACCGTGTCCGGCCAGCTCAGGGATACCGGTGGCAATAACGGTTACCTGGTCCGGTGGCTGGATAATGTAATCGTCTCCGGTTACGTCTGCCTGGTCGGGCTTGAGAAACACGTTCAAATCTTCCGGGCGTGAATCAAAACATCCGCTGAGCATTACACCCGTCAGAGACAATACAAGTGTCAAAACCATCGCACGCTTAGACATGGTTCTCCCTTTCCATCGCATAAGATTTCGATCCTTAAATTATTTGTACAGTACGCACATTATAGACAAATTGATACCGTTTGTCAAGGCCTTATTCGACCTATCTTTAGTATTGTTCGGTGATTAACGACATCCATACAAACAAGATCCCTAATCTGAAGTATCTAAAGAAACCATTTTCAGACGCCAAAAGCAGATTATTATTTGTTGGATTGATTTCTTTGGTTTTATCGGACTTATAGTGTACCGATATAGCCGGCGTCGCTGCAGAGCGTCAGGATGTTGTGGCCCAATGGGGCGGCATCGTCGGACCCCCGCGTGCCGCCTTCGACCAGCACCACAACGATGATGATACGCCCTGCACTATCTTCGGCAAAACACTCAAACCAGGCGTGTTCGGGGTTTTCGGTCGAGCCGGTCTTGCCGAAGATTTTCAGCCCGCGGTTGAACAGGTCGCTGTTGCGGAATTTGCTGTAGGCGCTGCCGCCTTCGGCATTGACCACCGCCGCCATTCCGTCACGCACCGTCTCGACCGTTTGTCTGGAAATTGGCAGCCGCCGCTGGCCGCGTTCGTTGAAATAGTCCTCTTCATCGAGGATCAGCCGCGGCTGTTTATAAATGCCGCCGCGGGCAATAGCCGCCAGGGCGTTGGCCACCTGGAGGACGGTGACGCGCAAGTTGCCCTGGCCGATCCCCCACCATTTGCGTTCCCAGTCCGGAATGACTGGCAGATCCTCGGCGGCTGAGGCCGGGCGGGGTTGAACGATATTCACGGGGTCATAGACCAAACTGCCGTGCGCCTGACGGAGTCGCGGCGCCGCGTTGGCAAATTGCGGATTGGTCTCGATGAAAGCTTGCGGAAAATCGATATTTAATATCGCTCTGCCGAATCCCAGATCGAACAGCCAGGATTGCAGCGCTTTGCCGTCCAGCCGATGGGCCAGTTGCGAGAAATAAATGTTGCAGCTTCCCCGCATGGCGTTGCGGGCGTTGTTGCCGCCTTCGTGTTCCCATCGCCAGTCGTGGCAGCTTCCGTAATTTCGCTGCAGCAGACAGCGCGGCCACCCCGACGGCGGGCCGGTATAGGGGCAGTGGATGATTTCGCCGGCGTGGGTTTTGCCCTCTTCCAATCCGATCAGCAGCACCAGCGGCTTGGCGCATGAGCCGGGGGGATAATTGTTTTCCAGTGCCTTGTGGGTCATCGGCAGGTTGGGGTCGCTGATCAGTCTGCCGTAATCGCGGCGGACGGTGTTCAGGTCAAACACCGGGGTCGAAACCGCCGCAAGGATGTCGTTGGTCGCTCCGTCCAGCACCACCGCGACGCACGGGCTGGCCGCGCTCGGGTTGGTCTTCGGGTCCAGCAGCAGCGCCTCGATCTGCTGCTGCAGCTCGATGTCCAGCGTCAGTTGTACGTCGCCGCCGAATTGCGGCTCGGTGCGTGACAGTTCGTTGCCGTCTTTGTCATAGACTACCCTTCCTCGCCGCCCGCGCAGGATCGGCTCAAAGGCCTTTTCGATGCCGTCTTTGCCGAGTACCTCGCCTTCGAGATAACGCAGGTATTCATCGTCCTCAAAAAGCTGCATCTCGTGTTCCTGTCCCGGCGCGACCCAGCCGAGAAACTGGCAGGCCGCCGTGCCGTAAGGATAGCTGCGCCGGGCTTCGGGGCGTATCGTCAGCCCCTGCATCTGCACCAGCTCTATTTGCGCATTCAGCAGCGATTCATCGGATGAAAGCTCGATCAGCGGATAAAAATCGCTCATCTCGCGCAAATCCATCCGCACCAGTTGCGCCGGCGGGATGTCGTCGCGCTGGCGGCGGTACTCGGCCATCGTAGCGTCGGGGTTACGCCGGTGCCACCAGATGTAACGGGATAGCTCCCAGATGCGGTTGTTGATGTCTTCGATGCGGTTTTCGATCTCGTCGCGCGGCACCTCGCCCAGAAACGCCGCCAGTTCCATCGCCCGCCAAAGCATCTGTCGGGAATCTTCCCATTGAAGATGCATTCGTGCTTCCACTTCATGGTAAGGATTTGCATCGTTGACCTGCCGTTGGATATGCCCTTGACGCCAGCGGACATCCGCCAGACGGGTCAGTTCGTAATTGATATACAGCGAAAACGCCGGCCGATCCAGCGCTAGTGCCTGTCCGTTGCGGTCGATGATTTTGCCTCGCACCGTCGCCAGCGACTCCGGGGGCAATATCCGCAACTCGTCCGTGCGCTGACGCGCCTCCTCGGCGGCCAGTATCTGCAAAAATGCCAGCCGAACCAAGGCCACGACCAGCACGGCGACGCACAGACCGATAAATATTTTTAAACGACGCTGGTACATAATAAAGACATATAGTAATACCGCACAACTTCTGCAGATCGTCTGCGATTATGACAGAACAATCAAAGAATATAAATCAAAAGAAAAAAAGACAGATAAAATTTGTAAGATTTTAGCGGTGTGAAGCAATGCATTCTTTCAATGCCGGTAGCTGGCCGGTTTTGGTATATATTTTCAATGCCTCTTTCACCGTATCCACGGGGTTTAATCCCCGCTGCTTAATCGTAAAAAACACACTCATCAGCACCGACTGGGTCGAGGCCCCTTTTTCGCTGCGATTATTATAGCTGTTTTTTCGCATAATCACCGCGCCGCGAATGCTCCGCTCACCAAAATTATTCTCAAACGGCACCTCCGCATGATACAAAAACGTCAGCAACTCGTCCCGATGACGGGTCAGCCGTTTCAGCAGGCGTTTGGCCTCCTTATTCGACCAGCCGTGGACCAGAAACAGCCGCAGCCGCTTTTCCATCTGCTCGCACCGCCGCCGATAGGCGGCCTCGTCCAGTTCATCTTTTGACTTGCGCAGCCGGATCGCGTCCCGAAGCAGCCGCTTGAGCTTCTTGCTGAACGCTGGCCAGTCGCCGCCGTGGTCCTTATATTTCCAGACCCGCTCCAGCTCCCGCAGCAGATGCACCAGGCACTTCTGTTTGGCGCAGGTCAGCACATTGTAAGCGTACCAGAAGTCGCTGACCAACACCCCGTCAAAACAGTCTTTGATAAACGCCAGCACCACCGGCCCGGCGCGGG
>Ga0209722_1001020_pt1 | contig 26443 bp, 20 predicted proteins | sample BioC12SIPDNA_2_FD_185745 | JGI IMG/M metagenome (GOLD analysis project Ga0209722, IMG submission 185745) | Anaerobic biogas reactor microbial communites from Washington, USA - Biogas_R1_A C12 SIP DNA (SPAdes) (version 2) | ecosystem: Engineered > Bioreactor > Anaerobic > Unclassified | place... | reverse complement strand
CGCGCCCGAAGCGCGCTGGCTGGCACCGTTGCCGCTGGAGTGGCTGCCGCTGCCGGGCGAGGCCTTGCGGCGGCTGCGGGTGTTGGGGCTGCTCACCATGGGCCAGTTGGCCGCCCTGCCGCAGGCCGCGGTGGCCGAGCAGTTTGGCCCCGAGAGCCTGACAGGCTGGCGCTGGGCGCGGGGTCAGGATGATCGCGCGGTGCGCGGGCGGCGCTGTCAGACGGTGCTGGCCCGACAGATGTTTGTAGCGCCCGAGGCGCGGCTGGAGGCGCTGTTGGCGACGGCCCAACGCCTGGCAGAGCGGGCGCTGGACGATCTGCCGGTGGATAAGCGCGCCTGGGCCATCCGCCAGCTGGGCCTGGTGGCGCTGACCGAGACGGGCGCGCAACTGGCGACCGAGGGGCGGCTGGGCGACACGCCCGGCGCGGAGACGATGCGGGGGATGCTGGAGCGCCTGTTGCGGCGCTGGCAGGGCCAGGCCGAGGTGGGGCTGGTGGAGTTGACGGTGTGGCTGTGGGGGCTGGAGCCAGCCCCCAGTCGGCAACTCAGCCTGCTAGAGGCGCAAGAGACCGATCTCCGCTGGCGCCAGGTGGTCGAGGTGCTGGGTCGCCGCTACCCCGACGGGTTGCTGCGCTCCGTATTAGCCAACCCCGACGCGCCGATTCTCACTGAGCGCTATGCGTTACAGCGGTGGCAGGCTTGATGCCCCTCTGGACACAGCGCCAGCCACTGGACGTGGGCGAGAGCGCCGACGGCCAGCCTCTCGATTTCTACTGGGAACGCCACTATCACACGGTGGAGCACATCAGCCGCCACTGGCGGGTGCATCTGGACTGGTGGGAGCCGGTCGAGTTGTGGCGCGATTACTGGGAGGTGGCCACCGACACCGGCCTGCTCTGCGTGATCTACCACGATCTGGTCGTGGGGGGCTGGGCGCTGGAGCGCATCTATCCATGAGCAGCGAGTATGTCGAGCTGCACGCCCATTCCTGTTTCTCGCTGCTCGACGGGGCAGCCACGCCCGAGGCGTTGCTGGATCGCGCCGCTGAGCTGGGCATGGGCGCGCTGGGCCTCACCGATCATCATGGCCTGTATGCAGCGATCCGCTTTAGCATCGCTGCTCAGGAGCGCGGCATCCATCCCATCATCGGGGCCGAGGTGACGCTGGAAGACGAGCGTCACCTGGTGCTGTTGGCCGAAACGCAGCAGGGCTACCGCAACCTCTGCTGGCTCCTGAGTCGGGCGCAGCTCGATCACGAAAAAGGCGCCGCGCGATTGGCCTGGGCGCATCTACCCAACCACACCCAGGGGCTGATCGCCCTGACGGGCTGCCGTCAGGGCGTGCTAGCCGCGCCGCTGCTGGCCGGTGATCGCGACGGAGCCCGTCGCCAGTTAGCCGAACTGCGCGCGCTCTTTGGGGCAGAGCACCTCTATATCGAGTTGCAGCATCACCTGCGCCCCGATGATGACGCCCTGGTAGCTGACCTGGCGGCTCTAGCGCACGAGGCCAGCCTGCCGCTGGTGGCCAGCAACAACGTGCACTATGCCCGGCGCGAAGGCTACCGCCTGCAGCAGGTGCTGACGGCCATCTGCCACAACCAGCCTTTGCGCGCCTGCCGCAACCAGCTCTACCCCAACTCGGAGCTGTATCTCAAGAGCGGCGCCGAGCTGGCCGAGCTGCTGGGCGCCTATCCCGAGGCGCTGGCCCACACCGCCGAGATCGCAGCGCGCTGTCAGGTGGACCTGAACCTGCGGGCGCTGGCCATCCCTCCCGCGGCGGACGCCGGCGACGCCGACGCGCGGCTGCGGGCGCTCTGTGAGGCGGCCCTGTCGCGCTGGTATCCCACGGGCGAGGCCGCGGCGCGGGCCCAGCTGCGCCATGAATTGCAGGTGATCGGGCAGGTGCAGCTCGCCGGCTATTTCCTGATGGTCTGGGAGATCGTCGCCTGGGCGCGAGAACGAGGCATCCAGGTGCGCGGCAGAGGGTCAGCGGCCAACTCTATTGTCGCTTATCTGCTGGGCATCACCAATGTCGATCCGCTGGAGCACAATTTGCTCTTTGAACGCTTCTTGAGCACCGAGACGCGCACCATGCCCGATATCGACCTGGATTTCTGCTCGCGGCGGCGCGAGGAGGTGATCCAGCACGTCTACGAGCGCTATGGCGAGCGGCACGTGGGCATGGTGTGCAATTATGTCACCTACCGGCAGCGCAGCGCTATCCGCGATGTGGGCAAGGCCCTGGCCCTGCCCCAAGAGCTGATCGACCGCCTGGCCAAGTCACAAGGCAAGTGGGGCCTGCCCGCTGAGGAGCTAGAGTCCTTCGCTGTCTCGACCCAGACCTGGGAGCAGTACCTGGCGCTGTGCGAGGCGATCCAGGGCTATCCGCGGCATCTGAGCATCCACGTCGGCGGGCTGTGCATCACGGCCGCGCCGCTGGATGAGATCGTGCCACTGGAGCGGGCCACGATGCCCGGGCGGGTGGTGATCCAGTGGGACAAAGACAACGTCGAGGACGCCGGCCTCATCAAGCTCGACCTGCTCAGCCTGCGCACCCTCTCGGCGATAGATGAATGCCTGACTATGATCCAGACCCACTATGGCAAGTCGATCGATCTGGACGCCCTGCCGCTGGATGATCCCGCCGTGTATGATGCGCTGCAACGGGCCGACACGGTCGGTGCGTTTCAGGTGGAGAGCCGCGCGCAGCAGCAGGCGCTGGTGCAGATGAAGCCGCGCGAGTTTAACGATCTGGTGATCGAAGTGGCGCTGATTCGCCCTGGGCCACTACAGGGCGGCATGGTGCATCCCTTCTTTCGGCGACGGCAGGGGCTGGAGCCAGTGACGCACGTGCACCCCCTGCTAGCGCCAATCCTCGCAGAAACGATGGGCATCATCGTCTTTCAGGAACAGGTCATTCGGGTGGCCATGGTCATGGGCCAGTTCTCAGCGGGCGAGGCCGATCTGCTGCGCCGGGCCATGTCGCGCCACCGGGCCGAGGAGGAGATGGCGCGCTTTCGCGAGCGGTTTGTGGCCGGGGCGCAGGCGCAGGGCGTAGCTGCGGCCACGGCCCACGAGGTGTTCGACAAGCTCGCAGGCTTTGCCTCGTACGGATTCTGCAAGTCGCACGCGGCGGCCTTTGCCAAGACCGCCTACGACACCCTCTGGCTGCGGGCGCACTATCCCGCGGCCTATTACTGCGGCGTGCTGAACGCCGAGCCGATGGGGTTCTATGCGCCACGGGTGATCGTCAGCGATGCGCGACGGCACGGCGTGGCGGTGCGGCCGGTGCACGTCAACCTTAGCGGAGCGATCTGCACGCTGGAGGGCGGCGGCGAGGGCCTAGCGATTCGCCTGGGGTTGCAGTACGTCGATGGCCTAGGCGAGACAGGCGCCGAGCGGGTGGTGGCGGCGCGCCCGGCCGGTGGCTATGTCGAACTCGAGGACCTGTGCCGCCGGACGCGCCTGCCGCGGCGGCTGGTGGAGCAGGTGATCCTGGCAGGCGGGCTGGATGAGCTGTCAGCAGCGTCGCCGCGGCGCGACAGGCGGGGCCTGATCTGGGAGCTGGGGCGGCTGCGCTATCACGAAGAGGCGTTGCCGCTGCCACTAGCCCCTGATGGCGTGGCGCTGGAGCCCATGACCTACGCCGAGGAGCTGCTGGCCGAGTATGGCAGCACCGGCGTCGCGGCGGAGGGGCATCTGATGGAGCTGCACCGCGAGCGGCTGACGCGGGCGCGCATCGGCACGAGCCAGACGCTGGCGAGAGCCCAGCACGGCGAGCGGGTGCGGGTGGCGGGCTTTGTGGCGGTGCGCCAGCAACCCCCTACAGCCAAAGGCTTTGCCTTCTTCACCCTGGAGGATGAGTGGGGCCTGATGAACATCATCGTGCGGCCACAGGTCTTTGCAGCCCAGCGCACAGAATGGGTCGGGGCAACCGTGTTAGGGGTCGAGGGTGTAGTGCAGCGAGCACACGGACAGATCAATGTGTTAGCTGAGCGAGCGACAAAGGTAAAGTAAATGGCCGTTGGCTAACGATCGCCTTCTTCCCACTCGATCTCGTTCTGATCCCAGCCCGAGTCCGTTTCCGGCATGATACCGTCTTCAGTCCCGCTCTCAGGCTGCCCAGCAGCTCGATGCTGCTGCGGACCAGCCCGATCGAACACATTGCCGCAACGCAGGCATTGGGCATGGAACTCGGCAGTGCCCACGCGCCCGTTCTGGCCCTAGACTCTGGTCGGTCGAGATCCACTGTCGGCCGGCTAAGGCGCCGGAACTGGTCGCCGTCCAACCACTCGCGCTGTGTTCTGTGCGAGACCGACACCGGCGACCTGCGCATCAGTGTGGCCATGGCGCTAAACAGATGATCACCACCATTTGACCTCCCCACTCACCCGTGTCAGCATATACCAATCAATGGCCGGTCGGCCGTTCATTCCCCGAGTGGAGGTTCTTCATGCCCGCCGTCGAACTGCAGCAACTACTAACCGAGGTGATCCGCTTCCTGCCGCGCCTCATCAGCGCCCTGATCGTCTTTGCCGCCGGCATCGTTCTGTCGCGGCTCATCGATCGCTGGATGGGACGCTGGGCCGCAAAACGGTTGCCGCAGATCGAGCTGCAGCAGCTCATCACTCGCATCGCCCGGTGGTCGGTGCTGATCCTGTTCACCATCGCCGCGCTAGGTCAGGTCAACTTTGACGTCACCACCTTTCTGGCGGGGCTGGGCGTGGCCGGGCTCACCATAGGCTTTGCGCTGCAAGACCTGGCTCGCAACTTTATCGCCGGCATCATCGTGATGGTGCGGCGACCGTTTGGGATCGGTGACTCGGTCAAGATCGGTGAGCATACGGGCCAGGTGCTGGCAGTAAGCACTCGCGACACCACCATAGCCACCTGGGACGGCCCACGCGTCATCATCCCCAACCTGCAAGTGTTGGAGGGACCCATCTCGAACTATTCGGTGGCGCCGCACATGCGCCGCACGGTGATGATCCGCCTCGGCTACAACCAAGACATCGAACTGGCTAGGAGCGCCTTTCGCGCGGCCGCTGCGTCCGTCGACGGCGTCCTCGAGACCCCAGCGCCCATCATCCATGCTGAAGAGCTGGGCCCCTACGCCATCTCGTTGGCGCTGCGCTACTGGATCGATCACCACACCAGCAACATGCTCGATATTGGCTCTGACGTCATCGTCGCACTCACTCGTGCTGCCGAGGCCAACCACCTGGTACTGCCCTACCCCATACAGGATGTGCGCCTGACGGGCACCCCCTAGACAAGGACAAGCGATATGCCGACGGCGCACGCCTGGGGGCTTGATGTCATACGCTGGCTACAGCAAGGCAGCCCAGCGCTCGACCTGCCCTTTCGCGCTCTGACACTGCTCGGTAGTGTCGGGTTCGCGGCTGCCTTGGTGGCGGTGCTCTACTGGGCCATCGACCAGCGGGCAGCGCTCGCGTTGACAGGTCTGTATCTGCTATCAGCCTTGCTCAACTCCGCACTCAAAGCACTGCTACAGCAGCCACGCCCGGCTGACCTGGGGATAGGGGTAGCCATCCTCACCCAAGCGGGTGGGTACGGCTTGCCCAGCGGGCATACGCAGAACTCGGTCGTCTTGTGGGGCTACCTCGCCTGGCGCTGGCCGCACCGCTGGCTGAGGTGGCTTTGCGGCGCTGTACTGGTGCTGGTGCCGCTGTCGCGCGTCTACCTTGGCGCACACTTTCCCACCGATTTGATGGGCGGCTATGTCACTGGTCTGCTGGTACTCCTCGCAGGTAAGGCGCTAGCACACCACCGACCTGCTGAGGCGCATCAGCGATCATGGCTGGCGCTGCCTATCGGCCTTCTGGCGGTGTTGTCACTACCCGGCCTGGCCATTTACCGCTCTGAGACGCTGGCGGTCGCTGCGTTCGGCGGCGGCCTGGCCATTGGGTACCTCGCTGAACGTCGGTGGGTGCGCTTTGGAGAGGCGGCCTCGGGGGCACAGCGAGTCTGGCGAGCGCTTCTGGGCCTGAGCACCTCGGCTGCCCTTGCTGGCGCCGCCATGGGGCTGCGCTCAACGGTATGGATCAGCCTCATCCTGCTGGCACTCGCCGGCCTGTGGGTTACCTGGGGCGCGCCCAGCGTCTTTCGGCAGCTTTGGCGCTCGGCGGAGCAAGATACAGGCTAAGCTGGCGCCCTGCGGCGTTTGTGGCTATTCTCAGGGATAGATGGATCGCGTGAGAGAGGAGAGACATGCTCAAGATCGGTGTCTGTGGCGCAGGCAGCTTTGCCAGCAGCTTTATCCCCCTGTTTCAGGCCCACCCCCTGGTGCGCGATGTAGTTATCGCCGAGGTGTTCGCCGATCGGAGAGCAGAGCAAGCGGCGCGCTTTGGCATCAGCGAGACCTACGCTTCGCTTGACGAGCTCTGCGATAGCGACGTGGACGCCATCGCCCTCTTCACGCAACGTTGGTTGCACGGTCCACAGGCCGTGCAGGCGCTGCGCGCTGGCAAGCATGTCTATTCGGCGGTTCCGACAGGCGTGACCGTTGCCGAGCTGGCCGAGCTGGTGCGCACCGTCGAGGAAACAGGGCTGATGTACATGCTGGGAGAGACCTCATACTACTACCCCTGCAGCGTGTTCTGTCGTCAAAAGTGGCAGGCCGGCGAGTTTGGGCATTTTGTCTACGGCGAAGGCGAGTATCTACACGATATGGGCCATGGTTTCTACGAGGCCTACCAGCACAGCGGCGGCGAGCAGTGGAAGCAGACCGCCGGCTTTCCACCCATGTTCTACCCCACGCACTCTACCAGCATGATCGTCGGCGTAACCGGCGCAAGCCTCACGCAGGTGTCTTGCCTTGGCTATCGCGATCGCGCCGATGACGGCATCTTTCGTGAAGGCGGCAACCTCTGGAACAACCCGTTCTCTAACGAGTCAGCTCTATTCCGCACCACTGACGGCGGCATGTGTCGCATCAACGAGTTCCGCCGTGTGGGCCACCGTGGGCGCAGCTCGGTGCGCACCAGCATCTTTGGCACGCTGGGCTGCTATGAAGAGCAGGCCAACGCCCAGGTGTGGATCACGCATGCCGGCGACAACATCGACCTGACCGACCTGCTCACCCCAGTGCGCCTGTCGCCTGAGGATATTGAGGCGCGCAAGAAGGAAGGGGTGCAGGCCGACTTTTTCAGTGGCGTGGCGCCGATCCACAACCGCCAGCGTCTGCCCAAGAGCTTCCAGGGGCTGCACAATGGTCACCTGGGCTCACACCAGTTTCTGGTAGACGACTTTTGTCGCGCAGCCGACTCGGGCAGGCTACCGCCCAACCACGTTTGGCAGGCGGCGCGCTATGCCGCTCCTGGCATCATGGCCCATCAGTCAGCGCTACAAGAAGGCAAACTGCTCTCCATCCCCAGCTTTGGCGACCCGCCGGTCGGCGCCGCCCTGCTGGAGGATATGCTCTACTAGAGCACCGCTACCATCACTGGCGCCAACAGCGGCGCCAGGCTTGAAGCCTGGCGCCGCTTGACGTCTGGTGGTATCACTCTTATAATCAGACTATACCACTTAGTTTTATCAATAATGAGGCAGTCGATGCAGCGCCGACGTTTGATCACCGCCCTGGGGCTTGTGGGCTTGATGGCAGCATGTCGGCGAGTCGCCCCAGCCAGCCACGGACAACGCAACCCGATGACACCATCACAAGGAGTCAGGCAGATGGAGCGTATCACCAAGACAGATGCGGAATGGCGCGCTCTGCTCACTCCCGAGCAATACCGCGTCACGCGCCAGAAAGGCACCGAGCCTGCCTTTGCCAACGCCTACTGGGACAACCATGCGGTGGGCGCCTATCATTGCGTTGGCTGCGGACTGCTGCTCTTTACGTCAGACGCCAAGTTCGATTCGGGGACCGGCTGGCCCAGCTTCTATGAGGCCTCTGAGGGCGCGGTGTATACCGAACGAGACACCTCGCATGGCATGGTGCGAGAAGAAGTGCTGTGCGCCCGCTGTGATGCCCACCTGGGCCACCTGTTCGACGACGGTCCCGACCCGACCGGCTTGCGCTACTGCATCAACTCGGCCGCGCTACGGTTCGAGCCGGCCTGACGCCCCCACGCCGAAGCCTGGCATTTGCGTGCCATGGCATGAGTGGCGACAATCTCAGCGGACGATCAGTGCTAGCTGCCTGCTAGCAGGTCGCCCACTGCAAACTGCGAAACTGCTCTGTGGTGGTGCTGACAGATGAACGCCCTCGAACGCAGCCTGGCACGCTTGGCCGGTCGCCCTTGTGATCGTCCGCCCAACTGGGACATCATGATGGCCTTTGCTGCCCACTATGTGGGGGCCCCATTGCGCGCGTACTATCTCGATCACCGAACGCTGGTGCGTGCCAACCTTGCTATGGTCGAAGACCTGGGCCTCGACATCGTACAGACCATCTCTGACCCTTACCGCGAGGCCAACGATCTGGGGTTACGGGTGGATTTTCCCGAAGATTCGCTACCAGTGGCCGCCGAGCCACTGCTCGCCGATCCTGACGCGCTATGCCCGCTGCGCATCGTCGAGCCTTCGCAAGGTCGGCGGATGAGTGATCGTGTGCTCGCCGTTCAGACCTTGCGCCAACGCGTGGGCGATGATGTGCCAGTGATGGGTTGGGTCGAGGGCGCTTTGGCCGAGGCAGCCGATCTGCGCGGCGTGTCAGACTTGCTGCTCGACTTGTATGATCGCCCTGGCTGGGTGGATGAGCTGCTGAACCTGTGTGAGGAGCAGGCCATCGCCTTTGCCCTAGCGCAGGTGGCGGCGGGGGCACACCTGGTCGGCATCGGAGATGCTGTGGCCTCGCAGATCTCACTCCGTGCGTACCGACGCTGGGCGCTGCCCCATGAACGTCGCCTTGTGGCGGCCATCCACGAGGCGGGTGCGCTGGCGCGGCTGCACATTTGTGGCGACACCCAGCATCTGCTGGCCGATATGGCATCGACCGGTGCAGACATCATCGATCTGGACTGGATGGTGAGTCTGCCAGCGGCGGTGGTTGCCTTTGGCGATGGACCTGCGCTGTGCGGCAACGCCGACCCAGTGTCGGTGATGATGCGTGGCACAACCGCTGAGGTGTATGACTGGACACTCTATTGCCTTGCGGCTGGTGGCCCGCGCAGCATCAGCGGCGCTGGCTGCGAGATTCCGGATGGCACCCCGCTCGCTAACCTTGACGCCCAAAAACGTGCCATCAAAGCCTTTGGCACCATGAGCCCCACTGAGCAGGCAGGCTATCACCTTGCGCCACCCGAGACGCTGCGTTGACCAGACACCGTGCCCTGCGTACAATCCAGATTGGTCGGCGCGGCGCCGACCAATTATGAAGGAGATGACATGACGACACGCGCCACTGTGGCCGTGCTAAAGGCCACGCCTGAGACCATTCTCGAGGACTATGACCGGTTGATCGGCCTTGCAGGCGTGGAAAAGTACCTGCCGAAGGACACCACGGTCATTCTGAAGGATAATATCTCTTGGCATTTCCCCTTTCCCAGTGCCAATACCACACCATGGCAGCTTGAGGGCACCATCCGCGCCCTCGAGAGCCGGGGGTACAAGAACCAAGTCTGCGTGCAGAACCGAACCGTAGTCACCAACGCCTTCAAGGGCGAAGACCTAAACAACTATGTGCCCGTCTTTCGGCGTTATGGCATCCCGGTTCTCTACAACTTTAAAGAGAGCGACATGTCGTGGAGCCTGTACGAACCGCAGGCCAAGATGGATGTTTTGCCCACGATCTATCCCGAGGGCATTCGCATCCCCGACTACTTTGTCGGCAAAGGCATCGTGCATTTGCCCACCGTCAAGTGCCACATCTACACCACCACCACAGGCGCCATGAAGAACGCCTTTGGCGGTCTGCTCAATCACAAGCGACACTATACGCACAGCTGGATCCATGAGACGCTGGTAGACTTGCTCAAGATACAGCAAGAGATTCACTCGGGCGTCTTTGCCGTGATGGATGGCACCACGGCAGGGAACGGTACAGGGCCGCGGGTGATGAAGCCCGAGGTCAAGAACGTCATCCTGGCGAGCGGCGACCAGGTAGCGATCGATGCTGTGGCAGCCAGGCTGATGGGGTTCGATCCGCTACAGATCAAGTATATCCGCATGGCCCACGAGCAAGGCCTGGGTGTGGGCGATGTGCGCGAAATCGAGATTGTGGGAGACGACATCACCGGAGAGAACTGGGGGTTCGAGGTGGGCGTCAACCTGCATAGGGTGTTGGGCTGGCTATCGTGGTATGGGCCAACCAAGTTCTTGCAGAAGCTACTCTTTCATACGCCGCTGGTGCATGCCACCTCTTTCGTCTCTGAGGCCTATCACGACTATTACCGTTGGCCCCTTAAGGAGCGCCATGTCTACGATCGCTGGCGCCGCGAGACCGGCTGGGGACAGCTATTCGAGCAGTACAGGGTAACGGGCCCTCTGCGCTAGACAAAAAGAGTCCCGCATGTGCACATGCGGGACTCTTGGCCACGGCCGCTCAACCCCGGTTGGCAATGGCCGCCCGCACAAACTCGCGAAAGAGGGGATGCGGCCGACCCGGCCGCGAGTTGAACTCGGGATGGAACTGGCTCCCCACCATAAAGGGATGATCCCGCAATTCGGCAACCTCGACCAGTCTTCCGCCCGGCGAGGTCCCGCTCCACACCATGCCTGCCCTGGCCAGCTCATCGCGTAGCGCGTTATTGATCTCATAGCGATGGCGATGGCGCTCTTCCACTGCCGACAGGCCGTAGGCCCGCCCTGCGCGTGAGCCGGACAGGAGCTCGCACGGGTAGTTGCCCAGCCGCATCGTCGCACCACGATCGACGATACCGACCTGGTCCGGCATCAGATCGACGACCGGATAGTGTGTCTGCTCGTCGAACTCGGTGCTGTTGGCACCGGGCATGCCGGCTATGTGCCGCGCAAAATCGATGATCATCACCTGCAGCCCGAGGCATAGCCCGAGATAGGGCACCTGATGCTCGCGAGCAAAGCGAGCCGTCTCTATCTTGCCTTCGATACCCCGCGGGCCAAAGCCGCCAGGCACCACAATCCCATCGGCGTCGGCAAGTCGGTCGCTGAGATCGCCGTTCTCTACATCCTCGGCATGTATCCAGTCGAGCACCAGCTTGCGCCGATGGTGAGCAGCAGCGTGAATCAGCGCTTCATGCACACTCAGATAGGCATCGTGCAAGGCTACATACTTGCCCACCAGCGCGATGCGCACCTCTTCCTCGGGTTCCTCGAGGCGCTGCAAAAAGTCCTCCCACGCTGTCAGATCGGGGCGGCGTCCATCGAGGCCAAGGCGCTCAACGAGATAATCGCCGAGGCCATATCGATCCAAGACTATGGGCACCTGATAGATCGACGACGCCGTCTCAAGCGGGATCACGGCCTTGCGCTCGACCGAGCCAAAGAGAGCGATCTTGTCGAGAAGCTCGGGAGCGATGGGATAGTCAGCGCGGCATAGCAGCACGTCTGGAGAGATGCCGATACCACGCAGCTCGTGCACACTGTGCTGCGTGGGTTTGGTCTTGAGCTCGTCGGTTGCCTTGATGTACGGCAGTAGCGTCAGATGGGCATAGCAGGTCTTGTCATAGCCGACATCCTGTCGCATCTGACGTATTGCCTCTAGAAACGGCAGACTCTCGATATCACCTACCGTACCGCCGATCTCGGCGATGACCACATCGGCCTGGCTCTCTGCGGCCAGAGCCATGATGCGCCGCTTGATCTCGTCAGTAACGTGCGGGATGACCTGAACCGTGCCGCCGAGAAAGTCTCCACGGCGCTCTTTGGCGATGATCTCCGAGTAGACCTGCCCGGTCGAGACACTCGCATTGCGCGATAGCGATACGTCGGTGAACCGTTCATAGTGGCCCAGATCGAGATCTGTCTCGGTGCCATCACTCAGCACATAGACCTCGCCATGCTGGTAAGGTGACATGGTGCCCGGGTCAACGTTCAGGTAGGGGTCGAGCTTCTGGATGACGACCTTGAGGCCGCGAGACTTGAGTATGCGTCCAATCGAGGCGGCGGTGACGCCTTTGCCGAGTGAAGAGACCACACCGCCGGTGCAGAAAACGAAACGGGTCATTAGGTGCCCTCCCATCGCTGCTTGGGGCACGGTCTCATGCCCGGGATTTGAGTATAGACGACGCTTGCACATTGCCCAAATGTCGGCCCTCCTGAAACCCCTTACTGCTCCCCGACCCCGCTTGTTCTCCACGAAACTGCACAGGCAGGTCAATGAACGAACTATGCATCGATTATAGGATTGCTTACCGTTGCTGTCATCACTTGTCGCACCAAACATACACCCTGATCGCGTGAATTCGTTGACATTAGCTTCCTCTGTTGGTATACTCGTAAAGATGAACTCACGGACGAGGGTATGACACGATGCATTTACGCTACAGGATGTATCGCGTCGCCACACGGGCGTGAGAGCAGAACCCACGAAGATGTGAGGACGAGCACCTATGGACTCGACAAGGCCCCTGGACCATTCTGATTTCGCGAGTATCTGGGAGCAGTACAGCGAAACCTTCGGGTACACAGCCCCCAGGCGCGGTGACATACGCGAGGCCAGGTTACTGCGCGTCGCACCTGGAGAGATCGTCCTTGACATCGGCTCCAAACAAGATGCGGTCATCGCCCCCAACGAGATCACAAGCCTCTCTCGTGCAGAACTAGCAGATCTCGAGGTCGGTGAGACGATCCCCGTCTATGTGCTGCGAACCGACCAGAACACCGGTCAGGTACTGGTCTCAATCGAAATGGCGCGCGAGTACTCGGATTGGCTGCGCGCCGAGGCGATGCTCGACTCGGGCGAGATCATCCAGTCAACGGTAGTTGGCTACAATAAGGGCGGATTGCTGTGCGAGTTTGGGCGTATCCAAGGCTTTGTGCCCGCCTCGCAGGTGCTCTATGGCGCCCATCCTGGCCGCCAGGGCGATTCAGCAACCATGATCGGCGCAAAACTGGCACTCAAGGTCATTGAGGTGAACCGCAATCGCCGACGACTAATCCTCTCAGAGCGCGCCGCAGCCCGCGAATGGCGTGTACAGCAACGCGAAAAGCTGCTCGACGAGATTGAGGTTGGCGATGTCTGCGCTGGGACCGTCAGCAACCTCTGCGACTTTGGCGCCTTTGTAGATCTGGGCGGCATGGATGGCCTGGTTCATCTGTCAGAGCTGGCCTGGGAACGCGTTGACCATCCACGCGAGGTCGTGCAGATCGGCGACACTGTGCAGGTCATGGTGCTGAACGTCGATCGTGAGAGACAGCGCATAGGGCTATCTATCAAGCGTACTCTGCCCGATCCTTGGGAAAAGGCCGCGGCCGTACTGCGGACTGGCGCAGTAGCGCGTGGCACCATAACACATATGGTGGCCTTTGGCGCCTTTGTGCAGCTCATGCCCGGCGTTGAGGGGCTGATCCACACCTCAGAGATCGATGCGAGCGGTGTACAGCCTGGCGTCGACCTCACAGAGGGAGATGAGCTGCTGGTGGACATCCTCGGCATGGATCCCATTGAGCATCGCATTAGCCTGGGCATTCACAGCCTCACGACCGACGAGTCGCCTGAGGAGATTGACGCCCAGGAGTCAGAGCAAGAAGCAGCCTGACCCCTCTGCAGCTTGCCATCAGAACGCCCTGCCCTGCTGGCAGGGCGTTCTTGCCGTCACTTCACGGTCTGGTCTTCCCGATTCATCGAGAGCGGCAGTGATGCTATACTCCAGTCAACGATAGACTGGGGGCAGCAGTGACCACAATGCAACGAGCGATGATCGGCACGGCGCTGGCCATCGCAGGGGGGCTCATCAGTCGCGGGGTTGCGCGCTGGTCTGGGCCGGTGATCTTTCCCTCCGTCACGCTGTGGGTGATGTGCGGGGTGCTCCTGAACCAAGCGCTGACAGGGCTCGACACAATGGGCGCTCTCGTCAGGCAGGCCGGGCGCCAGACCGATACTGAGAGAGCGAGACTTCCTTACAGCCGGCCCAGGTCGCCCATCAGCCTTTTGAGCGCCGAATTGCGATCGTGGCGCGTCGCTGGGCATGACAGCGAAGCACGCCGCACCTGGGGTCTGGCTCTAGGCGCTATCATTCTGTTCGCTTTGGCCGCGCAGCTGTATGCTCCTCAGGTTGTGCTCATTCTTGGAGTCGGAGCTGGCGTCTTGGCTACGCTCACCCTGGCGAGGGTGCCACAAGGCATACGGCTGGCACTGCTCACAGCGCTGGCGTGGGCCGCCACCAGCGCTTTTGAGCAGCCACCGAGATGGCCACAGTTTGCCCTGGCTCTCGTAGCAGGCGGATCAATCGCCACTGCAGTGCTGCCGATGTCGGGACGAGCAGCCCGAACCTGGGCGATGGCTTGTAGCTTGAGCCTGGGGCTGGCACCGGCACTCAATTGGCAACCCGCCCTGGCCTGCCCTATCTGGACTCAGGGGCTCGCGTGGCTGGCACTGCCTGATCATGCTCAACCATCGCTGGCACAGCGTTTGCTGGCCGCGGGTTCTGTGTTCCTCGCCGCGCTATCCTCTAGCTACTGGCCCTAAAGCCGATGCCTACAACCCTTGTCGTGCTGGCCATCGCGCTCGTCACCGCCGCCGTTGCCTACTATCTGCTTGTCACAACCGAGGGCACCTACCTCGGCGCCCGTGTCGTCGCATTGCTCTACGATTGGTCGGCGCGTTCGTATGACCGCATCAAGAACTTGCATGTGGTCAATGAGGCCCGGCATATCGGCATCCCCCTCAGTGAACGACTGATGACGCTAGGTGTCAGCCGCCTGCTTGATGTCGGTTGTGGCACGGGGCGCGTAGCCTCGGCTTTGCGCCTTGCGGGCGACTATCAAGGCACAATCATCGGACTGGACCGGTCGCGAGGCATGTTGAGCCAGGCTGCCGAACGACTGTGCCCTGCAGACGACCCCACCCACCTCATGATTGGCGATGCCCAGCATGTGCCACTGGCCGATGCCTCGGTTGGTGCTGTGACGTGCCTCGAGGCGATCGAGTTTTTCCCCAGCCCACGAGACGCCATGGCCGAGTTCTGGCGCGTGCTAGAGCCAGGGGGGCTGTTGCTTACGTCGAACCGTGTAGGCATGGACGCTGGCTGGCTCCCGTTTCGACATGTGGGGCGCGGCAAACTCGAGGCGCTGGTGCAAGCCACTGGATTCGTGGCGGTTGACACAGAGCGCTGGCAGGTGCATTATGACTTGATCTGGGCGCTCAAGCCTCATACCAGCGCACGTTCGGAGTAGCGAATGAAGTGCGATCTACTATCACTGGCCGATCTTGATCCGGAGCAGGTGCACGACCTGATGGCTCTGGCCATCGAGCTCAAGGCTGAACTTGCAGCGGGTGGCAATGCCCCCGTTCTCGCCAGCAAGTCGCTCGCTATGGTTTTCCAGAAGCCATCTTTGCGTACGCGCGTTTCGTTCGAGATGGGTATGCAGCAGCTCGGGGGGCATGCGCTGTATATCGCACCCGCCGAGATAGACCTAGGCCATCGCGAGAGCGTAGCCGATGTGGCCCGTGTGCTGGCCCGCTACGTCGATGGCATTATGGCCCGCGTGTATGCCCACGACGACGTCGTACAACTCGCACGATGGGCGTCAGTGCCAGTCATTAACGGCCTATCAGATCTGGTGCACCCTTGCCAGGGACTGACAGACCTGCTCACCATCCAGGAAAAGCTTGGCCGATTACGGGGCGTACACCTGACGTATGTGGGCGACGGCAACAACGTCCTACATTCGCTGCTCTATGCGGCTGCGCTAACGGGCATGAAGCTGACCTATGCCACACCGGCAGGGTACGATCCCTTGCCTGAGGTCGTGTCAAAAGCCAGCGATCTGGCCACGGCCACCGGTGCTACCATCTGTGCCGAGCGCGACGCCAAGCGCGCTGTCAGAGGCACCGATGTGATCTACACCGACACCTGGACAAGCATGGGCCAAGAGGCCGAGGCAGCCGAGCGGCGCCATGTCTTTCCGGCCTATCAGGTGAACGATGATCTGCTGTCTGCGGCCGGGTCGCAAGCCGTCGTAATGCATTGCCTGCCCGCTCATCGCGGCGAAGAGATCACCGATGCGGTGGCCGACGGCGAGCGCTCATGGTTGTTCGATCAGGCTGAAAACCGACTGCACGCCCAGAAGGCGGTGCTGGTGAAGCTACTGCGAGGCTGATTTGGCTGCCAATCTGTTCTGGATCCTGTCTAGGATTAACCTCAGCAGCTTGCTCGACATTGTGCTGGTTGCTGCGGTGATCTATGGCGCTCTCAGGCTGCTGCAGGGCACGCAAGCGGTGCAGCTCTTGCGTGGCGCCATCATCCTCGCGATCCTGATTGCCCTGGTGGGCAGCATCTCGCAGCTCACGGCCTTTAGCTGGTTGCTGCGGAGCGGCGGGCAGGCGCTACTCGTCATCGTGGCTATTGTGCTGCAGCCCGAGCTACGACGTGCTCTCGACCGCGTAGGCCGTGCCGGCACCAGTTGGTTCCCGTGGACCAACCGTGAGGGACACAACGAGCAAGTGGTGCGCAACCTTGCGTTGGCCTGCGAACGTCTGTCGGCACAGCGCCACGGTGCGCTGATCGTGATCGAGCGTGAGACCGGCTTACAGGATCGCATCGAACAGGGCGTTCAGCTCGACTCATCTGTTGAGGCAGAGCTGTTACAGACGATCTTTTTCCCCAAGACGCCACTGCACGACGGTGCCGTGGTCATCCGTGGGGCTCGCATCGTCGCGGCAGCGGTGGTGCTGCCGCTGGCCGAGGCGATCGTCTCTGACACCCACCTCGGAACGAGGCATCGCGCTGCTGTTGGCATCACCGAGCAGACCGATGCCATAGCCGTGGTGGTGTCAGAGGAGACAGGCATCATCTCGGTGGCCCGCAACGGCCGTATCGTGCGCCACTTGGACGCGCGATCGCTAAGCAACCTACTGATGGCGCTGCTGTCGTCTTCAGGCGAACAGCGGCGGCAGCGGCGAGCCACATCAGGCCGCCCCAGCGACGCGTCATAGTCGGGAGTCTATTCGTGCTACCTCGCAGAATCTTTAACCACATGAGCACCGCCGTGCTAGCCCTGGTGCTGGCCTTGTTCGTGTGGCTTGTTGCCAACTATGAGCAAGAGCGCCCCCGCAAAGACCGGTTCCCAGAGCCGATACCGATTCAAGTACAGAATCGGCCAGACGACGTCGTCGTCATCAACAAGCCTGCAACTACTGTAGAGGTGGAGATCCGCGCCTTTGCATCGAGTTGGGAGACGCTGACCAACGACAGCTTTGTGGCCACCGCTGACTGGTCTGACCTCAGCACCGGTGTCAACATTGTGCCGGTCCAGGTTGTCTGCACTGATCGCACGGTGACCATCGAGGATGTGCATCAGGACAGTGTCATCGTGCAGGTCGAGCCACTCGTCTCGCGCGAAGTGCCGGTGACCATCGACGTGACCGATAGAGACGAGCTGCCCCTGGGCTACGACGCCATGGCGCCCAGCATCCAGCCCGTTGCCGTAACCCTTTCTGGCGCTCGTTCGGCGGTAGATGCGGTGGTGCGCGTGGCGGGCAGCGTTTCGGTTGCCAACCAGCGCACGACATATGAAGAGACGGTGCGCGTGCGAGCCCTAGACAGCGAGGGCAGGACCGTCGACACCGTCAAAGTCGAGCCCACCGACGTGACCGTACGTGTGGTGGTGCAAAAGCGCGAGAACTTTCGCGAGGTGGCCGTCCGTGCCCGCACCAGCGGCGTCCCCGCGCGCGGTTATTTCGTGAGCAGCGTCAGCGTTTCGCCCTCGACGGTGACGGTGTTCGGGCCGCCAGACACCATCGATGCGATGGGCAGCGTCGTCGATGCAGCCGGAGAGATCGATACCACCGGCGTCACGCGCAGCTTTGCAGACCGGCTGCCTCTATCGCTACCTGCAGGTGTGCAGGTGTATGGCGCTCCTGTCGACCAGCCTTTTGAGGTCACCGTTAGCATCGGCATCGATCCGGTCATCGGGGGCACGACTGTAGAGCTGCCGCTGCGCATCGTCGGTTTGGGCGAAGGGCTATCAGCAGATGTGTCGGTGCCGGTCGTCGATGTGCTCTTGACGGGGCCATCGGCTATTCTGGACACCTTACAAACGAACCTGCTGGATGCGACTATCGACGTGTCCTCGCTCGGCGAGGGCACCCACCAGTTACGTCCTCGTGTCAACAAGGTCGCCGGCGCAGACTCGCCGCTGCAGCAACTCACTGTCAAAGAGATTCTGCCAGAGATGGTGCAGGTGACGTTGGCGCGCATGCCAACCACCACGCCAGGAGCCGCCCGTACGCTTGCGCCCACCGTAACGCCAACGACTGCGCCCACCCGTACACCGCAGTCTAGCACCGCACCCTGAGCAGAAGGAACGATATGCCACGCAAACCACTGGTAGCCCTGGTGGGCCGGCCCAATGTAGGCAAATCCACCTTGTTTAACCGCCTGATCGGTGAGCGCCGCGCCATCGTCGAAGACCTGCCCGGCACCACGCGAGACCGCATCTATGGCGATGTCGAATGGGGCGGCAAGGTTTTCTCTCTGGTCGACACTGGTGGTCTGGTGTTGGGCGAAACCGATGAGATTACGCTGCAGGTGCGCGCCCAGGCAGAACTGGCCATCGAAGAGGCCGACGTCATCGTTATGCTCGCTGACATCACCGAGGGCTTGACCGGACCAGACCACGAGATCGCCGACATTCTGCGGCGCACCGCAAAACCGGTGGTGCTGACAATCAACAAGGCTGACAATCTCAAACGTGAGATGGCCATCCACGAGTTCTATGCGCTGGGGTTGGGCGAGCCCCTGGCGATCTCAGCCGAGCGTGGCCTGGCATCGGGCGACCTGCTCGATCAGATCGTCAATGCGCTCCCGGAACTTCCGGATGAGGAAGACGAGCCCGAGACGCTGCACATCGCACTGGTGGGTCGCACCAACGTGGGCAAGTCGTCCTTGCTGAATCGCCTCACCGGTGAAGGACGATCGATCGTGAGCGCTGTACCAGGCACCACACGCGATGCCATCGATACTCGGCTTCGCTTTGACGAGCGCGACGTGGTGCTCATCGACACAGCTGGCATTCGCCGTCGTGGCAAGGTCGAGGTCGGCATCGAAAAGTACAGCGTGCTCCGCTCAATGCGTGCCATCTCACGCGCTGATGTCGTACTGCTGCTGCTCGACGCCACCGACGGTGTAACCGCGCAAGACGCGCACATTGCCGGCTACATTCTAGAAGAGGCGAAAAGCGTGGTGGTGCTGGTGAACAAGTGGGACGCCATTGAAAAGGATACCCACACCATGCCCACGTTCACCGAGTACGTGCGGCGTGAGCTTCGTTTTATGGATTATGTGCCCATCCTGTTCATCTCGGCCTTGACGGGACAGCGCGTCAATACGATCTTGCCCCTCGCCTTACGCATCGATTCTGAGCGGCGTACGCGCCTGTCCACCTCGGCGATCAACGATATGATCCGAGATGCCACCGCGAGGCGCTCTCCACCCACCAAGTGGGGCAAGAAGCTGCGCATTTACTACGGGACCCAGGCCGACTCAGTGTCTCCGCCAACCTTTGTCTTTTTTGTCAACGATACGAAGCTGGTGCATTTTGGCTACCAGCGTTATCTAGAGAACCAGCTGCGGCTGCGCTTCAAGTATGAGGGCACGCCGCTCCGGTTGGTTTTCAGGGGGCACAAGCGCGACTAGCCATCGGGCGGGCTATGAAGCCCGCCCATCTGTGCTCGCTAAGGCATAGAGGGCACTGCCCCGACTACCTGCCCACGCATCGACCAGGGTCCTGTCCATTCGAGGCGCACCAGCGCCATACGTCCCAGCCAGTCTTCATCTGCCTCAAAGAACACGAGTTTGTTGGTACGTGTGCGCCCACGCCACCGGCCGCGCTGCTGACCATCGACGAGGACCTCGATGGTCTGGCCCAGCAGTTGAGCGTTGATCTCGCCCGCAATCTGCTCCTGAAGCATCTCGAGCTTCAGGCGACGGCGCTCCTTCACGTCAGGGGACACATCGTCTGGCCAGGTGGCCGCCACTGTGCCGGGTCGGGGTGAGTAGGCGGCGATGTGCACCAGGTCAAAGCGCGTCTCACGCACGAGCCTGAGCGTGTTCTCGAACTGCGCCTCGCTCTCCCCAGGAAAGCCCACGATGATGTCGGTGTTGATGGACCCGTCTGGCGTGGCCGCACGGATGCGCTGCACCAGGTCACGAAAGCGCTCTACGGTATAGCCGCGCCCCATGCGGCGCAGCACCTCATCATCTCCCGACTGCACAGCCAGCTCCCAGCTCGGGCAGACACGCGGTAGCGCTGCCACAGTGTCGATGAGCGCCTGTGTCATCTCGCGAGGGTGTGATGTCAAGAACCGGATCCGCGCCAGCCCCTCGATGGCGTGAACGGCACGCAGCACCGCCGCGAGGTCGGTGCCATCCGCGAGATCGAGACCGTACGCGTCCACATTCTGCCCAAGCAGCGTTACCTCGCGTGCTCCGCGTGCCACCAAAGCCTGTACGTCGGCAACAACCTCGTCGATCGGACGGCTGTGCTGTGCGCCGCGTCGCAGCGCGACAATACAGTAGGTGCAGCGATGGTCGCAGCCATAGCTCACCGGCACCAACTCGGCCACCTGCGGCGCTGTGGAGACCTCGCCCCCAGCCAGGCCCCAAAGATGCTCCACCTCCCAGCGATCTAGCCAGGCAGCCAACCCGTCGAGGTCAGAGGGGCGGAAAAAGGCGTCCACGTACGGATAGTCGCGCTGGAGGGCCTCGATATCGCCCACAAAGCAGCCCATCACAGCCAGAGCGCGCTGGCGAGGGCCGGCTTTTAGTGGTCGCAGCGAGCTGAGACGCCCCAGCACTCTATCTTCTGCACTTTGGCGCACCACGCAGGTGTTGAGGATCAAAAGGTCGGCTCGCTCGGGCGTTGGCGTAGCTCGATAACCCCGCGAGTCGAGCTCTTCCGCCACATGTCGGGCATCCGCCTGATTCATCTGACAACCGATATTCCACAGATAGTAGCGCAGGATCGCTGACATGGTCACACCACCTCGGCCGTGAGTGGCTCGCTAGCCTCTCGGGAGCCGGCTGGCAGCACAATCTGTAGGAATTGCCCGGTATACGATTCGGCGGTGGCTGCCACCTGCTCAGGTGTGCCAGCCACCACAACGCGGCCGCCTGCGTCTCCCCCATCAGGCCCCAGATCGACGATCCAGTCGGCGCTCTTGATCACATCGAGGTTATGCTCGATGATCACCACCGTGTTGCCGGCATCCACCAACCGCTGCAGCACCTCGAGCAGTCGTTGCACATCGGCGGCGTGCAGGCCAACCGTCGGCTCGTCCAGGATGTACAGCGTCTTGCCGGTGCTGCGCCTAGCGAGCTCTCGCGCGAGCTTGACGCGCTGTGCCTCGCCACCAGACAGCGTGGTAGCCTGCTGGCCGAGCCGTACATAGCCCAGTCCCACATCATGCAGCGTCTCAAGCTTGCTGCGCATGCCAGGGATGCGCCGGAAAAACCGAAGCGCCTCGTCGACCGTCATCTCGAGCACTTCGGCGATGTTCACGCCCCGGTAGCGCACTTCGAGGGTCTCCCGGTTGTAGCGCTGCCCATGACACACTTCGCAGGGCACATACACATCGGGCAAGAACTGCATCTCGATGCGCACAATACCTGCGCCTTGACAGGCCTCGCAGCGCCCACCCTTGACGTTAAAGCTAAAGCGCCCCGCCTTGTATCCGCGAGCCTTGGCCTCTGGCAGGCTGGCGAACAGCGTCCTCAGTTGACCAAACAGATCGGTATAGGTGGCAGGGTTAGAGCGTGGCGTGCGCCCGATAGGGGATTGGTCGATATTGATGACCTTGTCGAGATGCTCTATGCCCCGCAGCTCGTCATGGTCACCCGGCTGCGTGTTGGCACGGTTCAGCGACTGTGCCAACCGCTTTTCGACGATATCCATCAACAGACTGCTCTTGCCCGAGCCCGACACGCCAGTGATGGCCACAAAGCACCCCAGGGGGATGCGCACGGTGATATCCTTGAGGTTGTGCTCGCGGGCTCCCACCACTGTCAATGCCTGGCCGTTGCCGGCACGCCGCCGCTTGGGTACGGCCACGCCCTCTTTGCCGCTCAAAAAGAGCCCTGTCTTGGATACTGGGCAGGCCAGCAGATCCTCAAGCGTCCCCTGGCACACGATCTCGCCGCCGTGCTCCCCTGCCGCAGGGCCAAGATCGAGCACATAGTCTGCCGCGCGGATAGTCGCTTCGTCGTGCTCAACCACCAGCACGGTGTTGCCCAGATCGCGCAAGCGTAACAATGTCTGGATCAGCTTCTCGTTGTCGCGCTGATGCAGGCCGATGCTCGGCTCGTCCAGGATGTACAGCACGCCCATGAGTTGCGAGCCGATCTGGGTCGCCAGGCGAATCCGTTGCGCCTCACCGCCCGACAGGGTAGCTGCGCCCCGATCGAGTGTAAGGTAGTGCAACCCCACATCCTCAAGGAAGGTGATGCGACTGCGCAGCTCCTTGAGGATCTGTTGAGCAATGGTGCGCTCACGGTCACTGAGCTTGGCGGCCAGCGCCTCGACCCACGCCTTGGCACGAGAGATAGGCCAACGGGTAACTTTGTCGATGGGCACGCCCGCCACCGTCACCGCCAGGCTTTCGGGCTTGAGCCGCCGCCCCTGGCAGGCAGGGCAAGGCCTCTCTGACATGTAGCGCTCGATCCATTCCTTGGTGCGGTCAGAGCCTGTGCTGCGGTAGCGGCGTTCGAGATTTGGGATGACGCCCTCAAAAACGCTCTCGTGAAAGCGCTCGGCGCCCATGGTGTTGGTGTAGCGTACGCGAATCATGTCGCTGCCACTGCCGTAGAGCACCACCTGCCTTGCGCGCAAGGGCAACTGCTCCCAAGGCATGTCAGTACGAAAGCCATAGTGCTCGGCAACTGCGCCGAGGAGCCCCTGATAGTACTGGTCATCGTTGCCATAGCCCCACGGCTCGATGGCGCCATCATCCAGCGACAACGAACCATCTGGCGCAATCAGTTGCGGATCGAGCTCCTGGCGAATGCCCAGGCCCGTGCACTCGGGACAGGCGCCATGGGGGCTGTTGAACGAAAAGGTACGTGGCTCAATCTCGGGCATACTGATGCCGCAGATGGGGCAAGAGTACTTTTCGGAGAACAGCAACTCGTCGCCCTCTACAATGCCAGCGCGGACGACACCATCGCCCAGCTTGAGAGCCGTCTCGACCGAATCGGCCAGACGCATGCGCTCGGAATCTGCGTGCTCGGCGTCTTGAGGACGTCGCACCACGACACGATCGACCACTGCGTCGATGCTATGCATCTTGTAGCGATCGAGGACAATATCCTGATCGAGTTCCAGCACCTCGCCATCGACTCGGGCTCTGACAAATCCCTGTTTGCGCAGGTCGACGAGCACGCGCTTGTGCTCGCCCTTGCGATCGCGAATCAGGGGAGCCATCAGCATCAGGCGGGTGCCCTCAGGCAACCCCATGATGGCATCGACCATCTGCTGCGCCGTCTGACGGGCTATCTCGCGACCACACTGGGGACAATGCGGCACACCGATGCGAGCGTACAACAATCGCAGGTAATCATAGATCTCGGTGACTGTGCCCACCGTCGACCGAGGGCTGCGGCTGGTACCCTTCTGGTCAATACTGATGGCCGGCGACAGCCCGTCAATATGGTCAACGTCGGGCTTGTCCATTTGACCGAGAAACTGCCGTGCATAAGCTGACAACGATTCGACATAGCGACGTTGCCCCTCGGCATAGATGGTGTCAAAGGCCAGCGAGGATTTGCCCGAGCCCGACAGCCCCGTGATCAGCACCAGCTTGTCACGGGGAATATCAACATCAACGTTCTTGAGGTTATGGGCGCGTGCACCGCGCACCGAAATACAGTCCTGAGCCATGCTTCTGTTCACCCACCGTTGCTTGACTACTCATTATAGCCAACAGCGTGACGGCGCTCAACTCGACCTTTGTCGGTCAGTAGTCTACTGAGAGCTCCTGCTGCCAGCCGTTCTCAAACCCGAGCGCGTGGAGTGCTGCAACGGCCTCGTCATATTCGTCTCGGCGCAACCGCCGACCGAGCGCTGTGTCGCCCACGGCGCGATGCGCAGGAAAATACTGTGCCATCAGACTGACATAGAGCCCCTGTCCCAGATTCTCTTTGAGCCAGCGCAAGACATCTGGCGTCTGCGAAAGGCCGTTAGGGAGCACCAGATGTCTGATCACTATACCTCTGTACGCCAAACCATCTTTATCCATGATGAGCGCAGGGCCCACCTGGCGCACCATCTCAAGCAGGGCCGCACGGTTGCTTTCGACATACTTCACATAGCCCGACAGACGCTGTGCTGCGTCATTGTCGGCATACTTGCTGTCAGGCAGATAGATATCGACGATGCCCTCGAGCAGCCGTAGCGTCTGGGGTCGGTCGTAGCCGCTGGTGTTGTAGAGGAGCGGCAGCACCAAACCCTTCTGCCTGGCGATGGCGAGCGCCTCGAGTATCTGCGGAACCCAGTGGGTTGGCGTCACCAGATTGATGTTATGACAACCCTGACGCTGGAGCCGAAGCATGAGATTGGCCAGCTGCTCAGCGCTCTTTTCTGCACCAACCCCCATCTGGCTGATGGGATAGTTCTGGCAGAACATGCACCGCGCCGTGCAGTTGCTGAGAAACACCGTGCCTGAGCCTTGCCAGCCACTGATGGGTGGCTCTTCCCACATGTGCGCATGCCAGCTGGCGACACGCGCAAGACGGCCACTCTGGCAGTAGCCAAGCTCGCCTGCAGTCCGGTCCACGCCACAGAGCCGCGGACATAGATCGCAATTCGCCAGGCGCCCAAGCGCCTCGCCCACCCGATCGGCCAGCTCATCATCAGAAAGTCTGAGGTATGAGGCCGCCACCGGGTTCAACGATCTCCCTGGCGGTCGTACTGCCGAATCAACTCCCACTCGGGTATGTGTTCACCACTCTCTTGCATGCGCCGCAACTCAAAGATGCGGTCGCGCAACATGGCTGCCTTCTCAAACTCGAGTGCCTCTGCAGCCTGTTTCATCTGGGTCTGCAGCTCTTTGATCATGCGCTCCGCCTCAGCACGGGGCATCTGCGTAGCGCTGGCATAGGGCTTGACCTCCTCAGCCACAGACCGCAGGTTGTCGGTCAGACGGTTGACGTCCTTGACAATAGTGCTGGGCGTGATGCCATGCGCGTTGTTATACGCGATCTGGATCTCGCGGCGACGATTCGTCTCGTCAATGGCCTCACGCATCGAATCGGTTACCTGATCGGCATACATCACCACGCGACCATTTACGTTGCGCGCCGCACGGCCGATCGTCTGAATCAGCGAACCGCTACTGCGCAGAAAACCCTCCTTGTCTGCATCCAGAATCACCACCAGTGACACCTCGGGCAGATCGAGCCCTTCACGTAGCAGGTTCACACCGACCACCACGTCGTACACGCCTGCGCGCAGGTCGCGCAGAATCTCGACGCGCTCGATGGTGCCGATCTCAGAGTGCAGGTAGTGCACGCTCATGCCGGTTTCGCGCAGATACTCGGAGAGATCCTCGGCCATTCGCTTGGTGAGCGTCGTGATCAGAGCGCGTTCACCGCGCGCAACCACCCTACGAACCTCAGCAATCAGATCGTCGATCTGCCCCTGAATGGGCCTGACGATGACCTCGGGGTCAACCAGTCCAGTGGGACGGATGACCTGCTCGACGATCTGCGCGCTGTGCTCGCGCTCAAAATCGCGTGGCGTCGCGGATACAAAGATGCATTGCGTGATGTGCTGCTCGAACTCGTCAAACGTGAGCGGCCGGTTGTCCAACGCAGAGGGCAGACGGAAGCCATAGTCCACCAGCACCTCTTTGCGAGCACGATCGCCATGATACATCCCGCGAATCTGCGGAACCGTCATGTGCGACTCGTCGATGAACATCAACATATCATTAGGGAAATAGTCGAGCAACGTCCAGGGAGCCTCGCCTGCCTGGCGCTGCGACAGATGCCGCGCATAGTTCTCGACACCCGAGCAACTCCCCACCTCACGAAGCATCTCGATGTCATACCGCGTGCGCTGTTCCAGACGTTGTGCCTCGAGGAGTTTCTCGTCAGCACGCAACGCGGCCAGACGCTCCTCGAGCTCGGCCTCGATCAGCTTGAGAGAATCCTCCATGCGCTCTTGCGGCGTGATATAGTGCTTGGCTGGAAAGACTTGGATGCTACGGTGCTCGGCCAAAAGCTCACCGGTGAGGGCATCGGCTTCGACGATACGCTCGATCTCATCGCCCCAGAACTCGACGCGATAGACCGTCTGCCCATAGGCCGGCATGATCTCCATCGTGTCGCCACGCACACGGA
>Ga0209722_1001013_pt1 | contig 26635 bp, 17 predicted proteins | sample BioC12SIPDNA_2_FD_185745 | JGI IMG/M metagenome (GOLD analysis project Ga0209722, IMG submission 185745) | Anaerobic biogas reactor microbial communites from Washington, USA - Biogas_R1_A C12 SIP DNA (SPAdes) (version 2) | ecosystem: Engineered > Bioreactor > Anaerobic > Unclassified | place... | reverse complement strand
ATCAAGGTGATGCAGACGCTCAAGCCCGCGAAAGTCACCGAGCCGAAACCGGGTGTATATGTTTTCGACCTCGGGCAGAACATCGCCGGCTGGGCCCGTCTGAAGGTCTCCGGTCCGGCCGGGGCGGAGGTGGTCGTGCAGTACGCCGAACGCCTCAGCGACGACGGGACCATCGACCAGAAAGACATCGCCGTCCACACCAAGAGCACCCCGTTCCAGACCGACACCTACATCCTCAAGGGCGAAGGCACAGAGACTTGGGAGCCGCGATTCGTTTACCACGGTTTCCAGTACGTCCAGGTGACCGGCCTGCCCGGCAAGCCCGACGCCGATGCGATCCAGGGCCGTATCGTCCATACCGCTTTCGATCAGACCGGCCTCTTCGAGTGCTCCAACGACCTGTTCAATAAGATCCAACGTTGCACGCTCTGGGCCTACGTCGGCAATTTCCACGGCTACCCCACCGATTGTCCCCATCGCGAGAAGAACGGCTGGACGGGCGACGCCCACCTGGCCGCTGAATTGGGTCTCTACAACTTCGATGCGGCGGCCGCCTACACGAAGTGGATGACCGACCTCAAGGACGAGCAGCGCGACAGCGGCGAGCTGCCTGGCATCGTCCCAACCGCCGGCTGGGGCTACGCCTGGGGCAACGGGCCCGCCTGGGACAGCGCCTACGTCCTGATTCCCTGGTATCTGTACCAGTACCGCGACGACACGCGAATCCTCGCCGAGCATTACGACCGGCTCAAACGCTACGTCGACTACCTCACGACCAAGGCCGACAACGGCATCGTCTCGATCGGCCTGGGCGACTGGGTGCCCGCCAAGACCGAGACGCCCGCCAAGGTCACGTCCACCGGCTACTACTACCGTGATGCGCTGATCGTCTCGAAGATCGCGGCGATGCTGGGCAAGACCGACGACGCCCGCCACTACGCCGACCTGGCAATGCGCATCCGCGACGCCTTCAACCGGGCGTTTTTCGACCCGAAGACCGGCCTCTACGCCGGTGGCACGCCGACCGCGATGAGCTGCGCCCTGTACCATGGACTCGTTCCTCCCGCCGAGCGGCAACGGGTCGTCGACAAGCTCGTCGAGATGATTGAGAAGAACGACGATCATCTCGACGCCGGCATCCTCGGCACTAAGTACCTGATCGACGCGCTAACCGCCTGCGACCGGGCCGACGTCGTCTACAAGATGGCGACCAAGACGACCTATCCGAGTTGGGGCCATTGGATCGAGCAGGGCGCGACCACGCTCTGGGAGCAGTGGGACGGTGGCGCCTCGCGCAATCACATCATGTTCGGGCACATCAGCGCCTGGTTCTATCAGGCCCTGGCGGGCATCAATCTCGGCCCTGATACCGTCGGATTCAAGCACATCGTGATCAAGCCGCAACTATTGGGCGATGTCACTTGGGTGCGCGCCGAACACGAATCGATGTACGGCACGATCAAGAGCGCATGGGACATCAAAGGCGACCGTTTCACCCTGAAGGTCGCTGTCCCCACGAATACGACCGCCACCGTGTACGTCCCTTGCGACAAGGAGCAGTTCGCCAAGGAAGGACCGAGCATGATTCACTCGGGCGACTACGTCCGGTTCGTCCGCCTGGAAGATGACCGCGTCGTATTCGAGATCGAGTCGGGGACCTTTGAGTTCCACTCCAGGCTGTCCCGCTGAGGACAATCATGAGGAAGAGACAATGAGAGCAAGACTTCTGTGCATCGCCCTGCTGGCCACAGGCCACGCGGCCTGTGCCGCCGGCGCGGCGCCGAACGACAACGCGTCCTTGGGCATCAACCTGGGCGGCGTGACGTACTGGTCGTCGGAGATCGTCTTCGTCGATCTGTTCAAGCACTCGCAGACGTTCAAGAGCCAGGCGCCGGGCAAGGGCTACGCCCAGGGCGGCCCGCTCGATCTGACCGACGACGGCTACGTCCGCTCGCTGGCGGGAGGCGGTCACTTCGCCGATTCGATCGTCCTGAGTCAGCCCACGCTGGGCTATCCTGAGGGCATCTACACCTGCCTGTATGACGGCCGGGGCAAGATCGCATTCGCCTATGGTGTCGAAACGGTCGAGGAACGGCCCGGCCGCGTCCGCATCCACGTCAGGGCCGACCAGAACCTGCTGACGCTGCGCGTCACCGAGACCGATCCGAGCGACCCGGTCCGCCACATCCGCGTGATCCTGCCCGGCTTCGAGCAGACATACGACGAGCAGCCTTTCCATCCGGACTTCCTCAAGCGCTGGGAACGATTCAGCACCCTTCGCTTCATGGACTTCCAGCGCACCAACGATTCGAAACAGACTCACTGGTCCGACCGTGCCACGCCCGCGTTCCAGACGCAGGGCGATGACGCCGGCGTGGCGCTGGAATACATGATCCGGCTGAGCAACACGCTCGGCGCCGATCCGTGGTTCTGCATGCCGCACATGGCGAGCGACGACTATGTGCGGAGCTTCGCCGAGATGGTCAAAGCCCGGCTCGCTCCCGGCCTGAAGATCTACGTCGAATACTCGAACGAATGTTGGAACGGCATCTTCGCCCAGGCCCGCTACTGTCGCGACAAAGGCAAAGAGATGGGCCTCAGCGACAACGACTATCAGGCCCAACTGCGATACTACTCGAAGCGCTCCGTCGAGATCTTCCGCATCTGGGAAGAGGTCTTCGGCGACGCCGACCGCCTCGTCCGCGTGCTGGCCGCCCAGAGCGCCAACCCCTGGACCAGCGAGCAGGTGATGGACTTCGAGCGGGCCTACGAGCATGCTGATGCGCTGGGCATCGCCCCCTACTTCGGCAACGCCCTTGGCGACCCCAAGCGTCAGGATGAAGTCGCACAGATCACCGTGGACGAGGTGCTCGACCGATGCGCCGAGTTCATCGCCGAGGGCAACACGACGATCGCCCGCCAGGCGAAACTGGCCACCCAGCGCGGCCTGCGTCTGGTCGCTTACGAAGGCGGCCAGCACCTCGTCGGCCACAGCGGCGCCGAGAACAACGAGAAGATGACCGAGCTGTTCCACGCCGCCAATCGCCACCCGCGCATGAAACAGCTCTACCTCAACTACCTCGCCGGCTGGAAACAGCACGGGGGGACCCTGATGTCCATCTTCAGCTCGATGGGCACCTACTCCAAGTGGGGCTCCTGGGGCCTGCTCGAATACCACGGCCAGGACCCCGCCGAAGCCCCCAAGTACCAGGCCGTCATACAATTCCTGCAAGACAACCCGAAATGGTGGTAGCCGACTGATTGGACAGGAGAGAATCGATCATGAAGAACACCAAGGCAGAGCTTTCGTCCCGTCGTGCGTTTCTCAAGAGCAGCGGCCAAATCGTAACGGCCTCGGCGCTGCTGGGCGCGTTGTCGCCGCGCGCATATGCGAGCGAGGATTCCGTGATCCGCGTGGCGCTGGTCGGCTGCGGCGGACGCGGCTCGGGCGCAGCGGCCAACGCGATGGCCGTCAAGAACGGCCCGGTCAAGCTGTTCGCGATGGCCGATGTCTTCGAAGAACGCCTCCAGCACAGCTACAACGGCTTGATCGAAGCCGCCAGCGCCCCGAGAACGGAAGGCTCCGCCGATATATGGGTGATGGGCTATCGGGCCGACCAGATCGACGTGCCGCCGGAGCGACGGTTCGTCGGACTGGACGCCTATCGGAAAGCCATCGACTGCCTGCGTCCTGGCGACGTGGTGATCCTGACGACCCCCGTGGCGTTCCGCTGGGTCCACTTCCGCTACGCGATCCAGAAGGGCATCAACGTCTTCATGGAAAAGCCCGTGACAGTCGATGGGCCGAGCACCCGCAAGATGCTCGAGCTTGCTGAAGAATCCGAGCGGAAGAACCTCAAGGTGGGCGTCGGGCTGATGTGCCGCCACTGCAAGGCCCGTTGGGAACTCTACGACCGCATCCAGTCCGGCGCGATCGGCGACCTGCTGACGCTGCGCACCTACCGGCAGCACGGCCCGGCGGGGTTCACAGGACCCAACCGCAGCGATCTGAGAGAGCTTCTCTGGCAGATTCGCAACTACCTCGGCTTCATGTGGGCCAGCGGCGGCCTCTTCCAGGACATCATCGCACACAACGTCGATGAGTGTTGCTGGATGAAAGGCGCCTGGCCGGTCAAGGCCCAGGGCTCCGGTGGGCGTTGCTATCGCGACGGAAACGTCGACCAGAACTTCGACCACTATGACGTTGAGTGCACCTTCGCCGACGGCGCCAAGCTGTTTATCTACGTCCGCGCCATGGCGGGCTGTCGCGGCGAATTTGCCAGCTATGCCCACGGAACCAAGGGCGCGGCCGTGATCTCGACCCACATGCACACACCGGCCAAGTGCCGCATCTACAAGAGTCACGACTTCGCCAGGGCCAATCTCACCTGGGCGTTCCCACAGCCCGAGCCGAATCCATATCAACTCGAATGGGACCACCTGATCGACGCGATTCGCAACGACACGCCTTTCAACGAAGCCAAACGCGGCAGCGAAGCGAGCCTTGTCACCGCGATGGCCCGCCGGGCCGTCCACACCGGGCAAATGGTGACTTACGATGAAATGCTCAACTGTGAGGAGGAGTTCGCCCACGACGTGGACAGGCTGACGGCCGACTCGCCTGCGCCCGTGCGGGCCGGCACCGACGGCCTGTACCCCGCGCCCCAGCCCGGCTTCCTGAAAGACCGGGAGTATTGAACGCGACTATCTACGATCAGCCAAGACAAGGACAAAGAACGCATCGAAAGACTTTCGAGAGGCCCGATAGCCATCCCCGGCATCGACAACGACTGCGATTGGTGATAACCTGCACGCGGCAAGCCGGCAAACGTCGGCAGGCATCTTGACGCGAAGCCGGAGTGCATTGGACGATTCGAGCCCACAGTCAATTGACATCCAGGGAGGACCACCATGAAGGCTTTCCAAGTACTGTTCTGTGTGGCACTGTTCGCCTCAGCAGTCTCGGCCCGGGAGTTTCATGTCTCGGTGAATGGCAGCGACGAAAACGTCGGCTCGTCCGCTCGGCCGCTCCGGACCATCTCGAAGGCGGCCCAGGTCGCGCGGCCGGGCGACGTCGTCACGGTGCACGAGGGGACGTATCGCGAGCGGGTGACCCCGGCCCGGGGTGGAACCTCGGACGCCGAACGCATCGTCTATCAGGCGGCGCCCGGCGAGAAGGTCGTCGTCAAAGGCTCCGAGATCGTCAGAGGCTGGGAGAAGGTGCAGAACGACACCTGGAAGGTCACGATCCCCAATGACTTCTTTGGCGACTTCAATCCCTACAGTGACCTGATCGATGGTGACTGGTTCGAGGGCAAGGGGCGGGACCACCACACCGGCGCGGTCTACCTCAACGGCCACTGGCTCATCGAGGCGTCGAAACTCGACGATGTGCTCAAACCCATCGGTCAGGCTTCAGGATATGGCCCCGGAGACGGGGATTACCTGCTGAACGTTGCTTGGCTGCAACCGAGAGACGCCGAAAGAGTGCCGGCGGCAGCGTTCGCTAACCAGCAAGGCATTCAGACGGCGGACTGCTCCGAAGGCGGTCAGTGCATCGGCTGGATCAATGACGGGGACTGGGTCCGCTACCAGCAGGTGGACTTTGGCCAAGGTACCGAGGTGGTTACGATTCGAGCCGCGTCTGTCACCAATGGGGGAACCACTGAAGTTCGTCTCGACGCACCGAACGGGAAGCTCCTTGGCACGTGCGCGGTCCCCAACACGGGCGGGTGGCAGTCGTGGCGTTCGTTCGACGTCCAGATCGAGCGGACCAGTGGAGTCCGAACGCTTTACCTAGTGTTCCGCGGACTGCAGTCGCAGCCGTCGGACGTCCGGCTGTGGTGCGCTCAAGTCGACGAGACGAATACGACGATCTGGGCGCAGTTCGAGGACATCAATCCGAACGAGGCCGACGTCGAGATCAACGTCCGTCGGACGGTGTTCTATCCCGCCAGGCCAGGCGTCAACTACCTCACGGTACGCGGCTTTACCATGATGCACGCGGCGACGCCCTGGGCGCCGCCGACGGCCGAGCAGATCGGCCTGATCGGCACGCACTGGAGCAAGGGCTGGATCATCGAGGATTGCGACATCCGCTACTCGACCTGCGTGGGAATCACGCTTGGCAAGCACGGCGATCAATGGGACAACACGTCCGCCAACACCGCCGAGGGCTACGTCAAAACCATCGAGCGGGGACTGGAGCACGGCTGGTCGAAAGAGAACATCGGTCACCACATCGTGCGCAACAACGAAATCTCCCATTGCGAGCAGGCAGGCCTCGTCGGCAGCCTGGGCGCGGTCTTCTGCACGATTACAGACAACGACATTCACGACATCCACATCCGGCAGTTGTTCACGGGCGCTGAGATGGCGGGCATCAAGATTCACGCCGCCATCGACACCGAGATCAGCCGCAACCACATCTACCGCACCTGCCGCGGCATCTGGCTCGACTGGATGGCGCAGGGGGCGCGTGTTACCCGAAACCTGTTGCACGAGAACACCTCGGAAGATCTCTTCGTTGAGGTCAATCATGGGCCCTTCCTCGTCGACAACAACATCTTCCTTTCTCACCGCTCGCTGTGGGACGTGTCACAAGGTGGAGCCTATGCACACAATCTCTTCGCCGGCCGCATCGCGCCGCAACCTGAACTGAACCGCGAGACCCCCTTCCATAAACCCCACTCCACTGAAGTCGCGGGCTTGCTGAACATCTCCGGCGGCGACAACCGATTCTACAACAACGTATTCATCGGCCCCAGCAGTCTGGCCGTCTACGACAAGGCGGCGCGTCGGGTGTTCGCCGAGGGCAACGTCTATCTCCAGGGCGCCGAGCCGTACGCCAACGAGCCGGATTCTGTCCGGCCGGCGCAGTCCGATCCCGATCTCCGAATCGTCGAACAAGGCGAATCCGTGTATTTGCATGCCAGGGTCGATCCCTCATGGAACAACCCGAGGTCCGCCCTGGTTACAACGAAACGCCTGGGACAAGCGGTCGTCTCGAAGGCGGCCTATGAGAACCCCGACGGCACGCCCCTGGCGTTAAGCACGGACTACTTTGGCGAGAAGCGAAACGAGACGGCGCCCTGCCCCGGCCCATTCGAGGATCCGCGAGAAGGCCGAGTCACACTGAAGGTGTGGTGATCCCCTGTGTGCAGCATCGAAACGAACCATCCGAACCTCGTCATTGGAGAAACCATGTCCCGTCGATCACTTGTCTGCCTCGTCATGTTGCTCGTGTGCGTTTTCATACCTGTTTCTGGACGGGCCGGGGAGGTCCTGACGTGCGTCTCGCCCGACGGTCGAAACGTGGTGTCGGTGACGCTCGTCGATGGGGCGCCTCGGTATGACGTTACCTGTGCTGGCAACGCCCTGATTCGCGATTCGGCGCTGGGTCTGAACCTCGACGACCAGCCGTTCGGCGCGTTTGAGATCGTCGGGACGCAGACCGGGTCGGCCGATACGACATGGAAGCCGGTCGTCGGCGAGTGCGAGATCGTTCGCGATTGCTACCACCACCTGACCGTCGAGTTAGAGGAACGGACCGAGCCGAAGCGTCGTCTGCACATCGAGTTCCGCGCCTACGACGAGGGCGTCGCGTTTCGATACGTGCTGCCCGAGCAGCCGGCGCTCGACGGAGCAACGGCCTCCAGCGAGGCCACCGAGTTCCGCTTCGCCGACGACTTCGGGGCCTATCCGATCGCATCGACCGAAGCGCACTACAGCGAGACGCCTACGCCGATCCGTGAGTGCACATCGGTGCTGATCCCCTTGACTATCGAGCTGGGCGACGGCGCGATGGCGTCGCTGTTCGAAGCGCACGTGGCGGACCAACCCCCCTGCGTGCTGAGGCAGAAAGACAGCCGGACCTTGCGCCCGCACTTTCGCAAGGGCAAGCTCACGCTGGCCACGCCGCAGACGCTCACCTGGCGCGGCTTCATCCTGGCGCCGAACGTAGCCGGACTGATCGAGCGGCGCACCCTCGTCGAAAATCTCAATCCGCCTTGCGCAATCGATGACACCTCGTGGATCCAGCCGGGCGTCTTCATCGACAATTGCGGCCCCATCGAGACGGAGAACATCAAGAGGAATATGGACTTCGCCGCCGAATACAACATCGGCTACGTTCACATCGACTGGAGCTGGTACGGCACCGAACGCAAGTGGAGCGACGAAGCCATCGCCCACTTCAAGGAGCACATGCCCGAGAGCACCCGCAAGCGGCTCGAAGGCCACGACTGGATCAAGAACACCAGCGGCAACCCGATGACCGTCGCCAGCGGATACGTGCCCTACCTCCAGTTCCTGACGCGGTTCTATGGATCGATCAGCTACATCGAGCTCGACATGCCCGAGGTCATACGCTACGGCAAGTCCAAAGACGTCGGGCTTTCGCTCTACGTCAATGGCGGCACGCTGAAACCCTATGGCGATCATGACGTCGATCTGGTCTTCGAGACGCTGGCAAGTTGGGGTGTTGTGGCGCTCAAGCCCGGCTTCGTCGCGTGCGACAGCCAGGACGACGTCCAATGGCTGCGCCGGCTCGTCGCGATCGCGGCCGAACACAAGCTGGTCCTGAACATCCACGACGGCTACATCGCCGACGGGATGCGCCGCACCTACCCCAACCTCCTGACGCAGGAAGGCGGCGGTGGACGCGAGACCAACCCACCGGTCACGCACGAGCTGATGCTGCCGTTCACGCGGCACCTGGTCGGCGCCCACGACCACACGCCGACGTTGTACAGTGGCCATGACGGCCGGACCAAGCTATTTGAGATGGCCCAGCTCGTGGTCTACCACGGGGCGCGGCAGTCGGTGCGCAACGTCTATGGCAGCCGCAACCAGTTCGGCCCGGAGATGGAATTTCTCGAACAGGTACCGACCGTCTGGGACGAGGTGCGCGTGCTGAGGGCCGAGCCGGGCGACTGCGTCGTTATCGCCCGGCGCAGCGGACGCCGATGGTTCATCGGCGGGATGAACGACGAAGACGCCCGCCCGATCGAACTGCCGCTCGATTTCCTCAACGAGCGGGTCCCCTACCGCGCTACGATCTTCTCCGACGTTCAGGGCTCGCGCGATGCCCGGCGAACGGTGATGCAGGCGACCGCCGCCGATGTCCTGCACGTGGCGATGGAACCTCGCGGCGGCCTGGCCGTCATTCTTGAACCGACCACGGCCCCGTGAGAAGAGTCCTTAGCCCCCTCAGGCAAACTCGCGCAGCAGAGTGAGGAACTTGCGGTCGAGCTTGCGGCCTCGGAAGTCCTCGTATTGGACGTCAGCCCGGTCGGAATCGAGGATGCCGAAGGAGCCACGGAAGTTCCACAGGGCCCAGCCGAAGCCGGCCTCGGCCCAAACGGAAAGCTGGTCGCGGGCCCAACGGAGCACGACGTCGTGCGGCGTGAATCGATACGCCCCCCACTCGCCCACGTGCACGCCCACGCCGGAGTCGGCGACCTTCTTCCAGGGCAGCACGCGGTCCTCGTACAGCCACCGGCGGTCCTGCATTCGCGGCGTGATGAAGGCCGGACCCTCGCCGGTCGGATCGTACTTCACCGACTCCCGTGTCGGCCGGCCCCAAGCCGTGTCCATTATCTTCAAGACATGCTCTGGCTCATCCTGCGCCACATTCGGATGCAGGCCGATCTCTCTGAGCGTGAGCCAGTCGCCGTCGGCGTTGGTCAGTCGCACCTGCTTCGTACCGGCCGGCACGATTGTCGTGTAGTCACGATCGTAGATGTTCTGATAGGTATTCCACCGCTCGGCAAAGACGACCTCGGTCCACTCGCCGGCGCCCGGGCCCGGACGAAAGTCCTTCTCGAAGATCGTCTGATCGTCCGCCTGCACGCGCAGACGCGCGCGAGTGGAGACCTGGCCCACGCGGACGCGGAGAGCCGTCTGCCGCTCGAAGCGGCCCTCGATAACCAGCGACGAGTGCAACTCGCGATTGCCCGGGCCGTGCAGATGGCCGTTGACCTGAGGGACCGGCCACTGGGGCAGCGGGAATCGGTCGGCGCCGGAGGCCCAACTGGCCTTGTAGTGCGTCAGTCCGAAGGGCTCGTAACCGCGAGTGGACTGGGCAACGCCCTCGGCGGCCAGCGACCGGACCGGATCGCGGCCCCAGTTCAGGCCGTCCGTGATGATCAGCCGGTCGGGATCGGCAGCACGGATGCCGTCGATGGCCTCCCGCACCGCCTTGACGTAGCTGGCCTCGTCGATGTTCGCCGGCTCGTTGACGAGGTTGAAACTGAGTTGCGCCGGCGGGATGTCACGATAGCGCCGCGCGAAATTTGACCATTGAAATGCGAATTGCTTCTGGGCCTCGGCGTCCTTCCACAGGTTCAGCGTGTGCCTGGCAGCGGCATTGACGCTGTAGCCTGGTGCGTTGTGCAGGTTCAAGGAAACGTGGATTCCATACTTGCGGCCGAGTTCGATCGCCCGATCGATGTGCTCGAGCACCGGCTCCTTCAGCGCGTACGCATCGTTGGCATCGGTCCATTGCCGGTAGTCCATCGGCAGGCGAACGAAGTCGAAGCCCCATTCGCTGATCCACTGAAAGTCGCTCTCGCGAAACGGGTCGTTGCGATAGAACTTCTCCAGCAGGTTGAACCCCCGCCATCGCGGAATCGCCCTGCCGCCGCCGGCCCCTTGCGTCTGGCCCGCGCCCAACCCCGCCGACAAGGCTGCCGCCGCCGTCATTCTCAGAAACTCACGTCGATTCGTTCGCATGGTATCCTCCTTGTCAAGTAGACGACCGCCCGTTGATAGCATATTCGGCCGTTCAAAGCAACCATCAGGAACTCTGGTGTGGTCCCATGAGAGGACGACGCCCCCCTGCAACAAGGAGACGAGCGGGGACGCTCGTCCTACTCAGCGGGTTCGGAGCAGGTTGATGAGGTCGTCGGCGGTCAGGGCGTGTGCGGCGTCGGTGCCTTCGAGCAGGGAATCGGCCAGGTCGCGTTTGGCGTGGTGAAGCTGGACGATCTTCTCCTCGATGGTCTCTGCGGCGACGAGGCGGTAGACCGTCACGGGGCGGGTCTGGCCGATGCGATGGGCGCGGTCGCTGGCCTGGTCCTCGACGGCGGGGTTCCACCACGGGTCCATATGAATCACATAGTCGGCGGCAGTGAGGTTCAGACCGAGCCCCCCGGCCTTCAGCGAGATCAGGAACAGATCGCCCTGGCCGTTCTGGAAGGCATCGATGCGTTTCTGCCGCGTCCGGGCGGGCGTGCTGCCGTCGAGATACTGATAGCGAATCTTCTTCGTGTCGAGGTGCTCGCGCAGCAGGCTCAGGTGATCGACGAATTGCGAGAAGACCAGGGCCTTGTGCTGGTTGTCGAGCAGTTCGTCGACCAGTTCGGCAAAGGCCTCCAACTTCGAGCCAGGCAGGCCGCAGTCGGGGACCACCAGACGCGGATTGCAGCAGCAGCGCCGCAGTTTCATCAGCTCGGCCAACACCTGGATATGGGCCTGGCCCTTGTCCATGTCACGGACCCCTTCGAGCCGCTCGAGCGCGCGGCGGCGCAGCGACTCGTGCAGGGCCCGCTCGTCTTCGGTCAGCTCCACCAGGCGCATCACCTCGGTGCGCGCAGGCAGGTCTTCGAGCACCTGCGACTTGGTGCGCCTCAGGATGAACGGCTGGACCAGGGCCTTGAGCGTCGCGCGCGCGGAGGAATCGCGATCGATCTCGATGGGGCGCACAAACCGGTCGCGGAAGCGGTCCTCGGAGCCGAGCAGGCCGGAATTGATGAACCGGAACAGGTTCCACAGCTCGGCGAGCCGATTCTCGATGGGCGTGCCCGTAGAGATCATGCGGAAGTCGCCCACCAGCCCCATCGCCGCCGAAGAGCGCTTCGTCGCGGCGTTCTTGATCGCCTGCGCCTCGTCCAGCACGATCGTCGCGAAGTGCACGTCCTTGATCGCATCGGCCTCCTGCTGGAGCAGCGTATAGGAGCAGATCACCAGATCGAACGGCCCGACGTTCTCCAGCACCTGCTCGCGACGGCCGCGGTCGTCGATCCCAAACCGAATCGGGTGCAACGTCGGAGCGAACCGTTGCGTCTCATTGACCCAGTTGGCGCAAACACTCGTGGGCGCCACCACCAGCGTCGGCCCTCGCGCCGCACGGTGCAGGATCAGGGCCAGGGCCTCGATGGTCTTGCCCAGGCCCATGTCGTCGGCCAGGCAGCCGCCGGCCCCCCATTCGGCCAGGCGGGCCAGCCAGAAGAACCCGTCCTGCTGATAGGGACGCAGCGTCGCCTGGAGCGTCGAGGGAATCGCCGCCTGATACGATTCGATCGCGCGGAACCGCTCGACCCAGTCGTGGAATGCGGCATCGGCCTTGAACCGGCCCACCTCGTCTTTCCACTGCTCCAGCGTAATCGCCGCCAGCGGATGGATGCGAAGGGCCCCGCCTTTGCGTACGGGCTGGCCGCTCATCGAAAGCCCCTGCAACTGCTTTCGAAGCTGGCGCGTCAGCGCGATGTACTGGTTTTTGCCGATGGCGATGAACCGGCCGTTGGCGCTCTCGATCTGGTCGAGGAGCGTCTGCATTTTGATCATCACGTCCCGATCGACCTGCACGGTGGCCTCGACCTCGAACCAGTTCTGGGCCGAGCGGATCGAAAATTGGAACTGTTTGGCGGAGATCGGCCGTACGGTGATCGGATCGCCCTTGGGCCACTCGACTGTCAGCAGTTCGGGCGAAATGCCCTGGAGTTGTTCCAACAGCTCGAGCGCTTCGAGAGGATCGCCGAACGTCCACGTGTAGTCGCAATCCGCTCCCGCCTCGAGCATTGCAACGGCGGCAACCGCTTCGGCGGCACGGGCGGTTTCCTCCTTGAGATTGCGGTGGGCCTGGACGGTCCGCCCGGCAACGGATTCGAGCAGGTGCGAATTGCCCGCGCCGGGCGTAAACGCCCGCTGCGATTCGCCGCCCATAGGAACGACGACCATCTGGACCTGCAAACCCTCTGCGAACCGCTGCAAGCGCAGTCGCGGCCGACAGTCCGGCTCGACCGCCTCGGCCTCCTCGCCGGCCAACGCCACATTCGACTGAATCGCAACGTGCCGGGACAACCCCTGCAGGCGTTTGAGGGCCTCTTCCGAACGGTCCCTGGGGATCGTCACGCCAGTCGGCCCGAGGATCTCTGCCATCTTCCGGTGCACCGCATCGAACTTGACAATTCGCAGCCGGCTCGCGGATTCCCTCTCGATAGCCCAGACGCCATCGCAGTAGTAGGGATCGGGGTAAGGGTCCATCGTAATGTTGAGCTTCTGGCCCTTGGGCATGATGCGCACTTCCGGCGTGCCTCGGACGATCTCCACCGGAATGTCCGGAGCGCCCTCCCAGAAGACGTTCGTATGGCCCACCAGGTGTTGCAGGACCGGGCCGGGGTTCAGGTCCACAGCGTAGTTGTAGCTATAATACCCGCCCGAGCGCCGCCCGGTGGCGCCCGCCAGGGTCGCCTTGTCCTGATCGGTCAGGTAATCCAATCCGCTGATCTCAGGACTCATCAGTCGGTGCAGGGCCACCTCGCGACCGCCCGTCCAGGAACCCTTTTTGGAACGCTTCTGCTCGACCGGCGTGACCAAAATCATGCCTTCTCCGGCATCTGAAAGCCTCCAACCCAAGCGACGCGTATTCTGAGCAACCTCGCCTGCCGCCGACTCGCTTTCCTGTACGAGTTGCTCCAGGGCCCCGATCTGACTTTCCCACATCTCCTTGACGGCCCAGAGTTCGGACAGGTCGCGCGCCGGACTTTGCACGAAGAACGACTCGGCCCGGGCCGCGTACTGCGGCAGCGCCACGCCGAACCGGTCCATCAGTCGCGACAGTTGCATCACGGGCCAGCGGGCTCCCCGTTGGTCCCACTGGTCGAGCAGATTCTCCATATCCGCCATCGCTGCGCCGTTGCGGGCCTTGAGGGCCTGGGTATCCGAGGCGTAGAGACCGTACATCATCTGCATCAGACACGTGGCCAGACAGACCAGCGACGGCCCCTGGCGATGCGACGGACGCCACGCAGGCCCGCCCGGCGTCGTACAGCCCTCATAGAAAGACAACAGAGCATCCAGATAGAAGTAGGCGCTGTAGTAGCGAGCATGGGACCCACCCTTGAGGACCCATCCCAGCCAGGTCCGCGCCTGGTGACGATCCTGTCCCGACGTCGGCAGCGACTCGGACTGGACGAGGAGCAGCACGTGCAACAGTCCGGGGAAGCTCCCGAGATAGGCCATCTGGTCTCGTTTGGTCTTTCCCGCGTGCTGCACCGCCCGCTGGTACGCCAGGCGGGCCGCGGACAGGTCGCCACAGAGCAGTTCCAGGGTCCCTCGCATGATATGGGTGTCCAGGTCGGCATACGTGCTGAGCAGAGCCCGTGCCCCGGCAAAATCGCCGGCCAGAATATCCCGTTCAGCAATATGGTTGATGCAGATCTCCAGAGTGGATCTATCGAAGGAATCGCGCTCGGTCAGCACTTTGGACCGTGTGTAGGCGAAGACGGGGCTTTGCAGATTGAGGTCGTATACGGCAGATCGCAAGATGCCATACAGCAGATCGTTACGATAAGGCCCGGCGAGTTCGATGTATTCGGGTCGGAACGGATCGCCGCAGACCTCAAACAGCACGTTGACCAACGATTGCACGCGCTCGTCCTGTTGGCAAAGCTGGGACAGGCGATCCAACGCACCGTGATCGGCTTTCTCCAAGGCCAGAAACGCATCCCGGCAGGCGTGAGAGAACGACTTGAAACGCTGCCGGCGCCACCGATATTCCCAGGAATCGAGCGTCAACTCCGCCGGCACGGCTTTTCGCAGACCGTCTCCGAGACGACGCAGATCGCCCCTGGCCCGGGCGACCTCGATCGCATCGGAACGGACGTCGGCGGGACACTCGGGCGTATTGCCACCGCGCTCGACAATCCAACCTTTCTGTCGAAACACCCGAACGGAAGGTCCAAGCTTCACCGCGGTAATTGCTGAGCCGTCGGGCATGACAACGCCCGCCTGCTTGAGGGCGGCGACCAGATCAGTCCGTGTCAGGGGTCCGAAAGACAACGCGAACATCGTCAGCACCGCACCGTCGAGGCTCGACAACTGTCCCATCGCAGCCAGACGAGAGCCGGGGGCGTGCCCGTGGAGTTTGCCTTCTTCTTTCCGCGTTCGATTTGTGGCGACATCCATCAGGACGTCATCTCCTTCTATTGCAGAGCGCAAGTCACGTGCAGGCGCATCCCACTGATTCGACAAGCCGAGACGCCGAAGAGCCTGGCCCCTGTCCGGCCAGAATACCCTCGACCGCTGCCCCTTACAAGATGCGACGTCGTCATTGACCGCAACAACCTTGCAGAAACCGCAATACGCGGCGGCGTCACGACACGAGAACCGGCCTTGACCGCAGCCCGGCACTTGCCCGCAGAGACAATTTGCCCAAAACAGGTGGATTGCGATGGTCGGAAGTTTTTGCAAACGGCAAAGGGGATGCTACAATGCCGCCTTGTCGCGTGGGTCACGGGCCCACCGCCGAAACGAAAAGGACATGGGTCGATCCTCCCGATTCCGATGAACGTCGGGACGGGACGCATCAGGCCCGCCACAGAAAAGCAGGTTTTGACAATGCCAAGCAACAACACCGAATACACGATTGAGCCGGCAACACGAATCACCCGGCTGCCGCCGTATCTGTTTGGGCGGCTGAACGCCCTCAAGCTCGCCAAGAGACAACAGGGCGCCGACATCATCGATCTGGGAATGGGCAACCCTCAGGATCCAGCCCCCCCGCTGGTCATCGAGAAGCTCTGTGAGGCCGCCCGCGATCCGCGCAACCATCGCTACAGCGCCAGCAAGGGCATCAAGGGCCTGCGGAACGAGATGGCCAAGAAATACGCCCGCAAATGGAACGTCGATCTGGACTGGGAGCATGAGGTCCTGGCGTGTATCGGCTCGAAGGAAGGCTTCAGCCATCTGTGCCTGGCCATGCTGGGGCCGGGCGACACCGCCATCGTCCCCGACCCGGCCTTTCCCATTCACAACTACGGGGTCGCCCTGGCCGGCGGCAACGTCATCACCGTGCCGCTGGGCAACGATCAGAAGTTCCTCGACACCATCGCGATGGTCTGCGAGCATCTGTTCCCCAAACCCAAGCTGCTGATCCTCAACTACCCGCACAACCCGACCACGATGACGGTCGACGAGGGTTTCTTCGAGACCGTGGTCGATCTGGCCAAGCGGTTCAAGTTCGCGGTCATTCACGACTTCGCCTATGGCGAAACCGTCTTCGATGGCTACAAGGCCCCCAGCTTCCTCTCTGCCAAGGGCGCCAAAGACGTCGGCGTCGAGTTCACGACGATGAGCAAGCCCTACAACATGGCTGGCTTTCGCGTCGGGTTCGTCGCCGGCAACCGGCAGATGATCGACTATCTGGCCACGATCAAGGGCTATTACGACTACGGCATCTTCCAGGCGATCCAGATCGCCGGCATCATCGCCATGCGGCACTGCGAGGAGACCATCGCCGCGCAGAACGAGATCTATCGCCTGCGTCGTGACGTCGTGTGCGAGGCCCTCGAACGGATCGGCTGGAGCGTCGAGAAGCCCCGCGCCGGAATGTTCGTCTGGACCCGCGTCCCGGACGAGCACTTGCGGGGCAAAGGCACGATCGACTTCGCGATGGACCTGATGGAGCACGCCGAGGTGGCCATCAGCCCTGGCGGGGCCTTCGGCGAGAACGGCGAAGGCTACTTCCGCATCGCCCTGGTCGAAAACGAGCAGCGCCTGCGCCAGGCGATCCGGAACATCAGCCGATTCCTCCAGGAAAAGCCCATCCGAAAGGCCAAAGCCGTCAAGCAGCCGGATGAAACCTGAGGTCGGGGAGAACGATAGAGGCTGTTCGCCGACTATGGAGACGCCAGCAGGTTTCTGACCTTTTCCAGGACCTCCTTGTCTCCGAGAACGAGCACGACGTCACCTGCCCGGAATTCAGTGCCGCCGTTGGGGACAATGTACTCGCCGTTCCTCTCGATCATGGCGACCAGCGCACCCGGTGGCAGCTTCGCGTGAATGATCGACTGTCCTGCTGCCGCGGAATCGGGCGAGACGGCCAGTTCCACCATCGAGGTGCGGAAGGTCCCTTCCGTCCGGTCGAATTCCAGGGGCATGCGCCACTTGGACCGCAGAGGCCGGTCCAGCTTCAGCCAGTGCGCCACACGCGTCAGTGATCGGCCCTGGAGAAGCACTGAGGCAATGACCACGAAGAAGACGAGATTGAAGATCATCTCGCCCTGCCGGATGCCCGTTGTCATCGGGAATGTCGCCAGCACGATGGGTACGGCCCCGCGCAGTCCTGCCCAGGAGACCAGCAGCTTCTCGCGGACAGTCAATCGGCTGCGGATCAGGCAGGCCCCCACCGCCAACGGCCGGGCCACGAACATCAGAAATGCCGACAGAAGCAGTCCGGACCCGATCAGAGGGGTCAGATGCGAGGGGTAGACCTGCAAACCCAAAGTCAGGAACATCGCGATCTGAGCCAGCCAGGAAAGCCCGTCATGGAATCGCTCGATGCTCCGTTTGTGGATATAGTCGGCGTTGCCCAGCACCAGGCCCGCAATGTAGACCGCCAGGAAACCGTTGCCGCGCACCGCCTCCGTCACGCCGAAGACCAACAGGACCAGGGCCATGGTCAGGACCGGATAGAGGCCTTCATACTCCAGACGGATGCGATTGACCAGGCCGCTCATGGCCTTGCCCAGCAGGAACCCCACGGCGCCGCCGATGAGCATCTGTCGGGCGAGCGAGGGAATCGCGGACCACCACGGCAGCGGCGGGTCGCCCAGCAGGCTCAGCATCGTGACCGTCAGGAAGATAGCCATGGGGTCGTTGCTGGCGGATTCCAGTTCGAGCAATGGCTTGAGCTGTCTCTTCAGGCTGACCTGGCGGGAACGGAGCACCGCGAAGATGGCCGCCGCATCGGTGGAGGAGATCACCGAGCCGAGCAACAACCCTTCCAGCCAGGTGAACCCCAGGACCAGGACCGCAAAGGCCCCCACGAAAACCGCCGTCAGAAGGACCCCCAGTGTCGCCAGAATCATGCCGCTGCGAAGCACCGGCCGGACGCTCGGCCAGTCCGTATCCAATCCACCCGCGAACAGAATGTACGACAGCGCGAAGGTACCCAGAAGACGCACGGCGTACGGGTCGTCGAAGTGAATCCCGCCGGGACCCTCGGAGCCCGCCAGCATGCCGACCAGCAGGAACATCAGCAGGGCCGGCACACCCAGACGTTCCGAGGCCTTGCTCGCCAGGATACTGGCCAGCAGCAGGATCGAAACGCCCAGGATCAGATAGGGCGTCGCTATGGCATGGACCAATCCAATCATCGCTTGTTGCCACCTCACCACAAGGCCCGCGCGCTCACATCGCCGCGAGACGCCCGGAGTATAGCAACCTGTGCAGGGAATGCCAACGAAAGGTGGTGCCGGCGCCGATCAGGTCGATATCGCGAGCAGGCGCTGACCGGCTTCCCGGACGAGCACCTGCGAGGCAAGGGCACGATCGATTTGGCGATGGACCTGATGGAGCATGTTGAGGTGGCCATGTGCGTCGGCGATGGAAGCAAGCGGCCCACTTGCCTTCCCGGAGGATTCTGCTATGCTCACCATGTGGGCGAAGTCCTGGAGTCTCTCGACGCCAAGGATATGGCTGGCTTCAGCAGAACGGCAGAGTCTACCAGGTGTTGGAAGCCAGATAGATCCGGTAATGAGTGGACTGCTCTGCCAAGCATCTGCCACCGATCTCGTATCTCGACTGAAAGAGACATGGGTTTCGTCAGAAAGACCTTTGACGCCGTTGCCTGGATGCGCCGGCGACGAACGCAGATTGACGACGAAGACGGGTCCCTGACATGGGAACAGAACCGGCAATGGCCCTACGAACTGGCCCGCCGAGATCCCGTGCTGGCCCACCTGTGCGATGAGACCAGCGCCCCCCCAGGCGCAGTCGTCGGGAGATTCGTGAAGTCGTCGAAGAACTGGTATCTGAAGAAGAGGATTCCCGCCAGGCACATCGACACCGTCGAGGTCTCCCAGCGCCCCACCTGCCTGCTTTTCGGCGACGCCGACCGCCAAATGCTCTTCCCCACCCCCTGCTCCGCCCTCTACCGCGTCCAAAACCTGGGGCAAAATGTCTTGACAGGCCGCAGCGGCTCCCATAGAGTGGCCCCTCCGTATGTGCAAGCTCCCATGGGCGGGGCATCGAATCGCTGAGGAACCCCTCTTACAGACGTGTGAACAGAATAAGGAGAACGCAGATGGCAACAAAGGTGGCAATCAACGGTTTCGGCCGAATCGGCAGAGCGGTCGCACGCATCATCATGCAGCGCAAGGGCGAGCTGGAACTGGTCGCGATCAACGACCTGGCCGACACCAAGAGCCTGGCCCACCTGTTTAAGTACGATACCGTGATGGGCCGATGGAACGGGACCGTCGAGGTCAAGGGCGACGACATGGTCATCAACGGCAAGACCGTCAAGGTCCTCGGCGTGCGCAACCCGGCCGAACTGCCGTGGAAAGACATGGGGGTCTCGATCGTCGTGGAGTCCACGGGCATCTTCCGCAGCAAGGAATCGCCTAAGGGCGGCTACGGCGACCACCTGAAGGCCGGCGCCAAGAACGTCGTCCTGACCGTCCCGGCCAAAGACGCCATCGACGCCACCGTGGTGCTGGGCGTCAACGACAAGGACATCACGCCTCAGACCCAGTGCATCTCGAACGCCAGTTGCACAACCAACTGTCTTGCCCCGCTGGCCAAGGCCCTCAACGACGCTTTCGGCATTGAGAAGGGCCTGATGGTCACTGTGCACGGCTACACCAACGATCAAAACGTCTGTGACCAGATCCACAGCGACCTGCGTCGTGCCCGCGCCGCCGCCCAGAACATCATTCCGACGACCACCGGCGCCGCCAAGGCAGTCGGCAAGGTCATCCCGGCATTGAACGGCAAGCTCGACGGCTACGCCCTCCGCGTCCCGGTCATCACCGGAAGCGCCGTCGATCTGGTAGCCGACCTGAAGAAAGAGGTGACCAAGGACGAGGTCAACGCCGCCGTCAAAGCAGCCGCTGAAGGCCCAATGAAAGGCATTCTCGCCTACTGCGACGAACCGATCGTCAGCAGCGACATCATCGGCGATACGCATTCGAGCATCTTCGATTCGCTGTGCACGATGGTCCAGGGCAAGACCGTAAAGGTCGTCAGTTGGTACGACAACGAGTGGGGCTATTCGACCCGCACCGTCGATATCATGGAAAAGATCGCCAAGATCTAATGGACATCGGGCGTCTGCGCCCTGCTCCTGGGGCGCAGACGCTCTTTTTCTTGGCTCAATCACCCACACCGGGCCGGGTCGGAATAGGTCCGATCAGTCCTATGGGACCTATTCGAGTTGTGAGGAACCGCGTCTATGGACAGTAAGCAACTGGAACAGACCCTGGTGCTCATCAAGCCGGATGCCCTGAAGAACTCCGTCACTGGGTTCATTCTCTCGCAGCTATCCGAGTTTCACACCGGGTCGCGCTTCGCCGCCGCCAAGATCGTCAACGTCCACAGGATGCTGGCCGAAGAACACTACGCCGAGCATCGGGGCAAGGCCTTCTATGCGGCGCTGCTCGACTACATCACTGGCGCCGTCCACTACCCTGTGGACGTCTGGAAGCGGCGGGTCATCGCCATCGTCTACCTCGGACCCAACGTGCTCAAGACCGTCCGCGAGATGGCCGGACCGACCAACCCGCACAAGGCCCGCGAAGAGAGACCCGGCTGCCTTCGGGCCCTCGGAACGGTCGTCCCCATCCTCGACGCACAGGGAAACAAGATCGACGACCGCATGGACAACCTGATCCACGCCTCGGCCACATACGAGGACGCCGAGCGGGAGATCAAGCTCTGGTTCCTGCCCCACGACATCCCACCGTTGATGCGCGCCTACCCCACCGAGGTCTGCCAGACCCACTACTACTACAAGGACGATTGCGTGTACAACACGTACGAGCCCGACAGCGTCTTCCTGCTGGCGCCCGGGGACGTGGTCTGGAAGTCCGACCTCGAGATCCTGCGGCAGCATGCCCAGGGCCAGCCGTCGGAGGGGCAACTGAACAAGGTCGTGGCCAAATATCTCGTCAATCGAACGGCGCAGGAGCAGTAAGATCCCTGGCGTTTCTGCGAAATCGCAGCGGCCCGAAGCCGGCGTCCCGCCGGGGCCGTCCCGGAAAGACGCTTGACAGGCCCCGCGGACGGACATAGTGTTTCACTTCAATCGGTGCTGAGACGGGGCCACGGTATGGTGACTCCGGTCATGCGGCTTGACCATAGAAAACGGACTTGTTTTTGGGTTGGATCATGGCGAAAAAGACAGTAGCTGACATCGATGTCAAAGGGAAAAAGGTCCTGATGCGGTGCGATTTCAACGTGCCGCTGGATGAGAACTGCAACATCACCAGCGACGATCGCATTGTCAAGGCCCTGCCGACGATCAAGCACATCCTCGACCACGGCGGCACGCTGATCCTGATGAGCCACCTGGGCCGGCCGAAGGGCGTCCCGGAAGAAAAGTTCTCGCTAAAGCCTGTAGCCAAAAGACTTTCCGAGCTTCTTGGCCAGCAGGTGGTCTTCGCGGCCGACTGCGTCGGCCCGGACCCGAAAGCCAAGGCGGCCGCCCTCAAGAGCGGCGACTGCATGCTGCTGGAGAACCTCCGCTTCCACAAGGAAGAGACCATCAAAGACAAGGCCGCCAAAGAAGATGCCCAGTTGAGGCAGGCCAAGGACGACTTCGCCAAAGAGCTGGCATCGATGGCCGATGTCTACGTGGACGACGCCTTCGGCACCGCCCACCGGGACAATGCCTCGATGTACACCGTTCCGGCCGTGATGGAAGGCAAACCCCGCGTGATCGGCTTCCTCATCGAGAAAGAGCTGAGATTCCTCGGCGACACATTGAAGGACCCCGAACGCCCCTTCGTTGCCATCCTTGGCGGCGCCAAGGTCTCCGACAAGATCGGCGTTATCGAGAACCTCACCAACAAGGTCGATACCATCGTGATCGGCGGCGCCATGGCATACACTTTCCTCAAGGCCCTGGGCAAGCAGGTGGGCAACAGCCTGTGCGAGGACGACTTCCTCGACAAGGCGACCGCGCTGCTCGATTTGGCCAAGGAGGCCGGTTGCGAGGTCGTTCTGCCGGTCGATTCCGTGGTGGCCCAGGAGGTCAAGGCCGGTGCGGCCAATAAAGTCGTCGGCGAGGACATCGAGGCCGGGTGGCTCGGACTGGACATCGGACCCAAGAGCCAGGCGATCTTCGCCGAGAAGGCCAAGGGCGCCAAGACCGTCGTCTGGAACGGCCCGATGGGCGTCTTCGAGACCGAGCCGTTTGACGAGGGCACCAAAGCGGTCGCTCTGGCCGTCGCCGAAGCAACGGACAAGGGCGCCAAGAGCATCATCGGCGGCGGCGACAGCGCCAGCGCCGTAACCAAGCTCGGCCTGGAGGATCGGATCAGCCACATCTCCACCGGTGGCGGCGCCTCGCTCGAATTCCTCGAGGGCAAGAAGTTTGTCTGCCTCGAGATCCTCGACGAGAAGTAAAGGTTCGTCAGAAAGCAATCGCGAGTGGCAGCCTCAATCGCAGCTTGGGAATGGCTTCTTCCCGACCATCCCTGCTTCCTGCGGACTAAAGGCGGCCACCCGCCCGTGTCCGTCCATCGGTGCCAAAGGCAATAGAGACATGCGACTACCGCCCGCTGGGACAATTGAGATTGCGCCGTCGATCCTGAGCGCCGATTTCGGCAAGCTCGCCAGCGAAATCGCCGAGGTCGCGGCCGCCGGGGTCAAGATCGTCCATCTCGACGTCATGGACGCCCATTTCGTTCCGAATCTCACCATCGGTCCGCCGGTGATCGCCTCGCTCCGCCGGCACAGCGACCTGGTCTTCGACAGCCATCTGATGATCAGTGAGCCGGACAGGTACGTCGAGGCCTTCGCCAAGGCCGGCGTCGACAACATCACGTTCCACATCGAGGTCGTCGACGACCCGGCGGCGATGGTTTCGAGAATTCGCGACCTGGGCTGCACCGTCGGGGTCACGCTGAACCCGGAGACCCCTGTCGAGGCAATCGAGAAGGTCGCTCCGTTGTGCGACATGGTCCTCGTGATGACCGTCCGCCCCGGCTTCGGCGGCCAGCAGTTCATGCCCGACGCCGCCCGGAAGATCGCTGACGTGCGCCGGATCGTGGGCCCGGACGTGCGAATCGAGGTCGACGGCGGCATCGACCCCGACACGACGCCCATCGTGGTCGCCTACGGGGCCGACACGCTGGTGGCCGGCAACGCGATCTTCGGCCGACCCGACCGGGCCGACGCCATCGACGCGATTCGAAGGGCGATAGAATAGGTCTCATGGGTCCTGCACGATCCGTTGGAGAGACGAGGATGACGAAAAAACCGAAAGCGACCTGGAACGGCTTCTCGCTGAAGCCCCGCAAGGAAATGCCCGAGGGGCTCTGGGTCCGATGCCCCGGCTGCGAGCACATGCTCTACAAGAGCGCCGTCCAGAAGAACCTCGACGTCTGCCCGTCCTGCAACTACCACTTCCGCATCGGCGCCACCGACCGCATCCGCTACCTGGTCGACGAGGACACCTTCCAGCCGATCCTTGAGGAGATGACGTCTACCGATCCTCTCGATTTTCAGTTTCGAGGCACTACCTACAAGGATCGCATCCGGGTCGATGAACAGAAATCCGGCGCCCGCGAAGCAATTCAAATCGGCAAGGCGTTCATCAAGGGTCGTGGCGTCGTTCTCGGCGTCATGGAGCCAAACTTCCTGATGGGCTCGATGGGCGCCGTCGTCGGCGAGAAGTTCTGCGTCGCGGTCGAGAAGGCCATCGACGACTCGCTGCCGCTGATCGTCGTCAGTTGCTCCGGCGGCGCCCGCATGCATGAGGGCGTCGTCTCGCTCGGCCAGATGGCCAAGACCTCCGCCGCCCTGGCCCGCTTCAACGACCGCAAGGGCCTGTTCATCTCCGTGCTCGCCGACCCCACCACCGGCGGCGTTACCGCCAGCTTCGCCATGCTCGGCGACGTCATCATCGCCGAGCCCAAGGCCCTGATCGCCTTCGCCGGCCCGCGCACCATCGCCGAGACGATTAAGGTCGAGCTGCCCGAAGGCTTCCAGACCGCCGAGTTCCTCCTCGAACACGGCTTCGTCGATATGATCGTCGACCGCAAAGACCTCCGCAGCGAAATCGCCCGCCTCATCGACTACACCCAGAAATAGCCCGCCCCAAGACCCTGGCTGTTTCCCTGGTGCGAGCTTCTGCCCTGCCCTGCCGTTTGGGGACAACGAGCGATATACCGCCGCGCGCCGGCGTATGGCTTGGGCCGATACGGATCGGGATTGCCGGTTGCATACGAAGCGTGCGGCGGGCATAATGGCAAAGTCGGGCCGTTGGGCCTGTGGCGTGTGACTGTCGAACGAGCGATCCAGGAAAGGGGCGTTGTATGAGCGTGCAGAGCGAGCCGTCCACCAGCCGTCGTGACTTCCTCAAGCAGACTTCCGGGGCCTTGGCCGGCGCGGCGTTAGCCGGTGCGATCGGCGCGCGGGCATGGGCGGGCGAGCAGAACACGATCCAGGTCGCCTTGGTCGGCTGCGGCGGGCGCGGCACCGGGGCGGCGGTCAACGCCCTGTCCACCCAGGGCCCAACGCGTCTGGTCGCGATGGCCGATGTCTTCGACAGCCACCTGAAGAACAGCCTCAAGAACCTCACGACGCAGTTCGGCGAGAAGGTCGATGTCCCTGCCGGCCGGCAGTTCGGCGGCCTCGACGGCTACAGGAAGGCCATCGACGCCGTCGCCCCCGGCGGCGTCGTGCTGCTGGCGACCCCGCCGGCGTTTCGCCCGCTGCACGTCGAATATGCCGTGGCCAAGGGCTGCCACGTATTCATGGAGAAATCGTTCGCGGTCGATGCCCCCGGCATCCGCCGCGTGCTCAAGGCGGGCCAGGAGGCCGAGAAGAAGAACCTCAAGATTGCCGGCGGGCTGATGAGCCGGCACTACAAGCCGCTCGAAGAGGCGGTCGAGCAGCTCCACAAGGGGCTCATCGGCGATCTGATCACCTGCTGGGCCTACCGCGAGCACGCCCCGGTCGGCTTCGCGCCAAAATCGCCCGGCATGACCGAGATGGCCCACCAGATCCGCAATTACTCGAACTTCACCTGGCTCAACGGCAGCTTCCTGCTCGACTGGCTGATCCACAACCTCGACGTCTGCTGCTGGTGCAAGGACGCCTGGCCCGTCTCGGCCCAGGGCCAGGGCGGCCGCCAGGTGCGGACCGCGCCCGACCAGCTCTTCGATCACTATGCGGTCGAGTACCACTTCCCCGACGGCACGCGACTGTACGCCCAGGGCCGACACATGGACAACTGCTGGGGCTTCTTCGGCGACATCATCCACGGCGCCACCGGCTCAGCCGTACTGGGCGAGGGCGTCAGCCAGCCCCGCATCTTCAAGGGCCACCGCCAGCGGCCCGAGGACACGATCTGGCAGTACAAGGGCCAGCGCACCGAACAGTACCAGGTCGAGCACGACCTGCTGTTCGACGCGATCCGCACGAACAAGCAGTACAACGAGACGCAGCGCTGCTGCAACGCCGCGATGGTCGGCATCCTCGGCCGCATGGCCGCCGAGTCGGGCCAGATGATCACCTGGGACCAGGCAATGTCGTCGAACCTCGAACTCGCTCCCGGCCTCGACAACTACACGATGGACACGACCCCGCCCGTCGTCCCCGACGCCCAGGGCCGCTACCCCATCGCCCTCCCCGGACAGACACAAGTACTGTAGAGAATGCTATCTCGCGCAACGTCTGGCTTGGCGCATGCGCGACTTCGATCAAACGGGCTTGCACGGAGGGCCTGTAGACAATGGCGAAGATCAGACTGTCTGCCGACCCCGGCCGGTTCAAGATCGAAAAAGCCAGTGCGGGCAATTACATGGTGAGGAATGACCGAACGGGCAAGAACGAGGTGATTATCCCGTGTCGAGACCGCGATCAGGCCGAAGACATCTGCAAGCGTCTCAACGAGGGCGATCACTCCGGCGAGATATGGGTGTGATGGTGGATGGCAGCTTGTACTGCTCGTAGTGTGCCCGTAAGAGCTTGCCCTGAGCGAAAGCCAAAGGGGCATACTCCGCGCTGAGCGGCTAACGCCTCACGGCGTCACTACGAACCGGTCACCGGTCCGGCTTGGCCGGGCCCTTCTCGACTCGCGCCTTCTGGCGTTCCTTGTAGAAATCCACCAGGCGCTTCGGGTCGAACCCCACCCGCCGAGAAATCTCCCGCCTGATCCGCCTGATCTGGGCAATGGTCTCATTGTCGTTCATGTCAAGACCCCATCAACTCCAACGGCGTGAGAATCTCCGGCGTGTGCATTCTCAGCCGCTCGTTGATACTTCGAATGTGCCTCCGCTTGTTGGCGTTGGCAAGGTGATTGCAGTTCCATGTCAGCAGATAGTCCATCTTGTGATACGAGGCCACCGCCAGATGCAGGGCATCGCCCAATTCATCCTTGGGCATCAGATAGTGGGCAATG
>Ga0209722_1001009_pt1 | contig 26703 bp, 18 predicted proteins | sample BioC12SIPDNA_2_FD_185745 | JGI IMG/M metagenome (GOLD analysis project Ga0209722, IMG submission 185745) | Anaerobic biogas reactor microbial communites from Washington, USA - Biogas_R1_A C12 SIP DNA (SPAdes) (version 2) | ecosystem: Engineered > Bioreactor > Anaerobic > Unclassified | place... | reverse complement strand
CTCCGCACGACCCCGAGAACACTTAACGGCCGCTCCCCGTTGTTAAGGATCTGCACCATACCCTGCTGCAAACGGGAAGCCTGGGGCAGAATCAACTCGGCCGGCATGACCTCGATCCGCGGGGGGACGAACAGCTTGACCGGAAACGTCACCAACGACTGCTGCGGACAATCGGTCGTGATGCGGATCGTCGCTTCGTTGGCCCCTGGCTCAAAAGGAGGTTCCGACTGCACCGTCACCTTGGCATACGGCGTGTTCGGAATCGGGTCCACACTCGCCTTGAACCGCGGCGAAGATGACTCGACCTTGAGGTACTTCACCGCGCCCTCGCCGTTGTACGCCAGCGTCGCCAGGCGAGGCATGGAATGCAGCCTTGGCGTCCGCGAGAAATCGACCCCGGCCGGCGGATCAACCTCGATATACGGCCGAACGGTACCCGCCAGGGCAATGGTCGGCGACGGCCGGCGCTCATCGTTCGACTCGATCGTTACCGTTTTGCCGAACGGTCCCGGCTCCTTGGGGGCCTGGAACTTCACGCGCAGCCGACCCTGTACCGCGGTCTCCAGCGACGCGATCTCCGTGCTATCCAACTCAACGCCTTCCGATGCGGTCACCTTGCTGACCTGCAGCAACCTCTGCCCGACGTTCTTGACGTACAGAATGTACTCCACCTGCTCGCCCGGCTTGTATAGGCCGACATCCTGCCGCAGCGACTCGACCACCAGCAACGGAGCCGCGATGGCCGGCGGCAAAATCTCCGCCTGATCACCGGCGGTGGTCGAACTCGGCGGAACCGCTGGCACAGGGAACTCGCCCCGCGTTTTGTCGGCGATCAGCGTGTCCAATTCGCTCTCGATCTTCGCCTCCAGGGCGGCCACGGCCTCGGGAGTCCGCCCAATGCCACGATGCGCCGCCTCGATGGTTCCGCTCTTGCCGACCAACACAAGCAGCGGCCAGCGATCCACTCCGTACTGGCGGCTTACCAATCGGTTTGCGTCAACCCCGATTGGCAGGTTCACGCCCAATTGTTTGGCTTTTTGGACAACCTCCTGCGGAGTCCGCATGTCATCACCACTCACCATGACAAACTCGACCCCTCGTCGCCCGTAGGTCTGGGCAAGCCGGTTGATCATGGGGAGTTGCCGCGAGGAATCCTGCCCCCAACTCACCCAGAAGTTGATCGCCATGACCTTCCCGCTTCCCCCCAGCGAGATCGTGCCCGGAGCCGTCGCCAACGCCACGCTTGCCGTCGGTGCCGACTTGCCCACAAGCGACTCCACCATCGCGACAACACCCTGCTGCGCCCCCGCCCGCATGGAGATCGGAATGATCACCTCCCGTCGAGACTCACAGTCTGTCGCGATCTTGATCTCGAGGGGCTGCTGCGGAGAAATGATCAATCCTGCCGGCAACGTCACCGTTGCTTCATAAACCCTGCCCGCGGTCAACTCTTTGATTTCCACCGGCACCGAAGGATCCGATGCGACGGCGGAAAGGATCTTCATCTCCCCCGCGCCGTTGTACCGCAACTGGATCTTGCGCTCCATGTCCCGATTCGGAGGTACCCCCAGCATGATCGACCCCGGGACCACCTCCAGAATGACAGGGGAGAAAAGCCGGCAGGCAATGGGTATCTGGGGCTCATCCTCCAACCCTGTTTGCACACTGAGCAACGCGATGTTGGCCCCTTCCGCGAACGGCCGTTGCGGTGTGATGGTCACCTCGTAAACCTTGCCCGCCTCGATTTCCTCGACCGCGGCTTTGAAGACCGCGTGCTGGGCCGTCGGGTCCAGCAGGTCGATTTTCATTGGCTCATCCGTGCTGTTCGTCAGCCGCACCTTGATCGGGTCCACGTCATCGATGCCGACCCGTCCGAAGTCCGCGCCGTTTGGCGGCGTCATAACCACGCGTAGCTTGGCCACACCCTGCAGGGTCAGCGTGATCCTCGCGTTCTGCGGATCGTTGGTGCCGACATAGATGGGCTTACTGAACCTCGTGCGGATGCCTTTGGTTGAGAGTACCGCTGTGACTTTCCCCGTCTGGCCCGGCTCAATCGTCTTGTCGTATTGGGTCGCCGTACAGCCACAGCCCGCACGCACCTCAGTGATGTTGAGCGCCGCGTCACCCGTGTTACGGATGACAAAAGCGTGTTCAACCTTGTCACCCGACCAGACTTCCTTGCAGTCGAAGGTCGGCTCGTCGCAGACGGCTTTCGGCCCCACGCCTTCGGTCGGCACCGAGGCGGGCGTCTGCTGGGCCAGCACTCCGGCCGACATCATCCCCGCCATGGCCACAGCCAGAACCCACACGCCAACGCGCCGCATCCTATTTCCATCCATCACGTCCGTTCCATCCCAAAACCGCATCGCCTGTATCTCCTCTTACCTGGCCATGTCATGCAAACGCAAGATGGACCATTGTACCCATCCCCCCGCCTTGTCACCCCCCCCGTGCGTGTATTTTTCGGTCGTGCGGCCGCGCCATCTCGCCGGTCACGACCGCGCGCCCCGCGACATGGGCCGGGCAGGTAACGTCCAGAGCCGTCCGGCTCAGGACCGGGATTCCCGTTGCTACGTCAATCGGATACCCGGGGTTCCGCACACCGAGGTTGGATCTCAGGCCGCGACCTAGGCCCCGTCTTGCCCTCTCGACCACGTCGAGCACGGCTCCAGTTGGTTTGATCGGCAGACCCATGCTCAAGGTATACCCATTGTTGCAGTTTCGCCCCTTCCATACATGTCAAACGTCATCGCAGGCAGCGGTTCGCGAGTTCGCGCCCGTCGGGCCGTAGCCAAGGAGCGCATCGCTATATCCTATATAGACTTACAAACTCATGGGGGCCCAGTTGCCCCACGGCCGACTCGTTGTCCGGCCTGCTGTCCGGGGAGTCCTGCCACATGAGGGACAGTGATGCCCCATAAGGCGCCCACGTCTTGGTGGCGAGAGTGCGTCACCTGGGGGGCATTGGCGGTGTGCGTATCCGAGACGCCGCCGGCGAAGTGACAGTTGAGCGGAAATCTGCCGGCCGGCCCAGCCACGCATGCAGAGCATGCCCGCAAGTCGCCGAAAATAGAGACCATGAGACTCATCAACATCTGCGGTGCCCGTCCGAACTTCATGAAGATCGCCCCACTCATGCGCGCCTACCGGGAAGAGCCCGGCATCGAGCCGCTGCTGGTCCACACCGGACAGCACTACGACCACAAGATGAGTCGCCTGTTCTTCGAGGAGCTGGAGATCCCGCGACCGGACCTGAATCTCGAGGTCGGCAGCGGATCGCATGCCCAGCAGACGGCGGTGATCATGCAGCGATTCGAGCCGGTGCTCCTGGAGACCGGCGCCGACGCGGTGCTGGTGGTCGGCGACGTCAACTCGACCATCGCCTGCGCCCTGGTGGCGTCCAAGCTCGGCAAGGCGGTCTTCCACGTCGAGGCGGGCCTGCGGAGTTTCGACAGGTCCATGCCCGAGGAGATCAACCGCGTCCTGACCGACGCCATCAGCGACCTGCTGTTCGTCAGTGAGCCCAGCGGCCTGGACAACCTGACTCGCGAGGGCACCCCCGCGGATCGCATCCACTTCGTCGGCAACGTGATGATCGACACGCTGGAGCGGAATCGGGCGCGAGCGGAAGACTCGCACATCCTGGCGGATCTGGGTTTGGCCTCCGGCACATACGGGGTCATCACCATGCACCGGCCGGCCGCGGTCGATCATCCCGAGATCATGGCCCCGTTGATTCAGGCGTTCGCCGATATCCAGCGGGATCTGCCCTTGGTATTCCCGGTACACCCCCGCACGCGCGCACGCCTGACCGAGGCCGGGTTGGACCGACAAATCGGCGAATTGAAGAACCTTCGGCTCATCGAGCCGGTCGGTTACCTGGATTTCCTCAAGCTCATGGCCCACGCGGCCTTGGTGCTGACCGACAGCGGCGGAATGCAGGAGGAGACCACTATTTTGGGGGTACCCTGCTTGACGCTCCGCGAGAACACCGAACGGCCGGTGACGCTGACACGGGGCACGAACGAGTTGGTGGGCATGGACCCTGCGCGTCTGCTGGCTGGCTACCGTCGCATTCGCCAGCAACCTCTACGTGCCGCAGATCGCCCTGAGAAGTGGGATGGCCAGGCCGCCCGGCGTATCGCGCGCATTTTGGCGGAGTGGCGTCGCTGATTGGTGCATGCCGTCTCCGGTACCGAGGTGTTCGCTCAAGTCCGCGAACGTCGCACACCATGAACTGCAGAAATCATCGTGAGCACGCCGGTCGCCACAGCCTGTCCGCCGCGGCGGACGGGGCGACCGCTACCGCCGGAACCGCTCCCTTACGGTCGCGGCTCTGCTTGGTGTACTCGCACCGACCTTGGAAGCTGGGGATTTGCATCTGGCGGCCAAGAATGACAGAATGAAGATGACGTCTTCAGAGTCGCAGGAAGGAGTACACATGCTGGCAATCGCCGACCGGGTCGCCCGGAATAGCGTGGCCTTGTTCGTTTGCCTGGCCGGTCCGCTCATGGCTACGGCATCGCAGCCCGGGGACGTTTCGCTGGCGTTCCGGGATAGCGTGACGGGGGTGACGGTCACGCCTGCGTCGATTGTGGTAGACGGAGAGGAGTATTCCTCCCGCATGGGTGCCAAGGGCACGGTGTGTCTCTTGTTATCGGCCGGCGACCATTCGCTGAGCGTCAGTGCGTGGGGCTACCAGGACATGCGGGCCCGACTCACCCCTTCGCCGGACGGCCCGCTGAATCACGTGGTATGGCTGGATCCGCTCGCACCGCCGGCCGAAGCCTCGACCGATGCGCTACAATTGCTGGCAGGTCACTCTGAGGATCGGATAGCGGGGTTGGCCGGCTACATCGTCGACGACCTGAAGGGCAAACCGCTACCGGGCGTGCACATCGAGTTGAGCGGCCTGGAGCTGGCGACCGAGACCGATGACCGGGGCTTCTTCTCGTTGAGCGTGCCTTTGGCGGGCGGGCAACCGGTTCCGGGCAACGAGGCCGAGCTGTGCGGCCTTTTCGGTTTGACGGCGACGAGGGATGGTTACGGTGCGTACCAGCGAACGAACCTCTTTTTGGCGACGGCGAATACGGTACTGGTTCGGATTCGGTTGAGGGCGGACGAGGTAGTCGAGGACGAGCGGGGCATGCTTGGCAGGCTACCGTTGCTGCTGCTGCACGACATCAAGGTTGCGTACCTGGACGAGCCGCCGGCATCTGCAGTGCCGCCCGCCGCGGAGTCGGAACTCGCGCCGAGAGAACAAACGGCACCAACCAGTGTGCGGTTAGGGCGTTCGTGCAGTTGCCGCACATGCACCGAGGTCGAAATCATCAGCATGGAGACCTACGTCAAGCGGGTCCTGCCGGCGGAGTGGTACGCTTCGTGGCACAGCAACTCGTTGAAGGCCGGGGCCATCGCCATCCGCAGCTACTCGGGATGGTACACCTACAACCCCCTTTCGTTCTACGACATCTGCGACAACAGTTGCTGCCAGAACTATGGGACCAACACCTACACGGCCACCAACACGGCGGTCGACGCGACGGCGGGCATTTATCTGGCCAGCAGCACACGCACCATCGGGCGGGCGGAGTACTCGGCGGAGAACAACAACAGCCCCGGGTGCGGCGACTGCTACATCGAGAACAAACCCAGCGACGGCGTCTGTCTTCATGACTCGGTCTGTTGCGGGGCGACATTCAACGGCCATGGGCGCGGCCTATGCCAGTGGGGTTCGCAACGGTGGGCCAACACGCAAGGCAAGGATTACACCTGGATTCTCGATCATTACTACAGCGCCTACGGGTGGACGATCCAGGACTTGACGCAGCCGGCCATCCCGGATGCTCCGACCGGCGTAACCGCCAGCGACGGCACGTATCTCGATCGGGTAGCGGTCGCATGGAACGCCTCCACCGGCGCGACCGGATACCAAGTGTGGCGAGCAACCACGAACAACAGCGGATCAGCCAGTCAACTCGCCGCTCCAACCGTTACATCCTACGACGATACCACCGCCGTATCCGGGACCACCTACTACTACTGGGTCAAGGCGACCAACAGCAGTGGCAGCAGCGGGTTCAGCATCTCGGACAGCGGGTATCGGGCGACGGCGGTTCAAGCCCCGACGATCACCGAACACCCGTCGAGCCAGACTGTCTGCCCGGCAACGAGCGCGACGTTCTCCGTCACGGCCACGACGGGGGCCGGCACGCTCAGCTACCAATGGCAGAAGGACGGCTCGGACCTGGCCAACGACGGGCACTACAGCGGCGTCACCACGGCCACGCTCACCGTCAGCGATACGCAAGCCAGCGACATCGGCAACTACCGCTGCATGGTGACCAACAGCGCGGGCAGCGCCACCTCGAACCAGGCGGCGCTCGCACTGCGAGCAGTCACGGCAATTACCCAGCATCCCGCCGGTCAACGTGTGTGCCTCGGCAACACCGCTCAGTTCACAGTGGCCGGCACCGGCAGCGGTACCCTCAGCTACCAATGGCAGCAAAACAGCGTCAACCTCAGCAACGGCGGGCGATTCTCCGGTGTCACGACGGCCGCGCTCACCATCTCCGACGTCAGCACCAGTGAGATCACGAGTTATCGCTGCGTCGTCACCGCTCTGTGCGGTTCAGCCACATCCGCGACGGCGAACCTCACGCTCAGAGCCGCCACCCGTGTGACCCAGCAGCCGGCTTCGGCGTCGGTGACGCGCGGGACGACGGTGCAGTTCAGCATCATGGCCGCAGGCGAAAACACAATCAGCTATCAATGGCAAAAGGATGGTGCCAACCTCGCCAATGGCGGGCGGTTCTCGGGTGTGACGGCCGCGACGCTGACCATCGCCGACGTCCGCAGCACCGATGCCGGGCAGTACGTCTGCGTCGCGACAGCCGAGTGCGGAACCGTCCCGTCGGAAGCGGCAACCCTGACTGTGGCCGGACCACCGCCGATCCCCGGTGACCTTGACGACGACAGCGACGTAGACCTCAGCGACTACGGTCTCTTTCAGTTATGCCTGGGCGGGTCGGGCCAAGTGATCGGCGATCCGGACTGCCTCGCCGCGGACCTGGACAACGACCAGGATGTCGACGCAACCGACAGTTCCATTTTCAGGCAGTGCTTCTCAGGAACGAACATCGACGGCGATCCGCTCTGCACGGGGCTGTGAGCGTATCGCGGCAAGTCGGCAGAGCTGGTTGGATCAGGAAGCGGCAAGCCCGATAGTCGCCCCGCCGCCGGCTACTGGCGAGGGTGGAACTTCTGATGGATCGCCTTGAGGCGTGAGGAGTCCACGTGGGTGTAGATCTGCGTGGTGCGTACGTCGGCGTGGCCGAGCATTTCCTGTACGACCCTCAGGTCGGCGCCGCCGGCCAGCACGTGCGTGGCGAAACTGTGTCGCAGGGTGTGCGGAGAGAGCTTCCCGCTCGCGCCCATCCGGCGGGCATACTTCACGACCATGCGCCAGCAATTGGTACGGTCCAGCGGTCGTCCGGTCCGAGAGAGGAAAACGCGGTCCGTCGGGCGCCCGGTCATCAATTGCGGCCTGAGGTCGGCAAGGTAAGCCTGCATGGCACCGACGGCCTGCTGCCCGATCGGCACAACGCGCTCCTTGTCTCCTTTCCCGATGCATCGCAGGTAGCCGATGTCCAGGTGCACGTCGCCCAACCGCAGGTTGACCAATTCGCTGACCCGCAGCCCCGTCGCATAGAACAGTTCGAGGATCGCCCGGTCGCGCGAGGCCAACAGGTCCCCCTCGTCCGGCAGGGCGAGGAGGGCGTCCACCTGCCGCTCGTTGAGTACCACCGGCAGATTCGACCACTTTTTGGGCGTTTCAATCAAGGCGGCAACGTCCCGGTCGACGTGTCCGATCCGATGGCAGAACCGGCAGAAGAGCTTGATCACCACAAGTCGGCGTGCGATCGAGCTGACCGCCAGCCCTTGATCCTGCCGGAGAAAAATCAGGAACGCCTGTACGTCGAGTGGTGAGAGCCGGCGCAGCTCGATAGCCCGATCTCGACAGAAACCGCCGAACGACTCGAGATCGTGGCGGTACGCGGCCAAGGTGTTCTCCGCCAGCCCGGCCTCGGACCACAAGTGGGTGAGGAACCGCTCGGCCAGCTCCGACAAAGACACCCGCGGCCCCTCGGTGACCGGTGCGACGCGGATGACTGGCTCAGGCGGATTGGGCGACCGGAAGCTCGGCCTGACGTCGGAGCTCGGCCAATCTAATCTGGTGGTAGACTCTGCAGGCTTCATAATTTCCCACACAGAGCCGGAACGCCTCCCGCAGATTGATCAGAGTCAGCGGACCCGCACAGCGAGCATCGCTGTCGTTGAGGTACGGGCACAGTGAAGCTGGACGATCCACGGGACGACAACCCTCGCTCAGAACGCACGGACGAGTGCTTGGACTTCACCCGTCCATCCGATTATCGGGCGAAGAGTGAAAAATGCTTGAGGGTATCTCGATGGAACGTGGTTGAATGTTTCGCTCACTTGTCGAGGTGGAAACCCCACTCGGCCGCCAACTGCTCGCCCCGCGCGAATACGGATTCACGGCGTGCCCCTTCCAGCGGCCGATAGCGGCGTACCGCCTCGATCGCCAGACGCAACTCCTCCAGCGATTTGAGCCCGACCACGCACGTCGCGACGCCGGGAATGCTCAGCGCGTAGTCAAACGCGTTCTGGCGATGCTCGTCGGCTGTCAGTCGGCCCGGTCGCAGTTTGCGGTAGCCATCCCACCCGCCGGTCACCCCGCCGTACACTTTCATGCAGATGATCCCGCATTCGAACCGTCGGGCGGTGGGCAGCACCTTCTCCTCAAACCCGTAGGTGAACTGGTCGACGAAGTTCATCGCCACCATGATGACCTCGATGTGGCCGGTCTCCAGCACCGGGATGAACTGATGCGGCCGAAGATGCCCAGTACACCCGACATGCCGGACAAGGCCGCGCTCCTTCGCGGTCAGCATGCCTTCGAGCGAGCCGCCCTTACCCAACACAGCCTGCAGATCGTACTGCCCGACATTGTGCAAATGCCCAACGTCCAGGTAATCAACTCGCATGCGCTTCAGGCTGCCCTCGACATCGCGCAGCACATCGTCGCGTGTGGAGCCCCGGCTTTTGCCGGCCAGGATGATCTCCTTACGTCGCTTCGCGAGAATCGGAGCAAGGCGTTCCTCGGCCACGTCGTAGGTCACCGCGGTGTCGAAGTAACGAACCCCGGCATCCAGGGCGGCGCAGGCAACCTCCTCGAACGGTTCCTGAGCATAGAACGCATGCCCCATGGCCGCGCTCCCGAAGCTGAGCGGCGGAAGCTGAATTCCCGCCCGTCCGAGCTTGCGTGTCGGCAGGTCGGCGATGCTGGGGATGGCAGGACGCGTGGCCACCGAAGGCGTCGCTTCCTTCGCGTACGCCGCCCCCACCATCCCGCCAACCACACCCGCCCCCACCTGGCGGAGAAAATCACGCCTACCGAGATCATGCCGCATGTATAAGACCCTCCCAGAGCCTGCCTGTCGGCTTATGCGGGGATGTTAGTGAGCGTGCGGACCGCTTTCAACCGGCAGTCGCTCGATCATCCGCCGGTCGCTCTTTCAGCAACAGGCGGTACGAGCTATACTTGGGAACATGTCGGCGGATCCAGGTGCACAAGCTGTGAATCATCCCCGCGCAGTCCGCGGATGCGGACCGCAAGTCGCCGGGCTACTGCTTCTCGCACTGTTTGGCGGCTGCCAGGACACCGCCCGGACCGTCGATCCACTGAACGTGCTCGGCATGGGCGGGCCGCCGATCCGTGTCGGCGTCACCACGCTGGATCTCTCGCCGCCCTTCCTGCTGCCCAAATGGGAGGCGTTGCGCCTGGGCCTGTCGCACTACTTGCAGGAACCGGTACAGTTCGAGTTGATGACCCCGCGCCAGATCCGCGTGCACATGGGCACGGGCCGACTCCAATTCGCGATGTTACAGCCCGGGGAATTCGCCGAGGTCGTATCCGCCGGCACGGGCGAGATCCTGGCTGTGCCTTTGAATCTTAACAACCAGCCCTACCGCCAGGGCCTGATCATCGTGCCGCCCAAGTCAACCATCGACACGCTAAGTAACGCCCGGTCTTTGCGGTTCCACTTCCTGCCGGTGGGCGACCGTCTGAATGACGCGGCCATCGGGGCGATGATCGAGGCGGGCGTACCCAGGTCGGAGGTGACGCCCGGCCTGCTACCGGGCCTGAGCATGCTGACCTACCACATCAACTCGCTTGAAGTGGCCAAGAGCGTGGTGGTCGAGGACAAGGCGGTCGGCGTAATCGACGAATACGACTACAACCAATGGACGCAAACGGGTGGAAGCCTGCTTCTGCTGCGTCCATCCAAGGATCAGGTGCGGATCATCGGCAAGACGGTCCGAATTCCCGGGGGACCGTTTGTGGTTTCGATCAAGACCGATCCCCAGCTGCGGGAGCGGGTGCGGACGTTTCTCTTCGATGAGGCACCGAGGAAACACCGGCTGGCCCTGGCCGCTCTGAACTACAAGGGCTTCGCGCCGCCGGTTGATGCCCGGGACTACGAACCCGTCGGCAAGATCTGGCGTCTGCTGAAGCCGACGACCCCGACGACCCCGACGACCCCGGCGGCCACCGGTTCCGCCGGGCGAGCCCGCGAGAGTCAACCTTGGAGGTGGTCATGCCTGGCGCCCATGTCGATCCCGCCGAGTTGCGACGCTTTGCCCGCGATCTGACTCGCTTCAATACCGAGTTGCAGGGCCTGATGGGTGGCTTGCAGGCCCGCCTGCTCACTTTGGAGAAGACCTGGCGTGATCAGGAGCAGCGGAAGTTCACGGAGGAGTTCCAGCAGGCGGTGAAGGTGCTGGGCCGATTCCTGGAATACTCGGATCGACACGTAGCCTTCCTGGCCAAGAAGGCCGGCCACATTGAGGAGTACCTGCAGCAGCGATGAGCCACGACCACGCCCGCGTAGACTCGATTGACGCCCTGGGGCGGTTGCGCGTTTCGCTGTGCCGCTTCGCGGAGGCGGTGCGTGTCGCCCTGGCGGAGGCGGACTCGGATTTGAGTCGCTCGGGGATTTGGCTCGGCCAGGAGATGCACACCTACTGGAAGGATCAGGTCCGTCGGCGTGACGAAGAGGTCCACCGAGCCCGCCTTATCCTGAGACGTCAGGAAAGCCAGACGACCCCTCTGGGCGGTCATTACTCCTGCGTGGACGAGCGTAAAGCGCTGGCCAAAGCCCAACGTCGCTCGGAGGAGGCCCAGCGCAAGCTGTCCAATGTCGCACGTTGGGGCCGCAAACTGGAGGAGGAAGCCTTCGCATACAAGGGCGCTGCCCAGGGTCTCAGCCAGGCGGTGGAAGGTGAACTGCCGGTTATACTCGCCCGTCTGGACAATATGATGGCTGCCCTGCATGCCTATCTCGCGGTGTCGCCCGTGGAGATGGCTGGTTTGCCTGAGGCGGGGTGGCAGACCGAGTGGACCGCCTCGGCGGGTGCTTTGGCTGATGAAGGGCAGGCGATCGACGCTCCGCCCCCTGATCACAAGGTGCAGAGCCCGCCGGCCCAGGATACGATAACGCCTGAGCCTGGATCTGGGCCGTCGCCCGACGGTGGAGGGAAGCCATGAGCGTCGATGCCGCCCACGCCAGACTCAAGCAGGCGACCAAGGATCTGCTCGCTCAATGGAATGAGGTGCGTCAGGTCTGGCGGGACGCGAACAGCCAGGCCTTCGAGGACCAGTACCTCGCCCCCCTGCTCACTCGACTGCGAACCGTCGAGGAGGGTTTGGGGCATCTGCAGATGCTCCTGGGCCGCATCCGGCAGGATTGTGGCCGGGACAGTGACGTCTTTCTGTGAACGATGGAGGCCTCCGCCCGCAAGCACTCAAACACGACAGCTATGCCCGACCTGCTACAAGACTACCTGCGAAACGTACCGGCCATGCGGGATGACGATCCCCGGGCTCTTCAGAAGGGAGCTCTGGCCGAGGTACTCAAGCTGTCCACGGAGACGGTCCGCCCGGTCGAAGCCCAGATATCGCGGCAGCACGAAACCGCCCTGGCCCATGCGGAGGAGAAATACCAGCAGACGCTGCGGCGGATCGAGGAGCGGCTGGGGAGCATCCTCGCGGCTCTGGAGAAACGGCGACAGGAATCGCTGCAGCAGATCGATTCGCAGTTCACCACGGGCAGCCAGAATCTCGAATCGAGCACCCAGGCCGCCCGCGAGGCGATCCGCGAAGAGGTGCGCACACTGGCCGGCGAAGCCCGCCGCGAGTTCGAGCATGAGGTCTGGCTGGCCGAGACGCTAGCCGAGAGCACACGCGGCAAGCTTCGCAAAGAGGTCGCCCGAGTCCGCAAGCTGGTCCCGGCCCGGCTTGCACAGCTCGACCAACTGCGCGAACAGGCCGACGCCGCGCTCAATCTCTACGGGCAGACACCCCCCGCCGCTGATGACCAGATCGCCCCCGCGATCCCCGATGCGCCGGCAAGTGAAGATAGCGAGCAGGACCCCGGTCGCGCCGCCAAGAGCCATATGCAACAGGCCCAGTCTCACCTGGATGACCTGATCTCGCTGCGTGCCCCGCGGCTGTTCATCGGCGGTCGGCCGCAGATCTACACAACCGCGATCTGCGTCGCCGGGCTCGGGCTCGCGATCCTTCTGTCCGTGCTCCGTGTGCCGTATGTGCCCTCTCTCGCATGGACGGGCCCTGCCACGTTGGCGGTCTGCCTGGGGGGCACGCTGCTCGTGGGCCGGCACCTCCGACAACAGAGCCGCGAGCAAATCCGTGCCGCCTACCTGCCGCTGTGCAGCCATCTAGCCGCGGCCCGCGTCGCATTGAACGCCTGGTTGACCAACACCGAACAGCAGTTGCAGAAGCGGGAAGAGGCCGCCCTGCACCGACGCGACGTGGAGATCGGCAGACTCAAGGAACGCTTCGACGCGCTGACCGCCGAGGTGGAGCGGCGGCGGACGGCTTCGCTGCAGCACTTGGAGGAGAAGTACACGCGACTGCGCGAAGAGATCGACGGATGGCGGGTGGGCCAGCTCCAGCAGATGGAGAGCGCCGACCCGGACGGCGGGCTGGATTTGCGGCAACGCTACGAGAATGACCTCGCAACCGCCCGGGAGCGTCACGAGCGGGAGATCGCCGACGCCCATTCCGCCCATGCCGCGGCCCGGGCATCTCTAGAGTCGCGTTGGGACCAGGGGCTCGAACGCATCCGCGCACTGATCGACCAGGCGACCTTGTACGGTAGCGATCTCGGCAAAGACTGGCGCGATGCCTCCTGGGAGGCTTGGCAGCCGCGAGACAGCTTCCCGCCGGTGGTTTGCTTCGGGAAACTGCTCGTGGATCTCGGGCAATTGGCGGAGAGCATCCAGGCCAGGGCGGCGTTTCCCGTTGAGTCAGCACGGCCCCTGGAAGTGCCCGCTCCGCTGGTTCTGCCGGATCGCTGCTCGCTGCTGCTGGAGACGGGCCGATCCGGACGACAGGAAGCGTTGCGGGCCTTGCAGGCGGTCATGGCTCGCCTGCTGACCACCTTGCCGCCGGGACGCGTGCTCTTCACGATTGTGGACCCTGTCGGGCTCGGCGAGAACTTCGCGGGCTTCATGCACTTGGCGGATTATCAGGAGAGCCTGGTCGGTGGGCGTATCTGGACCGACGCGGCCCACATCGAGGAGCGACTCAGCGACCTGACCACGCACATGGAGAACGTGATCCAGAAGTACCTGCGGAACGAGTTCGAGACCATCGACGCGTACAACCTGCAAGCCGGCGAGCTGGCCGAGCCCTACCGCTTCCTGGTCATCGCTGACTTCCCCGTGAACTTCACCGAGGAGGCCGCTCGGCGGCTCAGCAGCATCGTGGCCAGCGGCGCCCGCTGTGGCGTGCATGCCTTGATCGCCCACGACAGCCGCCAATCGCTGCCGCCCGGCGTGCAGATCGAGGATCTCCAAGCCCGCTGCACGCACTTGGTGCACAACGGGGCAGGCTTCGTCTGGCAGGATGAGATTTACCGGCAGTTTCCGCTAAAGCTCGATGAGCCGCCGGTAGAGGACCGACTCACCCGGCTCATGCAAGCGGTCGGGCGGGCGTCACTTAAGGCCAAACGCGTCGAGGTGCCCTTCTCGGCCATCACCCCGTCGTCCGAAGCCGAGTGGACAGGCAGCAGTCGCACCGGTCTGCGCGTGCCTGTCGGCCGGACTGGGGCCACCCGCTTGCAGCAACTCGACCTCGGCAAGGGCGTCGCTCAGCACGTGCTCATTGCTGGCAAGACCGGGTCCGGCAAGTCCACTCTGCTCCACGTGATCATCACCAACCTCGCCCTGTGGTACAGCCCCGATGAGGTCGAATTCTACCTGGTAGACTTCAAGAAGGGCGTCGAGTTCAAGACGTATGTGACCCATCGGTTGCCCCACGCCCGCGCGGTGGCCATCGAGAGCGACCGCGAGTTCGGGCTCAGCGTGCTGCAACGGCTCGATCAGGAGCTGACCCGGCGCGGCGACCTGTTTCGGCAGGCGGGCGTGCAGGACTTGGCCGGCTATCGCGAGGCGACCGGCGAACGTATGCCGCGCACATTGCTGATCGTCGACGAGTTCCAGATCTTCTTCTCCGAGGACGACAAGCTCGCCCAGGACGCAATGATTCTGATGGACCGGCTGGTGCGGCAAGGGCGGGCGTTCGGCGTACACGTCATCCTTGGTTCGCAGACGTTGGGCGGCACCAGCGGCCTGGCTCGTAGCACCATCGGGCAGATGGCCGTGCGCATCGCCCTGCAATGCTCCGAGGCCGACTCGCAACTCATCCTCGACGACGACAATGTGGCCGCCCGATTGCTCAGCCGCCCGGGGGAGGCCATCTACAACGACGCCGGCGGACTCGTGCAGGGCAACAACCCATTCCAGACTGCTTGGCTGCCCGACGAAGACCGGGACGCATGCCTCGCCCGCGTCCGCGAGTTGGCCGTCGCCCGGAAGGTACCCGCCGGCGAGCCGCCCGCGATCTTTGAGGGCCATATTCCTGCCGACTTGGCCGCCAACCGCCCGCTGGCTCGCCTGCTGGAGGCTCCCGGTTGGCCGACCGACGTGGGGCCGCCACAAGCTTGGCTGGGCGAGCCGGTGGCGATTAAGGAGCCCACCGCCGTCGCCTTCCGCCGGCAAAGCGGTGCCCATCTGCTACTCGTTGGACAGCGCGACGAGTCGGCCACGGGTATCCTGGCAGCCGCGATGTTCAGCCTTGGGGCTTGGCACCCGCGGGATCAGGCCCGTTTTGTGATCCTCGACGGTACACCCGCCGACTCGCCCTTGGCGGGAGCGTTGGCCCGCGTCACGAACGCCCTGCCGCACGACTGCCGCTGTGTCGATTACCGAGATGTGCCCCAGGCTATCGCCGAGTTGGCCGCCGAGGCCGATCGACGCCAAAGCGATGAATCAGCCCATTCCCCCGCCGTGTATCTCGTCGTCCTTGGCTTGCAGCGTTACAGGGTTCTGCGGCGAAAGGAGGATGACTTCTCCTTCGGCCGCTCGGACGAGGACCGCCCGCCCGATCCCGGCCGCCAGTTCGCCGATCTACTCCGCGAGGGCCCGCCACTGGGTATCCATGTCCTGGCCTGGGCAGACACCCCGGCCACACTGGATCGAACGCTTGACCGCCAGGCTCTTGGCGAGTTCGACAACCGTGTGTTGTTCCAGATGAGTGCCGCCGATTCGAGCAACCTGATCGATTCGCCCGCAGCCAACCGCCTCGGCTTGTACCGGGCCCTCTTCTTCAGCGAGGAACTCGGCCTGATCGAAAAGTTCCGGCCGTACGCCCTGCCTGCCGCCGATTGGCTCGCCCAGGCCGCCCTCCGCCTGACCAGCCGCCCGTAACGGCGTCCCCGCTGAAGCCGGGGTGCATCCGAATTTCAAGGGCACTGGGGGGCACTGGTCTGTACCCAGACCAGTGGCTGTCCGCATTTGGCCACGGGTCGGAGTACCGACCCATGCCACCCTCGATACTTCGCCTTTGGCAACTTGCCACTGAACGGCGGATGCACCCGTGAAACCGGCGCAGTCCCACGCTGCGCGTGCAACCGGCCGGCATCGCGGCTATGATGAATGATTACCGTACCCCGCGTATGGGGCGGAAGGCAACATCCACCAAGAAAGGTCTCGTATGAGAAGCCCGTTCATCCTCGCCGGCGCCGCCACGTTCACCCTGTTGGCGATTTCGGCGGCAACCGCCCAAACGACGAAACCCGCCGCCGCGACGCAACCGGGCGACACCGTGGCGGTCACGGTCAATGGTCACGCGATCATGGAAAGCCAGATCGAGGAAGTCCTGTTGGCCGGACTGCAGGGCCGCCAAGTACCGCCTCAGCAACTTGCCCAGTTCCGGCAACACTACCGGCCCCAAATCCTGAACATGCTCATGGATCGCTGGCTGCTCGACGAGCAGGTAGAGAAGGCTGAGCTCAAGGTCACGGACGAGGATCTGGCGAAGGAACTGAACCGCGAGCTGGAGCTGTACCTGAAGCGTGAGCAAATCTCTCGCGAGGACTTCGCGGAGCGCATCAAGGCGGCCATGAATATGTCCCTCGACGAGTTCCTGGCCAAGCGGGCAGGCGAACCCGGCTTCCGCCAGACCTACCTGCAGGCCAAGCTGATTGAAAAGAAGTTTCCGGACAGCGTGAAGGTTACCGACGACGAGATCCGCGCCCACTACGACGAGAATCTCGAAGAGCAGTACAAGAAACCCGAGATGGTCAAGGCCAGCCACATTCTGATCGGCACACAAGGCGCCGAGTCGCCGGAAGCCAAGGCGGAAGCCCGCAAGAAGGCCGACACTCTTCTGATCGAGGCCCGCAAGGACGGCGCTGACTTCGCGGCCCTGGCCGCTCAGCACTCCTCTTGTGGCTCCAAGACCCAGGGCGGCGATCTCGGCTTCTTCCCTCGCGAGGGGGCCATGGTCGAGCCCTTCGCCGCCACCGCCTTCGCCCTCAAGAAGGGTGAAATCAGCGATGTGGTTGAAACGCAGTTCGGTTACCACATCATCAAGCTGACCGATCGCCGTGAAGCGACAACCATTACTCTGGATCAGGCTCGTGAGGAAATTCGCGAGGAGATCAGGAGCGACAAAGTCGTCAAGCAAGAGCAGGAATATGCCGCCGAGCTGCGCAAGACGGCCAAGATCGACTACCCGGACAAGGCCGGCGCGGCCGCTACCCAGCCCGCGGCAGTGCCGTCCTCCAAAATGGAATAGGGGCCTGCGGCGTCACCTGAACGCCCTCTGATTCCCCTGTTGTCGTTGCGGCATCGGACCTCAGCGACCTCGCTCGAGCTTCATCTCGCCGGTGAATGTGTGGCACCGGACCTCGGCGAGCTCGGTCGAGCCGCGTCTCGCTGGTGGGCGTGACAGCATTGGATGGATACCCCGAAGGAAGGAACCTGACGTGAGCTGGCAGGATCGCCCGTACGCCCACCACGACCCCGACCCACCGACGCGCAGGCAGCCGGTCTATCAAGGCCCCGGCATGGAGCCCTTGAGCACGACCACCAGCATCATCATCGCCAACGCGGTGGTCTTCTACCTGATGTTCATCTCGCCGAACAGGGCTTTGGCCCAGCGCATCACCGAGTTCGGCGTAATGCAGGCCCAGGCCGTGTGGCATGGACAGGTGTGGCGTCTCTTCACCGCCACCTACATGCACGCCAATCTCAACCACATCCTGCTGAACATGCTCGGCTTGTACTTCCTCGGGCCGGCCCTCGAGCGTCGCTGGGGCCGACGCCAGTTCTTCCTTGCCTACACCATCGGCGGCATCGCGGGCAACATCGTGCTCACGATCGCCGGCCTGCTCGGCTTCCTCGATCCGCTCACATTCGGCGTCGGGGCTTCCGGAAGTGTGCTGACCCTGTTGGGTGCGGCCGCGGTCCTCTTCCCGGAGGCCGAGATCTACGTGTACTTCCTTCTTCCCGTCCGCATCCGCACCTTCGTTGTCGCTTACTCCGCTTGGTTCGTCTACAACATCGTCAGCCGGGGAGCCAACTACGGCGGCGACCTGTGCCATGTGGCCGGGCTGATCGTCGGGCTGGCCTGGGGCTTCTCGGGCGGCGTGTCCATCTCCGGTCGACACCGTACCGCCGCGGACCCACGCTCGATGATCGCTCGTGCCCGCACGCTGCTACGACTCCGTGCGCCCAACACCGGCACACCCGACCCGCCGCAGCGTCACGGCCAATTCCCGCTCCGTCAGCAGGAGACTTCGCTCTCCGATATACCCTCTAAACCGCTACGCAGCGCCGAGGCGCTCGACGAAGTTCTCGCAAAAGTGGCCCAGAGCGGTATCGAGAGTCTCTCGCCCGAAGAACGGGCCATCCTCATCGACGCAGCCCGACACCGCGACGTCCGCCAAACCGACTGACCCACGGGCCCCGAGCGCCAGCCACAACGAGCCCAGATCGCGAGCGAGCGGTTCCCAACGAGCCCCAAGCGCGAGCGCGGGGTGGGCAGCGTGACGACCACGCCCCCCCGCCAACCCGTTCCCGCCATCGCCATCCTCGCGGTTTGGCCACGTCGCTAACGCTCCACCATCCCGTCGCTCGCGCTGCGGGCTCGTTGGCGCACCCAACGAGCCCCAAGCGCGAGCGCGGGGTGGGCAGCGTGACAACCACGCCCCCCGCCAACCCATTCCCGCCATCACCAACCTCGCGGTTTGGCTACGTCGCTGACGCTCCACCATCCCGTCGCTCGCGCTCCGGGCTCGTTGGCGCAATCCGTCGCTCGCGCTCCGGGCTCGTTGGCGCTTTCCGGCGTTCTCATCCTCAACAAGTCCCGAGCGCAGGCCAGCGCTTCCCAACGAGCCCCAAGCGCAAGCGCGGGGTGGGCAGCGTGACGACCACGCCCCCCGCCAACCCATTCCCGGCATCACCAACCTCGCGGTTTGGCCACGTCGCTGACGCTCCACTGATCCCGTCGCTCGCGCTCCGGGCTCGTTGGCGCAATCCGTCACTCGCGTTCCGGGCTCGTTGGCCTAATGCCTCGCTCGCGCTCCGGGCTCGTTCGCGTGATTCGTCGCTCGAGATCCGGGCTCGTTGACGCAATCCGGCGCTTGCGTTCGGGGCTTGCTGGCCTTCTCGGTCAAGTCTGGAGTCGCGGCGCGACGGGCTCACGCGGAAGGTACTGGCCACCACAGCCCTGCCCAATAAAGCGGTAGTTCTCGACAAGCTGACGCCCGCGGCTGAAGGTGTGCTCCGCGAAGCCTGCCAACGACCAGCCCTGGTAGGGATTCCAGTCACAGTGCGTTTCCATCTTCCGCCAGTCGACCTTGATCTTGTGGGTGGGATGGATGATCGCCAGGTCGGCATCGCTGCCCGGCTGGATCACACCTTTGCGTGGATAGAGCCCCATCAGCCGGGCGGGGTTGGTGCAACAGGCGGCCACAAGCTGCCGCAGCGTCAGCCGGGCGGCGAGCACGCCGCGCGTATAGATCAGCGGCACCATCGTCTCCAGACCGGGCATGCCGTTGGGCAATTTCGTCCAGTCGCCGCCCCAGCGATCTTTCTGTGCCCGAGTGAAACTGCACGTATCCGTGGACACGACCGCGACCTCGCCGCGGCGCAACCCCTGCCAAAGCCGCAGTCCATCGGCCTCGGTCTTGACCTGCGGGCTCGTCGCGTACAGGTGGCCATCCTTCCCGCGGAACACCGACTCGTCGAGCACGAGGTACTGCGGACAGGTTTCCGACCAGACGTCGATGCCGCGGCGGCGAGCATGGCGCACCAGGTCGGCCCCCTCACCGGTGGACATGTGCACGATGTATAGCCGACCGCCGGTCACCTCGGCCCACTTGATGGCCCGTTGGATGGCCTCGGCCTCGATGAAGCTCGGTCGCGTCATCGCGTGCAGAAGCACACCATGACGCTTCATCGCCGCCGGGTGGTGCTGCCGGGCGACGAGCAGATCGAGCACGGCACACGATTCCGCATGCACCAGCAATGTGCCGCCGACTTGCCGCATCATCTCCAGGGCCCCGAAGATCTGCCCGTCGTCCGATTGCCAGCCCTCGCGGGCGTAAATCATGAACTGCTTGAACGTCGGGATGCCCAACCGGACCATCTCCGGCACCTGCCGCAAATGCCGTTCGCCACGCGTCAGGCACATGTGGAAGCCGTAGTCGATGTGGCTCACACCGTCGGCCTTCCTGATCCAGTTGTCGAAGGCATCGTGCAGGGTGTCGTCACCGTAGGGCGTAGCAAAATCGATGATCGTGGTTACCCCCCCACGGGCGGCGGCACGGGTACCGCTGTCAAAGTTGTCAGAGGTGACCGTATCGCAGACCGCCAGATCGAGGTGCACGTGCATGTCGATGGCACCGGGCAGAACGTAGCGTCCGGCAACGTCAACGATCCGGGTGGCCGGGCTTGCCTGACGTGCCAACCCCTTGGCTACAGCGACGATCCGCTCACCGCGGATAGCGACGTCCGCGCGCTGTTTGCCCTCCGCGGAAACCACGGTGCCGCCCGCGATCACGGTGTCCCAATTCAAGAATCACCGTCCTCCCTGTTGCCCGTCACGGTATGCGAGACATCGCGCATCCGCAGCCGACCGAGAAGAGGTAAACTCGCAAATGGTCGCTTGCCCGGGTTGGACGTCCGATACTCCGGCACCGCCCCTTCTGTAACATCCTCGACCGCTACCAGCACATCGGGGTCGATCTGCCTGGCCATGCGGACAATGTTCTGGGTCTGGCGTCGGGGCACAATCACCAGGCAAACGGAGACCGGCCCTCTTCCCCCGCTGCCCACCAGCGTGGTCACACCCAGGTCGGCGAACCGGAGCCGCTCGGCGACCGCGTGGGCCGCGCCACGCGAGATGAGCTGCACGACCTGCATGCCCATCGCCAGCCGGCCCTCAATCCACATGCCCACCGCGTTACCCGTCGCGAAGCCGCCCGCGTAGGCGAACACGTTGATGAGACGATCCAGATGGGCGAATACGCCGGAGACCGCCGACAGCCAAATCAGTATCTCGAAAAAGCCAAGGACGACCGCCAGTTTGCGCCGCCCGCGGGTCACGCAGATAAGCCGAACCGTCCCGATGGAGACATCGCAAATCCGCGCACAGAAGATCAGCAGTGGCAGCCACGCGCCCACATCCGGTAAGACTCCGAAGCCCAACGTCATGGCCGAACCGTGCCTCCTCTCCTGGAACACCCTCGCCGGCCTCTCTGAATCCTACTGCAAGGCCCGTACGATGCAAACGACCGCAAGTGCTGGCCCCTGCGACGGGTGCATCCGCCGTTCAGTGGCAAGTTGCCAAAGGCGAAGTATCGAGGGTGGCATGGGTTGGTACTCCGATCATCATCATCGGCACATTCGTAAATCGCTCCGAGGGCGAAGCATCGAGGGTGGCATGGGTCGGTACTCCGACCCGTGGCCAAATGCGGACAACCACTGGTCTGGGTACAGACCAGTGCCACCCAGTGCCCCTGAAATTCAAATGCACCCCCCTGCGACCTTTCGGTGCGGCAGCCTTTCACGGCGTGGATCCTCTGTCATCGTCGTCGGGGGGAACGAGCCGCAGTTCCTCGGCCAGGAGGTTGGCGGTCCCGGCCACCACCAGTCGCTTGCCGAGCAAATCCCCCCCACTGACGAACCAGTCTCCTCCCACCAGTATGCCCGCCGGAGCCGGGAACCGCGTGTAGCTGGTCGGTCCACTTTGAACATACAGCCACATGTGACCGGCGTGCCGCACCAAGGCCGAGCGGGGAACAAGGACTCCCTCAACAGAAGGTCCGGATAGCGGCAAATACACTGAGACAGGCAGGCCCGGCTCCAAAGGCAAATCCCCCGCCAGCACGGCAAAGAGAAAGACTTGGCCACCGGTGGCCGCGTCGGTCGACGATGCCAGAGGAATGCGACTACCCTGCAGCAGCCAATCGTCCTGCCCACTGACGACCAAACGAGCGGTATCCACTGGACCGACGCCGGTTGCCCCAGGTGCCAGGACCACGCGGGCCAGCAAACGGTCCCAGCGGATCAACCGCAGGATCGGCTGCCCGTTGGAAACCGTCTCGCCCGGTTGGGCAGCCATCTCAATCACCTTTCCACCGACCTCCAGCGTGAGAGCCGTGCTCTCGGGCGACCGATTCGCACCCGTATCCGCTGGTCTCGATGCGACCGACTCGTCCGCTTCATCGCCGGCAGCCGCAGTTGCGGGAGCGCTTTGTGCCCCCGAGCGGGGCTCAAGCCAGCCGATGATGAGACCTTGCGAGAGAAGATCGCCGGGACTCGGCCAACGGACCAACTCCGACGCTCGAAGCAATCCGGGAGCCGGCGCCCGTACGGTGTAAACCCGCGACGGATCCTGCTGGAGCACGCCGTTAGCGGTGACCTCCGGCTGGCGTTTTGTGACGGCCAGTTGGCGACTCTGAATCCCGAGGCGATGAGCCGCGGTCGGCTCCAACGTGATGACGGTGTACCCCTCGTCGTCAAAGGAGATCGGCTGCGAAGCAGCCACGTCCGGCGTCGGCTGGCTCTGCGGGGGGCGAGGCCTTCCGCTGCGTTCGTCCAGCGCAGCCCAGATGATGAGGCCGCCTCCAGCGGCACACAAAACGGCGGCCAGTGTCCAAAGCATACATCGTTTCATGCCAACGACGCACCCTCGCCCAAAGCGGAGAGAAACCCGCCGGGCACCTCCGACACAAACGAGGTGTTGCCAGAATGGCGGCACTCTGCCGCCCCCCATGCATTGATGCACCTTCTACCACACCTGAGCCCCGGCAGGCAACAGAAAATCACCAAGAACCCCGACCCAGTCGCCGAAGAGACTCCCGCCCCCCTGGGCATTGCTCTGTAATCAGTGCGGGTCGCGTACAGAGCCTGGCTTCGCGACGGTGTGCCCAAGCCGAGCCCAAGCATCTCACGACCGAGCAGAACACCGGCCAAGTGCACGGCTGGTTGCGGACCACCCCGCGGGCTGGTCACCGCCCGGCAAACGGTTATGCTGTCCCGCATGAATCCGAATGCCGACCATGCAGCCACTCGTGTTCGCGAAGCTTCAGCCAGCGGGTGCCAGTTCGCCAGCGATAACTACGCCGGCATCTGCCCGGAAGCGCTCCACGCCATGGCCGACGCCAACCGCGGGCATGTCCGCTCCTACGGCGAAGACGAATGGACCCGCCGGGCCTGCGATATGCTCCGCGAGCGCTTCGAGACCGACTGCGAGGTGTTCTTCGTCTTCAACGGCACCGCCGCCAACGCCCTCGCCGTGGCGACGTTGTGCAAGCCTTTCCATGGCGTGATCTGCCACGAGTCCGCCCACCTCGAAACCGACGAGTGCGGGGCCCCCGAGTTCTTCTCCAGCGGCAGTAAGGTTCTGCTGGCCCGCGGGGATCACGGCAAAGTCAGCCTGGCCGACGTCGAGCGACTCGTCCGCCAGCGAGCCGACATCCACTACCCCAAGCCGCACGCCCTGAGCATCACCCAGTCCACCGAGCTGGGTACCGTCTACTCAGTCGAGGAGATCCGCGAGGTCGGCTTGCTGGCGAAAGCGTTGCACCTGCGGCTACACATGGACGGCGCCCGGCTGGCCAACGCCGTCGCCACCCTCAATGTGCCGCTCAAGGACATCACCTGGAAGGCCGGCGTGGACGTCGTCTGCCTGGGCGGTGCGAAAAACGGCGGAGCACTCGGCGAGGCGGTCGTCTTCTTCGATCGCCACTTGGCCGAGGAGTTCGACTTCCGCTGCAAGCAGGCGGGCCAACTCGCCTCGAAGATGCGCTTCCTGTCCGCGCAGTGGCTCGGCCTGCTAGAGAACGACGTCTGGCTGCGCAATGCTCAGCGGGCCAACGCCTGCGCTCGTCTGCTCGCTGAGCAACTGCAAACGGTGCCCGGCCTGCGCATCCTGTTCCCCTGCCAGGCCAACGCCGTCTTTGTCGACATGCCCCCCGCCCTGGCCGACGCCCTGCGCCGCCGCGGCTGGCATTTTTACACCTTCATCGGCAACGCCGCCCGCTTCATGTGCGCCTGGAACACCACCGAAGCCGACATCGCCGCCCTGGTCGCCGACTTCCACGCCTGCGCCAGTACACACCCCTAAGTGTATCCCGAGCGCAAGCGAGTGGGCAGCGAACCCCGAGCGCAAGCGAGTGGGTAACGAGCCCCAAGCGCAGGCGAGTGGCCAACGAGCCCCGAGCGCGAGCGAGCGGGTAATGAACCCCGAACGCAAGCGAGTGGGTTACGCGGGGAACACAGAGGTACGTCGCTGACGCTCCACATCCCGTCGCTCGCGCTCCGGGCTCGTTCGACTTAGGAACCAAGCCACAGTCCGGATTCCCGGTGATACACTGCAGGCCAATCAGCGTCAGCGTCTGGCATTGCCACACCAGCCGATGCGGGATTGGCCGACCCCAGTCAGCGTCATGCACCCTTCGCCTTCTCATGCATCCGCCGAAGGTGTGTCCTGAACCAGGTGCCTGCATTGACGCTCTGCCGATTCGCACTCCTCCTTCAAGAGCCGGTCCATCTCTTGAAGAACCGCAAGCCAAACCACCTTCTCCTCGATTACGTCGGGGAGTCGGCTCGCCCGAAGGCGAAACAAGGCGAAAACAATGGCGACACTTCCCACCGCAAGAGTCGACCAAACGGCGTGCCATTGCACCTCGTCCGGCAATGCTGGTGATGCCGTCGAGCACATCGCGATCATCGGCATGATAGCGGCAATTGCCGAGAAGACTACGTGAAACCAGAAGATTGGGGGATAGAACCGAAGTCGATCGCGTCCGTGGTGCTTCGATACTTCGGATCTCAATCCCTCCAGCTTCTTCGGGGACAGTTCGCAGCGACGCCTCCTATAGGCTGCGAGCGCGGTCTCCCACCCAACCAGGGACGCTCTTGTCGTCGCCTTCTGTTCGTGTGCAAGCTGAAGGAAGGCAACGATCCGGGCTGTGCTCTCCATTCGGTTGAAGGTAAACCACAGATTGAACAACAGGACCAGGATGAATGGTATGGGTACGATGAATGGAGTGATGAACGCGGGATCAACCGTGGTTACGACAAGCGCTCCGCCAATTATCGCTAGCGGACGCTCGAATACATACTGCCGATTCATCTTCATCTCGTCACGAAGGGACGAGTACTCCGCTTCTCGAAGATCTGAGCTCATCGGATCACCTCGGCACTGGACTATGTATTCTGCCAAACAGTACCAGCGCCAGATTGGAGCAGACCTGATACTCACACGGTACCATACCCCCCCCGTCGATCCTGGTCAAGCTCCCAACGAACCCCGAGCGCGAGCGAGTGGGTTCCGCGGGGAACACAGAGGTATGTCGCTGACGCTCCACATCCCGTCGCTCGCGCTCGGGGCTCGTTGGCGCTTGCCGTCGCTTGCGCTTCGGGCTCGCTGCTCATGTTCAGAGCCCCATCCCTCTGGCGCGGACGTGGGCCGCGGCGGCGACCAGACGTTTGAGTTTCTCGTAGGCCTCGTCGATGGTCGGCGGCTCGTTGGACTCGGGGGCGAAACCGCAGTCGGGGTTGAGGGCGATCCGCTCGGGGCCGATCAGCGCGACGCCGGATGCCGCCAGCTTCTCGATCTGCTCGACGGTCTGCAATTCCTCGCTACGCACGTCGACCACGCCCATACCCACGCCCAGATGGGCGGGCAGGAGCGACAAATCGCTCACGTCACCCGTGCCGACGTAGGCAAACTCGAGGTTGACCCGGTCGGCCTTGAGGTCCGCCAGTCGCGGCAGGATCGGCTTATAATCGCCGGTCACGTCGCTGCGGCGCTTGTAGACGCTGTGGCAGCAGTGGACGTGCACCTCGGCCGGCAGGCCCTCGACCACGCGGTTGATCGCCGCCACCGCCTCCGGCAGCTCGCGGTCGATGTCCCATGCCCGACGCAGACGCTCATCATGCAGCCCTTCGCCCGCCATCAGCGCCCGGTCGCAGAAGTACGTCAGGGCCGGGTCGTCAAGCTGGATGATGTCGATACCCGCGTCCGCCAACGCTCGGGCCTCGCGCGCCAGGATCTCCGCCAAGTGCTCCATGAAATGCTGCATCGTCGGGTAGGCGTCCCGGCTGTGGTCGGCATGCCAGTAACGGACCGCGATCAGAAACGGGCTGGGCAGCGCGAACTTCGTGCAGCGGTCGGTGTGCGCCGCGAGAAACGCGGCATCCTTCCCGAAGACAGGCTCACTCGCCGCGATCCGCCGCACGACCACGTCGGTATACTTCGTCTCGCCTTGGTGCTGGTAACGGCGGCACTTCTCGAACCCGCCGATGCGGCCGAGATACTCGCGGATGTACTGGATCCGTCGCCATTCGCCGTCGCTGACCACGTCGAGGCCCGCCCGCTCCTGCAGCCGAATCGCGAACACGACCATCTCGTCCAGCAGGCCGGCAAAGCGATCCGCTGGCAAATCCCCCTTCGCCGCCAGCAACTCCTGCACCACCTTCGGCCGAGGCAAAGAGCCGATCACCTGCGTATACAACTCCGGCAAGCGACTGGTTCGCTGAGTTTTCATGCCGTCGTGACCCTCTTCGTCGCCTGTCCGCGGGCATTTCCTGCCCAACAGACCTCCTCCGCGTTTCTCTCTCGACGTGTCGATAGCTCCCGCCACACTTGGGCGAGGCGGGAATCGAACCCGCACGACCTTTCGGTCAGGGGATTTTAAGTCCCCAGCGTCTGCCATTCCGCCACTCGCCCTTTTC
>Ga0209722_1001002_pt1 | contig 26880 bp, 16 predicted proteins | sample BioC12SIPDNA_2_FD_185745 | JGI IMG/M metagenome (GOLD analysis project Ga0209722, IMG submission 185745) | Anaerobic biogas reactor microbial communites from Washington, USA - Biogas_R1_A C12 SIP DNA (SPAdes) (version 2) | ecosystem: Engineered > Bioreactor > Anaerobic > Unclassified | place... | reverse complement strand
CTAAGGCCACGTTGCCGCCGCCCAAAACCACCACTCGCTTGCCAACAGCCACCTCGTTACCCAGGTTCACATCCCGGAGGAAGTCGGTGCCTATGAGGACTCCCGCGCTGTTCGCGCCCGGCACGCGCAGCTTCTGCCCCTTGTGCGTTCCCAGCGCGACGACCACACCCTCATACCCCTGCTCGAAAAGCGCGTCCAGCGACTCCACCCGAGTGCCGGTCTCAATCTTCACGTCGACGGCCTCGATCTCCTTGATCTCACTATCGATCACGCTCCGGGGAAGCCGATACTCGGGTATGCCGTAGCGCAGCATGCCTCCCGCGGCGGGGAGTGATTCGAACACGGTCACATCGTGACCCTGGAGCCTCAGATAGTAGGCCGCCGTCAGGCCGGCCGGGCCGGAGCCTACGACCGCCACCCGCTTCTCGGTGGGGTCCTTGGGGGTCATCTTGTCCCGCCATAGACTGCCGTCGTCGTGTTCCGCGGCAAAACGCTTCAGCTCCCGGATGGAGATCGGTTCGTTGACCTCACCCCGCCGGCATTCGGTCTCGCAGGGATGGTCGCATACGTAGCCCAGCACCCAGGGAAACGGCACCTTCTCCCGGATCACGGCCGCCGCGGCCGGATAGTCCCCCTCCTTGACGAGGCGGACGTACAGAGGAACGTCTATCTCCGCCGGGCAGGAGCTCTTGCACGGCACCAACCCCGCCTTACGGTTATCGCCCTTTATGAGCCCCTCTTTGTCCTGGATGGCCCCAGTGGGACACACTTCCGCGCAGGCGCCGCAGAATCGGCAGCCCGACTCGGCGAGAGACGCACCTTCCCGTGTGAAGATATGGAACTCTTTCCCCTGTTTCTTGTAGTAGAGAACGCCGACACCACGTAGCTCCCAGCAGGCCCGCACACACCTTCCGCAGAGGACGCACTTATTGGGGTCGTACACGAACAAAGGGTTGCTGTTGTTCACGGGCAGCAGCTTCGACCGTCTCTTTACTCGTGACTCCTCCACCCCCAGATACTGCTTGAGCGACTGGAGTTCGCAGTTCAGATACTTCTGGCAGATGCCGCAGTCGACAGGGTGCCCGGCCAAGAGCAACTCCATAGCCAGGCGCCGTGCTTGGGTGATCTGTTCGGATTGGGTCTGCACGACCATACCCTCGGCGACAGGGGTCACACACGAGGAAGGCAGACCCTCGACTCCTTCGATCTCGACCACGCACAGCCGGCACACCCCATAGGGTGGGAGGTCCGGGTGGTCACAGAGATGGGGCACGTAGATCCCGGCATCGAGCGCTGCGTAGAGTACGCTGGTTCCCGCCTCCGCCTCCACCCGGCGGCCGTCGATGGTGAGAGTCACGGTGGATTCCGTAGATTGATCGGTCATAAGGCTATTCCTTCGCGGGACAATGCCCATCATGAAGATGAGCGTCGAAATCGTCGCCAAACAACGTCAGCGCACTCAGAAGCGGGGCGCCGGCGTTCTTGCCGAGGCCGCAGATACTTCCGGTCCTCATCGCTTCGCAGAGCTCCAGCATCAGTTCAAGGTCCTCGGCCGTCGCCCGCGAATCCAGGATGTCATCGAGCATGTCAACCAGCTGCAGAGTCCCCTCCCGGCAAGACGTGCACTTGCCGCAAGACTGCTCTTGCAGGTACGCCATGGCGTCGCGAGCCATCTGTACGGCACAGACCCCATCCGGACCACCACCGACCACCCGCAACGTTGCCGAACCCATCACGGAACCGGCCGCTTCGATGTGTTCAAACGTGATGGGCGTGTCGAGCGAGCCACCCACCCCGCCACTCGCCGGCGAGCCGGCGGCGAAGAAGGCCCCCGTCGGCCCCCCGAACTGCACGGCCTTGACTCCAAGCTCTCCCAGTGAGGCCCCCTCCGCCGCCTCGAGAAGTGCGCCGATGCTCATACCCAGGGGCACCTCCACAGTCATCTCGCGTTCTACGTCGCCGCAGATGGTGACGATCTTGGTGTCGCCGGCCATCGGTGCTCCCGCTCGTCCCTGGAGAAGAGCGGAGACAACGGCTAGGGTCTCCAAATTGTTGACCAATGTCGGCTTCTCGTGCAGACCTTGCACGGCCGGATACTCAAAGCGGAGATAGGGCAGCGCCTGCTTGCCCTCCAAGATGCGGATAAGGGCCGTCTCCTCTCCGGCGACAAGCGACCCCGCGGTCGCGCACACCTCCACGTCGCAAGAGAACTCAGAACTGAGGATACCGTGACCGAGCAGCCCACAATCCCTCATCCGATCGAGCGCGTCCCGCAAGAGGGCGATCTGCTCCCGATAGTCGGCGTTGACGCAGAGGAAACACTGTGCCGCCCCCACCGCATAAGCCCCTATCAGAAGCCCTTCCAAGACCGAGTGGGGATCGCCGCCCAGAAGCGTCTGAGCAGTCCGAGTCCACGGATGGGCGTCGATCGCGTCGCACACCACGAACTTCTCATCCGCCTCGGCTTCCCGGCACGTTCGCCATTTGAGCGCCGTCAGATAGCCTGCACCCCCTCGACCACGCAGCCCGGCCTTCTCCAATTCTGCGATGACGCCCTCTCGACCGATGCTCAGCGCACGGTGAAGCCCGGAGTAGCCATCGCATGTCACGATATAGTCCTCAATGCTTCCGGGGTCCACCCGACCGAGGTTTCGCAGAGCCACTCTGCGTTCGAACGCACCCACATCCACGACTGCTCCGCGTGCTCCACAGACCGGTTCCTGCCCGGCCCGGCGCGCCGTCGCTTCCGCCTTCAAACGATCGTAATCCATGTGCTACCTTTCGCCGCCGCTGTCATACCGCGCCGCAATCTCCGTCTCTCACTCCGATGACCGGCCGGCACCGCATCTGACCCTCGCATCCCGCCTTACAACACCGGCACCCAGTTGCCGAACTCACCCGGAGCCACCATCAACGGGTCGATCCTCTCGGAGAGAGCCTTGAGATGATCCGTGGACAGGTGGTAGGCAAACGCTTCTTCATCCTCGTATTGCTCGTAGAACAAGAACTCGTCCGGATCGTTGGTGGAGCGCTGCAGCGTGTAGAGAACGGCCCCGGGATCCTGCATCACTTTGGTCTGCATCTCCCGCACAGCCTCGATGAACTCCTCGGCCTTTCCACTCTGCAGCTTCACTTTGGCGGTGACTGTCAACATGATCTTGCAGTACTCCTTGTGTTCGTCCGCGCACCGGCGGAGGGCTCATGTCACTGCTACTTGAAATCGATGCCGTAACCCCTCGCGTAGAACATCACCGGAGTGGGTCTAAGCTGCCGCCACACCTCATCACAGGCCTGGAGATCCTCGTCACTCAACTCCGTATCCAAGGCGCCGAGGTTCTCGTCCAGTTGCTCGAGCGACGAGACCCCGCACACCACCGAACTCACCACCGGATTCCGCAGCATCCAGGCCAATGAGAACTGCGAGAGGCTGCGCGGACCGGCGATCTCCTTGAGACGGGATACGGCCTCGAAGTAGCGCGGTTCCCAGGTGGACGGATACGGCTTGACTCCATCCGGTGGCGGCTTGCCGGGATCGCACTGGAGATACCTGCCCGACAGCATGCCGCCGGCCAGCGCCCCCCAGACGTTGACGCCCACGCCCTCGGCCTCGCAGAGCTTGGTCATCTCCAGCTCGCTGTCGCGCGCCACCAGGTTGTACACCATCTGGACGCAGTCCACGGATGCAAGACCCTTCTTGTCCGCGTGCCATAGCGCTTTGCAGACCTGCCAGGCGTAGTAGTTGGAGAGGCCTACATAGAGGATCTTGCCCTGCCGTACCAAGTCGTTTAGCGTCTCCAGCGACTCCTCCAGCGGCGTAGTGTAGTCGGGTTCGTGGAGATAGTAGATGTCGATGTAGTCGGTCTGAAGCCGCCTAAGGCTCTCATGGACCCCCTGCGTGATGTGTTTGCGGCTCAGCCCCCGGTCGTTGACCCCCGACCCGGTCATCGCGCACACTTTGGTCGCCAGCACCACCGACTCGCGGCGGCCCCTGAGCGCCCGTCCGACGATCTCCTCTGACGGCCCCCTTTCGGGTGTGTCCCAACGGTCCTTGCCGTAGATGTCGGCAGTGTCGATGCAGTTCACTCCGGCATCCAGGGCCCTATCGACGATTTCGACGGCCGCCGCCTCGTTCAACTTGGATCCGAACCACAGGGTGCCCAAGGTGATGGCCGAGATCTTCAGGCCCGATCTTCCCATCCTTCTATATTGCATCCCCGGCATTGTCCGGCCTCCGGTCTACTTGAAAGTGACGAGTGCTCTCTACCCCCCCAGGTAGGCCTTGCGCACGATGTCACTGCAGCTGAGCTCTTCCACGGTGCCCTGGGCCACCACCCGGCCCACCTCAAGCACGTATCCCTGGGCGGCCACCCCTAAGGCCAGGTGGGCGTTCTGCTCCACCAGAAGCACGCTTATGCCCTGCTTGTTGATCTCCTTTATGACCTCACCCACCTGCTCCACCACGATGGGGGCCAGACCCACCGAGGGTTCGTCTAAGCACAGGAGCTTGGGAGCGGCCATGAGACCCCGGCCGATGGCCAGCATCTGCTGCTCGCCGCCGGAGAGGGTGCCGGCGTTCTGCTTGGAGCGTTCCTTTAGGCGGGGGAAGAGCTTGTAGACGTACTCCAGGGACTCATTCACCCCGGCCTTGTCATTTCTGACGGTGGCTCCCAGCTTGAGGTTGGTGAGCACGGAGAGGTAGGGGAAGAGCTGGCGGCCCTCCGGGACAAGGACGATGCCCTTGCGCACCCGGGCGTAGGTCTCCAGGTGGTCGATGGATTCCCCTTGAAAGCGGATGGCGCCCGAGGTGATGGGCACCAGTCCGGAGAGGGCCTTAAGCACGGTGCTCTTACCCGCCCCGTTGGCCCCGATCATGGTGACCACCGAGCCTTCGGGTACCTGGACGGAGACCTCGCTTATGGCCAGGGACTTCCCGTAGTAGACGGTGATGTTCTCGATCTCAACAAACATAGTCGGTCCCAAAGTAGGCGGATATGACCTCGGTGTTGGCCCGGACCTCTTCCGGGAGGCCTTCGGTGATCTTCTTACCGAAGCTGATGACCACCACCCGGTCGCACAGGGTAAGGATCTGCATGTTGTGCTCCACGATGAGTACGGTGATGCCGTTGGCGCGCATGCTTCTGATGGCATCTAAGCTGTCTTGAATCTCCCCGGGGTTCATGCCGGCCAGGGGTTCGTCCAGGAGCAAAAGGCGGGGCTTGGTGGCCAGCGCCCGGGCCACCCCCAGCATCTTCTGGTGGCCGTGGGGGAGGTTCTTGGCCAGCTCATCTACTTCATCCAGCAGGCCCACCAACTCCAGTATCTCACGCGCCTTCACCTGTATGAAGGCTTCGTTGCGACGGTACTTCCCGGTGTTGAAGAAGATGTCGAAGAGAGTCGAGCGTGGATGAAGGTCAAACGACGACGTGACGTTCTCCAAGACGGTGAAGTCCGGGAACAGTGGGTTGAGCTGGAAGGTACGGCCGATGCCCAGTCTGGCCACCTGGTCGGGCAGCTTCTTGGTGATATCGTGCCCATCGAACACGATCGTGCCGCTCGTGGCCGGCAGCACCCCGGTGATGAGGTTAAAGACGGTGCTCTTGCCCGCTCCGTTGGGACCGATGAGCCCTACGATCTCGCCTTCGGCCACGTCCATAGAGAAGTCGCTCACGGCCGCCAGGCCGCCGAAGTTCTTGGTGAGGTCCTTGATCTCAAGGAGCATCGACGCTCACCTCCTCCTTCGTACGGCGACGAGCAAAAACCCGAGCTCTCAACAGCTTCAGCAGCCCGACGATGCCCTCAGGCATAGTGAACGCAATGATTAGCAGTATGGCAGCCGTGACATATGGAAGGTCGCCCCTCAAATCGCGGAAGAAGAACTCCGGGATAACCAATAAGATCCCCACACCGATCGTAGGTCCCCAATAGCTGTTGATCCCTCCCACGAGGACGTACATGATGATCCAGAGCGTCGCGGCTAAGCCGTAGCTGCTCGGTGAGGCGACTCCTTGGTAATGACAGTAAACGGCGCCCATGAGGCCTGCGAAGAAACTGCCGAACGCGACGGCCAGGATACGATTGCGCCTCTCCCCGATGCCGACGCTCGCCGCCACCTCGTGGGATTGCGATACGGCCTTCATCCTGACGCCGATGCGGCTGAATTCGAACCTGTACAGGCAGAGCATGCTGACGATCATCAGGCCGAGGGCCAGGTAATAGTAGTGCGCACGGTTACTGAACAGCGGCTCCACTCCGCCCAATCCGGTGCTCATGCCGGTCGTCTTTCCACCTGCAGTGATGAGGTTGATGATGACGTAGCCCAGAAAGAGCGTCCCCATGGCGTAGTAGATCGTCCTTAAGCGCGCGAAGGGGAAGGCCAGCACGGCACCCAGGATAGCCGCCGCCACGGCTCCCAGCGGGATGGTCACCCACGGCGGCCAACCCAGCCATACATTGGGTATGGCCGCCGCGTAGGCGCCGATGCCCATGAACGCGCCGATCGCGATGTTGAACTGCCCCGATATAGAGACAACGCGCCACGAACTCGAGATGACGACGTACACGAACGCGAGGATCAACACGTGCATGTAGTACGTTCCGGATATACCGAGCGGCAGCAGCGCGAGTATGACGATCAGTGCACCGACGATACTCATGCCGGGCCAACGCCGGGATCTCGGTTTGGAAGCATCATTCATGACCGAAGAACCCCCGAGGCCTGATGACCAGGAGCGAGAGAACGAGGACCGACGCCAAGGCATCGACCACCGCCCCGTTGAGTACCGCGGGTAACGCCCCGTAAAGTACGCCCAAGAGAGCTCCCACGTAGAAAATGCCGTTGAAGCTGCCCAGTCCGGCCAGGATGACCAGCATCAGCACCTTGATGAGCGTGATGTCACCGATAAAGGGCGTTAGGTTATACAGCGAACCCATGAACACCCCGCCGATGGCCGCGAGCCCGAAACCGACGGCGCAGGCTATGGCAGCGATCTGGCCGAAGCGTATGCCCTGGAGGGCAGCGCCCTCACTGTTCTGGGTTACCGCCTGCATCCGGGCTCCCCAGCGAGAATGGTCGACGAACACAATGATCGCAACGAGGATCACCACGCCGATGCCGAAGGCCAGGATCCTATCGGTGTCGACTTTGTAGGGGCCGAGACCGGTCGTCCCAGGGATGAAGGGAGGGATGGAAAGCGCCCTCGTACCCAGGAACCGGTTGAAGGTGGTCACGAGGATGGTCGAGAGAGCGATACAGACCATGATCGTCCGGTTGAAGTCGGCTTTCATGGGCCTGAACAGAAACCTCTCCACAACCACACCGAATGCTGCGGCGGCCAACACGGTCAACGGGAAGGCCACGAATCCGGGGAGACCGAGTTTGACCACCAAGAGGTAACAGCCGTAAGCGGCCGATACAAAAATGGCGCCGTGGGCCAGGTTGAAGATTCCCAGCAGGTTGAGTATAAACGCGAAACCCATCCCCATGAGGATGTAGACCACCCCGAGCAGGACCACGTTTATCACTGTTTGAATCGCTAGTTCCAAGCTCTCAACCAATCAACTCGTTTGTTAGGCTGCTCAAGAACAAAGGGCCGGCCGGCCGGGACGGAGTTGCTGGATCCTGCCCGCACCAGCCGGCCCTTCTCGCACTGTCGGCCGGCCCCTTTGACCGGCTACCTTCAGAGGCTACGGGGTCACATCGGGGATGATCCAGGGCTTGTACTCCGCCTGCCCGTTATTGACGAGGGCCACCGGGACCGGACGAGCCCACGCGTGGTTCGTCAGGCCGTACAACTGGTTCCCACTGGGGAATCCCTCGCCGTAGAGCGTCGGAAGAGTGGTCAGCGTTTCCCATTTGTCTCGTATCGCGGTCGGATCCAGACTGTCGGCGGCCTCAATCGCATACCTCAGCATATAGAGAGCATTCGGTCCTAATCCAAACACGTGCCGCCCGGGGTCTCCCATCTCCAACAATCTCCTCATCGGCTCTGCTAGGTTTGGGTCCTCGAGTTGCACACTCATGACGCCGACGATGCCGGTCGCTGAATCACCGAGAGCACCGAGCACCGACGGAACGTCTATCGCGAAGGCGATGGGCCCTTCATAGCCTAATGTGCGTAGCCCTTTGACGATACCGAAGTAGGACGGGTCAATCCCGACGCATATCCACACGGCATCTGGATTCTGGGCCTTGATCTTGGCAGCCACGGGGTTGTAGTCCTCAGCGTTGGTGGCGAAAAGCACCGGATCGCCCGCGAGGGACACGCCCATCCTCTCGAGGGCGGCCAGAAGATGCGACTCGTAGGCCGCGAAGGTCGCATCTTCCGATGCCAGAGCCACGTTCTTGACATCAGGATAGTACTGTAGGAGGGCCTTCACGGAGGTCGAGTGCTGGGTGATCGGGTCCAGGCCCAAGAACGCATACGGAGTGTCCGCGTTCATCTCGGCCGGGTTGAGGCCGTTGTAATTGGCGACGTGCAGGACCTTGTTCTGCTCGAAGATGGGCGTGGTAGCCAGGTTGAAGAACGCCCCCGGGCCGACCACCAACTGGAGCTGCTCATCCAGAACGAGCTTGGTGGCGGCGGCGGTGTTACCGTCCAGAGAGCTCTTACCGTCTTCGATCACCAGCTCTACCTTGTAGCTCTTGCCTTGGACCTGGATGCCGCCGTCGTCATTGATCATCTGCGCGGTGTACTCGAGGTCCACCTTGTCGGCTGCATCAACGACCGAGTACCAGTCCGACAGCTGCAGGAGAGCGCCGATCTTGAGCGGCTCCATTTCGGTGGGCGCCCCTGTAGTATCGGTGGGCGCCCCTGTAGTATCGGTGGGTGCCGCGGTGGTGGTGGGTGCGGCGGTAGTATCGGTGGGTGCTGCGGTGGTGGTGGTCTCGTCTTCTCCACCGCATGCGGCCAGCAGCGGCACCAGACCGAGCACCAGCACCAGCAGGATTAGGCCCACGATGGTCTTGGTTCTCCTCATCTTGAATCCCCCCTTCAAAATGCCCTTCATGATTCTTGGTCTTCTGAGGGTTGCACTTCGTGTGGCGTGCCTATGCCCCGCTCCCTAGCACCCCCTTTCGCCTGACACAAGGCCCGACGAGCTCTTGATGGCGTAGCTGTCGCCATGCATACCCCCGATGGCTACGGGGTCACGTCCGGAATGATCCACTCCTTGTACTCAACCTGACCATCATCGACGAGGGCTACCGGGATCGGATGAGCCCACGCATGGTTCGTCAAACCGAACAGCTCGCTTCCGCTGGGGAATCCATCGCCGTAGAGGGTCGGGATGCTGGTCATCGTCTCCCAGTGATCCCTTACCTCGGTCGGGTCGAGGCTGTCGGCGGCCTCGATAGCGTGCGCCAGTATGTACATGGAGTTAGGAGCCAAACCGAACAAGTGCCGATCCGGGTCTCCCATCTCCAGCAGCCTCTTCATAGGCTCCGCTATGTACGGGTCGGTGACCTGCTTGCTCAACACACCGACGATACCGGTGGCCGAATCAGCGAGGGCGCCGGTAACCGAGGGAGCGTCGATCGGGAAAGTGATAGGACCTTCATAGCCCAGCGTACGCAGCCCTTTGACGATGCCGAAGTAGGACGGGTCGATACCGACGGGCATCCACACCGAGTCGGGGTTCTGGGCTTTGATCTTAGCCGCAACCGGGTTGTAGTCCTCAGCGTTAGTGGCGTACAGCACCGGCTCACCCGAAAGGGTCAGACCGAGCCTCTCCACGAGGGCCAGGAAGTGCGGCTCGAAGGCCGGGTAGGTCGCATCCTCCGTCGCAAGGCACACGGTCTTGACATCGGGGTAGTACTGCATAAGGGCCTTCAGTTCGGCATTAGCCTGGGTGATCGGGTCCAGGCCCAAGAACGCATACGGAGTGTTCGCGTTCATCTCGGCCGGGTTGAGGCCGTTATAGTTGGCTACGTGCAGGACCTTGTTCTGCTCGAAAATGGGCGTGGTAGCCAGGTTGAAGAACGCACCCGGGCCGACCACGAACGGGAGCTGCTCGTCCAAGACGAGCTTTGTGGCGGCGGCGGTGTTACCGTCCAGAGAGCTCTTACCGTCTTCGATCACCAGCTCTACCTTGTAGCTCTTGCCTTGGACCTGGATGCCGCCGTCGTCATTGATCATCTGCACGGTGTACTCGAGGTCCACCTTGTCGGCTGCATCAACGACCGAGTACCAGTCCGACAGCTGCAGGATGGCGCCGATCTGAAGCGTTTCCATCTCGGTCGGAGCCGCTGTGGTCTCGGTCGGAGCCGCTGTAGTCTCGGTCGGCGCTGCTGTGGTCTCGGTCGGCGCTGCTGTGGTCTCGGTGGTCTCGTCACCGCAGGCAGCGATCACCGGCAGCAGACTCAGGACCAGAACCAACAGTACAAGTCCGAGAATAGTCTTGGTTTTTCTCATATCAGTCCCCTCCATAGATGCCTTCACAAATCTGTCTTTCGCCAGGGTTGCACACCTTGTAACTGTAACGCTTGCACCCGCTCCGTCTACCCCCTTTCGCCCGGCACAAACCCCTCGGTTTCTGCCGAGAGCCGGCAACCTCCGCTACCGTCCGCCGGGCACGCCGCCCCGGCGAGCGCCGCCGATTAGTGCCGGCCATTATGCACTACAAAGTCGTCCCCGTCCTACTCGTATTCATGACCGTTCTTACTTCCGCAGATATCTAAGCGCGCTCTTACCCGCGATGCGTCCGGAATTGAGGGCGAATGAAGACGCAAGACCCGACGAACTTTTGATGGGGTAGCTGTCGCCATACATACCCCCGGCGTCGAAGCCGCCTGCGTAGAGGCCGGGGATCACGCCGTCCTTCTTGTCGACCACCTCCATCTTACCGTTCACTCTGATGCCCCCCATGGTGCCCAGAAAGACGGTGCGGGCCCGCACGGCGTAGAAGCGGGGACCAACAAGAGGCCGGAGATAGCGGCGGTCTTTCGCGAAGAGCTCGTCCCAGCCCTGCGCGCAGTAGCCGTTGTACTCCTCCACAGTGGCCCCCAGAACACCCGGGTCGACCTCGATCTGAGCCGCTAGGTCCTCAAGGGAATCCGCCGCCAAGACCTCGGCGCTGCCGTTATCGATCGCCGCCTGGATCTCCTTGTGCAGGTTGGTAAGCTTGTAGCCGGGGGGAAACTCCACGCCGACACCCTTGTCGAGACCACGCTCCATCCATCTCTGGATGCTCGAATCATCAAAGATGCTGAACGTGTAGCCGTCCTTCTTGTACCGGGACTGGGCATTGCCGACCGGCGTGTCCCAGAAGGTGATGGTCTCATCGCAGAAGCGCTCGCCTTTGGCGGTGACCCACAGGTCGGGCTGAGCCGTCGCCTGCTCCAAGTTGCACCCCATAGCGAACTCGTCTCCGACCGGGCCAACCCGGAACATCTCGATGGTCTCGATGCCCTCTTCGGCCGCGCCGGCCTCCCAGGCCATGCGGATGCCGTCACCGGTTTTGCCGGTGTTGCCCACAGGCGTGATCTCGGTGCCAAGCTCGAACCCGGTGTACTTCTTGATCCATTCCTTGTTGTTTGCGAATCCGCCGCTTGCGATCACGACGACCTTGGCCGCTACTTCCACTTCCTCACCGTCGGCCTCAACGACGACACCCGAAATCTTCCCGTCCTCTTTGAGGAGGCTCACTACGGGCGTGCCGGGCAAGATGGTGACTCCCTTGGCCTTGGCCTGGTCGACCAAGGCTTTGACCACCGCCTCACCCTTCCCCTTGATGATGTGATAGGTCAGGGGAGACTCAGGCATGTTGATGGCAGCGTCGGTGAAAACGACGCCCTGCTCCTGCAACCAGGAGATGGTCTCCGCCGACTCGTTGATGATGGCCCGCACCACCCGCGGATTGGCCATCCAGTGGCTGTAATCCATGGTCTGCTTGAAACATTCATCACGCGTGTAGTCCACGTAGCGCTCGCGCTGCATCTCGCTCTCCACAGCGAACGTACCCTGAAAGAAGTTGGAGGTCCCTCCCAGCGACCGCTGCTTCTCGAAGACCACGACCTTCGCTCCACCCTCCGCGAGAGTCACCGCCGCAGCCAGACCGGTGGCGCCCGAACCCACTACGGCGACGTCGGCTTTTTCCGGTATAGAAGCCATAGAATTCCCCTTCTCCTCACATTGACAGTCACACCGGGGTCAGAAGCTGCCCCAGAAGTCTACCGTTTTGATCTTGAGCCTCAAGTCACACTGGAGACAGCGCGTCGATTCCTCCCGGGCGTCATCTTCTCCCATGCTTTCGACGACTTCGCAGAAATTGCCCGTGAGATCGTCGGGGATGACACACCGATCGGCGGCGCGTCCCAAGGCCGCGAAACCCGGTCCCGGCCCCAGACAGGCCGGGACCTCCACCTGAGGAGCTACTTTGCGATCGATGCGGCCGCTGCCACCCAGGTACTTGTCCATGGCGACGGCCGCCTTGCGCCCCGAAGCGATGGCCTTGATGACCGAGGCGGTGCCGGACACGGCATCTCCCGCGGCAAACACGCCCTCCCGGCTGGTGGAACCCGTGAACTCGTCCAGTTCAATGAGACCACCGTCCGTCTTGTCGAGATCGAACCCCTCAGGTATGTCGGGCCGCTGACCTATGGCGAATATGACCGTATCGGCCTCCAGAGCATGCAACGAACCCTCGACCACGTCGATCTGAGGCGCACCATCCTCGTCGAAGAAGAACGCCTCCACGTCAAGGAACTCCACGCCCGTCACCCGGCCGTCCTCGCTCAGCATCCGCGTGGAGGTGTGAGAGGGCTTTATGACGATCCCCTCCTCTTCTCCTTCCCGGATCTCATCGGGGCCGGCCGGCATCTCTTCCCTGCACTCCAGGCACGCCATATTCACCTCTTCCGCGCCCATCCGCCTGGCGGCACGAGCACAGTCTAAGGCCACGTTGCCGCCGCCCAAAACCACCACTCGCTTGCCAACAGCCACCTCGTTACCCAGGTTCACATCCCGGAGGAAGTCGGTGCCTATGAGGACTCCCGCGCTGTTCGCGCCCGGCACGCGCAGCTTCTGCCCCTTGTGCGTTCCCAGCGCGACGACCACACCCTCATACCCCTGCTCGAAAAGCGCGTCCAGCGACTCCACCCGAGTGCCGGTCTCAATCTTCACGTCGACGGCCTCGATCTCCTTGATCTCACTATCGATCACGCTCCGGGGAAGCCGATACTCGGGTATGCCGTAGCGCAGCATGCCTCCCGCGGCGGGGAGTGATTCGAACACGGTCACATCGTGACCCTGGAGCCTCAGATAGTAGGCCGCCGTCAGGCCGGCCGGGCCGGAGCCTACGACCGCCACCCGCTTCTCGGTGGGGTCCTTGGGGGTCATCTTGTCCCGCCATAGACTGCCGTCGTCGTGTTCCGCGGCAAAACGCTTCAGCTCCCGGATGGAGATCGGTTCGTTGACCTCACCCCGCCGGCATTCGGTCTCGCAGGGATGGTCGCATACGTAGCCCAGCACCCAGGGAAACGGCACCTTCTCCCGGATCACGGCCGCCGCGGCCGGATAGTCCCCCTCCTTGACGAGGCGGACGTACAGAGGAACGTCTATCTCCGCCGGGCAGGAGCTCTTGCACGGCACCAACCCCGCCTTACGGTTATCGCCCTTTATGAGCCCCTCTTTGTCCTGGATGGCCCCAGTGGGACACACTTCCGCGCAGGCGCCGCAGAATCGGCAGCCCGACTCGGCGAGAGACGCACCTTCCCGTGTGAAGATATGGAACTCTTTCCCCTGTTTCTTGTAGTAGAGAACGCCGACACCACGTAGCTCCCAGCAGGCCCGCACACACCTTCCGCAGAGGACGCACTTATTGGGGTCGTACACGAACAAAGGGTTGCTGTTGTTCACGGGCAGCAGCTTCGACCGTCTCTTTACTCGTGACTCCTCCACCCCCAGATACTGCTTGAGCGACTGGAGTTCGCAGTTCAGATACTTCTGGCAGATGCCGCAGTCGACAGGGTGCCCGGCCAAGAGCAACTCCATAGCCAGGCGCCGTGCTTGGGTGATCTGTTCGGATTGGGTCTGCACGACCATACCCTCGGCGACAGGGGTCACACACGAGGAAGGCAGACCCTCGACTCCTTCGATCTCGACCACGCACAGCCGGCACACCCCATAGGGTGGGAGGTCCGGGTGGTCACAGAGATGGGGCACGTAGATCCCGGCATCGAGCGCTGCGTAGAGTACGCTGGTTCCCGCCTCCGCCTCCACCCGGCGGCCGTCGATGGTGAGAGTCACGGTGGATTCCGTAGATTGATCGGTCATAAGGCTATTCCTTCGCGGGACAATGCCCATCATGAAGATGAGCGTCGAAATCGTCGCCAAACAACGTCAGCGCACTCAGAAGCGGGGCGCCGGCGTTCTTGCCGAGGCCGCAGATACTTCCGGTCCTCATCGCTTCGCAGAGCTCCAGCATCAGTTCAAGGTCCTCGGCCGTCGCCCGCGAATCCAGGATGTCATCGAGCATGTCAACCAGCTGCAGAGTCCCCTCCCGGCAAGACGTGCACTTGCCGCAAGACTGCTCTTGCAGGTACGCCATGGCGTCGCGAGCCATCTGTACGGCACAGACCCCATCCGGACCACCACCGACCACCCGCAACGTTGCCGAACCCATCACGGAACCGGCCGCTTCGATGTGTTCAAACGTGATGGGCGTGTCGAGCGAGCCACCCACCCCGCCACTCGCCGGCGAGCCGGCGGCGAAGAAGGCCCCCGTCGGCCCCCCGAACTGCACGGCCTTGACTCCAAGCTCTCCCAGTGAGGCCCCCTCCGCCGCCTCGAGAAGTGCGCCGATGCTCATACCCAGGGGCACCTCCACAGTCATCTCGCGTTCTACGTCGCCGCAGATGGTGACGATCTTGGTGTCGCCGGCCATCGGTGCTCCCGCTCGTCCCTGGAGAAGAGCGGAGACAACGGCTAGGGTCTCCAAATTGTTGACCAATGTCGGCTTCTCGTGCAGACCTTGCACGGCCGGATACTCAAAGCGGAGATAGGGCAGCGCCTGCTTGCCCTCCAAGATGCGGATAAGGGCCGTCTCCTCTCCGGCGACAAGCGACCCCGCGGTCGCGCACACCTCCACGTCGCAAGAGAACTCAGAACTGAGGATACCGTGACCGAGCAGCCCACAATCCCTCATCCGATCGAGCGCGTCCCGCAAGAGGGCGATCTGCTCCCGATAGTCGGCGTTGACGCAGAGGAAACACTGTGCCGCCCCCACCGCATAAGCCCCTATCAGAAGCCCTTCCAAGACCGAGTGGGGATCGCCGCCCAGAAGCGTCTGAGCAGTCCGAGTCCACGGATGGGCGTCGATCGCGTCGCACACCACGAACTTCTCATCCGCCTCGGCTTCCCGGCACGTTCGCCATTTGAGCGCCGTCAGATAGCCTGCACCCCCTCGACCACGCAGCCCGGCCTTCTCCAATTCTGCGATGACGCCCTCTCGACCGATGCTCAGCGCACGGTGAAGCCCGGAGTAGCCATCGCATGTCACGATATAGTCCTCAATGCTTCCGGGGTCCACCCGACCGAGGTTTCGCAGAGCCACTCTGCGTTCGAACGCACCCACATCCACGACTGCTCCGCGTGCTCCACAGACCGGTTCCTGCCCGGCCCGGCGCGCCGTCGCTTCCGCCTTCAAACGATCGTAATCCATGTGCTACCTTTCGCCGCCGCTGTCATACCGCGCCGCAATCTCCGTCTCTCACTCCGATGACCGGCCGGCACCGCATCTGACCCTCGCATCCCGCCTTACAACACCGGCACCCAGTTGCCGAACTCACCCGGAGCCACCATCAACGGGTCGATCCTCTCGGAGAGAGCCTTGAGATGATCCGTGGACAGGTGGTAGGCAAACGCTTCTTCATCCTCGTATTGCTCGTAGAACAAGAACTCGTCCGGATCGTTGGTGGAGCGCTGCAGCGTGTAGAGAACGGCCCCGGGATCCTGCATCACTTTGGTCTGCATCTCCCGCACAGCCTCGATGAACTCCTCGGCCTTTCCACTCTGCAGCTTCACTTTGGCGGTGACTGTCAACATGATCTTGCAGTACTCCTTGTGTTCGTCCGCGCACCGGCGGAGGGCTCATGTCACTGCTACTTGAAATCGATGCCGTAACCCCTCGCGTAGAACATCACCGGAGTGGGTCTAAGCTGCCGCCACACCTCATCACAGGCCTGGAGATCCTCGTCACTCAACTCCGTATCCAAGGCGCCGAGGTTCTCGTCCAGTTGCTCGAGCGACGAGACCCCGCACACCACCGAACTCACCACCGGATTCCGCAGCATCCAGGCCAATGAGAACTGCGAGAGGCTGCGCGGACCGGCGATCTCCTTGAGACGGGATACGGCCTCGAAGTAGCGCGGTTCCCAGGTGGACGGATACGGCTTGACTCCATCCGGTGGCGGCTTGCCGGGATCGCACTGGAGATACCTGCCCGACAGCATGCCGCCGGCCAGCGCCCCCCAGACGTTGACGCCCACGCCCTCGGCCTCGCAGAGCTTGGTCATCTCCAGCTCGCTGTCGCGCGCCACCAGGTTGTACACCATCTGGACGCAGTCCACGGATGCAAGACCCTTCTTGTCCGCGTGCCATAGCGCTTTGCAGACCTGCCAGGCGTAGTAGTTGGAGAGGCCTACATAGAGGATCTTGCCCTGCCGTACCAAGTCGTTTAGCGTCTCCAGCGACTCCTCCAGCGGCGTAGTGTAGTCGGGTTCGTGGAGATAGTAGATGTCGATGTAGTCGGTCTGAAGCCGCCTAAGGCTCTCATGGACCCCCTGCGTGATGTGTTTGCGGCTCAGCCCCCGGTCGTTGACCCCCGACCCGGTCATCGCGCACACTTTGGTCGCCAGCACCACCGACTCGCGGCGGCCCCTGAGCGCCCGTCCGACGATCTCCTCTGACGGCCCCCTTTCGGGTGTGTCCCAACGGTCCTTGCCGTAGATGTCGGCAGTGTCGATGCAGTTCACTCCGGCATCCAGGGCCCTATCGACGATTTCGACGGCCGCCGCCTCGTTCAACTTGGATCCGAACCACAGGGTGCCCAAGGTGATGGCCGAGATCTTCAGGCCCGATCTTCCCATCCTTCTATATTGCATCCCCGGCATTGTCCGGCCTCCGGTCTACTTGAAAGTGACGAGTGCTCTCTACCCCCCCAGGTAGGCCTTGCGCACGATGTCACTGCAGCTGAGCTCTTCCACGGTGCCCTGGGCCACCACCCGGCCCACCTCAAGCACGTATCCCTGGGCGGCCACCCCTAAGGCCAGGTGGGCGTTCTGCTCCACCAGAAGCACGCTTATGCCCTGCTTGTTGATCTCCTTTATGACCTCACCCACCTGCTCCACCACGATGGGGGCCAGACCCACCGAGGGTTCGTCTAAGCACAGGAGCTTGGGAGCGGCCATGAGACCCCGGCCGATGGCCAGCATCTGCTGCTCGCCGCCGGAGAGGGTGCCGGCGTTCTGCTTGGAGCGTTCCTTTAGGCGGGGGAAGAGCTTGTAGACGTACTCCAGGGACTCATTCACCCCGGCCTTGTCATTTCTGACGGTGGCTCCCAGCTTGAGGTTGGTGAGCACGGAGAGGTAGGGGAAGAGCTGGCGGCCCTCCGGGACAAGGACGATGCCCTTGCGCACCCGGGCGTAGGTCTCCAGGTGGTCGATGGATTCCCCTTGAAAGCGGATGGCGCCCGAGGTGATGGGCACCAGTCCGGAGAGGGCCTTAAGCACGGTGCTCTTACCCGCCCCGTTGGCCCCGATCATGGTGACCACCGAGCCTTCGGGTACCTGGACGGAGACCTCGCTTATGGCCAGGGACTTCCCGTAGTAGACGGTGATGTTCTCGATCTCAACAAACATAGTCGGTCCCAAAGTAGGCGGATATGACCTCGGTGTTGGCCCGGACCTCTTCCGGGAGGCCTTCGGTGATCTTCTTACCGAAGCTGATGACCACCACCCGGTCGCACAGGGTAAGGATCTGCATGTTGTGCTCCACGATGAGTACGGTGATGCCGTTGGCGCGCATGCTTCTGATGGCATCTAAGCTGTCTTGAATCTCCCCGGGGTTCATGCCGGCCAGGGGTTCGTCCAGGAGCAAAAGGCGGGGCTTGGTGGCCAGCGCCCGGGCCACCCCCAGCATCTTCTGGTGGCCGTGGGGGAGGTTCTTGGCCAGCTCATCTACTTCATCCAGCAGGCCCACCAACTCCAGTATCTCACGCGCCTTCACCTGTATGAAGGCTTCGTTGCGACGGTACTTCCCGGTGTTGAAGAAGATGTCGAAGAGAGTCGAGCGTGGATGAAGGTCAAACGACGACGTGACGTTCTCCAAGACGGTGAAGTCCGGGAACAGTGGGTTGAGCTGGAAGGTACGGCCGATGCCCAGTCTGGCCACCTGGTCGGGCAGCTTCTTGGTGATATCGTGCCCATCGAACACGATCGTGCCGCTCGTGGCCGGCAGCACCCCGGTGATGAGGTTAAAGACGGTGCTCTTGCCCGCTCCGTTGGGACCGATGAGCCCTACGATCTCGCCTTCGGCCACGTCCATAGAGAAGTCGCTCACGGCCGCCAGGCCGCCGAAGTTCTTGGTGAGGTCCTTGATCTCAAGGAGCATCGACGCTCACCTCCTCCTTCGTACGGCGACGGGAGACCCAGGAGCCGATGACCCGAGGAAGGCCGGACAGGCCTTGTTTACCCAGAGTGAAGGCAATCAGAAGCAGTATGGTGGCCGACACGAAGGGGAGGTATCCCTTGAGGTCCCGGAAGAACTCCGGGAGCACCAACAAGACCACTACTCCGACAGAAGGGCCCCAGAAGTTCTTGATCCCTCCCACGAGGACGTACATGATGATCCACAGGGTGGCGGAAAGAGCGAAGCTGGTCGGCGCGATGGCCATCTGGTAGTGAGCATAGAAGCCACCTGCCAGACCCGCGAAAAGACAGCCTATGCCGACCGCCAGCATCCGGTAGCGCCTCTCGCTTATCCCCACGCTGGAGGCCACCAGGTGCGATTGAGCCACCGCCTTCATGGTCACGCCGGTCCGGCTGAACTCGAAGCGGTGCAGAGCCGCGAGGCACACGATCACCAGAGCGAAAAGCAGATAGTAGTAGTAGATGCGCGAGCCCCGGAACAGAGGCTGTATCCCACTCAGCCCGCTGGTACCTCCAGTCCACTTGCCCCCGATAGTGAACAGGTTCACGATCACCACTCCCAAGAACAGAGTGCCCATGGCGTAGTACACGGTCCGCAGCCGGGCGAAGGGGAAGGCGAGCAGCACTCCCACGGCCAGCGATGCTATCGCACCCAGGAAGACGGTCAGCCACGGCGACAACCCCAGCCACATGGAGGCCATGGTGGAGACATAGGCGCCGATACCGAAGTAGGCGGCGTGGGCGATGGAGAACTGTCCGGAGACGGTGATGGTACGGAAACTCGATGCCACGACCACATATACGAACGCCATGCACATGACATGCAGCCAGTAACCGCCGGCGATGAAGACCGGAAGGATGGCGACGATGGCGAGGACCACGCCCAGGGCGCCGTAGCTTTGCCATTTGGGTAGCTTGACGGAGCTGACTACCGTCTCTCCACTGCCCGGTTCCGGCATGCCCACCCCGCTCACGGACTCCTTCTGGCCGAAGAAACCTTGCGGCCTGATCAACAGGAGCAACAAGACCATGACCGAGGCCGTGGCGTCGACAACCACTCCGGGAAGCACTATGGGGAGACCGGCGTACATCACTCCCAGGATCACCCCCACGATGAAGATCCCCCTGAAGCTGCCCACTCCCGCCAGGATCACCAGCATGAGCACGTACACCAGGTTCTGGTCGCCCATGTAGGGACTGAGGTTGTACAACGCCCCCGAGAAGATCCCCGCGATGCCCGCCAGCGCGAAGCCCACAGCGCAGGTGGAAGCGGCGATACGGCTGAATCGTATCCCCTGAAGAGCCGCGCCCTCGCGGTTCTGGGTGATGGCCTGCATCTGCGCGCCCCATTTGGAATAGCGCACGAACAACATGACCACGATTAAGATGACGATGCTCACCGCCACGACGAAGATCCTGTCCCTTTGGACCAGATATGAACCTATTCCAGTGCTCCCGGGCAGGAAGGAAGGGATGGAGATCTGTTTGGTCCCCATGCGGAGGTTGAAGGCAGTCGCCATGACCGTTGATATGAAGATGCAGATCATCACAGTGAGGTCGAAATCGCCCTTGAAGGGACGGAAGAGAAGCCTCTCCACGACCACACCCGCGATGGCGACGATGATGACGGTCACCGGCAGTGCCACCCACCCGCTCAAATTGGCGTTGGTCACCAGCAAGTAGCAGATATAGGCCGCGACCATGTAGATGGCGCCGTGTGCCAGGTTGAATATCCCCAAGAGGTTGAGGATGAAGGCGAAGCCCAGGGCCATCAGTATGTAGACGGCCGCGAGGATCACCATGTTTATTCCGGTTTGGAGCCAAATCTCCATATCTGTTCCCGATCGATCCCCTTGGATGGTTTAAGCCGGCTGTGTGGGAACCGGCCGGCGCGGCAGTCGCGACGTGACGTCACCGTCGCGCCGGCCGGTTCCCTACTCGCTACTAATCGATCACGGGGTCGGGTCAGGCATGACCCACTCTACTTGGGTAATCTGCCCGTCCACTATCTTGGAGGTCGCGCAACCGTAGATGACCGCGTGCTGCTTGAGACCGTACGTTTCGGTCCCGCAGAGCAGCCCCTCTCCATACAGAGTGGAGACCTTGGGGTCCATGTTCTCCCAGGCCGCTACCACATCCGCCGGCTCGATGCTCTGAGCGGCCCTCATGGCCTCGACCAACACCCACAGAGCGTTGGGCACCATGCCGAACCACTGCAGATCCGTGTCGCGGGCATCGAAGACTTCCTGCATGATCGGAGGATTGAAGGGGTCGTCGTCCAGGTAGCTCTGGGTGTTGATGATGTTGTGGGAGCCCTCCGGGCCGACGATCCCCAGAGTGGAGGGCCCGTAGTTGGGATAGACGACCGGTTTGGTGTTGCCCAGCGCCCGCAAGGCCTTCACGATGTTGCCATAGGCCGGCGGAGTACCCAGCGGGAACCAGTAAGCGTCGGCGTCCGCGATGGCGTTCAGTTGGACGGCGATCGGATTGAAGTCGGTGGCCGCGTTGTTGTAGAGGATCATGTCGCCTACGATGTTGAAGCCGTTGCTCGTGATCGTGTTATCCCACATGTCCTTGGTGTAGTTGACGGTGGACTCATCGGCCGTGGCGCGCGCTACGTTCTTCACCTCGGGATACTCCCGCTTGAGGGCCTTCATGGCCGCGGAAGAAGAAGCCACCGGACCGTTGCTGCCCAAGAAGCCGTACGGAGTCTCCGGACCCATCTCACCGGGGATGAAGGTGTTGTAGCCGGCTACGTGCATGACCTTCTCCTGCTCGAATATGGGAGAAGTAGCCGCGTTGAAGAAGGCGCTCGGTCCGACGGCGAACTTCACCTTCTCGTCGTAGACCAGCTTGTTGGCGGCGGTGGTGTTGCCGTCCAGGGTGCTCTTGCCATCCTGGGTCACCAGTTCGATCTTGTAGGTGGTATCCCCGATCACCAGGGGATACCTCTCGTTGATGAGATCGGCGACGACTTGGGTGTCGCCTATCTCACCCGCGTCCACAGCCGAATACCAGTCGGTCAACTGGAAGATGGCGCCGATCCTCAGGGTCTCCACCTTGCCGCCGGGCGCAGCCGTGGTGTCGGTCGGCGCCGCGGTGGTCTCCGTAGGCGCAGCCGTGGTGTCGGTCGGCGCCGCGGTGGTCTCGGTAGGCGCGGCTGTGGTCGTGGTCTCCTCGTCACCACCGCAGGCGGCCACCAACGGTAACAGGCCGAGGACTAGAACCAACAGCAATAGGCCGAGCCCCCATTTCACTTTTCTCATCTCACTCCCCTTCCTAAGCGTCTTTCACAGTCTGCTCGTTGCTCCGTGATTGAATCTCACCCTGTACATGGACTAAGCTGCCCACCAACCCCCTTTCGCCTGCCCGGATCCCCCTCCGGAAGCTGCAGCAGACCCCAGGCTCATCACAATAGCATGCCCTACACCGCCTCACGGCGTAGGACACTACTTGGTCGGAACGCCTTTCAGCCGACCTTTACTGATGCCCCAGAAGTCCTCGATGGACGCGTAGTAATCGAGTTTGCGGCCCTCGGCCGTCTCCCGCTCGGCCACTTTCTGCCGGTGGAAGTCCTTGATCTCCTCGGGGATGGGCAGGTTCCCGAAGTCGAGATACCGGCAGGCGCCCATCTTGTCGCGGATGCCGAGCACCTTGTCTTGAGCGTGCACGTTGATGGACATGGGTGAATCGAGCACTCCCGCCTCTACCGCCTTGACGGTGCCGACGGCGATGTCTCCGTCCCCAAGCTCCAAGACCTTGTCCAGGATGGCCGTTACTTCTGCAGTCGTGACCTCTTCCTCCTGGTCGATGATGTCGTTCTCGATCCGAAGCTCTTGGTCCTGAAGCACCCCGAGAATCCACTTGGCCGCCAGGTAACTCTCGCGGTGCGAATCCCTACTGGGCACACCCGCCGCTTCGTCCACGGTCTTCACCGAGACGGCGTCGCAGCCACCCATGGCCGCCGTCACGGCCGTGTAGCCGATGTAGCCGAAAGCGCTGCCCATTTCCTGTGGGAACGGGAAGAGAGGCGACTGGCTGCCAAAAACACCCGGCATGATCACGTCTTCATGACCGAACTTGTCAAGGTATCTGCGCATGAGCTTAGGCAAAGCCCGGAAGTCGGCCAGGTCTTGGAACAGACAGCCCTGCATGTTGACCTGGGGGAAGACGCTCTTCACGCCCTGTTCCGCGGAGATCAGGCACTCGATGATCTGAGTGGCCATATTGACGCTCATGGGGATGACGAAGTTGGGCAGCCAACCATGGCAGTCGGTGGTGATGATGACCCCATGATCGGCGTAGTAACCGATGAGCCGGCCGGTGTACTGCGCGGTCTCGATGCACTCCTCCACGGTCGCCTTCTTGTCGTACCCGGCGATCCAGCCGAAGAAGCTGTTGGGGAAGGCGTTCATGCCCGATGCGAAAGCGATCTCGGCCACCATACTTTGACCGATCCGGGAAGACCGGGGATCCAAGGCGCCGTCGCAGGCCTCCACCACCTTACGGTTGGTCTTGACCCCATGGTTGATGATGGGCCATCCGTTGAGGGCCGCCCTGCCCGTCTTACTGCTCTCCTGCAGACCTTTCTCCACCTTATCGAGCTGCAGATTGCGGGTGTAGCTGTCGGTAGTGAACGGCAGCAGATGGATGTCCAACTCGTTCAGGGAGCGGATCAACGCGATCTCGTCCTCCACCAACGGGGTCCCCTGGCGGGGGAAAAGCGAGATCCGGCCTTCTTCGTGGTACTTCTGCAGGATCTTGTAGAAGCGCTTGCTATCCGGCAGAGACTTCTGATACTCCACAGCCTCCTCGAGGTCCACTTCTTTGCCGGTGGGCCACACGGCAAGCACCTCTTTGCGCTTCTCCATGAATACATCTTCATCCATGCGTTGCTGCTTGACTTTGATCACCGTCGATCCTCCAATCTCACACTGGCCACGTCGTCATAAACGCCGCCCGGGGCACTCAATCATATATATACAACTCGTCGACTCTCTCCGGAGTCGGGACTCCGTTCTCATCCCAACCCATAAGCATGTAGTAGTACTTCTTGGCTTTTTCCATCTTTTCGCGGTCGAGCGCGGCCACGAAAGGACCATCCGTCTTGTCTTCGAAGAACCGGGGGGGCAGCCTGTCGTCGTCAGCGCTCAAGCCGTGCTTGACGTTGAAGAGACGCGCTGCCGTCAGAATGCGCTCGGCCGTGCGGATCAGCTCGGCGGAGCCGACATCCCACCCGGCGACCGCGCTCAGGATATCGGCCGGTTGCTTATAGGTGACCCCCACGTAGGCCAGATGGCAGGTCAACAAGACGTCGTTCAGGAACTCCCGGATGTGTCCCACCTTGAACAGGGCCACCTTGCGCGGACCGATATCCAGAGTCGGCACCGTGTCGTAGAAGCCCACCTGGTTGAAGTCCTTTATCCCATGCTCGGCGGCCAAGATGTCATCGTGCACGTTGGCACAGTGATCCGCACCGTTGGGATTGACCATGAAACCGAGGGCGAAAGCGGGGTTGAGACGGGGCTCGTGCATGCCCGGATGGACGCTCTTGACCTCCACCGACAGAGCCTCGGCCCCCCGGCCGATCCTCTTGGCCGCCTCTGCAGACCCGAGAGATAGGAGAGCACCGATACCCTCACGCCGCGCGATCAGTCCGACGCATTCGACCACGGCCGGACCGTTGCCAAAGCGCAGCTCCAAGCCTCCCGTGTCTTCGAGGGTCAGCAGACCTTTCTCGAAGCATTCCATGGCGAACGAGATGGTGTTACCCACCGAGATCACATCGAGAGAATACGCATTGCACAGCTCGTTGGCCTTGACCATGGCCTCCGGGTCGTCGACCTCCAGATTCGTGCCGAGAGCGCACATGGCCTCATACTCAGGACCGCCATAATCCGGGTCGATGAAGTACGGGGCACCGGATTGGAGCCGCTTCTTGCAGCGCAGCGGGCAGCCGAAGCAACCCTCCTGAGGGAGACCCATCTTATCCTTGAGCGCCCCACCGTGGACGCTCCTCACTCCCTCCGTGAACGGACCTCCTCGCCAGTTGTGCACCGGGAGATGGCCGATGGCTTCCATGCCTTCCATCTCCGGCCCACCGGTGCCGAATTCCGGAAGTACCTGCTGGATCCAGAAGTGACTCCAGTGATCCTGAGTCAGCCACTTGTTGAAGGCCTTGACGGCTTCCCGATCGAAGATCCGGGGCCGTCCGGTACCACGTACCGCCACCGCCTTGAGGTTCTTAGACCCCATGACCGCCCCCAACCCTCCCCGGCCGGCGGCATCAAAGGGCCCGTGCATGATGCAGGCGAAGGGGACCAGGTTCTCGCCGCCCGGTCCGATCATCGCCACGCGGACCCGTTTGTCGCCCAATTCCTCCCGCACCGCCGTCTGCGTCTCCTTGGTCATCAGCCCCCAGAGCGCCCCTGCGTCGCGGATGGTGACGTCGTCGTCTTCGATCGAGAGGTAGACCGGCTTCTCCGACCTACCCTCGATTATGAGCACGTCGTAGCCCGCCTTCTTGAACTCGGAGCCCCAATGCTCGCCCGATTGACAGAGGGCGATGCCTCCGCTCAGCGGCGACTTGGCCCCCACCCCATTGCGGCCGGAAGCGTATACGGGCGTACCGGTGACGGGACTAAGGGCGAACACCAACTTGTTGTCCGGTCCCAGAGGGTCTGCCCCCGCCGGCACCTCTGTCAGCAGGATCTGGGAGATGATCCCTGAACCCCCCACCCACTTGCGGTAGTAGCGTTCGTCCCTCTCTTCTTTAGATACCTCGCCGCTGGAGAGATCGACCCGGAGGATCCTACAGGTCATCCCACCCCACGGCTGCTCGCTCTTAGTCTCTTCGGTCATCGTGCAATTCTCCTGGTGTTGCCATATGTCGGTCTGGACCGGCTCGCAGGTCAGACCTCAGCTGGTCGGTGAAAGCGGCAGACCCCCCGATACGGGAAGGATGGCGCCCGTCACGAAGGATGACATATCCGAAGCCAGGAAGAGCACCGGGCCGGCCATCTCCTCAGGCTCACCCATGCGCCCAAGCGGGGAGACTTTGCCCATGCCGGCAAAGAAGGCATCAATCTCTTCTTGACTCTTGGACACCACGACCTCGTCGAAGAACGGTGTGCGGAACGGACCGGGCATGATGGCGTTCACGTAGATGTTATGCGGTCCCAGTTCGGCGGCCATATCGTACGTGAGGCCCACCACGCCGGACTTGGCCGCGTGGTAGTGCGGGATCGCATCCGGGGGACTGATGGCGCCCAGCGACGAGAAGTTGATGATCTTACCGTACCCGTTGGCCTTCATGTGAGGCACGGCCTCGCGGCTGCAGAGAAAGATCCCTTTGAGGTTGATGTCGACCACACGGTCCCAGTCTTCCTCGGTGAGGGCGTTGAGATTGGTCGGCTGACCTTGTTTGCCGATGACTCCCCCGGCGTTGTTCACCAGAATGTCCAGCTTCCCAAAGGCGGTGACAGTCGCTTCCACCATAGCCTTGACCTGATCACTCTTCGAGACGTCGCACTTGACGGCCAGAGCCTGTCCGCCCGCGTCTTCTATCGCCCGCTTCGCCTCCTCCGCCGCAGCCACGTCCACGTCGGCGATGGTGACTCTGGCGCCTTCCTTCGCAAACCGCTCACAGATAGCCCTGCCCATCCCCTTCGCACCGCCGGTGACGATGGCCACGCGGTTCTCCAACAACATCCCTGTCTCCCTTCCTCTGACATCGACCCCGCTTGATTGATCCGTATCCAGACCCTCGATCAGTCTATAGCCGCAATTCGATATCCCAAAGTTGGTCGTCTTCTCTACGGGCCACCTCGGTCGCCAGACGCGCCCCACAAAGCGGACAGTAGAACTCTCTGAAGCACATCTTGTCCGCTATGTCCTTAGCAAAGGACTCGTACCCCCGGCCTATCGAGTCGACCGGACTCTCCCTCAATCTGCAGGAATCCTTGAGATCGACCTGGACCGGCCCCAGGTCCTGGCCGCATGTGCACGCATAACGAGCCCCGTGGGAAGTCCAAACGGTGCCCAGTCTATCCCCTATCGCCCGGCGTTCGGAGCCGTCGAGCGGCTCGACAAGACCGTGGGCTTCCACCGCAGGCCGGCTGTCTTCCAACCGTCTCCGTCTGCGTTCCGCCCGCTCCTCATCGGTCTTCTCTGCATCGACCATCCACTTCAGGCCGGCTCCGATCCCGTCCGCGACGGCAACCACACCGTACACCTCG
>Ga0209722_1000998_pt1 | contig 27011 bp, 23 predicted proteins | sample BioC12SIPDNA_2_FD_185745 | JGI IMG/M metagenome (GOLD analysis project Ga0209722, IMG submission 185745) | Anaerobic biogas reactor microbial communites from Washington, USA - Biogas_R1_A C12 SIP DNA (SPAdes) (version 2) | ecosystem: Engineered > Bioreactor > Anaerobic > Unclassified | place... | reverse complement strand
GAGCATTTCGTTCTCCGGCGACCACATGAACACCGAGGGGCAGTTGCCGTTCTGGCGGATCATGCGTTCGACGTCGGCGAGCCAGTTGCGCCAGTGCGGATGGTCGAAGTCGTCCTTGGGCGGGCTGGGCATGCAGCACTGGCAGATCGCCGGCAACCCCACCTGATCGGCGATCAGATACCAGTAGCGCGACATCGGCGAGACGTGGTTGCGATAGAGCGTATAGTTGCGGGCGCGGATGCCTTCGATCCACGGCACGAGCCGGTCGAGGTCCCAGTTCGACGGCTTGGCGGTGTGATTGCCGAACACCAGCCGGGGCAGAAACAGCTTTTCGTTTAGGGTGAACTGGTCGCCGCGGATGCCCGCCGTGCGCAGGCCCGTGCGGTCGTCGAATCGATCGACGAGCGTGCCGTCGATCACGAGTTGCACCCGCACCATGTAGAGGAACGGCTGTTCGAAATCCCATAACACAGCGTTGTCGGGAAACGGCACGGCCATCTCGAACCGCGTTCCGTCGACGGCGCCGAGCACCTCGGCGGATGTCGAGACGGCCGTGTCTGGCTTCGACTCGGTGACGATTCGCGGTTCGCCGCGGCGGGCTCCGATCTCATGGAGGCTCGCGATGATCCCGGCCTCCTGGCCTTCGGCCAGCCCTTTGATTGTTCCGGTCAAGACAATCCGCCTGGCCGCCACGTCCGGATCGATCTTGGTCCAGGCGATGTGCGCCGGCTGCGTGGCGATCAGGAACTGTTTGCCGTATGGCGCGACCACGCGGCCTTCGGTTCTCTGATCGTAATACACCAGGCCTTCCCGGTGCGGCGCGACGGACGGGCCGGCGGGCCGTGGCTCGCCGGACTGGGTATCGACGGACGTCACCTCTTCCGGCAGGATCATCAGATCGAGACGGTTCGGCTGGCCGAACCGGATCGCTGCGGTGATATCGACACAGCCGTAGATCCGATCGCTGTGCAGGTACGTGCCGATCAACTCTCCGTTGACCCGCAGATCGATCGCCGGCCATGCGTCGTCAATCCACCAGAACACCTTTCGGCCGGACCAATCCGCGGGGACGTCGACGTCCCGGCTGAACGTCTGGCTCTCCAACCCGCATCCCGCACTCGTCTCCCAGCCGTCCGTGATGTCCTGAACCGGGCGGATGCCGCCGGCTGACATGAACTCGGGATGGCCGCCCAACGCCTGTGGGGTGAATTGCCATTGATCGCCGGTTGGACGCGGGGCCTTCGGCGACGGCGAGGTGGCCGGAGTGTGATCGGTTCCGGTTGCCTGCATTCGCTCGTTTGCGTCATGCCGTCCATGCACCTGACCCGTCACGCCGCCACTTAACACTCCAGCCATCCAGGCCGCAAGAACCAGAGTCTTCATAGACACTCCTTCCGTCCTGTGAGAGTCGCGATAGCGCGCGTGGATTCCGTCTGAGCCCTTGTTATTCTCAGAAATACCTTCCAGGTCCGTAGAACCGGTAGAGGTAGTAGGGGAAGTTGGCGTTCCAGAAGTTCCACGCCGGCGAGAACTGGCTGTGGTACGTCGCCACCAGATCGTCGTCGTAGTCGACCTCGAAGAACTCGACCGTCGAATCTCCGGTCAATACGTTCGCCCCGCCCGGATGCACCGGCACCCAGCGGTTGAACGTCGCACTGGTCCCGCTCGTGGCCTCGAAGATCATGACCCAATGACTCGGCGGATAGCTTGTGCTGAGGTTGTAGAGGTCCGATTCGTGGAAATGGTACGTTTGGTACGTGCTCGATCCCGTATAGACGTGGGGATTCGACCAGCCGTACCATCCCGATCCGCCCGCGTAGTATGAGTTCATGGCGTATCGGTGGCCGAACGACGCTCCGGCTGGGCACTTGGCGATCTCCAGTTCGCCCGTCAGCGACTCATCGCCCGCGGTGCTCGGATCGTCTTCCAGTTTGTCCGAAACGTACGGTTGGATCTGGTGGGTCCAGCGGTTCTGGGTCGTCACCACCGGGGCCGGATAGTGGCCGTGCCACTCCATTCGATACGCCACGAATGCCGTTCCGATCTGCCGGAGGTTGCTCTGGCAGACAATTTTGTGGCCATTCGCCCGTGCCTGATTCAACGCCGGCAGCAGCACGGAGACGAGCACGGCGATGATTGCGACGACAACCAGAAGCTCGATCAGGGTGAAGGATTTGGGATTTCGAGTTCCGGATCTGGAATTGATGGAAGTGTCTTCATGCCCGCTCATGATTTTGTTCTTCCTCCATCAGCGGTTTCACGCGAGTTTTCCCAGCCGTCCGCGTCCTGAAGTCGGCGGACCACGCCGCGAAGGCAGATGGTCGGCACCGGCTGGCCCGTGGTCAGTTTCTCGAGAAGCATACGGAACGCGAGTTTGCCCATCTCAAATGCCGGCAGTTCTACGTGCGAGATCCCCAGCAGTGCCATCCCTCGCGGGTCCTGCCAACATGCCGCCATCAACTCCACCCGCGCGGACGCCAACTGGTGCAGCGCCCGGTAGATCCCGGTCGCCACCACCTCGTTGTACGCGAAGATCGCGGTGGGCGGTTCCGGGCCGGTGAGTATCTCCCGAAGCTCGCACAGAAACTCGGCCGCCGGCAGCGCGTCGCGGTTCTCGAAGTGCTCGATCACTTGCGGAGCCAATCCCGCATCCGTCATCGCCTGTTCGTAGCCCTGCCGCCTTCCGCTCACCGAATAGTGCTCGTTGGTCCAGCGGACGCTCACGTGAAGGATTCGCCGGTGTCCACGCTCAATCAGGAACCGCGTCGCCTGACCACCGGTAAACGTCTCATCGAAGCAGATCGAGTCTTCCCAGTGCGTATGGGAATCGTTGATGTTCATCAGGATATAGGGCACCCGGCTCTCCGCCATGTGCCCGACCAGATTCCGGTCCAGGAGTCCCGAGACGATCAGGCCGTCGATCTTTCGCCGTTTGAGGATCTGCGGTTTTTCTCCCGTCGCCAGGAGGCGGTCCAGTTCCGCGGCTGAGTAGCTGAACAGACTCACCAGCTTGTTATCGGCGAGGGCCTCGGTGTGGATTGACGCCAGCATGGGCGAGAGCCAATGCACCCAGTCCACCTGGTGGGGGTCTTTGCTGCCGACGCAGTGGATAATCCCGATTCCGTGGGCAACCCGCGGCTTGTAGTCCAGTTCCGAAGCCGCCCGCAAGACCTTCCGGCGGGTGCTTTCGCTGTACCGTACGTTGGAACTGCCACCCCCGATGACGCTGGAGACTACCGCCTTGGACAAGCCTGCCCGCCGGGCGACATCGTCTATGGTGACCATTCGAGGCTCCTGATGATTAACGTACATCAGCTATATGATGAACATTCATCAGGATAATGGACTTCAGGCAGGATGTCAAGAGTCTATTCCAGGTGGAGGGATTCGGCCGCCCCGTCTGTTCCGAGCATCACTGGAAGTGTCTGTCCGCCAGTGGGTTACCAGAACGCGTAGACGCCTTCGTGGTTTCGCCAGGCCGGCCTCATCTGGCCGAGGCTGACCCACCGGACGTGCCCGTCGAGATATCCGTTGTTCTGGCCCGGCGGGGTCGCCGAGGGCAGCGTCCCTCCCGCCGCATCGTGATTCCCCCGGCCAGGGGTCTCCGGGGAGCCGTCCGACGCGTAACTCCAGACGAAATCGAGCGTTATCGGAGTCGCGGCCGGAGAAGCACTGTCGATGCCGTCCAGATCCTGATACGCGGTCATCCCCTCGACGGGATGGTCGTACCAGATAGGTGAGATGCCTGCAGAGGAGTGGAAGCCTGGAATCGCCGTGCTGGCCTCGGTCCTTCTCCCGGCGCCCAGAAGCTCGATCAGCGTAAACCCGCCGAGTGCGGGCGGCCGACGCCGAACGGGAACATCGTGTGCCTTGGCCCTCGACCTTCGCGATCGCCGGCATGACACCGTGAAGTGTCGCTGCATAATCAACACTCTCATTCTCGTCCGAGAATTACGATTTTACCCCCTGAGGCTAGCCTCTTGCGGCTGTGTTGTCAAGGGACCGCCGCAGCGACTTCCCGTGGGGGCAAAAAGACACCCCCAGTAGCTGGGGGTGCCCGATGGCCGGGGCCGGTCTTCCCTGGCAGGCTTCCCTTGTGAACCCCGGCCTATCTGGCGGTAACCGTAACGGCGGCTGCCGCCGTGAATTTCTCGCCTTCAGTCGTCAGGCCGCCAAGGACCACTTCCGTGGCGTCCGAGGCGATCTGCAGATCCGGCACACGGAACTTCAGCACCAGATCCATGTCCCCGTCAAAGTCGACGTCCACGAACTCGGCGTGGAGCTTGCCGCTCTTGCCGCGGCTGGCTACGGGCGCCCCGGCCAGGTTCACCGTGGGCACGTCGACGTCCGCCACGTCGAAGGTATCCGTGGTGGCGACGACCGCTTCGATCATGCCGCGCGACCGGGTGTTGATCACGGTCTCGGCTGCTCCGTCGCCCAGCACCATCTCGACGGTCAGGACCTGTGGCGCCGGCGGTTCGCCGAGCAGGATGGTCACCGTGTCGTGCCGCCAGTTGGCCACGTAGGCGCTGGACCCGTCGGGGCTGATTGCGACCGCGTACGGCATCGACAGGTTGTCCGTCCCCGACGGGATCGTCTCGACCACGGCGTTGGTCGCGGTCTCGATCACGGTCACGGTGCCGGCGTCATGATTCGCCACGAACAGGTATTCTCCGTCCGGGGTCAGGGCCAGGGCCTGCGGGCAGTCGATCGCGGGCACCGTGGCCAGGACGGTGTCACCGGCCGTCGAAATCACCGACACCGAGTCGCTGCGGGAGTTGCCCACGTACAGCAGATCGCCCATCGCTGTGATTGTCACAGGAATGGTGAACGACCCGGCGGTGATTTCGTTAGTGACCGCCAAGCTCTCGGTGTCGATCCGCAGGACGTTCCAGAGGTTGGCCACGTACAGCACCTTGCCGTCCGGCGTGAGGGCCATGCCCTCGGGGCGGCCGGGCACGGCGATCTGCTGGGCTACCGCCAACTCGGCGGTATCGACGACCGCGACGCGGCTGGAGTAGTGGTTGGCCACGTAAACGCGGCTGCCATCGGGGCTTGCCAGCAGTCCGAGCGGGTCGTAGCTCAGATCGCTCACCGGAATAACGGCGATCAGCGAGCCATCAGCGGTGTCGATCACCTGCAGACTGCAGCCGTAGTAGGTGACCACGTACGCCCGCGCCCCATCCGGCGAGAACGCCACGCCCACCGGTCCGTCGCCGCCCGCGATAATACTGGCGATGCTGTGGTCCGAGGTCTGGAAAATCGTGACCGAATCGTCAAACATGTTGGCCACCCAGACCTGGCTGCCGTCGGGGGTGTACGCCAAGGCCGAGGGGCCGTCGCCTACCGGCACCGTGGCCAGGAACTCGTTCGGGTACGGCGCCCAATCGCCCTCCTTGGCCATGGCCGAGGGGTCCAGGCCGAAGCTGTCCAACTGGACCAGGGACGGCACGCAGCCGGTCAGCACGGCGCAGCCGATCGCGATCAGCATCAATATGCAGGCATGGGGATGTGGCGAACTCATCTTTGGCTCCCTTCGGAAAAGTACGTGACGGTTTCAAGCTCGCCCTATCGCTGATCCGGCGTCCGAACGTCCTATAACCAGCCGTTTCGGGACTCCGGCAGGCTGTCTCACGCTCGCTCGTTCCACCCTAAATATACGATATCCTGTTGGGAAGGTCGGGGATTTGGCGAACATAGCGACTCCTGTCGGCGGGTACGGCACGCGACGGTCTCCCAATGGGGCAAACCGGTTTGTCATCGGAGTATGCCATGTCTTCTGGAAGCCCGACGCACACCCGCAGTACGATCGCCCAGGTTGCACGCGAGGTCGGGGTGTCCAAGAGCACGGTGAGCCACGCCTTCAGCGGGCGGCGGTACGTCAGCGAGTCGGTGAAGGCCCGCGTTTTCGCCGCCGCCCGGCGGCTGAACTACCGGCCGTACTACGCGGCCCAGGTGCTGGCTCACCGGCGGACGCGGACGATCGGGGTGGTGATCCGTGAACTGGCGGGCGATTTCACCCTTCGTCAGTTGGAGGCGGTGGCCCGCGCCGCTGATGCTCGAGGCTATCGCGTTACTCTCGGTTTCGCCGGGAACCACGACCGGAAGGTTCGCGAGCATCTTGAGAGTTTCGCCAGCGGCCAGGCCGACGGTGTGCTGGTTCTGACCGCCGCCGTGTCGGATGAACTGATTCGCGAGTTCGCCGAGCGCGGCTGTGTTCTGGCCACGCCGATGCGCGTGATCGAGGGGGCTGAAGATCTTTGTCCCGTCCGCGTTGAAATCGCTGAGGCCTTCGGCTCGCTGTTGGAGCATCTCTATCAACTCGGCCATCGGCGGTTCGGCTTTGTCTGCGGACAGGTTCGCGAGGTGCGGGATCGCTACGATCGTTTGCGTCGGTTCGTGGATGAGAAGGGTCTTGAACTGGATGACCACTGCGTCGTAACCGGCCTCGATAGCGTCGAGGAAGGCGACGCCGCGGCCGGTCGGCTGCTCGAGCGCCAGTCGGGCATCACGGCCTTGGTCTGTTCGAACGACAACCTCGCGGTCGGAGTGCTGACCGCGGCCCGCCGGATGGGCTTGGCTGTGCCGGACGATCTGACCGTGACCGGTTGCGACGACGTACCGATCGGGCGGTACTGCACGCCGCGTCTGACGACCATCCGCCTGCCGATCGCGCAGATATCCGAAGCCGCGGTCAACCACCTGATCGACCGGATCGAGGGCGCGGACCGCCCGATCATCGTCCGCATCCGGCCGGAGTTGCTGATCCGGGAATCGTCCGCTCCTCCGCCCTCGCCGGCGAAAGTTTTGATATCGGGAGAACAATAACGTGACCATTCGAAGCAAGAGCAGAAGCGATGTGCCTGGGATCGTGAAGACCGGGCCGGGGTCTTTGGCGGCTTTTACCCTCATTGAGCTCCTCGTGGTCGTCGCGATCATCGCCGTGCTCGTGGCCATGCTTCTGCCGGCGCTCAACGCCGCGCGGTCCGCAGCCAAGCTGGCCGTCTGCAGCTCGCGCCTCCGTGAAGCCGGGAGCGGCATGATGATCTATGCCCAGGAGTGGAACGATTACCTGCTGCCCGCACTGAAGGTGGGGCCGGCGGGCGAGTGGTATGCGTGGACCGCCGCCGGATGGCAGATGGCTCTGGCCGAGACGATCGGCCTTGACCCGGCGCCCGGTCCGGCCAACATGCCGCAGGGCGATTTTTGGCTCTGTCCGGAAGACGGGACCTGGCCCGGCCGCGAATGGGCCAATTGGTACGCCTACAACGCCAACGGCACCAACGTCTGGAACGATCCGAAGGTCTCGTGTCAGAATCCACGGCAGATCACGGCGTTTCCGCGGCCGTCGCAGATGCTGCTGGTCGGCGACGCTGCCGATCACGTCATGGATCACGCCTATTCCTGGAAGACCGATTGGCAACTCAAGAGCGACCCGCGCCACCAGGGCCGGTGCAACCTTCTGTGGCTCGACTGGCACGTCGAACCGCTGGAGGCGGATGCGTTCATGTACGATTGGTTCTACTGGTATCAGTGATAAGCGCGTCAGTGGCGGGCAGCGCGGTGATGGAGATCCCGATGAATCAAATCCGGTCAACGTTTCTCACGGCAACCATGGCGATGATTGCGGCAAGCACAGCGTTGGCGGATGTCTCCATGTCGGCCTCGCGCCACCAGGACCCAGCCGCTCCGACCGGCGTAGAACTGCTCATCCGCAACGATGGCGATGCCGTCGATGCGGAGCTCACCGTTTGTGTTCTCGACCCGTTCGGCGGGTTGGTCCGCCAGGACGTTGTGCCCCTGAAATTGGCAGCCGGCGCCGATCATCGGCATTTTGTTGACGTGTCGCCTGAGCAACGACTTGCTCTCATCGCCGCCGAACTGAGGGCCGCTCAGCGTTTCTTGGGACGAATTGACGAGTACATCAGCATCGAGCCGCCGGGCCTGGCGCCCATCGACGGCAGCGAGCACTTCGGTTTCTCGATGTTCCCCTACTATCCGCCGCACCTGGAGCAGCGGATGTGCAAACTGCTGGCGGCGTGCGGGGCCAAGTGCGTCCGCGCGTTCGAGATGGACCGCTGTTATGACGAGGAGAACCGGACCGTCGTGCCGGAGCGCATCGAGGGGCTGGCTCAGCGCATGCGCGAACAGGCGGGCCTGACCACGATGCTCTCGATCCTCGCCTACGCGCCGACTTGGGCCTCGAGCGTGCCCGCGGACCGTCCGGTCATCGAACATCGCTTCGCCATGCCCGATCTGGCCGTCTGGAAGCAGCTCGTCGAAAAGTACGTCGCCGGCACGTCCTTCGACGCGTATGAAGTGTGGAACGAACCCAACGGCGGGTCCTGGAACAGCTTTCCCAAGAACCAGACGTACGCGGAACTAGTCCGCGCAACCCACGAAGCGGTCAAGGCGGCCCGGCCCGAGGCGCAAGTGTTTGTCGGCTCAGCCAACAACCCCGACGTCGGCTGGCCCGAAGACGCCCTGCGCCTGGCCAAGGGTTGCGCCGACGGCGTGAGTTTCCACTGCTACCGCTACTGGATGAACCCGCCCGATCCCGAACTCGACGCCGCAGCCCCCAACTACATGGCCGTGGGCGCTGCCATGGATAAGATGACCGGCCGGTACAACGGCGGCAAGCCCATGCCCCTCTGGATCACCGAGTTTGGCTACCGCAGCCCTGAGCCGGACGATCCCGCGGCCACGCCCCACGACCAGGCCGTCCTGCTTCCTCGCGCGTTCCTGGCCCTGACCGCCTCGGGCGTCGACCGGAGTTTTTGGTTTCTCTTGTTCGACCGCGAGGAGCCGGGACACTGTTTCGGTGTCTGCCATAAGGACATGCAGATCAAACCGGCGTTTCTCGCCTTTCGCACCCTCAACGAGCACGCCGCGGGCCGGCGTTTCGGACGCGTCCAGAAACTCACTGACAATCTCTATGCCCTCACCTTGACCGGCGACGGCGATGCCGTCCGGGCCGTCTGGACGGTCCAGCATCCGGCGCTGATGGAAATCGCCGGCAAGCACGACGCCATTCGCGACCTCTACGGTCGAGCGGTTGTGCCGATCGCGCTGGGCGAGACGGCTGCCGTCGTCATTCCCGCTGAGACGACCATCTATATTCAGAGTCAGACCACTGAGCCGGTCACGGTCTCACCGCTGGCCGACCTGGAACTCAGCGGCGAGACCGTGGTGGCCGGCGAGCCGCCGGAGTATCGCCTGAAGCTGCATTCGAGAGGAGAGGAACTCCTCGCCTTCGACGCCGTCGTCGAAGTTCCTCGTGACATTCGCGAAATCGCTGGCAAGGGCTACGCGCACGTTGCCGTCAAGACCAAACACGCTGCGTTCGATGTGCCGGTGATCTACCGTCTCAGCGAGGCGGTGCGGGCCTGTCTCGACTACGGCGAGGACGGCCAGCCTCTGCTGACGGTTGAGAACGCCGGCGCGGCTGCCCGGAACGTCCGAATCACAATCGACACCGTCTCCGGCGAGCAGGTCCGGGAGATTCCGGGCCGAGAGGTACTTCAGGTCCCGATCGCGATCGCCTCGCCGGCCGTCGGCTGCGGGACGCCGGTTGCGGCAAACGTCGCGTGGGATGAAGGAGAGATCGCTCTTTGCCGAGAAGTGTGGGTTCCCGCCCGCGCTGTGCGAGAGAGCGCCGGTCAGACCACAACCACCCAGCCGGCGCTGGAACTTGCCGTATGGGAAAAGAATGCCGGCGACGCGCCCGCTGCTGATGACCTCTCAGCCCGCGTGGCTTTCGCCTACGATCGGACGCACCTGCACGTGGCAGTTACCGCCACCGACGACGCCCACTGCCAGCCCTCAGCCGGCACCAACGCATGGATCGGCGACAGCATCCAGCTCGCCTTCGCCAACGGCACGCTGCCCGCCGGCCGGGAGATGGTCTTCTACCTCACCGACGACGGCCGCAAGGGTTTCACCGCCTTCGACCCCGAACTCAACGTTGACGGCGTCCGCTTCGATGTCGGCCGCGAGAGCTCGACCACCACCTACCGCATCGCCCTGCCGCTGCGCCTTCTCGGCGCCGCCCCGCAGCCGGGCGAACAAATCCGCTTCTCGCTGATCCTCAACGAGAACGACACCGGCGCCCGCGAAGGCTACCTCCGCTGGTCCGACGGCATCGGCCGGAAAAAGAACGCCCAAGACTACGGCGTGGTCGTTCTCGAATAGACCCCACCTCTCGCCCGGAAGTCCGACTTGGCGTCTTCATCCCCCAACACCCACCACCACCCGCTGGTCGGTTTGATACTTTGCGGCCAGTCATCTTGACCCGACAGCGTGCAGGGTGGTATACTTGGAAAGTCACAAGGAGCATAGCTATGCGGAGTCTCGCATTTATCATCACCGAGGAAGAGGGTTTCTTCGTGGCGCGGTGTCCCCAGCTCGACGTGACGTCCCAGGGGCGGACGTTGCAGGAGGCCCAGAAGAACATGAAGGAAGCCATCGAGTGCTACATCGAGGCCTTCGGGCTGGAGGACATCCCGGAGACCACGATCAAGCCGGTCGTCGCCACGGTGGAGATCGGGTGAGGATGGGTCAGCGTCTTCCGGTCATCAGCGGCGGGCGTCTGGTCAGGATTCTTCAGGACGTGGGATTTGCGACGCTGCGACAGAGGGGAAGCCACGTCGCGATGCAGAAGATCACGGCGGAAAAGGCATATCGAACGGTGGTCCCGCTGCACGACGAACTGGGTCGGGGAACGCTTCGCGACATTCTGAGGCAGAGCGGCCTTTCGAAAGAAGAACTCGTGGAACGAATGAAGACACGGTAATCCCGCCCTGTCTTAGCGCCCCGAAGCGGCACTACGGCCCGATCAGCACGCGGAGCGTCTGCGGCGCGAGTTTGGCGGTCAGAGTGAACGGTTTGCCGCGGGCGGCGAATTCGGATGGGTCGATAGTGACGCCTTTGGTTCGCGGTTGGTCGGTGTCGTTCAGGAGCACCGCGGTAAAGGCGCCGTCGCGTTCGGCCACCAGCGTGGTGTCGTCGGCTGCGACTTTGCCGATCAGTTTGCCGGACCAGTCGTAGATGCGTCCCTCGTCCAGCGACTGCGGCGTGACGTCGCGGGCCCGGCGGTTCAGGTCCGCCACCACCGCCAGCACCTCCGCCAGCATCCGATACTGCTTCGGCGTCGGCTTGACCATATCGCCGTGGAAGACGTCCACGTTGAAGAAGATCGGTCGGGCCGCGGCGGAGCGCAGGCAATACTTGTAGAGATTGGCGAAGTAGATGTGCTCGTCGTAGAGCGCCGGCACGCCCGGGCAGATCACCGAGGCCAGCTTCACGCGGTCGTTGTAGGCCGTGTAGTCCGGATGGCACCAGTCCCAGGCCCGCAGCGAGTCGGTGTAATCCGCGAAGAACGGGTTGCCGTTCTCGCCGTCGACGCGGCAGTCCGGCTTGAACTCCTTGGCCCACCGGTAGATCGACGCGTGAGCGTTGAGGATGAACCGATGGCCCAGTCCCCACGAAGGGTCGTGGAAGGTCTTCGTGCGCTTGGCGTTCGGAGCTGAGCCGTAGAAGTCCAGCTTCATCCCGTCACCGTTGTAGCAGCCGGGCTCCGGCGAGAGCATCCGCCGAATGTCCTGCCGGATGAAGTCCCGCAGGCCCGGATGCGTGTAGTCGTACCGCGGCCGCACGTCGACCGCGATGTCTTTCTCCAGGAAGAGCTGCTGGCGGACGGTCTCCTCGACGAAGAATTCCGGATGCTCGTTGAACACCGGAGCTGCGCGGTCGGCTTCGAACGGGCAATACCAGAAGATCACCTTGTAGCCGCGTTCATGAAGTTCGTCCACCAGGCCGCGCATGTCCGGGAAGCGCTTCTGGTCCGCGTGCCACTGGCCGATCCGCGGGCACCAGTAGCCGTCGATGGTGATCGTCCGGAACGGCAGCTTGTACTTCTCGATGATGCCGACCCATCGGCGGACCGTATCTTCCGAGAGGTTCGTCTCGGTCTGGTTGTAGGTCCTGGTCGGCGAGGCGTCCGGCATCACGTGCTGATCGCCCCACGTCACGTAGTTCAGATCGGCCCACCACGCCGGCCGATCATCGTGCGGGTTGGTGATGCGGCTGCGTTTTCTGAGCATCGCGGTGTAGATCGGCCACGGGTCGAACGGGTTGTCGGTGTCCACGAAGAAGCCGATCCACCGCGGCGAGCGGAGAGTCTGGCCCTTCTTGAACGACAGGTGTTCGCCATAGTCCAGCGACCACTGCGTGATGTTCTTGCCCTCGTAGCCGATCGTCCACTCCGAGAAATCGCCCACCTCGTCCAAACCGAGAAACAGCATGTGCCGGTAGCAGGCCAGCATGTAGTGCGTCGGCAGCGGAAAGAACCACGACGGCAGGCCCAGCCCCATCGTGTGCGTGACCGACCGGAACTGATCGTCAAGCCGCATCTTGTCGAACACGCCGGTGGTCAGTCGGCCCTTGATGTTCGGATTGGCCACCACGATCTGATCGAAGCCCGCGAACGTGCGGCCCGGCCCGAAGACGTTCCACGCCGAAAGCGTCACGTTCCTGGCCGCCACAGCCTCGGAGGCGACCTCGAAGCGGCCCTTGCGGACCTCGAACGTCACCTTCAGTGTGGCGATCGGTCCGCGATCGAAGCGGTACGTCAGCGTGTTGTTGCGAAAGGTGGTTTTCGCCGGTTCCGGCAGGTTCTGTTTCGCCAGCGTCGGTGCGAACATCACCCGGTCCGACTTGAGATACTCGACGCCGTTGTAGCTCAGCGTGAAGACGCCCTTGTTGTACCCGATCCGTCCGCCGCTCGAGGTTTTCGCCATAGCGCCACCCTTCAGTTTTCGCGACATTATGCGAAAACCCGATGCCGCTGTAAATCCCAAACCGCCGCGACCGCCTCTCCAAGAGCCGCGACCGTGAGAGAGCGGGGGCTTTGGACAGAGAAGAAGTCAGAATGTAATCAGCGATCCAGAGTTTCTCACTCTCTGCGATACGGTCGTCCGTAGTAGTCGCTGAGGGTCGTTTCGAAGTCGCGGCTCACCGATGTCGCATCGTCGTACTCCGGACTCTGGATCATCTGCTCGCGCCACAACGCGAACTCGATCACGCCCTGCGTCCAGGTCACTTGCGTCGCCCACTCCGGGGCCAGCAGGACCTTCCTGGGCCGGTCGGCGTCGGTCACCTGGACGATCAGGTACTTGATGATCCAGCCGTCGGTGTCGATCAGCAGGTCGTCCACCGGCCCGACCTCGCCGTCCGCCGCGAGCACCAGGAACTCGGTGATCCGTTTGGCGCTGCGGAGCCATGACTCGACCATTCGCTCTTCCAGCGTGTAGGTCGGCGGTGAGTCGAGGTCCGGCGGGATAATGACGGGCTCCTGGTCGGCTGGGCCCGGCGCGTCCGATTCGGGGATCGGCCGGTCCAGCGGCCAGCCATAGTACGTGGCGAGTTCCTGCTCCCGCTGGCGGGTCAGCGGCTGATCCTCAGTGACCGGCGGGCTGTTTGCGATCTGCTGGCGACTCAGGTTGACCGGGATCCGCCCGGTGTGTACGTCCGGCTGACCCAGCGACGGCGGAGCGATCAGGACCTGGCGGTCGCCCAGCCATGTTGCCGAATCGACCAGCAGGTAGCGCACCGTCCACCGCAGCGTGTCGAAGTAGAAGTCCATGGCGTTGCCGAGCTCGCCGTCGGTTGCGTGGACGGCGTAGCCGATCAATTCGTCGGTTCGTCTGAGCATCGTGACAACCTCCTTTGGTTCTATGGCCTCGCCTCAGTTGTCGCCGCCGTTCGCTCGTCGATCAGGCGATAGTATTCCTGGTAGTCGTCCATCGCCGCCTTTACGACCGCCATTGCCCGATCGCGTCCGGCGATCTGCCGGATGTCCATCCGCGACGGCTTGCGCGGCAGGTTCTTGTACGTGCTGAAGTAGTGGCGAAGCCGCTGGACCAGGACGTCGGGAATGTCCGAGAGGTCCTCCGCGTACGACCAGAACGGATCGTTCTCCAGGACGCCGATGATCTTGTCGTCCGCGTCCTCGTCGTCGATGCACTGGATCACGCCGATGACCTTCGCGTTCAGGATCACCTCCGACCGGCTGACCGGGCGTTCGCTCACGACGCAGATGTCCAGCGGGTCGCCGTCGCCGCGTTCGGCGTCGTCCGAGAGCTTCGCCACCCGTTCGGCGCAGTAGGTTCGCGGCACGAAGCCGTACAGGCTCGGCGGCAGCGACGAGGTCCGCTGCGGACGGTCCACCCGCATATAGCCGGTCACCTTGTCAATCAATCGATCGATCGCCCGATGGAAGTCTTCGAGCGGGCCGTCGTTGCGGATCTCCAGGTCGGCCATGTCGTGCGTCTGGCGGAGGCCGAAGAGCTCCTCCTCCGCTCGCTCCTGGCGATCGAACTCCTCGCGGGTATCCGGGTCGCGCGGATCGTTTCGCCTTCTGAGCCGCTCGAATCGCGTCTGCGGGTCGCTGACCCTGACCGCCGCCAGCAGGAACCGCCGGCCGAAGCGGCGGCGCAGCGTCCGTACCTCCGCCGGCGTGCGAACACCCGAGATCACCACCGCGTTGGCCTGCGCTTGTTCCGCCTGCTCGATGATCCGCCGAACGAACACGTCACGCCCACGTTCGGCGAAGCATTGTCTGGAGATCTCGTGCAGGTTCTCCCGCGTGCGGTCCACCCCTTCCTCCTCGGCGATTTCGCGCACCGCATCGCCGAGCGAGAACACCGGCGTGTCACACCGCCGGGCCAAATGCTCGGCCAGCACGTCCTTGCCCGAGCCGTTGGACCCGGTCACGGCGATGACTCTCATGCCCGCCATGGTTCAGCGGAACCTCGACACGGCGTTGGTGACCGCGGTCCGCAGGTCGTTGTACGCGTGTTCGAAGCCGGAGCGCATGTCCTTCCACGCATCGCCGCCGGACCGCTTGAGCTGGTCGAGCCTGGCCCGCGCCTCGCCGCGTTTGGTCTTGAGGTCCTCGACTTTGTGCCGGTACTCGATCTTCCGATCGGCTTCGGCCTCCTGGGCCTTGCCCTCCAGTTCGCGGATCCGGCCGTCGAGTGTCTTGAGCTCAGCCTCCATCTTCTCCTGGTACGCATCTTTCGATTCCATCGTCATAGCTCCTTCCGTTCGGAAACTCTCTGACGCAATCATCGCGGTGCTTCGGCAACGGTCTGTTGTTCATCGAGCGAACGGGATCATGACCTGCTCCGGCACGGTTGCCCAGTGCGGAGTCCTCTTCATGCCCCGAACTTCTTCAATCGTTCCGCCTCGGCGAGCATCAGCGGCATCAGGTGCGTTGCCGGCAGGGTCGCGCCCAGCCCGCCGGCCATGCACGCCCGCTCGCCGAACTCCTCCACCGGGTCCGCCCGCACGTGGCGCGACCAGAGCAGCACCGGCACCGGCTGCCAGCCGTGCGACTTGAGCATCGACGGCGTCGAATGGTCGCCGGTGACCGCCAGCACGTCCGGGTCCAGGCGTCGGACCCGCGGCGTCAGCGTGTCCGCCGCTTCGATCAGGCGGACCTTCCTGTCGAAATCCCCATCCTCGCCCGCGCTGTCGATCTTCTTGATGTGCAGGTAGAAGAAGTCGAACGCGTCCCAGTGGCGCTCCAGCGTCGCCACCTCATCCTCCGGCTCTTCACCGGTCTCCAGCGCCGTCATTCCGATCAGCCGGGCCAGCCCGCGGTACATCGGATAGGCGGCGATCGCCGCCGCCCGCACGCCGAATACCTGCTCCATTCGCGGCCAGTCCGGACGCTCCGCGAAACCGCGCAGCAGCACCATGTTGGCTGGGTGTTGATCGGCCAGCCGCTTTTTCGCCTCGGCGAGAAACTGGCCCACCAGCGCAGCTGTCTTCTCCGCACGCGGCGACCGCGGTTGCGGCTCCAGCGGCGATGCGCCCGTCGCCTGCGGATCGGTGTCCGTCACGTCTCCAGAAAGCCCCGGTCCGCGCAGCACCAGCAGCAGCCGGTACTCCTTGACCGTCTGGACGAACACGTCCACGTTGGGCAGTCGGATGTCGCGCAGCACCTGGCACAACCGGCGGTTCGTTTCGCTGTCGATCCGCCCGGCCCGCCGATCGACCACGCATCCCTCGTCATCGACGGTGCAGAAATTGCCCCGCGCCGCCACGTCGTCCGGTTGCAGGTCAAAGCCGATTCCCATCGCCGCCAGCACGCCGCGTCCCACCTGGTACTCGATCGGATCGTACCCGAAGAGCCCCAGGTGCGACGGCCCGCTGCCCGGCGTGATGCCAGGTCCCACCGGCACGTGCAGGCCGCAGATCCCCTCCGCCGCCAGTTCATCCAGGTGCGGCGTGTTCGCCGCCTCCAGTTCCGTCGGCCCGCGGACCTCCCGCGGCAGACCGCCCAATCCGTCCAGCACCATCAGCACGATCTTGGTCTGGGCCGGCTCGATCAGACTGCGGACAAACTCCAGATCCATGGGTCGACTCCCCTTCCTCCCAGGCGGATGCTCATCATGCCCCGTCCTTTTCGGCGATCCGGCGGTAGAGCCGTTCGGTGTCGTCCTTGTCGCAGAGCTCGGTGCCGGCGGTCATCACCGCGGCGCTGCCCGCCGCCACGCCGAACCGGACCGCCTCGAGCATTTCCATACCGCGGGCCAAGGCCAGAACAACGCCCGCGACCGTGCTGTCGCCCGCGCCCACCTTGCTCTGGATCCTGACCGTCGGAGCCCGGATTCGCCGCCGCTGATCGCGGCCGACGTACAGCACGCCCGCCGCTCCCAGCGAGACCACCACGTGCTCGGCTTTGCCGGAGTCCACCAGGTCGTGCGCCGCCTCCTCCTGCTGCGACTCGTCGCGAAGCTCGTCGCCCGTCAGGTCTCGCAGCTCGTTGAGGTTTGGCTTGACCAGGAACACCCCTTCCTCCACCGCATGGCGCAGCGCGATGCCCGAGCTGTCCACGATGATCCGGATCCGATGCTCTTTGGCCAGGCGCACGGTCAGGCGGTAGAAGTCATCCGGCGCTCCCGGCGGCAGACTGCCGCTGGCGACCAGATACTCCGGTTGCGGATCCAGGTAGCTCAGCTCGTACAGGCAGCGCCGCCACTCCTGCTCCGAAAGCGGCGGACCGGGCAGGACGAACCGGTACTGCTGACCGCTCGACTCCTCGTAGACGGTGAAGTTCTCCCTCGTCCGTCCGCTGGTCGGAACCGCCACGTGGCGCAACTGCTGCCGCTCGAGCAGCTCTCGCAGCATCTGGCCGGTTGTCCCGCCCGCCGGGAACACCGCCAGCGATTCGCCGTCAAGTTTGCGGATCGCCCGCGAGACGTTGATGCCGCCGCCTCCCGGGTCGTACCGCGGACGCTCGCACCGCAGCTTCCGCTCGGCGACCAGTTGCCCGGTGCTCGTGCTGATGTCGATCGTCGGATTCATTGTCAACGTGGCAATCTGCATAGGCTTTCGTAGGCTTCTAACTCCTGGCTTCTTCTCCCCTCACGCCACCGTCACCTCGCGGCACAGATACACGTCCTGGACCGCGTTGAGCAGCTTGACGCCCTCGGCCATCGGCCGCTGAAACGCTTTGCGGCCGGTGATCAACCCGGTTCCTCCGGCACGCTTGTTGATCACGGCGGTCCGCACCGCCCGCTGCAGGTCATCCTTGCCCTTCGACGCGCCGCCCGAATTGATCAATCCCACGCGGCCCATGTAGCAGTTGACCACCTGCCAGCGCGCCCACTCGATCGGATGGTCGGGGGCCAGCTCGCTGTAGACCCGCGGATCGGTCTTGCCGAAATCTACGGCTGGAAATCCGCCGTTGTTCTCCGGCAGTTTCTGTTTGATCAGGTCCGCCTCGATGGTCACGCCCAGGTGGTTGGCCTGGCCCGTCAAATCCGCAGCCGCTTCGTAGTTCGTCTCGCCCTTGCGAAACTCCGCGTTCCGCAGATAGCACCAGAGCACGGTGAACATGCCCAGTTCGTGGGCCCTTTCGAAGACCTGGGCGATCTCCACGATCTGCCGGTCCGACTCCCGCGAACCGAAGTAGATCGTGGCCCCCACGCCGACCGCGCCCATCTCAAACGCCCGCTCCACCGATGCGAAGAGAATCTGGTCGTAGTCATTCGGATACGAAAGCAACTGGTTGTGATTCAACTTCACGATGAACGGAATCCGGTGGGCATACCGCCGTGCCACCGCTCCCAGCACGCCGACCGTCGAGGCCACGCCGTTGCAGCCGCCTTCGACCGCCAACTCGACGATGTGCTCCGGATCGAAATAGTCCACATTCGGGGCGAACGCTGAGGCCCCCGAATGCTCAATCCCCTGATCGACCGGAAGGATCGAAAGGTACCCCGTGTTCGCCAGCCGACCCGTCCCGTGCAGCCAGCGCAGATTCCGCAATACGCTCACCGGCCGGTCGGTCGCTGTCCACACCCGCTCGATGAAATCCGCGCCCGGCAGATGCAGCCTTTCCCTGCCAATCCCGCGGCACCGATACTCCAGCAGCGCCTCGTCCTCATCGAGCCACCGGCGAATCTCCGCGATCTCGGCCATGACCGGACCTCCCCTGACGCACGTGCGCCGGACTATTCCTTATCCTTCAAAACGAACGTGACCTTCATGTCCACCTGGTAGCCGACAATCCTGCCGTTCTCGATCACCACCTTCTGCTCCTTGATCCACGCCCCCTCGACGTTCTGCACGGTCTTGGTCGCCCGCGCGACGCCCTGTTCGATCGCATCCTCAAAGCTCTTGTCCGACCGGCACGTGATTTCGATGATCTTGGCTACGGACATGACAGACCTCCCTTTCCAGAAACCGACCCGTTGTGCATGAAGCCCAAGGCGTTCCCCCGGCTGCGACGCCGAATTCGGCGCCATGACCTGATCGTAGCGGCCTCGGCGCGGGCCCACAATCAGGGGAATCCCTGATTCTGCGATGGGGCGGCTTCCCGCCTCCTCCATCCGATCGGGGATTCCCCCGACGTCGTCCTTCGGGTCCGCCATCAGGCGGGAATCATCGTCAGCCCTGATTGAAAACCCGCTTGGCGGCCCCACAATGGTATTTGGCGCGACTTGCGCCGATTCTGCGTGGATCGTGTAAAGGGAGGCCAACTCATGGTGCGACAAACGTATTCTCCGCTCGTCCCCGCCGCTGGACTCCGGCGAGCCATCGATCGCATGTTCGAGGATTTTCCCTGGGCGCTGGAACGCCGCTGGCCGGGCGCTGCGCGGGCGTTTCCCGCGATGAACGTCTGGGAGGAAGACGACGCCTACGTGGCCGAGTCCGAACTTCCCGGCGTCAAGCAGGACGACCTCGAGATCACCGCCGCCGGCCAGGAACTCACGGTCAAGGGCCGCCGTCCGCCGGTCGAGGGTGAAGATCTGACTTATCACCGCCGCGAGAGGATCGCCGGCGACTTCGTCCGGACCATGACCATGCCAGGGCAGGTCAAGGCCGATCAGATCGAGGCCAACTTCAGGAACGGTGTCCTGACCATCCGGCTGCCCAAGGCTGAAGAGGCCAAGGCCCGGCGGATCGAGGTCAAAACCCAGTAGGCCGGCCCGTTTCACTCAGGAAGTGATGAAAGGAGATCGACATGGCCCAGGAAGTTGAAGTCAAACGCAGCGAAGAACAGGCCGTCACCGAACCGGAGCAGACCCGGACCGGCCGGACCTATATACCCGACGTGGACATCATCGAAAAAGAAGATGAGCTGATGGTCCTGGCCGACGTGCCCGGCGCCGCCTCCGAGAACACCGACGTGGTTTGTGAGCGGGACATCCTCACCATCCACTGCCGCGTCGATCCGAGGCAGGACCCGCAAGAAACCAACTTCCTGCTCCGCGAGTATGGCGTCGGCGACTACTTTCGTTCGTTCCGGCTCAGCGACGAGGTGGACTCCGAAAGGGTCCATGCGGAACTGCGGCAAGGCGTCCTGACTGTGCACGTCCCCAAGTCGGCCGCGAGTCGACGGCGCAAAGTCGAAATCAAGTCCGAATGACCGGACATCGAGAAAGGAGAAGAACCATGCGACTGACCAAGTGGCGCAGACCCGATGAGTCCGGCCAGATGGAACGCCGGGAGGAAGGCCCGATCGCCCGCTTCCGCGACGAAATGGACCGCGTCTTTGGACGCTGGCTCCGCGAGATGCGCGAAGAGGGTTTCTCTTCGTTCGGTGAAGCGTTCGAACGCGGTCCCAGCGTCGACGTCGCCGAATCCGAAGACGATGTGACCGTCAAAGCCGACCTGCCCGGCGTCGAAGCCTCCGACCTCGACCTGAGCGTCTCGGGCAATACGCTGACCATCCGCGGCGAAAAGAAACAGGAGCAGGAAGAAAAGAAACGCGACTACCAGTTCGTCGAACGACGCTACGGCAGCTTCTGCCGCAACGTCACCCTGCCCAGCCCGGTCGATCCGGACAAAGTGGACGCCACCTTCAAGAACGGCGTCCTGACCGTGACCATGGCCAAACGCCCGGAAGCCCAGACCAAGAAGATCAGCGTCAAAGGAGAATAGAGCGACGAAAGACCCGCTGAGCGCGGCGGAGTCTGCGTGTGCGCCCTGTGGTCTCCACGCCCTGCCGGCGTTCCGCGGCGGCCGTCGCGGATCGGGTCTTCGCTCTACCTGCTGTCGCGCATCAGCGTCGCAAGAAACCCTTCCGCGTCGGCCCGCGATAGTCCGTCCCAGCCGACCTGGAAAATGAAGCCCTTGCCACCGATCTCCCGCACGATCCGCCGGGCGCCCTCGGCGTCCACGTACATCTGACACAGTTTGCCCGCGTCGCGGATGCGCCGAAGCACCGCCGGCCAGCGGTCCGCCGGCGGATTGCCGTCGCCGGGAATCCACTGGACGCCCCAGAGGTTCTCCATCTCCAGCAGCATGTCCAGGTGCGGAAGCTGCCCCTTGCCATCGAGGTGATAGAACCCGTGGTCCAGAAACTCGCAGCACGCCCGCAGGTCCGGCATCACGAACCGCTCGAACATCGCCGGCGAAATCATGTACGCGAAGTCCGACTGCAGCATGTAGCACTTGCCCGGCGACCAGATCGGCGCCCACGGCGTGCTGCCGCGGCCGGTCCGGCGGACAATGTCGTACAGCTCGTCGTAGTAGCGCATCCACAGCCCGGTGATCTTGCCCACCACCCGGTCGATCTGCTCCGGTGCGTCGTGCAGATCGGTCAACAGTTGCTCGGTCGACAGCAGCGACGCCGCGACGTCCAGGTTGCCGCCGAGGTCCGTAATCGAGACGCACACCCGGTCCTGCCAGGCTTCCGCCGCGCAGCGCGTGATGTCTCTGACCCGTTGCCACCAGACGTTCTGCGGGTCGTACCGCGGGTCCAGCCTGTGGGCCGAGGCCCCTTCCGGCGGGTCGAACCATACCGTGTCCGGGGCCGCGCCCACCTTCGACCCCAAAAACCCAGCCATGATCCCCGGTCCGAAGTTCACAAACCACTTGGGAAACGCGTCGCCGTAAAACCGCTGGGCCTCCAGGTGCTTGCCGTACCGGTCCACCACCTCCTCCGCCGGCATCGACATCGGCAGACTCGGCACAAACGGCGGTACCTCCGGCAACTCGCCGTCCGGCTCGAAGCCCGTCATCACCACCAGCGGCCGGTCCAACTCGCCCGCCCAGAACGCCGTCCAGTCCCGCTCGATCCGCGCCCAATCCTCATCCGTAAACCGCACGTTGATACCCATATGGTCCCTTTCCTTCTTCGCCGAATTCTCCAACCCCTCCACCCGCCTGTCAATCTCCGCCTCCCCATTTTGCACTTTGATATTTTCAATTTTCAATTTTCATTCCCTCTACTCCCAAAGGTACGATGATCCAAAACCCTGTTACCATAGCAGAGGAACCTGCCATGTCCGCACACCGTCTTTCCAAACCCTATCGCCTGATGTGGAACGAAGACGGCGGCACGTTGAGCTTCTACAATTCGCCCATGACGCCCGACCAGGTCGCCCAGGCCCACTTCGGCTTCCTCGAGGGCACGCCCGTCGACGCCTACATGGCCGCCCTGGGCAATTGCTGCGGTTACACCACCATGTATCCCACCGCCGTCCACGGCATGGAGTTCATCGTCGATCGGCTCCAAAAGGCCAAGGGCGTGGCCAGCGACAAGGGCGTGAGCCTCTGGCGCTACGCTGAGAACGTCCGCCTTCTCCATCAGGCCGGTCATGACGTGCTCGATCTGCTCCGACGCGAGGCCCGCCGTCTCAACATCGCCTTCTGGTTCCAGCTCCGCATGAACGACTGGCACCACGGCGGACCCGAAGGCAAACTCAACCTCCTGGCCAGCGACTTCTACGCCGACCATCCCGAATTCCTCATCGGCAAAGAGGGTGCAGCGGGCTGGCCCGACGGTTGGGCCAACAGCATGGCCCTCTTCCAGGACTACGCCCACCCCGAAGTCCGGCAACTCCGCCTCGACCTGGTCGCCGAAGCGTGCAGCCGCTACGACGTCGACGGCTTCGAGTACGACTTCATGCGATGTCCCGGCTACTTCAAGTTCGGCCGCGAACAGGCCAATCTGCCCGTGATGACCGATTTTGTCCGCAAAACCCGCGCGATCCTCGATCGGATCGGAGCGAAGAGGAACCGCCCGCTTGGCCTGTCGGTCCGCGTGCCCAACACCGTCGAAGGGGCCAGACGCCTCGGCCTCGACGTGCCCGCGTGGATCGACGAACACCTCGTCGATATCGTCGTTCCCTCCACCTTCTTCAACGCCGACCTCGAAGAGGACGTATCCGAATGGGTCGAGCTGGCCCGCGGCCGCGGCGTGCGGATCAACCCCGCCATCGAGGAAGGCTATCAGGCCGGCCACACCGGCGGCCTCGTCCGCTGCTTCTACAATCCGCCCGTCATGCTCCCGCTCTCGATCGAGATGGCCCACGCCATCGCCGCGCGGCACTGGGCCAATGGGGCCGACGGACTATATCTCTTTAACTGGTTCGGCACTGCCGCGACCTACAATCTCGACAACCGTTCCGCGCTCGATAACATCGGCGACCCGCTGCGTCTCCGCCACACGGACAAGCGCTACGTGGTCATGCGCTACGACGGCTCATGCCCCAACTGCCTGCCGCAACAGCGCCAACTTTCAGCCGCCCTCACGTCCGACCCCACCACGATCACCATCGACGTCGCCGACGACCTGCCCGACGCCGCCGACCGCCTCCGCGCCGCTCGCCTCAGTATCCACCTGACCAACCTCACTGTCGCCGATGCCCTCGAAGTCGTCCTCAACGGTCAGGCCCTCGCCTGTGACAACCCCGTCGCCTCCGGCGCCTACAGCCCTACCGACCGCTTCTGGCAACACTACGACCTGATGCCGACGCTGCCGCGCAAAGGCCGCAACGAGATCACGCTTCGCCTCGCCCGGCGCAACCCGGACCTGGCCGATCTGCCCGTCGAACTCCAAGACGTCGAACTCGAACTCCTCTACAACTATCCCAACGGCCGGTGGCTTGGACTGCCCAGCCATTAGCAACTGACCCGCTCTTAAAGAGCCGCGACTGTGAGGGAGTGGGGGCGTCCACGCGTCGCCACGACTTCATTGTGAAGAGGCTCGGAACACGCGGAGCACGCGAAAAGAAGGGATTGACAGGGGACAAAACAAACCGGGCTCCGCCGCAGATGGTGGAGCCCGGTTGGCACCTTAACGTTCGCTGTTCTGGCTTCTCACTTCTTCCCGCCGTCAAACCACCGGACTTCAATATCCCCCTTCTTCACCCTCTCCGTCGTGTCAAACCGGACCTCCGCAATGCGCCCGGCTTCGACGTGCATGAAGTTGTCCTCGAACACGCACTGTCCGTTCGGCGGAACCACGCCGGCGTACAGGGCCAGCGAATCCGTCTCCATCCGCACCGTATAGCGCCACGTCCCGCCGACCTTCTTTTCCGCCGTTTCGTAACGCAGCGCCGCCTTCGGCAGCTCCAGTTCCACCGGGTCCGCCACCCAGTACGCCGGATACGCCTTGCCGCCCGAGGCCGCTTCCGCCGTCAGGTAACACCGCGATGCAACAAACTGCGCCGCGTCCATCTTCACTGACCGCAGCAGGTCGGCCGACACCTTCTTGGCCGCATCGGCCCCGACCGTAAAATCGACCTTGCCCGACGCCAGCGTCCGGCCGCGGAAATCCGCGACGCGGATGCGAACCGACGCCTTCCACGCCTCCGGCATCTGGTTTACCGCGTGGAGCTCGAAGGTTCCATCCGCGCTCCGCACGATCGAAAGCATCCGCGGCGCGCAGGCCCGGCGGACCGAAAAGTACGCCGGCTTGCCCCGCAGATCGTAGTCCACCAGCGACCAACTGAATCCCGGCCAGCAGTCGTTGAGCTGCCAGATCACCGCGCCGCTGCAATCCCACAGGTTCCGCCGGTAGTGCTCGATGGCGTAGCTGAGCCCTTTGGCCTGGACGAACTGGGTGTAGCGTTCGAGCTGCTCGTAACTCTTCGCCGGACCGGTCACGCCCGCCAGCATCACCTGCACCCGCTCCAGCGACGATCGGGTCTTGTCCCGGAACAGGATCGCCTTCGACCGCAGCGTGAAGCCCTTGGCGTCAAGCCAGGGTTCAAGCGTCCTGCGATACGGCAACCCCTGCAATCCGAATTCCGAAACGAACCGCGGCACCAGGTCCGAGTAGTGCCGATAGTTGGCCATCTCGTTGCGATCCACGCCCTTCGGCCACGCCGTGTCCTCGCCGAACTGCCGCGGCATGCGAATGCCCGCCCACACCTTCCACGCGTGGTGGTCGCCCTGCCGATAGTCGTTGTGATCGTCGCCGCCGATCGGGCTCGAGGCCCAGTACGGCGTGGTTCCATCTTCGCTCGCCACGATCTCCGGCAGCACCTTCTCATAGAGCGGCAGGCACGGCAGCTTCCGACTCTTCTTGTTCCAGTGGCACTGATCGTCGATCCACTGGTTCTCGTTGTTCCCGCACCACAGGGCCAGGCACGGATGGTTCCGCAGCCGCTTGACCTGCTCGACCGCCTCCGCCCGCACGTTCGCCACGAACGCTGCGTCGTTCCCCGGGTATGCGGCGCAAGAGAACATGAAATCCTGCCAGACCAGCAACCCCAACTCGTCGCACGTCCGGTAGAACACCTCCGGCTCGTAGATGCCGCCGCCCCAGATCCGCACGCAGTTGAAATTCGCCTCCTGCGCCAACTGCAGCAACCGGCGGTACCGCTCGTCCGAAGCACCGCTGATGAAGCTCTCCGCCGGGATCCAGTTCCCGCCCGCCGCAAACACCTTCCGGCCGTTGACCTCCAGCGTGAACGACCGGCAGTCCTTGCCCTGCGGCTTCTGCAGGATGCGTATCGTCCGAATGCCCACCCGCTCGCGGAGCCGGTCCACCGCCTTGCCCCCCTCGTCCTTCACGACCACCGAAAGGTCGTAGAGGTTCTGCTTGCCCATGCCCGCCGGCTGCCACAGCGCCGGGTCTGGTATCTCGATCCGCGCGTCGGTCTCTTGCTTCGCCAATTTCACCGACTGCTCGATCTTCTGCTTGCCGTGCCGTAGCGTGACCTCGGCCGTCCACCCCTTCTTGGGCGGCTGCGAAAGCTCCAGCCCAAGCCGGCATGTCGCCTTGTCCTTGCCCAGCTTCACCGTTCGGAAATGCCACCCTTCGATCCGCGCCGCGTCGGCGGAACGCAAATACGCCGGCTTCCACATCCCAGCCAGCACGATCCGCGGGCCCCAATCCCACGAAAACTCCATCTGCGCCTTGCGAACCCACGCCCGGCCCTTGTGGAATGGCGCCCACTGCCCGTCCACCTCCGGCTTCGACTCGAGGTACGGACCCAGCGGCGGAAAGACCACCAGCAACTCGTTCTTCCCCTTCTCCGACAGCGCGTCCGTCGCGTCGAACCGCCACGTGCGGAACATGTTGTCCGCCACGCCGAGGCACCGGCCGTTCAGCACCACCGCCGCCAGCGTGTCGAGCCCCTCAAACACCAGCTCCTGCCGGCCCTTCCCCTTCGGCGACGCGAATGTCGTCCGGTACACCCACAGCCGGTCCTCGATCCACTGCAGCTTCGGGCAGTTCAAATCCTTGTACGGATGCGGAATCTTGCCCGCCCGCAACAGGTCCTGCCACACGTCGCCCGGCACCCGCGCCGGCACGTCAAACTCCGGCTGCGACAGCTTTGCCGCGAATCTGTCTTCCGTTACAAACGCTTCAAGCTCGCCCGGCCGAAGACGATCCTGTTCCCGCTTGCTCACCTTCAGTCCCAGAACGCGCCACGACCCGTTCAACTCGATCCTATCAGCCATTTGCCGTCTTTCCTCTATATAACCGGTGATCTCCAAACCGCACAACCCTACCCCTGACACCCATCAAAATCAACGCTTTTCACCCTCCCCCATTTTGCACTTTGAATTCTGCACTCTGCATTCTCCATTCGCCTCCGCCTTTGCATTCCACTACCCATACACATAAAATCAAAGCAAACGTACGCACTCGTCAGGATGAACGTTATGGCCGCCACCCTCTATGACCTGGTCCGCGAAAACAAGCGAAACACCTGGCTCCTCGCCTTCTCTTTCTCCGCGTCCGTGATCGGCCTGGCCGCCTTCTTCGGCTACGCCATCGCCGTCACCCAGTACCCAGGCTCCGAGCAGCACGTCACCCTCGTCGCCGTGGCCGTCGCCTTCGCCGTCACCGTCGTCATGCTTACCTTCAGCTACTTCGGCGGAGCCGGAACCCTCCTGTCGATCTCTGGAGCCCGGCCGCTGGTCAAGGAGGAAGACCCGCAGCTCTATAACGTCATCGAGGAACTCGCCATCGCCGGCGGCCAGCCCGTGCCCAAAATCTACCTCATCGAGGATTCCGCCCCCAACGCCTTCGCCACCGGCCGAAATCCCGACCACGCCATCGTCGCCATTACCCGCGGCCTCCGCGACAAACTGACCCGCGCCGAACTCCAAGCCGTCATGGCCCACGAAATGAGCCACGTCCGAAACTACGACATCCTCTTCGCCATGATGATGGCCGTCCTCGTCGGCGTCGTCGTCCTCCTGGCTGATTATTTCCGTCGATCCCTCTGGTACGGCGGGCGGCGTTCCTC
>Ga0209722_1000993_pt1 | contig 27173 bp, 21 predicted proteins | sample BioC12SIPDNA_2_FD_185745 | JGI IMG/M metagenome (GOLD analysis project Ga0209722, IMG submission 185745) | Anaerobic biogas reactor microbial communites from Washington, USA - Biogas_R1_A C12 SIP DNA (SPAdes) (version 2) | ecosystem: Engineered > Bioreactor > Anaerobic > Unclassified | place... | reverse complement strand
GCGCCGTCCGCGGAACTCCGTCCGCGTCCGTGTAGCGATAATCGGCTTCATGGCGGAGGTTTTCGCGGAGCGAAGTCCGCGCGTCCAGCGGACACAGTGCGTGCTCGACCAGGGTAAGTTGGCCCATGCCCAATCCAGCCGACGAGCGCGATGTCGTGCTCTCGCCGCTGGCCGGCGGCAAAGCTGGCTGGGCTGCCCGCGATCGAGTGCTACTTCCATGCGGAGGAGATGTCCCCGTCCGAAGTCCTGGAACAGCAGCTCATCGACAACCTGTTGCGCGAGGACCTGAAGCCCGTCGAAGAAGCCCGAGCTTACGCCGCCCTGATGGAGCTGAACGGCTGGACCGGCAGGCAGATCGCCGAGAGACTTTGCGTGCCGGCCTCCCAGGTGAGCCGGGCCCTCGCGCTGCTGCGATTGCCGGACGACATCCGCCAGCGCGTCGATGCCGGAGAAATTGCCGCCCGGGCCGGCTATGAGCTGTCGAAGCTCGAAAACGCCGACCATCAACGGCAGCTCGCCGATCGGGCTGCCGCCGGCAATTTGACACACGAAGAGACCACCCGCCTGGTTCGCCAGCATCGTGGCAAACGCCGTCGCACTACCGCGTCAGTCCCTGTCATAGCAAGCTGTACTTTCCCACCGAGCAGGGTTGGGAAGTGATCGTCTCCGCTCCGCGGAAGGGCACGTACGACGAGATCGAGCAGGCGCTGGAGGAGGCCCTGGCGGAGGTCCGCCACCGCATCCGCACCAACGTGCAGATCTTCTGACGCGGCCCAACGCGGCCGACCACACGCCCCACCCAACCCGCCAGCACCCGGCAGCGGGCAATCCTTACGCCGGCCATCGCCGCCGACGCGCCCGGCGAGTTCCTTGCGTGGACCGTGGCCAGCATGTCGGTACTCGATATCGGATTTCTTCATCCGTTTTCGCTTCCCTAGATTGTGGGTGTCTGGTTCTTCCCCCAATCGAAGCAGCCCGCCAATGTCCAGAAAGAAAGCTCCCGCGGGAATCAACCCTGGGAGCTTCGGTTCACGGTTCCGCGTCGGGCGAGACTCCTACCGGACCTTCCTCGCCCAGGTAGGAGTCATCGGCCGTAAAACGGGTTACCAAGGACCCCATCCCCACGCTGCTTACTCCCAGGCACGCGGTCCAGGCGCAGTTGCAATCCTACTGGAATTGCTTTAAATAGTGCTGGTCCGCCTCGCTGAGGATCGAAAGCGGCACCGTGACGATTTTCCCATCGGTCTTGCGGAGCCGGACTCTGTCGCCGGCGATTCCGGCGAAGGTTGCGGTGGCCTTGTAGCCCCCGGATGTCCACTCGCGGGGCGTGGGTGGGGGCTTGGCGGACGCGACGGGGCCGGTAGCTTTGTCTTCGCGGGGCATCGCGAATTGCTTCAAATAGTCCTGATCGGGTTTGCTGAGGATCGCGAGCGGAACGCTCACAACGTTTCCGTCCGGCTTGCGGAGTCGTGCCTGGCCATCGGCCAAGTCAACCAACGTCGCCGTGACCGTGTGACGCCCCGAGGTCCATTTTCGCGGCGCGGCCGGCGGTTGGGCGGGTGCCGCGGGTTCGTCTTCGCCAGGCACGGTGAACCTGGCATCCAGATCCTTGGCTCTGCCAGTCTGAGTATCGACAAGATACTTGTGGACCTCGACGAACGCATCCAGATTGTTCAGCACGGCCAGCATGGTCTCGGCGCCGTTGCCGGCGGCGATCTCGCTAAGGACGGGCTTGAGTTTCATCTGGTTGGGCGTCTCCAACGGCCCGACGTATTCGCAGTACAGCGTGTACATCACGTCGTCGCCACGGTGGTCGACGTGGAACTCTAGCGCGTTCCGCGTGCGGCGGATGAACTTCCACTCGGGCTCGTTGGCCGGCGTGTACGTCGGCAGCTTTTTGTCGTAACGCTCCACCTTGTTCTCGACAGCCACCTTCTTCCACGCCAGATAGGTTTCCAACGATTCGCGGATCCAGGCAATGTACCGCGAATCGCGCACCGGGAAGTCGAAATAGCTCATGTTGACGGACGGTCCGTTCGGGGCCGCGTGGTCGACGGAGAACTTGCCGATCTCCAGCCTTGTGTTGGGAGAAATCGTCCTACCCACAAGGCACAGACGTGGCGGCGAGCCGGCGGCGCTTCGCCACCCCTCGGGCCAGACGCAGAACTGCACGCCCTTCAGTTCGTACACTGTGGACGCTTCTCGACCGCTCGTGTACGTGCCGACGATTTTGGCGCCGGGGATCTCGACGTCGCCCTGCTGGAGCGTCGGGGCGTCCTGGGCGCCGGGGGCGTCGAGAACCATCGCGGTCTGCCCGGCGGCCCCGCCGCCCGGGGCACGGATCGCCCAGTTCGACGGCTCGCCGCCCAGCGAGACCTGCACCAGTTGCACCACATCGTCCTTGGCGGCCTGGAAGTGCAGGCGGTCGTTGTCGTCCCAGAGGATGCGGAAGTGCCGCGGCAGGCGGTCGTACTTGAGCCGATGCCCGTCGATCCAGACGTCGCCGGTGGTCAGGGCCATCGCCAAGTGCCGCCCGTCCGGGCTGAACGACAGCGAGTGCGGGCAGTACATGTCGTTGGGGAAGGTCATCGCCGCCCGCTCGGACTCCAGGTAGAAGTCGTCGAGCTTGCGGTCGTCCAGCCAGACCTGGATGTGCATGCCGTCGAGGTTGACCGCTGCGACGTGCCGGCTGTCCGGGCTAAAGGCGATTAGCCCGGCGTGATCGCCCTCGCAATCGCCACAGGGCATAACAGCCGGGTCGCACCGGAGTTTGGCGACGCCCCGGCCATCGACGACCAGCTCGGCGCCGTCGTCCGTACCGCGTATGTACGCAAGTCGCTGCGAGTCGGGGCTGAAGACGGGGCAGCTCACGATGGTGTTCTCGACCACCTTGGAGTTGACGACGAGGACCTGGCCGCCCCGGTCCGTCTCGGCTCGGTAGGCCATTTGCTTGCCGTCGGGGCTGAAGATGATCGGTCCGACGCGCTCGGCTTGCGGGTCCTGTCGACCGTCGTGGAAGACGTGCGTCGGTGCCACGCTGGTGCTGTAGGCCAACGACTCGCCCGCAGGCGCGAAGCGGATCCATAGGCGCGTCTCCGGATTCATGGACAGCCGGAAGATCTTGCCCTCCAGCGGGTAGGGCCCGGCGTGGGCCTTGCCGTTGACGACCAGGCCGATCTGCTCGGTCTTTTGGTTCAGGCCCCACCAGGCCAGCTTCGAGCCGTCGGCGTTGAAGGTCAGCTCGCAGACCTCGTGGTGTCGGACCGGCAGCGCCTGGCCGTCGATCCACACGGCCCCACGCTGCGAGTCGCCGACGTCTGGGGTGGTGACGGTGGCCGCCCAGGCGGCCTTGGCGTCCGGCGAGAAGACCACCTCGGTGTAGTCCTCCACGGCCGGCTGGGCGACGGGCTTGCCGTCCAGCATCAGCACGGGCTGGGCCTTGCCGCCCCGCTCGGCGCGCCACGCGATCCACGCATAGCGCCGCCCGTCGGGGCTGAAGCAGAACGAGTGGGAGGAGCCGAAGACCTCGCCGACCTGCCGCCCGTCCACGACGTAAGCCTGCCCGTTGGAACCGGTGCCGGGGATCGGCTTGCTGACGACGCTCACGTAGTGCTGCTGGTCGTCGCTCGCGATGTAGCCCACTCCCATGACGCTCCGCACGTGGTAGTGAGTGACGGGCTCGCCGAGGGGTCCAAGTTCCTTGCCGCGGAAGACCCACTTGGACGGATCGGGCCGGCCGGAGGGGCCCTGGGGCTCGACCTTGCCGTCCCGCCCAGGGCGACCGCCAGGGCCGGCCATGTCGGGCGGCTCGCGCGGCGGGGGCTGCGCAGACATGGCGCCTCCGCCATCGTCGAGGTCATCTTCAGGGTCGTGCATTTCCGTATCCCACGACGGCTTGACCGGCCCGATGGGTTCAAGCGTCTCGGGGTCGCGGACCGGCCCGAACTGTCCGGAGTCGAGCTTGCGGAAGAACTCCTGAGGCGTCGAGTTGGGCGTCCAGTCCGGGGACAGGATCCGGAGCGACTTCATCCCCCGCACCACCTCCCAGCCGTGGGCGACGATATTCGGCATCAGGCGAAGCTCCTCAAGTCGCATCCCCGCCAGCGGCGTGAGGTCGGAAACCTGCGTGCCGTGGATGGAGAGTTGCTTCAGCGGCATGCCCTTCAGCGGCGAAATGTCGCGGATGAAGGGGTTGCCGTTGATGTCGAGCATTTCGAGTTTCATGCCGGCCAGCGGCGAAAGATCTTCCAGTTCCACACCGCAGCTAGCCAGCGAGAGTTTCTTGACGCTTGCCCCCCGTAGCCCGGCCAAATCGGTGATCGGATTAGCCGCCAGGATCACCCAGGCATCTTGAAGCGGCAACTCGGCGAGGAACGTCAGGTCCCTTAGGTTCCCCTTCGACAAGCTGGCCACGACGATCTTGCCGTTTTCCACGGTGAATTTGCCCGTGTTGCGGTACGACGGGTTTTTCGCGCGGATAGTCGCGTGGAACTGCTCGGCGGTTATCTCCGCCCTCGCCGGATTCGCATCTGGCCACACGGAAAGCATCCCGATCCACACGCCGAGAACCAAGTTCGTCCGATGCATCGTCGCTCCTTTCGCCCACAATCGCCACCTCTTGGGACATCCTCCGGCCGCATCAACGGTGGAACGTGGTTTCATGCCGCCATGAGCCTGACGGTGTGAGTCGCTCGGTGCGCACTCCGTTGGCCGTTCTCGTGAATCGGGTGCGTCGGGTTTCCGAGCCCCGTTGCAACTCGATTTCTGCTACACCCGGCCGGGGATACGAGACGGAGAGGATCTTGATGGTCTGGCTTCCCTCATCGGGGTCCCTGACCCGCATCTTGCGGCCTCCCACATCGATGACGATGGTGTTTCCCGACGGCCCGTGAAAGGTGCCCTCTAGCCAGTCCGGTCCTGATGGTCCACCAGACCAAGCCAGCCCACCGATCACTACGATCAAACCCAGAACCCCTGCGACTGCCGCGCCCACGACCTTTGGATTCAGCTTCGCGGGCAGCGCGGGCAGCGCCACTCGGCCGCTGGCGCGGGTTTCTTGCGAAGGCCGTGCGGCGCTGGCCGATGGGACCGACCGAACTGCGTGCAGCAGCGTCGGCGCTGTGCGAAACAGCCCGAATCCCGTTGCGGCCAGGAGGACGATAATTCCCAGGGGAATGACCGTCACGTCGGCTTCGTGCTGCATCCGGCCGCCTAGCATTTGTACGAACCCCGCCCCGGGCTGCTGTTGGGCGACTCGATTCATCTCCGCCGACAGATTGGTCACAGGCACGCGCCTGCCCAGGTCCTCGACGTACATCGATACGCCGATACCGGCCAGTCCCAGCAGCAGCCCTAAGAGCAGCAGCGCGGTCAATGCGGCGAATCCGGCCGCTTCGGCTTTTGCCGCCAGGGCGTCCAACTCGGGCCGGCGCCGACGCAGGACGCCGGCGCCTAACGTCGCTGCGCCCAACAGCAATCCCAGCCAGCCCCACCATAGGTGCCAACCCCATACCATCGACGCTCCCAGTTCGCCCGACATGTGCTCAAACGGCATGTTGCTCGACGTCCTGCCGACCGCCGAAGCACGGAAGTAGGGCAGCAGAAAACAGCCGGTGACGACCGCGGCCGCGATCAACGGCCACGGCGTCCCGGACGCGGTGGTACCGGTGGCGAGCCCGCCTCCGTCAGTCGGCACGGGGACCTCGGCGGTACTCGGTGCCGGAGGTGCCGGCGGTGCCGGTGGCGTGTGGGCAGGAGGCGATGGCCGGTGCGGGATGTTTGGAGGAGACGCTGAAGGCGGCGGAGTCGCCGGCCGGGCTTGATGCACCAAGTCCGCCGCCGAACCGTCGGCCGCGATGTGGAGCTTCGCCTGGCACTGCGGACAGGGGAACGTGCGACCGTGGTGCGACTTGCCAATCAGCAGTCCCTTGTGGCACTGCGGACAGGAAATACGCGTTCGTTGGGTCGGGGAATGCATCTCGCTCTCCTTAATGTTCGCGCGTCTGGATCCTCAATCGGATTTCTCGACGACGGCCTGGTCGGCAGCGCTGAGCTTGCTGATCGGCAGGCTGATCTTCTTGCCATCTTTTGTCTCCAACAGGACCCAGCCGTCCTTTGTCGCCACGAGTTTCGCCTCGATGTGGTATTGACCGGTGGCGTCGGTCCAATCCCGGAACGCGTCGGTCGCCATCGCGCGAGGGGTCTCGTCCGGTCGGGCGGTGACGGCCGCGGTGGGACTGGCGGCGGGTTGGGAAGCCGGGGGCGGCTTAGGTTGCGTCTTGGGTTCCGGCGCTGTTCCGGCCGGGCGAGCCGTCACGCGTTGGACTTTGGCCTCGTGAACCACGACGAACCAGATACCGTCGTCGTCGAAGCCAACGCGCAGCGGTCTGGGCAACTGCGAGTTCACGCCCGAGTGCTTGCCGAAGTACGTGCCGATCAACTGGTCGTTGTAGCAGGCCGAGTACGAACCGAACCAGGCGATGCTGCGGCTGTCCGGGCTCCAGGCGACGGCCAGGGGACGCTCCCAGCCGCCCTCGAATTGGAGATGTTCGCCGATCTTTTTGCCGGCGACGTCGAAGAGCAGGATTCCGTCCGGGCCGCGAACCATGTCGACGCCGCAGGCCAGCTTCGAGCTGTCCGGGCTGAAGGCCAGCGCGCGGCGATGCTCCAGTCTTCCCGTGATTTCCGGGATTTCCTTGCCGTCGAGGTAGAGGCTTCCGAGGCGCGCCGCATAAGCGACGTGCTTGCTGTCCGGACTGAAGCACAGCCGACCCTCGATCGGCGCATTGAACTCGGGGCCCATTTCCCCGTCCACGACGACGTAGTGCCTCCGGCCGTTGCTCGCATCGTAGGCGACGCGCCGGCTGTCGGGGCTGAACGTCAGATCCGAAATGCTGTACTGCCCCGGTCCGGGCTCGCCGTCCACCACGAAGCACTGTTCCTTGTCGATCGTGGCCACGAAGGCGATCCGCTGGCTGTCCGGGCTGAATGTCAGCGACTCGCCGTCGGCGTCGGCGTACTCCGGCCCGGTCTCCTGGCCGTCGACCACCAGCACCACGTTCGACGCGGTGTAGGCGCGGTCGGGTTTCCGCTGGCGGAGCCAGGCCAGCCGCTTTCCGTCCGGGCTGACGGCGACATGATAGGCGACGACGGCGTGCTGTTTGGCGACCTCCTTTTCGCCGACCACAACGAAGGTGTCCTGGCCTTCGCTGGCCACGTAGACGACTTCGCCGCTGGCGGGATTGAAGCAGATACTCTGCGAGGGAACGCCGGAGTAGGCCTTGCCGGGCTGGCCGTCACAGACCACGGTCTGCTTTCCGTCCTCCTCGGCAATCCAGGCGGCGTGCTGGCTGTCGGGGCTGAAGTAGACCTCGTTGCTGGCCTGTCCGTCGTGTTTCCCGGCGAGTTCCCCGTCCACGATGCAACCCACTTTCCCGCCCGCGCGGGTCCAGAAGGCAAACCGCCGCCCGTCCGGGCTGGTGCATAACTCGCCTTCACCGCTCTGGGGCGCGTCCCCAAGAACCTCCGTCTGGACTTTGCCGCGGAAGTCCGGCTCCTTGTCCTTGGCCGGGGCCGAGGGCGAAACGACGGACAAACACAAAAGGACGCATGGGAGCACCAACGCTGGGTGCATGACCAGGGCCCGCCACTTTCCGCGGGCGAACTGACGATTGGGGCGGGGCTCGGTAATCAACCCCCCGTTGCCAGATTTGGGGAAGGAAATGGGGGGACGAAGATTTCTGCACTTCATCATGCTCTCCTTCGGGCGGAAGGACTCATTACGGTCTCCAACAACCATAGCCGCTACCTATATAACGGCGCGATTACCCGCACATTCTGGACTTGGAGAGCGGAAGGTTGTCAGGCCGGCGGTAATCGCGGACTCCGGGAGCCGAGCGGTCCAAAGAGCGGCCTGAGGGGGCGCCTAGCGGGATTCGCGGCGACCAGCGGGGATGTCGCACACGACGCGGAAACCCGTGTTGTCATGGCGGGCTTCGGGTGGAGCGCGATTGCGAAACGCGGAAAGGCACATCCAGGCGTGATCGACCATGCAGCCGCCTCGCTGGACGCGGTAACTACCGGACTCTGGGCCGGTAGGATCGGCCGGCAGATCGGCCGTTTCGTAGGCGGCTTGGAACCAATCGCCACACCACTCGTACACGTTGCCGTGCAGATCGCAAACGCCCCAGGCGTTCGGGAGTTTCTCGCACACCGGATGCGTCGCGAGCCCCGAGTTCGCGCCGAGCCAGGCATGTCTCTCAAGTTGCTTCAGGTCATCTCCGCACGAAAACATCGAGGTCGTGCCCGCGCGGCACGCATACTCCCATTCCGCCTCCGTGGGTAAGCGGTATTTGCGACCGGCCGATTGCTCCTCGGGCCGCTCGCCCAGTCGGCGGCAGAACTCGACCGCCTCATCCCACGTCAGCCGCTCGACGGGGAACCGCTTCGTGTCACGATCCAGGACTTTCTCGGCACCTTCACCCGTAGGGGACCAACTCGGGTTGCAGCCCATCACGTCGAGGAACTCACCCTGCGTCACCTCGGCTTCGCCCAGAAAGAAGGGCCGCGTGATCCGTACCCGGTGGCGCGGTGCGGCCATGGGAAGCTGTTTGAGGAACCAATCGTGCAAGTTCAGCGACCGTCCTTGCTTCAACAGGCGTTCGATCTCATCAGGGCTCAGGCCCATCTCGAACTCGCCGGGCGGGAGGAGCCGCATTCTCATGCCGAGTGAGTTTTCGTACTCGACCGGCAGGCCCAGGTATTCGGCCCAAGCTTGCTGGTGTTGCTTCGCGGTGGCGGCGTCGAAGGGAGCGATGGCCAGGGGCGGACCGAGACCGGCGGCCTTGCCTTGCGTCAAGGCCCCAGCTGCGGAACCGGACTGGGGAATGCCGGTCTGCGAGTTGGGCTCCGGTCGATCTACCAGCTCCACGGAATGGCCGTCCGCCACCGTGACCTCGGCGACGATTTCACCTTGCCGATCCTTGATGCGAAGGACAACCACTCCCGCCAGCAAACCGCCGACGACAACAGCGAAAAGGATCGCGCCCACTAACACAACGGCGGATCTTCGTGATCGTCGACTGGGGACCGCATCGGGCGTGAAAGGGGCGTCGTCCGTAGCCTCCGCCGCTGACGACGTCTTAGCGGTATCATCGCGCGTCGCATCGAGCAGACGGGGCAGGTTCGCCCCCGCGCAAAACGGCTCCAAGGCCGCCGCGACCTCTCCCGGTGTAACGTACCGCTCCCGTGGATTTCTCGCCATCATGCGATCCACGACGGCAACCAGTTCGGCAGGCGCTCGGGGGCAACGCTCGGCCAGGGAGGGTACGTCCTGGGTGGCCAACGCCGTCATTTTCTGCAGCGGCGAGTCGTGCCCCGACGCCGCGAGAGGCGGCTCGCCAACCAACAATTTGTGCATCGTCGCTCCCAGACTGTACAGGTCCGCGCGAATATCCACGGCGTGGCTGTTGTCGCCCTGTTCCGGGGCCATGTAATCGATCGTGCCCGTGATCTGTCCCGTAAGGGTCAAATCGCCATGGGAATGAGCGTCGAGCCCCTGCAACAAAGCCAAGCCTAGATCGAGGATCTTCACGAGGGCTGAAGGCTGAGGATTAGGAGGATTAGGGGCCGGGCATCCGTATCGGTCCGGCTCGACGCTCCTTGCTATCGGCTCTTCGCTTTTCGCCAGCATCAGATTCGACGGCTTGATGTCGCGGTGTACCAAGCCGTGTTCGTGAGCGTATTGAAGGCCCACGGACGCCTGCCGGACCAACTCGCAAGCGTCGGGGATGGACAGCGGGCCGTGTCGTGCGGCGAGTTCCGAAAGCGTGAGGCCCTGGATGTACTCCATCACCAGGAAGTGAATCCCCTGGATCTCGCGGGCATCAAACGCCTGGACAATGTTCGGGTGGTTCAACCGGCCCAGCGCTTCCATCTCCCGCTCGAATCGCGCCACGGCAGTCGCGTTCCGCGTGCGATCCTCCGGCAGAATCTTCACTGCAACGATCCGTCTCAGCTTGGTATGCTCCGCCCGGTAGACGGCCCCCATGCCACCCACACCGAGCTTCTCCAGCAGCCGATACTCAGCCAATTGGCTCGGAATAGCGGTTCTGTCTGCGCGTCCGGCCGGCGAGTCGCCCAGGGCGTCGGCCAGCGCGACAGCCTTTACCAACAAACGTTCCAACGCTGCCTCGCGCCGCGCCGGCGAATCCTCGAGATCGCTGGAACACCTTCGAAGACGCGAGATGACCGCATCGGCCGATTCGTCGATACGCTCGAGCAAGGACTGACATGCGGGACAGATGCCGGCATGGGCGACGACCGTGTCGAGTTCGGCCTCGTCGAGAGTGCCGACCAGCAGCGCGTACAACGTCGTGCGGTCAGGGCAATTGGAAGCAACCATGACTTACTGCTGTCTCTAACGTGGGGGCAAGCTTCCAGCTTGCCGACCAAGACCAGGCAGGCTTACACCCCGAATGCCTGTGACCAGGAAACTCAATCCGGCAAGTTCCCCAGCTCCTGGCGAAATCGCCGAATCACTCGGTACTTGGCTTTGTAAACTGCGGCTGGAGTCATCCCCAATTCGTCCGCGACGTCCGCCACAGGACGTCCCTGCACACCGACCATCCAGAACGCTTGCCAGGTAGGAAGTTCCACACTCGTCCGCACCAACTCCACGACGTTTTGGTCCAACACGTACTGCTCGGCAGCATCGATATCGCTGTGGCTGGGCGTTTGCGGCAGGACTTGAGGGATCTGAGCCAGCAAGCGATTCGCATCGCTCCCACCCTGACCGGGAACCGATCGCGCGGCCAAGCGAAAATGATCGCGCAGCTTGTTTCGCGTAATGGTCCTCAACCAGCCCCGGAACGTGTCCTCCTGGCGATCCCGGCGGAAATCCGAGATCTTCGCGACCAGCACGGTAAACACTTCCTGGGCCACGTCCGCCGCGTCGTCGGGCTGCAGACCGTCTCGCCGGCACCACCAGTAGACCAGCGGACCGTAAACGTGGACCAAGCGAAGCCATGCGTGGCCATCGCGCAGCTTGACGCGATCCAGCAGGCTGGAAGCCGTCGAAGGCGATGTCGGACTCTGTGTTCGGTCGCGGTACCGCATCTGTCTGGGCGTTCCCGATTCGGCCACAGGATCGCAAATGGAGCCAGTGGGCCAAAGGTGAGGGCCAAACCAAATTGTACCCGAAACGCGGCGAAAAACGAACCGGTCCGCGCGCCGGGCAGGTGGTATCGCGGAGTGTCCCGACCTGTTCGGGTGCTTCCGCCGGACGCATGAGGATGGAGCACGGCACAGCAATTGCCTCCTTTGGGGTGCCTTGCGGGGGTACGTTTCGTCGAAATCATGAGCCCAGGCCGGACTCGGCCGCCGTGCCGCTGACGGTGAGTCGGAGCCAGGATCGCGGCAGATCGACTCGGATCGGCTATCTACAAGAACGCGAGGTTTACCTGCAACTTTGTCGTGCGAACTGGCCTGAGATGCCGAGTCTCTTGGAGACAGGGACGGCGACGGGAAGCGGGGGCCACGGTCAGGCGAAAGCCGAGCGGCTGTGGGACACGCCTTGCAGCCATCGCACGCCGCGCCTTTCTGGTCCACGAACACGTGGCGATCGCCCGGCAACTGCTCAATCCGTATCGAGTACACGACGAGCACGGCCAGCCGAAATCGCCCTTCGAACTGCAACCGGGCTTGACGTTTCAGAAGACGCCAATCCTGTCCGACTTGCGCGTCATCGACATGCTGGAACTGGCCATGCGACACGACATCCCCGAAGTCAAAGACCGTAAGGGAAACTGGGTTCAATCGTTCGGGCCCGAAGACGACGCGCGGCTGTTTGCGACCGCCCAGTTTCGGCGGTATCAGGAACTGGCCGAGAAGTATCTGCCAAAGCTCCAGGATGCAAACCAGATCGCCGCGCTGATCCAAGGAGGCGAAGCGTGAACGTTGACGTCAAGAAAATCGCGGCCCGAGGCCAGACCGAGACGACGGAGGTCCGGGGCGCGCGGACCCCGGTCGAATCACTGGCGAAGGTGATTTGCGGCATGTTGAATCAGCAGGGTGGAACGATCGTCGTTGGGGTCGCTGACGGCGGCCAGAAACAAGTACAAAAAGACCGCATCGCCCGAGAGCCGGGCGGCGTATTCATGGAGGAACCGCCGATCTACCCAGGAGATGGGCCATTCTCTACCCCCATCGTCCTGCAGCCACCTCCTGGCCCCCGCTTCCCTGCGGAAACCGGCTCCCTTTTCGGTGCCGGTCCCAGTCGAAGCTCTTGCGCATGTCTGTCGGCAGGGCGTGGACGAAGATCCTGACCGCAGGTGAGAGACTAAGCATGCGACACCTCACCGGCCAGCGAGGCCATCGCACCACCGCGCAAGATCGTGAACACCGTTTGCAGTGCCGCAAGATTCTGTTGGGGGATCCGGACGATGGTCCCATCCACCAACGTCAACTCGATCCACGTCCCCGAACGTGTCCCAACCACCGGCAGTTCCAAAAAGTTCGCCCTGCCTGCCGTCGCCGTGGCGGCGTCCCGCGCCGGGCGTGGGCTCCGACGCGGCGCGATCGTATCAGACACCTTCCCACCGCGGACACCCACAGCACCTCCGGTGGCCGACGAACGATCCGGGGACTCGCCCTGCAACTTCCGTCTCCAAGTCTGAAATGTGACCGCCGATACCCCTTCCCGTCGACAGAACTCCGCGATCGAAAGCCCGCTCTTGCGCTGTCGTTCCAGCCGCTCCCGCCACTGGGCCCACAAAACCTGATTCACTCTCCGAGTCATCTTGGCGTAACCTCCATTGCACAGGGTGCGAAAAAAAACACCCCGCCAGATTACGCCAGCCGTCAACGGTGCTTATATCGGACGCTTACGGTTCACTACGTTGAATGCGACGCCGGGCTGCCCGGTCTGAAGTCGGCACTCTTGGAAAAATAAGTGACGCGGAATGTCTTCCGCTCGAAGCGATCGCCCAGAGGCGGCGTAGCGGGCCGTCACACGCGCCACGCGCAGCAGCCCAGCGGGTGCCAGCTCCACACGCCGCAACTGGCCGCTTTGGTCCCGGATGCCGGCTAGGCATTCCACCAGTACAGACGTCCACTCGGCCATGCCCCAGGACGCGTACAGGACTTCATTGGGCGTGCGGTGCCCCGGCTTGGCGTTGGGCCAGTACCAGACCCGCGGCTTCGCCCGTGCAGCGCAGGTGACCTATGCCGTGCTCGCTGCCAGGTTGTCCAGATGATGCACGCCGCGCTCGCGGGCCAACTCCCGCAACCGCTGGCGATCGGTCGTGAAATAGCTTCCCAGCAGCCGCGCCTTCCCAAACAATTGCTGGATGCGACGGCCCCAGATATCGGCGCTGGTGCCCAAGCGGTCCAGGATCGCCGTCACTTCGCCGCTCACCCGCGCCTTCCCCTGGCGGCACAAACGGCTGGTATAGTCCACCAACAGCAAATAGCTGCCCAAGGAAAAACCCTCCAGCATCCCCTCCCGCTTCGCCCCCAGGCGGCGACGGTCTTCCACCGGACACAGCCAGAAATCCTGCTCGACGTTTCCCACCGCACGGCTGCCCGCGACGCTGCCCGAGCCGGCCGCCTTCAGATCGTCCAGCTTCCCTTCCGCCTTCGCGTGCTGGACCCGCTGCCGCACCGACGTGTGCCGGCTCGTTTCAGGAGCCGCCGCAACCCCCGCCGCCACCGGGTTCAAGTCGATATAAGCACACGTCGCCAGCAAGGCTTCCTCGTCCAGAATGGCAATCGACTTGTACCGGCTCTCCCAAAACGTGCCCTTGCACTCGTCCTCCTTGTTCGCCATCCGGGCCAGCGGCTCCTTCAGCGCCTTCATGAACCACCCCAAGCTGGCCAGCCGCTGACGCAGCAACTCCACCCGCTTCTCGTCCTGCGCCTGATGATCGATCCAGGCCTGAACGACCTCGATCTCCTCCCCCGTGGCCGACTTGGGCGGATAGACCGTGATCCAGCGGCGAACCACTTCCTCCGCCGACCAGGCCTTGGCAGCGTCCCCATCCAGCCGCACCAGCACGTGCAGATGGTTATCCATCACCGCGAAACCGCAAACCGAAACCGCAAAACACCCGGCCAGCAACTCCAACCGGTCTTCAATCCACTGCTTCCGATGCTCAAACCCCTCCCCACACAAGAACGCCCGCCGGACACAGCGGGAAATGCAGTGATAGTAACGAGTTACGCCCAAATCCACCAATTGACTTCGAGCTACAGTCATCGCGTCACCCTCCCCCAAAAAACTCTGCGTCCGTGAATCATCCTACCAGCAAACCGACCCGCCATCAATAATGCCTGTCCTTTTCGGCGCGAAATTGGGTCGAGCGGGTCAAGGCCAAATGCCGACTCGTCGCACGTCAGCCGGGGCTGGGCTAAGTCCGGGAAGACCTTGGTGAGGGCGTTCACGCCACGATGGTGGGCAGTTACGTGGTTTTCTACCGAGTGATCGGCGGGAACCTCGAAGTATCCAGAATTGTCCGTGGCGACCGCGACATCAGATCCGTCTAGCCTCGTTCGTCCGACCGTAGAGAGTCGGCTACTCGTACTCCCCTGTCCGAATGGCAGTTGTGGGCCGGCGATCACGAGCCTTTATGCAAACGCGGCGCGACTGTGGTTTCCCTCACCACATTCTGCTCCCGATTCCGACGCTGAAAACCGATGACGGGGAGAAGTCTGCCAAGATCGGCCAAACCTACAAGGCCAAATGCTGGATGTCTTTGTTCGCCAATTGCGTGCCGTCGGAGGAGGTGTCGACGGCGTTCATGCATCTGGGCCCCGACGATGAGCAACTGGTATCGTCGGAAGAAGCCTGAGCCTTTTTCACGTTCCCAGGCGTGGTTCGGACTTTCCGGGCGCCGAAAGCGGGATTGGCTGGCGCCGCCGGGGATTCGTCTTCAAGAGCGGCGAGGTCTGCGACGCCTCGGTATGCGGATTGGCAGGCTTGGGAGATGCAATGCTGCCTTCCGGTCGCTATAATCGGACTCGACCGGCGCCGGCAACCGGTCTGTCGCGGTGGCGGCGGATCGGGACGTTGTCCGGGCTGAGCCAACGTCGCCATGTCCACGCTCACCCCTTCGTCGTCAGGAGACCCGCCATGTCCGTCACCCGTCGTGAATTCGTTCGTCAATCGGTTGCGGCTGCTGCCGCGGCGGTCGGGCTGCCGATGGTCGCCAGCTCGCGCGTCTTGGGAGCCAACGAGGAGATCCGCATGGCCGTCGTCGGTTGCGGCGGCCGTGGCGGGGCCCACGTCTCGGCGTTCGGCGGCCAGCCGGGCGTCCGCATCACGGCGGTCTGCGATCCCGACCGCACGCGACTGGAGGCATTCGCCAAACGCATCGAGGCGAGTTACGGCAACCGGCCCGCCCAGGTGGTCGACGTCCGCCAGTTGATGGATCGCAAGGATTTCGACGTGATTTCCGTGGCCACGATGCAGTACTGGCACTCACTGCCCACGATCTGGGCCTGCGAAACCGGACGGCACGTGTACGTGGAAAAGCCGCTGGCCCATTTCATCTGGGAGGGGCGGCAGATGGTCAACGCGGCCCGCAAATACAACCGTCTGGTGCAGGTCGGCACCCAAGCCCGTTCGCGGGACACGGATCGGCAGGTGATCGACTACCTCCGCTCAGGCCAGTTGGGCAAAATCCAGTACATCGTGTGCTTTGCCAACAAGGCCCGCACGCCGATCGGCAAACGCAGCGAACCGCTCCCCATTCCGGAAACCCTGGATTACGACTTGTGGTGCGGCCCGGCCCGCAAGGAGCCGATCTACCGCGATCGCCTCCAATACGATTGCAGCTTCACGTGGAACATGGGCGACGGCGAGTCGTGCAACCAGGGCGTCCACGAGGTGGACGTCGCCCGCTGGCTGCTGGGCGAAACCACGCTGCCGCGGCGCGTGATGAGCGTGGGGGGCCGGTTCGTCTTTAACGACGCAGGCGACGTGCCGAACACCCAGATCATGTACTACGACTATCCGTCGGCTCCGATCCTGTACGAAGTCCACAACCTGCGGGCGGGCAAGGACACCAAGGCCATGTCGCTGTTCCGCGGCCGCGGCGTGGACACGTGCGTCCAGTGCGAAGGGGGCTACGTGATGATGCACGCGGGCCTGGTCTTCGACAACCAAGGCAAGGAGATCAAACGGTTTACCGGCCGCGAGGATCACTTCGGGAACTTCATCCGAGCCCTGCGGAGCGGCAAGCGCGAGGACTTGAACGCCGACGTGCTGGAGGGCCACCTGTCCACCAACCTCTGCCACGCGGGCAATCTCTCCTACCGCTTGGGCCAGCGGGCCTCGGCCGCCGACGTCCGCGCCCAAATCGGCGATCTGCCCGTGTTCCAGGAAATGTTCGACCGCTACGTCGAACACCTCAAAGCACACGATGTCGATCCGGGCGAATCGACCCTCGGCCCCTGGTTGGAATGCGACACGGCCAACGAGTGCATCAAGGACAATGCCCAGGCCAACGAGTTGGTCAGGGGCTTTTATCGCAAGCCGTTCGAGGTGCCGGAAGTCAAGGTTTAGCGGGTAGCCAAACCGGCGATTCGGGGTTGGGCGGCCGGGGGCGGGCAATGCGTTGCCGGCAAAGTCAGGCCGAGGGCTCAACCGGCTTCGCCCCAGGCGGCCTCAGCGGCCCCCGCACGACGTGCTAACACGGTCTCGGGCAGGGTTCGCTGCGGCTCGGCCGGTTGAGCCGCGTTCGACCACGCGGGCCGGGGGAGTGCCGTCGGGAAACCAGGAGTCAAGTCATGGGCCAGGTCCTCATCCTCCACGTCGACGATCGTCCGCGGTTTGCCGAAATGCGAGCCGTCTTTGAACGCAACCATTCCGACTTGCGGCTCAGCCTCGTTCAGATCGACGGCGATTGCGTCCTGCGTTCGGCACACGGCGGCATGCGGGTCTTTTGGATTTACCGCGGGCACGGCGAGGCGCTCTTGCCGCGGGGCTACCGCACGCAGGAAGGCGACGGATGCCGGTTGCCGGACGAGTACCGGCCCGATCCGCTCGATCCAGCGCTGGCCGAGACGCTCCAGCGTCTGAAAGCGGGCCTGCCGATGGTGTCGTCGGCAGCGGCCGTTCCGGTCCAATCGATCCTCAGCCGGTGGACCGACGCGGGATTTGTCGGCGATTTTGCCGGCGAACTGTGGAGGCTGGACCATCTGGCGCGACCCTGGTCCAGCGACGAGCGTGTCGAGGCGGCGATCGGCTCCCTGTTCCGGCTTTGCCGCCAGTCGGGCTGCTCGACAAAACAGCTCGACTCCTACGAGCCCGTCCTGGCCGGCGACCAGTTGATCGCGTCCGGCGGGGAGGAAATCCACGTCCGCGGCCAGTTCGACTGTCTGGCCTTGGAGAACGTTCGGCGACCGACCAGCCATGTGTCGGCCGCGCGGCGTTTGCGGTACCTGGCCGACACCGCCGGCGGCTGCAATCCGGATTTCGATCCCTTCCGTCGGCTGCCGCTCACCTGGTTCTACAATTACCCCGGCGAATCGGACGACGGTTTGAATTGGGTCAACAGCCACGTGGTCAACATCCCCAAGGAGTCGTCGCCCAGCCATTTCCATCCTTCCCGGCCCATTGGCAGCGGCAGCACTCAGTCCGAGTTGTATTTGGTCCTTGACCCGCAGGCCTACCAGCTGAACACCTACGGGCGGGCGGCCTCGTTGATCGTCTGGCCCGACCTCCGCGACCTGACCCGCTACGAACAGCATCCTTTGCAGCCCGGCTCCTTCGTCTACATGCCGCCGGGAACCGGTCACCGGGGCCTGGACGTGTTCGTCAATGTGCTGACCCTGCCCGGCTTCAAGCCGCATAACGAGTACTATATCGACCGCGACATCCGCGACACGACCGGCGGACAAACGCCCTACAACGAGAACCTGTTGGACCTGAAAAACTATTCCCGCATCGAAGACCTGCTCTAGCATCCGGGAAAAGGTGGAACAGCTCATGAAAATCGCATTCACGCCGGTCGTGTACGAACACGCAGCCCGGTTTGTCGGCCGCTGTCCGTGGGACGTGTCCCGCGATCCGGAACTGCTGTTCCACGGGCATCGCCTAGCTTATCTGGAATACCATCAGCAGGTAATTGCCGTTGGGATCGATATCTACAACTTGGAAGCTGAGGCCTACGGGGCGAAGGTGGAGAACATGGGCGGGGACGCCATTCCGGCGATCCATCAACCGCTGCTGTCGTCGCTCGACGAGGGGCTGCAACTGAAACCGTTCGACGCAAAGCGGGACGGGCGGATCGCCATGGTGCTGGGCGTCGCCCAGCGGCTGAAACGCGAGTTCCCCGACGCCGACGTGCGGCTGCCGGTGGCGGGGCCGTTCTCCATTGCGTTTAACCTGCGCGGCATCAACGACCTGTGCCTGGACGCCGCGTTGCGGCCCGACGACACGCGTCGCATGTTGATGCGGCTGGCGGAAAACCAAGCGGTGCTATGCCGGGCGGTCGCGGCGGCGGGCCTGGATGTGGCCTTCTTTGAATCGGCCGCCGCGCCGCCGCTGCTCTCGCCGCAGCAGTTTCACGACGTGGAAATGCCCGCCCTGCGGCGAATCCTGGAACTGGCCGCCGACTGCCTCGGCCATCCGGTGCCGTGCATTATGGGCGGCAACACCGTGCCCGTTCTGGACGACATCCTGTCGACCGGCACGAATTACGTCGCCTGCAACGTGGAAACCGATCAAGCCGCGTTTGTGGAACGCGTGTCGCGCACGCATCCCCAGGTCAAGATCCGCGTGAACCTCGACCCCGGCGTCGTGGCCTGTCACGAACCGGAACGGATCTATCGAGCCATCGACCGCGTCCTGGAGATCGTCGGCGGCCGCCCCCAGTGCGTCATGGGCACCGGCGCCCTGCCGTTGGAGACGCCGCCCGACAATCTGCGCCTGATCCGGGACTACGCGTTGCAAGACTGAGCCTCGCTGGAAAACTGCAGTCCCGTGTTTTTGCTGACCATTCCCCGGTGGCTGACGGCTGCCTGGGATGGGCGGCCGTCATTTCTCGAACGGTGTCAAACGCCGGCGCGGCGTGGCGGCGAGCGCCGCGTGACCCCGGACAGCGCGGTTCGGCCTCAGTCCAACTCGTACAGCGTCTGATCGACCTCCGGAGCCCGCAGTTTCTTGGCCAGCCCGCGGAGCCGGCCGCCGGATTCGGTATCGAGGAACGGTTCTTCGTCGTCCAGGAGATCCCCCATTTCCTGCTCGATCTGATCCGGGTCTTCCCCCGCCTCCATGCGGCGCATGGCCTCTTCCAGCTTGCCGTTCAGCGGCATTCCGGTCCGCTCGTACAGCTTGCGCATCAGCTGCGCCGCCTGGCGGGGATCGTCCTCGTCCAGCGCGCCCGCGTCGCATTCCAATTCCGCCATGACCTGCTCCAGTTTCGCTTCGTCCATTCCCGGCGGCAGATCGTGCTCGCCGCCCGCAGCCGCCGCGGGCTCCCGCCCCCCGCGGGCGACGGCGAACCGCGAGATCTCTCGCTGCAGCTTGGGCCTGCCGCAGCGCGGACAATTGGGCCGCGCCGTCGTGTTCACCCGGCGGGCCAGGAAACTGAAGACCGTATGGCAATCGCGGCAGTAGAATTCGTAGATCGGCACCTGCGTTCCTCCTGAAGTCAGACCAGCCCCCACTTCTTTCTCCAGAACCACTCGGCCGTCAGCAACGCGACCAGCAGCAACAGCAGTGTCCAGGCGTCGCGGCCCGTGTCGGCCAGTTGCCACTTCGTTTGCACTTCGATTTCCATCTCTGGCGGCCGATCGCGGATGTCCTCCAACAGCGCCGGCACCTGTTCTGGCGCCACGACGCGGCCGCCGAACGGCTTGGTCATGGCGGCCAACCGCGCCAGCTGGTCGTGATCGGCCGCGGGCGTGCTCAGTTCCACGTCGCGGTCGAAGACCAGGAATTCGCCGCGTCCTGTGCCGAGCGTCTTCCCATCCCGGACCGCCGTTATCTCCAAGGTGTAATCGCCCGGCAGCGTCACCGTCTCGATGCTGCCCAGCCACTGGGCGTCGTCCCGCGTCATGGGGACCTCGCGGCGGCTGCCGTCCGGCAGGGTCACCTCGCAGCGCAACTCGGCCGCCGCGATCGGCTCGCCGCTGGGCGCATGCACGCCGGCCGTGAACGTCACGCGGGCCTCGGGCTGCAACCGCCGCTGGGCCAATTTGACCCACACCTGATCCTGCTCCCGGTCCTCGCGGCCCACCAGCCACAGCACCACCTGGCGCCAGAAACGGCGATGCACCGCGTCGAAGCCCTGCATGGCCCAGCGGTACGTCGAGTCGCCCGCCATCGCCACCACCCGGCCGCGGCCATACTCGCCGCTCACCAGCACAGGCTGCCCCGCGTCGCTTTCCGCCAAGACCTGCACGCCCGCGGCGTCCTTGACGCCCTGGAACCTGTTCGCGCCCGCCAAGGGAGGCAGCTGGCGCCAAACGGCCGCGCTGTCCCCGTCCAAGTCCAGGCTGACCAGCGGGTGAGAACGCGCGGGCCGGATTCGCAACGGACCGGGCCACTGCAAATCCTGGCGGATCGGCGCATCGAAGTCCTGCCGCTCCAGGCGATCCATCGTGATCGGCATGACGTCTGCCAACGGCGTGTCGCGGTAGCCCCCGGCGCCGTAGCTGTGATAGCCGCCCAAAAGCGCCAGTCCCTGGCCGCGTCCGACCGCCTCGGCCAGCAGCTGCAATTGCTCGTTGCCCAGCGCCGCCGCGTCCAGGTCGCCCAGGATGAACGCATCGTAGCGAACGTCGCGCAGGCGGCTTGCGACATCGACCGGCCACGTCTCGCGGCGACGCGCATCGATCCACAGGAACTCCAATTCCATGTCGGGAGAAGACTCCAGGACCCGCCGCAAAAAGAGTTGTTCCTCGCGGAGTTCGCCTTCCAGGTACAGGATCTTCAAGCCGCCCTCCAGCACGCGGAGAAAGGCACTCAGTTCATTGTTCTTCGTCACCAGCTCGCCGGGTTGCTCGGCGGCCTGCACCCGCAGTTTGTAGTTTCCCGGCTGCTTCGGCACGTAACGCAACTCAACCGCCACCTGGTCCCGTTCCCCGCGAGCCAGGACATTCACCGGCCCGACGGTTTCGACCTCGCCGCCCGGTTTTTCCACGAGCAGCTTGACGGGAATGGGTTGATTCGCACAGCCCCGAATTGCGATCGTGGCCGTCACCGGCAACTCGTTCTTGACGAACACCGTGTATTGGTCCTGCAGGCTCTCGACGGCCACGTCGCGGGCCTGGACGGCATCCATCGGCAGCCCGAAGGGGACCGCGTACAACGGACAGCCCTGCCGAGCCAGTTCGCGCCCCGCCTCAGGAATCTCCACGCTGGGCCGAAACGCGGTCTGCACCCCGTCGCCCAGAAGGACGACCCCCGCCAGTCGCTTGCCCAACTCCCGCTGCAACACGGCGTGCAGACTCGTGCCCAGGTCGGTCTGTTGGCCTTCCGGAGCGTTGGGCAGATCCAGCGAGGGGCCGGCCAAGTCCACCGGCCGTGCCTCGGCATCGTACCCGTAGAGCTTCACTTCCAAGCCCTTCGACAAGGCCTGCATCTGCGGCCAGGCCGCTTGCAGTGTCGCGCGCTGCGCGGACCAGCGGGTGGCCCCGGCAGACGCCTGGGGCAACTGCATGCTGCGGCTCTGGTCAAACAGGACAATCAGCACGGCGCTCTGCGGGCGGCGAGTCGTGTTGACGTGCGTAGGCCGCAACATGGCCAAGACGACCAGGACGATCACGCCCAGTCGCAGCAGGACCAGCGCCGTCCGCTGCCGCTTCGTCAAGCGGCGGAACGCGGGCCCGATTGCCAACAACACCACCAGCACGACCGCCGTGGCCGCCACGAGCGCGTAACTGTTCAGAATGGGCTGAAAGAACCAATGCGACACGTTGCTTCCCAGCTCCGGGCGGCGGTGCGATGCGAGGTGATCCGTGGTGAAGGGTCAGTGATCAGTGCTCAGCAATCGCTGAGTACCGATCAGTGACTACCCATCGCTTGCGCGTCAGCCGTCACCGCTCGCTGGTCACCTCGCCGATGTAAATGCTCTTCGCTCGCCGACAACGGGCACCCAACGGGATTTCGGCACTTCTTGCGCGTCGTGGATGAAGTCACGATTTCGGTGCCTGACCCCATTCTGATCACTGGTTCCCAATCGCCAGATTCGTTTTACGCAATCACCGAGTCGTAAATCCGCCACGTCTTGACCCGCTTCGCTCCGCCCCGCTCCAGCGTCGCCTTGGACAAGTGGTTGCTTTCCATCACCCAGGAAAACTCCGCCTCCTTCAGTCCGTACGCCAGCGCGTCCGGCAGCAGTTTGTTCAGCAGCACCAGCCCCAGCCCCCACTTCTGATACTCCGGGATCACGTTGGTGCTGACCAGTCGCACGCGGGGAATGGCCCGCCGGTTCCACAGCAGCCGGATGAATCCGAACGGGAACAGACGCCCGTCGATTTTCTTGATTCTCGGGTTGTAGTCCAGCAAACCGAACACCGCCCCGACCATCTTGCCGTCGACTTCCGCCGTCGCCGTCAGTTCGGGCACAATCAGCTGGCGAAGCCCCACGCTGGCGTGCTCGATCTCGGCTTCGGACATCGGCACGAATCCCCACGAGCCGACAAAGGAGCAATTGAAGACATCCAGGAACTTCCGCACGTCTTCTCGGAAGCGCGAACGGTCCAGGTTGCGGAGTTGGAAGTTGAAGCGGCGTTTCGATTCGTCGATGATGAACTGCAGCTTCTTGTCCAGGTGCTGCAGCATGTCCACATTTCCCCAGTAAGCGTACATTTCCTGGGATTTGCTGAATCCGCAGCCCTCGACTAACCGGGCGTAGAACGGCGGATTGTACGTCATCATGAACGTGGGCAAACTATCGAAGCCATCGATCAGGAGTCCGCACTCGTAATTCTGGGACGGGTTGACGGGCCCGCGCATTGCGGTCATCCCGCGGGAGGCGCACCACTGGCGGGCTGCGTCGAACAGCGCGGCGGCGACCTGCGAATCGTCGACCGACTCGAAAAAACCGAAGAATCCCCGGTTCTCTTTCGCATGCCTGTTGTGCGCATGGTTGATGATCGCCGCCACACGACCGCAGGGCTCCCCGCCGCGCAGAGCCAAGAACGTCTGAATCTCGGCTTCGTCGTAGAACGGATGCGGTTTATAGTTGAGCAGTTCCAACTGATTCTGACGCAGCGGCGGAACCCAGTTCGGATCGCCTCGATACAACTGCCAAGGAAGCTGAAAGAACTGTTTCTTCTGTTGCTTCGTGGCAACCGCCTGAACTTCGATGTCCGACATCCACTACCCCTTCTTATCGACGCAGCATTTCCCGCAAGCTTTGCTCCACGACGGCGGGATCGCTGACGATGGCGAAGGTGACTAGCGCCACCATGAGCAACCCGAAGAAAACCAAGCTGAATCCGTACGGATTGGGCGAACAGGAAACGCCCTGAAGCCCTTTGACCAGACCTCGCTCCAGCCGGCGCCAGCCAGCGAAACTCTGGTGGGGTCCCGAAGAGACCAACTGCACGTTCCGCATGGCCAGAAACGGTTCGATGAACAGTTGCACCCCCAGTCGCGGCAGCACCAGGCATTCGCCCGCCCAACGCGCATCCGGATCGAGATCCGACACGACGTTGGCCAGCATCGGACGCAGTTGGTCGACGGTCATATTGTAGAGCACCAGCCGCGGCCTTCGCACCAGCGTCAAAAGGACGACCAGCAGCGCATACAGCCCGATCAACATCAGCCAGACGAAGCCGCCCAACCGCTCCACGGCGGCTTCAGGAAAGAAAAGCTCCAGCGGCCCCACGACGACCAGACCGCTGATTCCCATGGCCAGCGCAGCCAAGTCCCGTCCGCCGGTAGTGAACAAAGGGCGAGACGCGAGATTGACCAGCCCCAACAGCAACACGTAGGCGGCCAACGGAGTCAGCGCGATGCCAAGCCGCAGCGGATCCACTAATGTATCCTTCCAGAGCGAATCGAAGGCGTGCAATCAACCCGTTTCGTCGCGAATTCTACCCGTCGGAGCCTCGCTGGTCAACGCGGCTCTCCTGCGCAAGTTCAACAATATCAACGAGTTCAGCGGCTCTCTGCCCCCCGCCTTGCGAAATCGCGACTCGGACGGTTGCGTCGTCGGAAACGCAGGCCCAAAATTTGAAGCAACCCCGTCGGCAATCCGATCCAGAAGCCGAGATTGCTTTCCTTTCCTTTCGCAGGACACCTGTCATGAGCCCCCTCGCATCTCAACCGCCTGCTGGGCAGCCTGAACAATGGATCGCCAAGATCCCGCTTTCCAATGGGCTTTCGTTCTATCTGCCTTCCCAGACGATGCATGGCGCGGCCCGCTTCCTGATCACCGAGATATTCCGAAAGCACCGCTATGCCCACCCCGGCTTCGAACTCCGACCGACGGACACCGTTGTCGACGTCGGTGCCAACATGGGCCTGTTCACCCTTTGGGCTGCCCCCCAGGTGCCCCAAGGCTGCGTCTTGGCCATCGAGCCGACCAACGTCATCGATTGCCTGAAGATGAATGTCCGCCTCAACTCCCTGCTGAACGTCATCCCCCTGAAAACCGCAGTCGGTGGCGTGCAGCAGTCGATGGGCTTCGTCGAGTATCCGGGCTTCAACATCGTCACGCATCAGGTCGGCATCCGGCCGGCTCTGGTGACCCGTTTGCTGATTTGCCTGCTGTACCGCCGCTACCGCCAGGAACCGGTGCGTGCGACCGTTGCTTGTGAACCCTTGGCGAAGATCCTGGACGAGGCACACCTGGACGTTGTCAATCTCCTCAAGATGGACTGCGAAGGCGGCGAGTACGAGATCTTCCGCAGCCTGCCCCAGGAGTATTGGCATCGGATTGAACGCGTCGCTCTGGAGTTCCACGAGCTGCGCAAAGACCAACGGCACAGCGAATTGGTCCACTGCCTCAAGAAGGCGGGCTTCGAGGTGGAAGTCCGCCGGAGGCTATTCGACTACTACTTCTTGCGCTACGGTGAAATCTGGGCTCGATCCCGCCGGCTGTAAGTCTTTCCAACGGGCGGTCCGGTCACAACGGCGGTGTCAGCGTGGTTCTTTACGTGCTTGGCGTTGAGCGTTTAATCGGTCCTGTTCGGGCATCATGAATCGCGGCCTCCAATTCCAGCAGTCTCTGTTTCATGGCAACGCCCCCGGCGCCTGAATATCCCCGCAGCGCCCCCGTCGAGCCGACGACGCGATGGCAGGGGATGACCAGGGGCACTGGGTTGCCCGCCATGACGGTGCCGACGGCGCGGGCCGCGCCGGAAAAACCGGCTTTTGCCGCCAATTCTCCGTAGCTGAGTGTCTGTCCGTAAGGGATTCGGCGGCATTCCTCCAGCACGCCACGCCGGAACACAGACGTCTCGTCCAGGGCAACGGGAACGTCCAGGAAATCATCCCGCCGCCCTGCCGCGTAGGCCTGAATCCGCTTGGCGAAACGGCGGACCGGGTCGCCCGCCGCGTTGGGATTCTGGCCGATGTCGTGCCAGCCGGAAACCGGCACGCAGGCCAGATCCTCAACCGCGCCCGCCGCTTCCGCTCCGCTGGACCAGCCGAATGCCAAGGCGCACAATTGCCGCTCGTGCCACTGGACGGCCACCCAGCCAAGTGCGGACGGAAAGACGTAGACGGGAGGCGGGTCGGGTTCGGGACGGCGGTCTTGAGACATCTTTGGGTTCCGCGGCCGCGGTGGGAAGAACGCCAGACGCGGTGTCCGCTGTGCGAGTCACAGGATGTTCGGGCGCAGGGTCTTTGACAGCGATAGCGGTGTCATTCTATACTGAACCATCGCAGGCAACCAAGTCGGGCGCAATGCGGAGGTCGGCTGTCGCGAGTGCCTGGCTCGGTTCCCAAGGAGGACGCCATGAGTCACTACGGTTCGCTGAGTGACGATTACTACATAAACATGAATCTGAACACGGAGATGGATCTGCCCCAGTCGCGGGAGACGGTGCTGCATTTCTTCGAACAGATTCAAAAACGCTATCCGGCCATGCGCAATTTCTACGGCCGGGAACGCGGCGAATTCGTGTTGGAGGAAGAAAAGGACCAGGGCACCTACCGCTGGGCTTCCGTCGAACCGCGCCGCGTGTGCTCCGGACACGTCAATCCCGAAACGCCGCAGGAAGCCTTCCGGCAACACGAACTGGCGCTGGAACTGGCGCCGTACGCGCTGTCCGTCAGCCCGCTGGATTGCGAATCGCTGAACATCATGTACGGATTCGATTTCACGTTCCGGGGAAACCACAGCCAGTTGCTGGTCGAAGCCCTCGGACTGGCACCGGCGATGGAACGTCTGCTGGAGATTCCGGGCGCGATGGTGTTGGGCAACGAGCCCGCTTTACAGCTGGCCTTGGACGAAGACTGCCGCATTCAGTGCCGGCTGAGCTTCGAGACCCGCACCACGCCCTACCACGTGCGTACGGGTGAATACCCGGAGGATCAGTTAAGCGTCTACTTCACCGCCCGACGCTACGGCAGCCTGGATCCGGGAGAGACCTACGTCAGCGCCATGCATCGCTTGGCGAACCTGTGTACCGAATTGGTCGACAGCTACGTGGCAGAAAACGTCCTCAAGCCGCTGCAGCGGGCGATCGCAATCCGCTAGGCCGCCGGGACTTGGCGTCAGCGGCGGGACTTGGCGTCAGCGGCGGGCAAGCCGGCACGATCCGGGATGGTTCTTGGGGTCGGTCCCGAAGCGGCGGCTAGTGCCGGGCCGCTCAGGTGCTTGCCTCCTTCGAGAAATAACTGTCGCCTCGTCAAAGCAGCCATCACACTCCGCGGCAACGGACGCCGAAACAACTTCCCCCGGGCATGTAGCCCCCAAACACAAGGACAGGAAAGAAAGGGCCATTTTGGCTTTTTAGCGCAACCCGGCAGCAAGCCAAGGCACCAGCTGACTAGCAAGGTGCAGTCTACACCTACGTTGGGGGGATATCGCCTCCTCTTCGCCACCACGCTGCTTGCCAGCGTGGAGCGGTGTTCAAGACCAGATATCTGCACCAAATCGGCTGCTTCGCCACCACGCTGCTTGCCAGCGTGGAGCGGTGTTCGAGACCAGATATCTGCACGAAATCGGCTGCTTCGCCACCACGCTGCTCGCCAGCGTGGAGCGGTGTTC
>Ga0209722_1000983_pt1 | contig 27323 bp, 18 predicted proteins | sample BioC12SIPDNA_2_FD_185745 | JGI IMG/M metagenome (GOLD analysis project Ga0209722, IMG submission 185745) | Anaerobic biogas reactor microbial communites from Washington, USA - Biogas_R1_A C12 SIP DNA (SPAdes) (version 2) | ecosystem: Engineered > Bioreactor > Anaerobic > Unclassified | place... | reverse complement strand
GGGCAACACGCTGCCACGCCGTCGCCGACGCGACAAAGTTCAACGCCCGATCTATCCGGCTGACGGCCAAAACGTTCTCCCAACCGTATCGTTTCCGTTCCCCTACAGGCCTTCAACGCTACCTGAAGGACTGTCAGCCGGATAGATCGCAATTCGATATGACGACAACGCCCTTGAACTTGCGAAGGCAATTGCCTCCGTTGACTACCAACCCGATCCGGTCTGGGTTATGGATATCTGCAGGATCTCGGACAATTCCTACCACCTCCTCGAGATAGGCGGCTTCAGCTTCGCCGATCTCTATGCATGCAACATAAACGACGTGGTTGCCGCTGTTTCTGCATCGGCACACGCCGTGTGGCAGAAGAGAGATAAGAATCGAGGGATAAGCGTCAACAGAGGAGAGGCACTATACTCCGACGGGGAAGTATAGCGCCTCTCCTCTGTTGTGCCGTTTGGGGCCCCAGGAAGCCGGAGTTCGTTTCCGCATGATTCAGGAGGTTGACACTCGATGACTATGATCCTCCCACCACTTCTCTGTAGGAGCCACTTTCTTGTGCTGCTTCTGCTCGCCGTTGCCACGCCCTTGACTGCCCAAGACCCCCCCGCCAAGAGGCTGATCGAATGGGGCTGGGATGAGCCCGATACCAGGTTCATTCGTGAGAACGTTCGCAAGATGGAAGAGATGCCCTTCGACGGGCTGGTCTTTCACGTGGGGAGCAGCAAGGACGGCCAGTTCACCTGGGAGATGTGGGGAGCCCGAAAGTTCGATATCGAGGAATTTCAGCCTGCCGTCGACGATCTCAAGGCGACCGACTTCCGGCGGTTCACGGACCGGTTCCTGCGAGTGAACGTCACGCCCGGAAACGTCGATTGGTTCGACGACGAGGGTTGGGCCGTCGTGCTCAACAACTTCGCCGTGGCGGCCCAGGTGGCCAGGGAGGGCGGCTGCAGGGGGTTCATGTTCGACGTCGAGCAGTACAACGCGGGGCTGTTCGACTACGGGAAACAGAAACGCCGGGACGAGAAGTCCTTTGAGGAGTATGGGACAGTCGTGCGGCAGCGAGGCCGGGAGTGGATGAGCGAGGTGAACCGGCGGTTCCCCGACATCACCGTCCTGCTCACCTTCGGCTACCGCATCGCTCAACCGCCCGAGGGAAAGAGCCATGCGGACAGCCACTATGGTCTGCTGGCCGATTTTCTGGACGGGATGCTGGAAGCCTGCTCGGAACAGACCAGGATCGTGGACGCCTGGGAGTATTCCTACACCTACAAGGAACGGCAGCAGTTCGAGGAGGCATACACGACCATCAGGGAGAAGTCAGTCGAGTGGACCGCCGCGCCCGACAAGTACCGCCGGCACGTGGCGGCCGGTTTCGGCCTCTGGATGGACTGCCGCTGGCGGCAGGTGGGTTGGAGCCTCGACGACTTCACCAAGAACCACTTCACGCCCGACGAGTTCGAAGCCGCCGTCCGCTCGGCCCTCACGGTCAGCGACGAATACGTCTGGATCTACACGGAGCAGCCCCGCTGGTGGACCAGCGAGCGTCTGCCGGCCGAGTACGTGTCGGCCTTGCGGCGTGCGCGAACGGGCGGGAAGTAGCGGCAAGTCAAGGAGCGTCGTTGTTCGCTCCGCGAACAAACGTCTTTTCGCGGAGCGAAAAGCGGCTATCAGCAACGTTCACTCCTGCTTCGTCCGTTTCTGCTTCAGCAACCACTCGTACAGTTCGGGGTTGTCGTAGGTCTCGGTCCACGAGTCGTGGCCGGCCTCCGGGTAGACGGTGAGCTTGGCATCGCCGCCATTCTTTTTCATGGCCGCGACCATCTCTTCGGAGCGTTCGAGGGGCACCACGCTGTCCTTTCCGCCATGGAACACCCAGGTCGGCAGATGCGTGAGGTCTCTCGTCCGGTAGGCCTCGCCGCCGCCGCAGATCGGAACGATTGCCGCGAAGCGGTGGGGAGTGTAGCCGGCCAGGGCCCACGTGCCGAACCCGCCCATGCTCAGGCCGGTCACGCAGATGCGGTCTTCGTCGATCTTGTACTTCTCCACCATCTCGTCGATCAAGGCGGTCAGTTCGACCGGCTGCCACCATCGACCCGTGGGGCACTGCGGCGACACAACCACAAAGGGAAACTGCTTGCCCGCCGCGATCAGCTTCGGCGGACCGTGCTTCTTGACCAGTTCGAGATCGCTGCCCCGTTCACCGGCGCCATGCAGGAAGACGAGCAAAGGCCACGATTCCTTCTGCGCGTAGTCCTCCGGCAAATACAGCAGGTATCCCATTTCGACGTGGATGGTTCGGTCGAGTGTGGTGGGGTGCTGGCCGGTTTGAACGTTCGGCTCGCCGGCCTGAACCGGCACGGCAATCATCGCCAAGAGAACTGTCGTCACACAGAGCAGTGATGCGCGTCTCATAAGATCTCCTTCGTGCGCCCAGTAAGGCGGGTTGGTGGTTGCCATCTTGCCGGAGGGAGCCGGACTGAATCAGAGGCAGAATGCTCTTCCGGCAGATACGGGAGCCTCAATTCTACCGCCCGGGATCGCCAAATGGTAGAATGCGGCTGGCCGGGGAAAAGGTGACAGTCACCTTTTGTGTATAGCACCCGAAGGGCCGTTTCGGCAAAAGGTGGCTGTCACCTTTTCCTTTCGGCCTCGATAGGGGGAGGAGTCAATGATTCAACAGAAAGAGCGAAGGCCTACCGTCCTGCTGGCGGTTCTGGTTGCCCTGGGAGGACTGGCATTCCTTCTCGTGCTGGGAACGCCGCTCCTGCTCATTGCAGTTCAGGCGGCACGAGAGGCCGCAGAGAGGGAAAAGGCTGAAAACGCCCTGGCTCAGCTTCGGTTGGCACTCGAGAACTATCACCAGCGGGTTGCCGATTCAGCGTCAACCCAACCAGCCGCGGCCGTTCCGCAGAGCGAGGACGGTAAAGTGCCGAAAGCCTCAGCGGAGGCTCCAACCGGTGAGCAAGTGCCGGGCGAAAGCACCGTGGAAGCGGCAGAAGGCGGGCCGTCACAGCATGAAGATGAGGATCCCCACTGACCGGCAGGTCTCTCTGCAAATTGATTCCGACGGAGAGAGTCCGCTATGACCCACACGCCACCCAAGCATCCCTGGATCGGGTTGATCGTCCTGATCGTTCTCTGCTTCATTGCAGCGTCCATCGGCGGCGCCGTGACCGGTCCCAAGATTGACAGTTGGTACGCCACCCTGGCGAAACCGAGCTTCAATCCGCCCAACTGGATCTTCGGCCCGGTCTGGACGACCCTCTACCTGATGATGGCCCTGGCGGCCTGGCTCGTCTGGCGCAAGCGCGGCTGGGCCGGCGCCAAGGAGCCGCTCACACTGTTTGCCGTTCAGTTGGCCCTGAACACCCTCTGGTCCTGCCTCTTCTTCGGGCTGGAAAGTCCCGGCCTGGCCTTTGCGGAAGTGCTCACCCTCTGGGCCGCGATCGCCGCGACCATGGCGGCCTTCTGGTTCCGCTCGAAACCGGCCGGCTTGCTCTTCGTGCCGTATCTCGTCTGGGTCACCTTCGCCGCAGTCCTCAACTTCGCAATCTGGCGGCTGAACACGTAAGGAGAGTGCCCCCCGCCATGCGAACGCTTGCCCTCCTGTCCGTCACTCCCGCACACTCAACTCCTTCACCGCCTCCACCAGGGCAATCGCGTTCTCTACCGGCGTTTCCTTGTGAACGCCGTGTCCCAGGTTGAAGATGTGCCCGGGCCGGCCGCCGGCCTGGTCGAGGATGGTCTGCACCTGGCGGCGAATCTCGTCGGGGGTCGTCAGCAGCACGGCCGGGTCCAGATTGCCCTGCACCGCCTTGTCGTGGCCGACAGCCTGCCAGGCGTCGTCGAGCCGCACCCGCCAGTCGATGCCGATCACGTCGCCGCCCGCTTCCCGCAGCACGGGCAGCAGTGCCGGATTGCCGGTGGCGAAGTGGATGACGGGTGTGCCCGGCCGAATCGCTTCGATGATCGCACGCGAATGAGGCAACACGTAACGGCGGTACTCGTCCGGTCCCAGGCAGCCCACCCAACTGTCGAAGATTTGCACGATCTGGGCCCCGGCGTCGATCTGGGCGTTGAGATAGCGTGCCACCGCCCGGGCCAGTTTGCCCAACAAGGCGTCCCAAGCGCCGCGGTCGCTCAGCATCATCGCCTTGGCATGGAGATAGTTTCTGCTGGCCCCCCCCTCGACGGCGTAGCTGGCCAAGGTGAAGGGCGCCCCGGCAAAACCGATCACCGGCAGCCGCTCATCGACGGCGGCCCGGGTGGCCGTGACGGTCTCCATGACATAGCCGAGCGGCGTCACGTCCGCCAGTTCGCAGACCCGGTCGACGTCCGCCGCCGAGCGGACCGGATTGTGGATCAGAGGTCCCTCGCCGGCGGCAAACTCGAGATCGAACCCCATTGGTTCCAAGATCGGCAACAAGTCGGAGAAGATGATTGCCGCGTCGACCTTCAATCGTTCGACGGCCGTGCACATGACCTCGGCGCTCAAGGCCGGGTTCTTGCACAGTTCCAGAAAGGTCGTCTTGGCGCGAACGGCGCGGTATTCGGCCATGTAGCGGCCGGCCTGCCGCATCAGCCACACCGGCGTTCGCTCGACCGGCTGGCGCCGGGCCGCTCGCATCATCAGGCTGTCTTCCCAGGCCGGTCGCCGGGCATCATCCTTGGCAGGATCGGTCACGTTGCGCTCCTCAAACTGGACTTTGAATCCTCTCAGTCTATTGGTCCGTGCAACCAGCGAAAAGCCGCGACGGACGCCGGCCGTCAAGAGAAAGACCACTCCAACCGGCAATAATCGGCCGGTTTCAGGAGAATTGCGGCTCCTCGCGAAAAAATCGGGAATTGACGGCCGCGCGTCGACACGGCCATGGGCGCTTCGTATACTAGAGGCTCGTTTCGGGCACCCCACCAGAGGGCGTCTACTGAGCCGGCGATACCAACACGCCAGACCATCTGCCGGCGACGCCTGCCTGCCTGTTTCAGAGCATTGTCAGTCGATGAGGAGGAGTCTTCCGATGACCCGTACTTGTCCGATTCTTCTCGCCGCCGTCCTCGTGACGTTGGTACCGTCCGCCAGCGTTTTCGCGGCCGCCTACCAGGGCCCCACGGATCTTGTGGCCTGCCCCGAGGGGAAGGCCCTGTTCGTGCTCTGCCGCGACGCCGGTCAGGTCGCCGTCGTCGACGTGGCCACCGGGAAAGTCGCCAAGCGGATCGACTGCCCCGCTCCGCCCACCGGACTGGCGCTCTGCCCGGAAGGCAAAATGCTCTTCGTCACTTGTGCCAAGCCCCAGGGCAGCGTGGCGGTCATCGACGTCGCCGACGGCAAGGTGAAGAACACCATCGAAGCCGGCCATTCGGCCAGGGCCCCCGTGGTCAGCCCCGACGGCAAGCGGCTCTACGTCTGCAACCAATTCAACAACGACGTGTCGGTGATCGAGATTGCCACCGGCAAGACGCTCGCTCGCGTGCCCGTCATCCGCGAACCGTTCTACTCCGCCGTCTCGCCCGACGGCAAAACGGTGCTGGTGACCAACCTGTTGCCCAACGACCCCTGCGATTCGTACAACGTGGCTTCGGCCGTCACCCTGATCGATACGGCAACGAACGAGCCGACGAATATCCGCCTGCCGAACGGCAGCACGAGCGTCCAAGAGGTGTGCGTCTCGCCCGACGGCAAGTTTGCCTACGCCGTGCACGTCCTGGCTCGCTACCAGATGCCGACCACGCAACTGGAACGAGGCTGGATGAACACCAACGCCATGAGCATCATCGACGTGGCCGCCAAAAAGTTGGTCAACACCGTCTTGCTCGACGATATCGACCTCGGGGCCGCCAATCCCTGGGGCGTGGCGGTGACGCCCGACGGCAAGACGATCTGCGTGACCCACAGCGGCACTCAGGAGATGAGCGTCGTCGATGTGGAGGGCATGCACGCCAAGCTCAACGAGGTTCCCAACACGATCGAAGAAGCCAAGGCCGCCGGCCGCTACGACAATCGCGGAACCTACTCGTCGGTCGTCAAGGCCGACATTCCCAACGACCTGGCCTTCCTCGTCGGACTGCGGCGCCGGATCGGCCTGGAAAGCAGCGATCCCTGGGCGGTCGTCGAAGATGCCGAGAAGGTCAACGGTCCCCGCGGGCTCGCCGTGATCGGCAGAAAGGCCTACGCCGCGGTCTATTTCAGCGATCTGATCGCCGTGGTCGATCTCGATTCGCCCCAGAGGCGGCCGGTCACCCTGATCGAACTGGGCCCCCGTCCGAAACTGACGAAAGCCCGCCGCGGCGAAATGCACTTCCACGACGCCGCCCTCTGCTTCCAGCACTGGCAAAGCTGCTCGAGTTGTCATCCGGATGCCCGGGTCGACGGGCTCAATTGGGACCTGATGAACGACGGCATGGGCAACCCGAAAAACAACCGCAGCATGCTGCTGGCCCACCAAACGCCCCCCTCGATGGCCTCCGGCGTGCGGGCCGACGCCGAAACGGCCGTCCGCAGCGGCATCACTCACATTCAGTTCGCCGTCCGTCCCGATGAAGACGCCCAGGCCATCGACGAGTACCTCAAAGGTCTCAAGCCCCTGCCGAGCCCCTACCTGGTCAGCGGCCAGCTCAGCGAATCGGCCAAGCGGGGCAAAGCCGTCTTCTTCAGCGAGAAGATCAATTGCGCCAAGTGCCATCCGGAACCGCTCTACACCGACAAGCAGATGCACGACGTGAAGAGCCGCGGCAAGTACGACCGCCGAGACGACTTCGACACGCCGACCCTGATCGAATGCTGGCGGACCGGCCCCTACATGCACGACGGCCACTGGGTCACCCTGGAAGCCCTGTTCAAAGAAGGCAAGCACGGCAAGGCCGGCGGCGGCGACCTGGACTTGCTCAGCGAGCAAGAGCTGAACGACCTCGTCGAGTTCGTTCGCTCGCTGTAGCCGGCGGCCGAAGACAGCCCAAGATCAATCCCAGGGACGCCCATCGCAGGCCGGTGTGCGTCCCTTTTCCGTTTTTTGCAGCAATCGTTTAACGCCCAGCCGCAGGCGCCGGCCGGTGGTTTGGCAGCCGGCGCCTGCGGCTGGGCGTTAAACGACGTGACGGGAAACAGCTAGACTTGGTGCCCGTCACGATGTGGCGGTGTCCAACCAGGAGTTCACCGATGAACATCTTTTGCCTGAACATTGAACGGCTTGTCCCAGCACTGATCGTGGCAATCGCCGCCCTCACCGCCCCCCCGTCCCACGCCGCGCCTCTCCAACCGCCGCGAGTAGAGCCGCCCATGGCCACGCCGCCGGACGGTGTGACGGATCTCCGGTCGCTCGAGCGTTGGCAGGCGGAGACCCGAGCCCGGCTGCGCAAGATGTTGGGGATTCCGGCCGAGCGAGTTCCGCTCGCGCCCGAGAAGCGGGGCGAGCTGGAATGGGACGGCATCGTCGTCGAGAAATGGGTGATTACGTCGGAACCCGGCTCGCGGATTCCGGGGGTCCTGTATCGGCCAAAGGATCCGCCCGGTCCCATGCCGGCGATCGTGCTCACCTTCGGCCACGGCGGCAGCAAGAGCCAGTGGCAATACAACTTCGCGGGCCAACTCTTCGCACGGTTAGGGCTGGCGTGCCTGGCGATGGACCCGATCGGTGAAGAGGAGCGTCACCGCGAGGGCAAACTCGGCACCCGGGCGCACGATCCCAAGCCGGTCAGCGATCGGGCCGATCAGGCCGGACGGCTGATCATGGGCAAACTGGTGTTCGACACGATGCGGGGCGTCGATTTCCTGGAGACGCGCGCGGATATCGATCACGATCGAATCGGCATCTCGGGCAATTCGCTGGGCGGCGCCAAGGCGAGCTGGATGGCGGCCCTGGAACCGCGGATCAAGATGGCCATCGTCTCCGGCTGGGCCTACCACGACGCCACTCTGCGTAGCAAGTACTGCACGATGTTGCCCAACCAGCGGATGCGGGAGCAACTGACCTGGCCCGAGTTCGCCCTGCTGGCCCCGCCCCATTGCGCCCTGATGATCATGAACGGCGACGCCGACGTGATCATCGATCGCGACGGTGACGGCTCTGCCTGGGCGGGAACGCGGGAGGTGGGGCGGCAGGTCGAGCAGATGTGCCGGCGGATCGGTGTCGAACCGACCGTCCGAGCCTGGTTTGAAGCGACCGGCGGCCATCGGCCCTATTTCGTCTATCGAGAGGCTCTGGAGTGGATCCATGAGCATCTCGGCACGCCCGGGATGACGCTCCAGCAGATCCGCGACCTTCCCACGATCAACTCGGGCGACTATTGCGACGCCCACGGCATCCACTTGGAGGCCCTTTACGGGATCCCGCTCCATCAGCGGGGCGCCACCTTGCCGGACCTCGGTCTGCGTCCCATCCCGCGTGAAAAGATGTCGTGCCTCAAGCCCGGGGAGCTTGGGACGCCCGAGTTCACCATTGAGGGCTGGCTGGAGCAGATTGAGCAGCGGTGAGGCAAGCTGTGTTTCGCTGGCAAGCGGTCGGCGGCCGGGGTAGGATAGAAGTCGATCCCACCTCGATTCCTCCCGCCTCCAAGGGGCCAGTTGGTTCCATGATTGCCCCCCCGCCGAAGAAGCCCGCCTGTGCCGCCCTGCTACTTTGCCTCTCCACGCTGGCTGGTTCCGTATCTTCCACAGGACTGGAAGACTTCACCGTCGACGGCCAGTTTGCGGTGTCCAGCGTAACGGTTCGCGACAGCAAATCGCCGACGATCTTCAACGGCGCCAAACTGATCGAAGGCACGATCGTCCATTGCCGAGGCGGCGGGGGCGTGTCGATGGCCGTGCGAGGGAAGACAGTCGTCTCCAAAGTAGACCGTGCCAACCTGTTGGGGCGCTCGCTCACCTCCTGTGTGACGAACCCGGGGGCAACGGCCGCTCCGGACTGCGGGCTGTCCGGGCCAGGCGTCGCCGTCCGTTTCGATTCCCCCGTGGTGAATCGTGAGGGGCCGGACCTGGTCGTGTTCGAGGCTCACAAGGGCGGCGGTGCCGGGGACGGGTTCCACATTGCCCCGATCGAAACAAAATCGGGCTGGCACGGCATCACGGTTGCAAACTACGACGTGGACGTTTCCCATATCGCTTGTCTCGACTTGCCCGGTCTGGATCTTTACGGCCACACCGTACCCCTGCGCGATATGCAGGCCTTCCTGGAGGGACCGCTCCGCAACCACGCGCGCTCCGAAGGAGGGTTTGCCGTCATCGCCACGGGGATCGATCTTTCCGCGATGGGGGTCAACGAGGGCGAAGCTGTCCCGGGGGTGATGCTCCGCTCGGTGGCGGGTCGTTCGGCGTTCGATCCGCTGGCGATCCTCGGCCTGCCCGAGCCGTCACCAGAGAACACACTCGCGAAGGCGCCGGGACCGGCACGTCCCAAGCCTTTCGAGATACGCGACATGGCGCTGAATGGCCCCCTGGCCGGTTGCGACGAAATCGTCTTCGCCCAGCGGGAGGCAAGGAATGACCACTGGTACGGCAACTTCGGACACTATTCCGACGGGCATCAGGGCCACTACGCGCCCCCCTCCACGCCCAAGTCGCTCGATTACTTCAAGTACGCCTTCGGCGACGGCGGCCGGCTCTGCCGCTTCAACCTGCGGACCCGCAAGCTGACCGTGCTGCTCGACGATCCGCAAGGCGGCGTCCGCGACCCGAACGTACACTACGACGGCGAGAAGATCGTCTTCTCCTATCGCAAAGGCGGGACGACGACCTACCACCTCTACGAGATCGACGTCGACGGCACGAACCTGCGGCAACTGACCGACGGGCCCGACAACGACATCGAGCCCATCTACGCGCCGGACGGATCGATCGTCTTCTGTTCGAGCCGCTGCCACCGGTTCGTCCCCTGCTGGAAGACCCAGGTGGCCACCCTCTACCGCTGCAACGCGGACGGGACCGGCGTCCGCATGCTCTCGAACAACGCCGAGCAGGAGAACACGCCCTGGATGCTGCCCGACGGCCGGGTGCTGTACATGCGGTGGGAGTACGTCGACCGCAATCAGCTCCTCTACCACCACCTCTGGTCGGTCAACCCCGACGGATCGGGCGTGATGGTCTATTTCGGCAACCAGTATCCGGGCTACGTCATGATCGACGCCAAGCCGATCCCCGGCACGGGCAAGATCGTGGCGTCGTTCTCGCCGGGGCACGGCCGCGGCGAGCACATGGGCTACGTCACCGTCGTCGATCCCGATCGGGGCCCCGACGACATGGACATGACCCGGCGAGTGAGTGACGACTCCTACCGCGATCCCTATCCCCTGGCTGAGGACCTGTTCCTGGTCGCCGATACCAAGGGGATTCACTTCCTGACGGGGGACGGCCGCACCGAGTTGATCTACCACCCCGACGAGTCCGGCGCAAGGTGGCAGTGCCACGAGCCGCGGCCTTTGCGTCCCCGGCGGCGCGAGGCCGTTATCCCGAGCCGCTCCGCCGGCGATCGGCCGACCGGGCACCTGGTGCTCTCCGATATCTACGAAGGCCGCAACATGGAGGGGGTCCAGCCGGGTGAGATCAAGAAGCTGCTGGTCCTGGAGCAACTCGCCAAGCCCGTCAATTTCTCCGGTGGATCCGAGCCGCTGTCGCTGGGCGGCACGTTCACCTTGCAGCGGGTTCTGGGAACGGTTCCGGTCGAACCGGACGGCTCGGCCTGTTTGGAAGTCCCGGCCCTGCGATCGATCTTCTTCGTCGCCCTCGACGAAAACGAAATGTCGGTCAAGCGGATGCAGAGTTTCGTAACGGTCCAGCCGGGTGAGACGACGTCCTGCGTGGGCTGCCACGAGCAGCGGACCCGCGCGCCGCATCTTCGCAATATCAGCCTGCTGGACGCGATGAAGCGCCCGCCGAGCCGGATCGAACCGTATGACAACCTTCCCGACGTGCTCGATTTCCCCCGCGATATTCAGCCGATCTTCGACCGGCACTGCGTGAAGTGCCACAACCACGACCGGTCCGACGGCGACATCAATCTCTCGGGCGACCGCACCCCCATCTACTCGACCGCCTACTGGACCATGTTCAGCAAGTCGCTGGTTGTCGACGGGCGCAACAAGTACGGCAATCACGATCCTCGCACGATCGGCACCTCGGCCAGCCGGCTGATGAAGTGCCTGGACAAGTCCCATTACGACGTCAAGGTCTCCGATCAGGAGCGGTACACGATCCGCACCTGGATCGACTCGGGCGCGACCTTCAGCGGAACCTATGCCTGCCTGGGAACCGGCATGTTTCCGGTCGACTACCCGGAAGAGGTCTTCATGAACCGGTGCGCCCAGTGCCACAAGGCCACGAAGGCGTCGTATCGCAACGTGAAGAAGGGCGCCTTCTACTTCCAGTTCGGCAAGCAAGAGCCGCCCCAGCCGCTGTTGGACGAGATCGACGACATCATCCTGATCCGCCACCTGGCCTATTTCCAGCTCGGCGAATCGGCGCTCTACCAATCGATGTTCAACCTCGACCACCCCGAGAAATCGCTCTTCCTGCGAGCCCCGCTGGCCAAATCGGCGGGCGGCCTCCAGCGGTGCGGCCAGCCCGTGTTCACGAACAAGGAAGACCAGGGCTACCTGGCGATCCTCGCGCGGATCGAGGACGCCTCGCGCCGGCTGCGCCAAGAAAAACGGTTCGACATGCCCGGCTTTCGGCCCAACCGTTACTACGTCCGCGAGATGCAGCTCTACGGCATCCTACCGAAGGACCTGGCCCCCGACGCCCCGATCGATCCTTACGCGACCGATCAGGCCTATTGGCGGACGTTTCAGTTGGGACCGGCAACGACTGAGACGGGCGGAATCAACCGGCCTGAACCTTGATGCTCTGTCGAGATTCCGAGTTGGGACCCGCTCGATTCTGGAATCCACGCTTCAGCGTGCGGAACAAAGCATCCGGGGCGGCAACGCAAACCTCGGTAACCATTCGCCAAAGCGTCTGGTTATGCATCTCGCTGATCGTGTATCTCCAACAAGTATTCGTTTTCAGGAATCTCGTCCATCTTGCGACACTCAAATATAAAGGTTGCCGTCAGCCGATGCCTTGTGTCGCCGGAACGGACAAGGATCTCCAAGTCAAACGGCAAGGTCATGTCCTGAAGCTTGATCTTGCTTGAACCTTCCTCAATCGGCACGCCCCCTGCACGCATACCTGGATGACTTCCAGCTGGCCGGATGAAACGGATGCTCTCAATCTCGCAATCCGAAACGCTTTGGCAAAGTACGTTAAGAGATGCACTAGAAATCAGCTCCTCGTAAGGTTCTGTAATTCCTGCATACCCAAGCAACTCTTGAGTGGCCTCGTCCTTGTCAAAATCAATCAACTCGACCATCGCGGTGGGCCTCACTTACGCTCGTAACGTGATGTCAGGGAGTTTCTGGGTAATTCCTGTAGACCGCAAGTTGGCGCCCATACAGCCCGGCGTGCCGTTTGCCTGTCGTTTTGTGGGACGCATCCGAGAAGGTGGCAAGCAGATGGCACAATCGCGAGTATCGAGTATAAGGAATGTCTCGGATCATTAGGCCGGGGGGGCGCTCACTGTCGCTGTTCCGGTGTTTCCGGCTCCGGTGGATGCGTTGGTTCGACGCCTGCCAGAGTATCATGGTTGATTCTTGATGCAACACTACCATCCTCCGCGTAGTGCACCCACACTCCCACTTCCTTGCCGTCCTTGTATTCGCCCTGGTTCTGAACTCCTCCGTTCGGGAAATAGGACGTGCAGGGGCCGTCTGCAATGCCGTTGCGGTCGTACGCTTCACAACGCAAGCGTCCATTTCGGCTCCAGACTCTCACAGGTCCCGACGATTTCCCGTTAACGAACTCCGCCTCCAAGAATCGCTGGCCATTCGAGAAGCAGAGTATCTGTTTTCCAGTGCCATCTATGATTTCAGAGATTAACGCTCCGTTTGGGTCGTAGAACTTGGCACGATGCAGTTCCTCTCGGCACCTCGCTCGGACCTCGGTACCTTCCTCCACGACCATACAAAGCCCCTCCTCCCGAAGCACACCAGTTAAGTAGTAGCCGCGATACTGATTGTAGCCGAGTCCATCGATGTCTACTTCCCAATAGCCGCCAAGAAAACCGTCACTGCCGGCGTAGCGAAACTCGAGCCGACACCAGTTCTTGCCCATGTACCCGGGCTCGTCACTGAGGCCGAGCCCGCGATAGTATCCGACTATGCCGGGGTCCCACGATAGTGGTTGCGACCGGGGCACCCAGTACACAATCTGCAGTCCGACCGCGCATAGCAGCGGTAGCAGAAGGAGTGAACGCAAGGAGAACTGTGGTTTGCTGAAGAAACGTCGACGTTGGTACCAGGCGAGACAGCCCACAATCGCAATCGACACGGCAACCACTGTGTACGTGGCCACCTTGCGAAGCAGACCAAACACGAACAGCCAGAGGCCAATCAGGTAAACAGCAAACGCAAGCAAAGTAATGATGCTCAGTCCTACAACAACCCACCACACGCCGCGCGACGGGCTCTTCCTGATATGCTCCGAGGGTGTGGGCATTGCGTGCGACCTCTCTCGCCGAACTTCTTATTCCACGCCGATCACCTTCTGCTGAGGGTACATCGGGCCAACGGCAATAGCCTACCATGATCTGGAGAGGCAGGCAACCTGTGCGAAGTCCCATGAAACCTCCCATTCTCGATCCAAGGTCATCGTAATCTCAATCGCGTCAATCACTTCGGTATCCGAGTGCCAATATGCCATCTGTGAAACCATCATGCCAACTTCCCGTGGCAGCGGCGATAGATAAAACGGAAAGCCGGGCCGCCGCTTATTGTCCCGGAAATCGGCGAACCCTGCCAGGAATCGGTTGGCCCCTAAGCTTCTCTGGTTCCGTTGTTTCAAACATCGCGTGCGGCACAGTACGAACGTGACACTGCCAGCCTGATTGCCTCGTCAAAGCCCGGGCGATTCTCGACGTCCGTTGTCCAAATGGCCTCTCACGGCTCCCAGAAAGTGGCTTGCCTAATCTCTCAGTCGCAGCAGTCTTCCGCAAGACGAGCAGCGGTAGCAGTAGCTCCGTCCCAGCAATCCCATGAAGAGATAGGACGGTTTGCCACATTCGCAACGATGCCGGATGCCGTGAACCTGCCAGTTGGCTGCTGATCGCCGGTTTTTCACGGCCGTCCGCCCCCAAACAGGCTGCACAAGACAGCGATACATTACCCGTGGATGGTGGTAACATAGGGGGGGATTGGGGCGACTTCCGTTGACTGCCCGGTTATACTCCGGACTGGCACTCCCCTCTCCAGGTCCCAACAAGGAACGGCTGACATGACCCTGAGACACCCCAATCGAGCGATTCTCCCAATTCTCGTCTTCTTTTCGATGTTGTCGATTCTGCTCGGCGCGTCCGCGACGTCGTCGCAGGCCGCCGAGCGACCCAACGTACTCTTCATCGCCGTCGACGACCTCCGGCCGGAGATCTTCTGTTTCGGCGTGGAGAAGATGGTGACTCCGAACCTCGACCGGCTGGCAGAGCGCGGCGTGAAGTTCGATCGGGCCTACTGCAATATCGCCGTCTGCGGGGCGTCGCGAGCCAGCCTGATGAAGGGCCTGAGGCCGACGCCCACCCGGTTCACCTCGTATCTCACCCGGGCCGACAACGACGCTGCCGACGTGCCCTCCCTCCCCATGGTCTTCAAACAGGCCGGATATCACACGGCCAGCAACGGCAAGGTTTACCATCACAACAACGACGACGTGGAGGCCTGGAGCCGGCCGTCCTGGCGTCCCGACAAGTCGAGCCTCTGGTGGGCCTTGCCGGAGAATCGTGCGCTCGTAACCGGTCAGCGCATCCGCGGGCCGGCCTACGAGGCGGCCGACGAGCCGGAGGAGAGCTATCCCGATCACCAGATCTGCGACAAGACCCTCGCCGACCTGCGGCAGCTTGCCGGGCAGGACAAACCGTTCTTCCTCGCCTGCGGCTTCTACCGCCCGCACCTGCCGTTCGTGGCACCCAAGAAGTACTGGGACCTGTATCCGACCGACACGATCAGGTTGCCCGACAATAGGTACTTCCCTCGCGATCTCCCGGATGCGTTCAACTACACCTGGGGTGAGATGCGGGCCTACCACGGCATTCCGAAACAGGGACCCGTTTCCGACGAGACGGCCGTGCAACTCATCCGCGGCTACCACGCCTGCGTGAGCCTCGTCGACGCCCAGGTCGGCCGGCTGCTCGACGAACTGGAGAAGCTCGGCGTGGCCGACAATACGATCATCGTCTTCTGGGGCGACCACGGCTGGCAGCTCGGCGAACACGGCTTCTGGTGCAAGCACACCAACTTCGAGGTCGCCTCCCGCACGCCCCTGCTGATCGCCGCCCCCGGCGTCGAGGGCGGGCGAGTATGCCGGCGAATCGTCGAATACGTCGACATCTACCCGACCCTTTGCGACCTGGCAGGTCTGCCCAAGCCGGCGCACTTGCAGGGCATGAGCATGCGTCCACTGTTGGCAGACGTCCAGGCCGAACATAAGGAGGCCGTTATCACCCGCCACGGCGGCGGCGACGCCGTGCGCACCGACGGCTTCCGCTATATGGAGATGCACACGAAAAACGGCGCCGGCCAGTTGCAGGGAATCGGCATGTTCGATCTGAAGAAGGATCCCGGCGAAAACCAGAACGTGGCCGAGGATCCGGCCTATGCACAAGTCCGCAGCCGGCTCCAGGGCGTACTCGACGCGGAGCGAAAGAAGTGGAACCTGAAATAGACGCGGAGCATCCGCCAATCCAGATTGCTGCCGGCCGTATCATCTGCCCGAACTGCGACGCCGCCGTTCGGGTAGTTGACGAAACGCCCTGCCCGAATTGTCGCGGCTGTCCTTCCTGCGGGCGAAAGCTTGCCCGGGGTGAAGCATGGTGTGGGTGCGGATTCTCCGACGACTCTGCGAGAGTCGCCAGGTTGACCGAACTGTTTGGTGTGACGGACGAGCAAGCAGAGATCGCGTCGCGACGATTCACAATCCGAAAGACCCGCGAGCGGAACGCTGTCATCTTCGCCGCCGTCGTTGCGCCCATCCTGATGGTCAGCGGTGCGGCTCTCGATGACATCCTCGACCCGCAGTCCTTCCTCGACTACGTCGTCTATTGGCTGAGTATTCTCGCCATATCAGCCCCTTGCGCGTATGCCCTTCGTCGATGGCTGAACGGCGAGGAGAATCGATTGTTCCAGGAAGAACTGAAAGGACCGGAATACTGATCTCATTTGATCTTCTTGATGAGCGTTGATCAGGGAAGATCAGTGTTCGTGGAGTTCCCTTGCTTAATTCTACGCAATCACCTCGACCTCCAACTTCAACATCTTACCGATCTGCCGCAGCTCTTCCGTGTAGTCTCCGTAGACCCATTGGAGATGGTTGCCGAAGTCGAGCCGCTTCTTGGGGACTGTCCCCTTCCCGCAGCATCACGAGCACAGAATTCGGTACAGGCCCGCTTCTTGAGGAACTCTTCCACCCTCCCCTCGGGCGGCTTGATCAAGGCTTCCACGGAACAGCCGATCAGATCCAGCCCCCAACCGCTCGCTCCCACGAGCTGCCCCTTGAGGACCAGGAGTCTTGTGGCGCTCGGATCGACTCGGGCCACGGTAACCGTCTTCTCGGCGTTGTTCATGAAATCCACCGCGAACTTCGTTCCCCAGCCCTTGGAGACGAAGCGGCCCAGTTGGTACGGCAGGTCGGGCCGGTCGAAACCGTTCATCTTGAGCGCCGGGTTGCTGTGGTTGATGCGAAACGTGCCTTCCGCCCGCGGGTCGGAATTGCCCCGGTGACAGGATTCGCCTGACACCGACATGAGCAGCCGGAACGCCAGCAGCGATCCGAGATCGCCCTCGCTAAGCCGATCGATGACCGACACGAGCCGTTTGTGGTGATCCCAAACGTATTCGGTGACCTGGCCCGTGGCAATGTGGACGCGTTTGCTGCAATTTCCTTCGCCGTCGTCCACCCCATTTTTCGGTCGGCAGATAGGCCTGCTCAAGGTGGGCATTCTGCGCGGTATTTTCCGGCAAATGCTTGACAGGCGCATCCGAGGGGGTCATGATAAGCCCGGCTTCGGAGCCAGAGGTGTAGGACTCCGTTGGGGCAGCCCCGGCTGGAAAGGGGGTGCCTGTTCTTTCGGGCGGGAGCACGCGCAAACGTCGCCCTGCCACGGATGGAAGGCGGCCCGAACGTTTGTGGCGGCTTCGCGGATTTGGCGTATTGGCTGTCGTGTTCCGGACGCGCCGGAACGCGTCTGGAAGCCGTCGGACTTCCATTCATCGCAACGGCTCTGCAGCGCCTCGATCCTGTCGTTTCCCAAGAGGTGTGGCATCATGCGCCGATTCAACTTTGAACGCATCCGCCGGTCGATTTTCCCTTCCACCCCACGCGACCTCCTGCAACGATCGAGACCCGCCCTTCGTCGTCTAGGTTGCGAGCCCCTCGAGGATCGGCGATTGCTCAACGGTGACGCCCCTGTGATCACCGACCTGGAGGCCGATCCGGCCGCAATCCAGGAGGGCGGATCGACGACGCTCTGGTGCGCTTTTGCCGACTCCAGCCAGGTTGACGTCCATACCGTGTCGATCGACTGGGGCGACGGGAGCAGCGACGAATTCGACTTGACCGAAGGCGAACGTGGGTTCGCCCGCCCGCACCAGTATCTCAACGAGAACCCCGCCGCGGGGTCGGGAGGGGCCTACACCATCTTGGTGGCGGTCACGGACCGCGACGGCGGAATCGACACGGAAACGGAAGTCCTGGCGGTGGCCAACGTGGCGCCCGTCGTGAGTGCGGGCGAGGACGCGGTCATCAAGGAAGGGGAGACGCTGATTCGCGACGTGACCTTCACCGACCCCGGTGTGGACCAATGGACGGCCCAGATCGATTACGGCGACGGTTCGGCCCTGCAGACGCTGGAAGGCGTCGGCAAGACATTCAAACTGGAGCATGACTTCGGAGCGAAGCTCGGCACCTACAACGTCCAGGTCCAGGTGACCGACGACCAGGGAGCACTAGGGACCGACACGTTCTCCGTGACCGTCGAGAACGCCGCGCCGAGCCTGTGGGTCCGCGGACTGCGGGTGGTTGCGGAGGGGACCGAACTGGTCGTTGCCGACCTGGGTATTTTTACCGACCCTGGGCATTATGAGGTCCAAGCCGACTCGCCGGCGTTCACGTACGAAATCGACTGGGGCGACGGCACCGTCACCGGCGGCAATGCCGACGTTGACATCGCCGGCGAGCCCGGAAAGCTGACCTGGGGGACCTTCGACGGCGCGCATACTTATCAGCAGGACGGCCGTTACGTGGTGACCGTCGGTTTGAACGACGACCACGGCGGCTTTTCGCCCGACCGTTTCATGACGGTGGTTGTGAACAACGCGGCGCCCCGCGACCTGGTAGTCGACGACATCGCGCCGGTCAACGAGGGCGAGGCGGCGTCGGTCCACGGCACCTTTGAGGACGCCAGCCAGGATGCGCACACGGTGACGGTCACTTGGGGCGACGGCACGGACGACACGGTCGTCGAGTTGGCGGCCGGGGTGAAGGAGTTCACGATTCCTCACACCTACGCCGACGACGGCCCGAACTCCGCCGGCGGCGCTTCGCCGACCGAGATTTACACCGTGCGGGTGACCGTTGCCGACGCCGACGGCGGCAGCACCGCCGCCGACAAGACCGTCGAGGTCAGCAACGTCGCGCCGGTGCTGGCTCCAATTGCCAATGCCGCCGTCCAGGAAGGCGGAGATTTTACCTTCGGTCCGATCACGTTTACCGACGCAGGCGCCGGCGACACGCACGTAGCGCTGATCGATTGGGGTGATGGAACGCCGGCCGAAGCCGCGGTCGTCGATCCCGAAGCCCGCACGGTTTCGGGGAGCCACGCGTACGGCGACGAAAAGAAGGACGACACGGGAAATGTGATTCCCTACACGGTGACCGTGACGGTCACCGACGACGACGGCGGGGTCGGAACGGGGACTTTCCAGGTGACGGTGGGCAACGCCAATCCGCAGGTAACGCCCGTCGAACCGCAGGAGATTCTCGAAGGGCAGACTTTCAGCATGGTTGTGGCCGGTTTTGCCGACCCGGGAACGGGTGACACCCACACGGCCCTGATCGACTGGGGCGACGGAACGCCGGCCGAGCCCGGCACGGTCAATCAAGTCGCCCGCACCGTTTCAGGCAGCCACGTCTATGCCGACGAGAAGGCCGGCGGCGCGCCCTACACGGTGACCGTGACGGTCACCGACGACGACGGCGGCGCCGCGAACGGGACCTTCGAGATCGCCGTCGGCAACGCCGACCCGCAAGTGACACCCATCGGATCCCAGACGATTTCGGAAGGAGAGTCGCTGGACAAGGCTCTGGCGCGGTTTGCCGACGCAGGCTCGCTCGACACCCACACGGCCCTGATCGACTGGGGCGACGGGACGCAACCCGTAGTGGGAGTTGTCGACCAAGGCGCCGGGACCGTCTCGGGCAGCCATGTCTATCCGGACGAGGAAGGGTCGCCCTACACGGTGACCGTGACGGTCACCGACAACGACGGCGGGGTCGGAACGGGGACCTTCCAGGTGACCGTGAGCAACGCCGCGCCGGTGCTGGAGGCGATTGCCGATACGGCCGTGAACGAAGGCGACGTTTTCACGCTCGGTCCGGCCGCCTTCACCGACGCGGGCACGCTCGACACCCACACGGCCCTGATCAACTGGGGCGATGGGACGGCGGCCGAGGCCGGCAGCGTCAATCCAGCCGCTCGCACCGTTTCAGGCAGCCACATCTATGCCGACGAGAAGGCGGACGGGTCGCCCTACACGGTGACCGTAACGGTCACCGACAACGACGGCGGGGTGGGAACGAGAACTTTCCAAGTGACGGTGAACAACGTCGATCCGGTGGCCGGCGAGGCCTCCACCGCGGTCCAGACGGCAAAGGGTTTTGTCGGCCCCTTGACGCTGGCGGAGTACCAGGCGTCGAACCCTGTGGCGATGAAGGTTCAAGTGCGAAGCGAGTTCGTCGGCCCGCTGACTTTTGAGCAATACGTGGCCTCAACCGGCGTCGCCCGCAAACAGTCTGCCGATGGAGGCGACGGCTCGTCGAGCGAGGGCGTCCGTCTCATGGCGCGGAGAGATGCCCGATCCGGCAGGCTCTTCGTTGGCCCGCTGGAAGAAGGCGCCGACTCCGCGCCGGCTCCGGTTGCCCTTGCGGCCATGGCCCAGGCGGAGGGCCAGGCGCCGACTTTGGCCGGCCTCGGTGACCTCACGCAGCCCGAAGGGTTGATCGATTTCGGCCAGATCGCCACGTTCTTCGATCCCGACAGCGTGGGACCGTTCACGTACCAGATCGATTGGGGCGACAACTCGGCGAACGCCTCGGGCCAGGCCCACGTCGATCAGCAGGGGCCGCCGACGGCCGGGTGGATCGTCGCCAGCCACCTCTACGATGACGACGGATCCTACGCGCTGGTGGTGACGGTGACCGACGAGCAGGGAAACTCGACCACGGAGGAGTTTGCCCTGACGGTTGAAAACCGGCCTCCGGTGGTTGACGCAGGCGGCCCCTACGAGGTCGACGAAGCCGGCACGGTGACGCTCTCCGGATCGGCCACCGACGCCCCTGGCGATCAGGCGAGCCTGGTCTACGAGTGGGACCTGGACGGCGACGGACAGTTCGGCGAGACGGGCGAGGATGCCGAACGCGGCGACGAGAACGTCCAGAACCCCGTCTTCTCGGCCGAGGGGCTCGACGGTCCCGGCTCCAGAACGGTTTCTTTCCGCAGCCGCGACGACGAAGGCGCGCAGAGCCAGACCGTCCACGCGACCATCCAGATCGTGAACGTCGCGCCGCTGGTCGCGGTGGATCACCAGTCGGTGGCGGTGCAGGAAGGGGTGGCGGCGGCGAACACGGGCACCTACAGCGATCCGGGCGGCGACGACGTCGACCTGGATGTCTCTGCCGGCACCATCCAGGACAACGGCGACGGCACGTGGACCTGGTCTTCGGGGACCATCGACAATCCGGAGGATTTTGCGGTCGTGACGGTCACCGCAACCGATAAGGACGGCGCCGCCGGCACGGTCACCTTCAGCGTGACCGTGGAGAACGTTCCGCCCGTGGTGACCGTCGACGAGGAATCGGTGACGGTCGAAGAAGGCCAGACCGCGGTCAACACGGGAGCCTACAACGATCCGGGCGCCGACGCGGTCACGCTTGAGGCCTCGGTTGGCGAGATTGTCGACGAGGGGGCCGGCAAATGGAGTTGGTCGTTCGACACGACCGATGGCCCGCTTCAGTCGCAATTGGTGACGATCAAGGCGACCGACAGCGACGGCGGCTCGAGTTCGACCAGCTTCGACCTGGTGGTCGAAAACGTGGCTCCGTCGGCAGCGGTGAACGAGGGATCGGTGGCGGTGGACGAGGGCGAGGTGGCGACGAACACCGGCACCTACCAGGACCCGGGCGACGATGCCCTGGCCTTCGCCGCTTCCGTCGGCACGGTCGTCGACGGCGGCAACGGCACGTGGAGCTGGTCGCTGCAGACGACCGACGGGCCCGACGATTCGGGAACCGTCACGGTGACGATCACCGACAAGGACGGCGGCCAGGCCGCGGTGACCTTCGAGCTGGCGGTCGCGAACGTGGCTCCCTCGCTGGCTGTCGACCAGACGGAGGTCGAGGTCCTGGAGGGTCAGGCTGCCGCCAACACCGGCACTTATGCCGAACCGGGCGACGACACGTTGGTGTTTGCGGCCTCGGTGGGCACGGTGGCCTGCCGTGGCGACGGCACGTGGAGCTGGTCATTCGTGCCGGAAGACGGTCCCGATGCGACCCAGGTGGTCACGGTGACGGTTACCGACAGCGACGGAGACAAGGCGACCGTGACGTTCGACCTGGTGGTTAAGAACGCTCCGCCGGTGGCCAACGGCGACTACTACGTCTTCGACGGCGTCGGCGTCCTTGACGTCAATGCGGCGGAAGGCGTGCTGGCGAACGATTCGGATCCCGGCGGCGACCGGATTGTCGTCGACTCCTGGGGCGACCCGAGCGTGGGACAGTTGGCCGAGCGGAGGCCCGACGGTTCGTTTGTCTACGTGGGGCCTGATGGTTTTTCGGGCACGGTCACCTTCAACTACACGATTCGCGACGAGGACGGGGCCCTTTCGGAACACGAGGCGGTGGTGAGAATCGACGTGGGCATGAATGCCGCCGTGACCGGCTACGTGTACGCCCGCAACGCCGACAGCCGCTTCCAGCCCGTCGAACTGCCGCTGCCGGGAGTCTTCGTGACGCTCACGGCGATCGACGACACGGACCGGCGCGGTATGGTGGAGATCAACACGATCACCGACGACCAGGGACGTTACCGGTTCGAAGGGCTGCGGGCCGGCGAATACCGGATCGAGGCGAGGCAGCCGGCCGCGTGCCAGGTGGGAGAAGAACTGGCGACGACCGTGACACTGGGGGCGAACCAGGAGGGCCAGGCGAGCGGGCTCTACACCGGCTGGCTCCGCCCGACGTCGATGTCGATCGGCAGCTTTCTGGGCTCCACGATCCGCACCAGCGCGACCACCTACGGCTGGCAGCACGGGCTGCGGGAGCAGATGGCCCGGGCCGAAGAGCGGGCGGGAGACGCCGAAGCCGCCTATTGGATCCGGCTGGGCGAAGTAATCCAGGTCGCCCGGCGAGGGAGGGAAGTCACCGTCACCGGGACGAGCCGCGACGAGGCGTTTGAATTCCTGCCGGCCACCGACGGCTACCACGTGAGCCTGGACCAGTGGAGTGCCGTCTACTCGGCCGACTCGACGAGCCGGCTGCTGGTCCGCTCCGGAGGCGGAGACGACGACGCCGTGCTCCACGACTCGGCGCTCGACGACCTTCTCACGGCGGAATTCAACTCGGTGAGCCTGGTCAACGACGAATTCGCCTGCGAGCTTCGCGACTTCTCCTTCGTCAAGGCCCGGTCGGAAGCGGGAGGCGACGACAGCAAATCGATCGCCCGAAACATCGACTTCGTGCTGAAGGCCCTGGGCGACTGGGACTGACACGCCGCCCGCCGCGTCGCGCAAGGACGCAGGAGGCGGTCAGAAGCGGAAGTCCACTCCGAAATCGATCCCCTGGATCCACATGTCGGAGGTCATGAAGACAAACTCGGGCAGGGGAGCCCCGGCGGGCGGACCGTTGTCGGGAAAATAGCTCGGGTTGAGGTTGCGGTCGATCTGCTCTCCCGGCCTGGCCACCCGGCTCCAGTAGATGAAGCTGTAGCCGAGGGTGGCGCGGAGCCGCTGCGTGATGTTGTAACCCAGCGTGACGCCGAGTTCGGGAATCGCGGCCAGGTTGTTCTGGGTGTAAGAGCCGGAGTTCGTGGCCAGTGCGAGGAGCCCACCGTCGGACACCGCCGGTGCGCCGCCGGCCGTCGTTGTCGTCGTCCCGTCGATGACGACGTCGGCGGAAGAGTGGCCCAAGGCGAGCAGCATCGCCAGTTCCAACGAGAACCCCCAGCAGCGCATCTCGGCCAGCATGCCGAGATTGACTCCGTGAAACGTATTCTCGGCGTCGAACGAGTCGTGGAGATCGAAGCGGGTCGGACCGGCCGCTTCAAACGATTCGTTGATCGTCAGTCCCTCGTCGAGCTGCACGAACCGGTAGCCCACAACCCAGTCCACGCGGGAACCGGCCCCGTCGTCTCCAGGAAGCACGACGTCGTTGGTTTCGAGGATCGCCTTGCGCAAGCAGATGCCCGCCGCCTGAAAGCAACTGTCCGACGAAATGGCAATCGTGCCGATCGCCGCGTCCGGAAAGGCAAACACGTGCGAGTCTTCGTGGCCGGCGACTACGTCAAAATATGGCCGAGCGAGCACCGGATTGCCGTCGCTCGAAATGGAGAAATGCTCGCTCTCTTCCAGCATGATCAGGTAATCTCCGTCGATACCGATCTGCCGCTCGTTGTCGAACCAGTAAGTGGCCCCGGCGCGAAACCCGGATCGCATATCGGAATTCAACAGGCTCGTCGGAAAGAGGACGTCGGTGCCGGTCTCGCCCAGGATGCCCACGGATCCGCCGATCCCGCTGGTGACCAGCGGCGGCGTCCGGCTTCCTTCGAGCCACCACATGAGATACTCGAAGTCGAGCCAAAGGCGCGACCGGTAGGGCGGAGCAAGCGGAGTGCCCGGCTGGAGGGGCGGCACGACCACCACCAGATCGTTCCCAGGGCCCTCTGTGACGACCGGTTCGAGCGGCAGCCCATATTCCTCGGAGTACGGAGCGTGCAGGCTTCCCACCTTCCCCGAGACGGGCGCAGCCACGACGCCCCTGGCCGATCCGCCGCCCAAACTGCCCGACGCCCCGAGCGAACCGGCCGTTTGCGCCGACGACGTGGAAACCGAGTCGACCGCGGGCTGGCCGGTGCCGTCTTGGCGGGAAGGGCCCCAGATCGGCAGCCGCTGAGGCGGCATCGCCACGCTTCTGACGCCCAATCCGCCGGCAGCCTGCTGAGCCTGGGCCGGATATGCCATGAGTCCTGCGCAAACGCAGAGACTCACCACGAAAATGAGGTCACGCGGGTAGGCGCTTCGAGGATTCATTGCGTTTGCGCAGTGTGAGACCGGGAACCAACGAGACAGACGGAGCGGTCACCGTCATTACGTGGCGTGGCTACAAACGGTGTCTTCCGCTGCCACATGCCGTCCGTCGCTCATAGTCCGCGACTTATTGCAGCAAGACCAAATCACGTCAAGAGCGATGTTGCACTATTCAGTGACTTTGTGCTGGATTTGTACGCATGGTACGCACATGTTTGTGAAGGTTGGGTCGCGGGCTTGTCCCGCATTGGGACACCGGCCATACAACGCCGAGCCGGCCGCCAGAGCCGCATCCAGGGCCGGGGCATCCAGTGGATGAAACCCGGAAGGCACGGCCCAACTGCCGGACAAACACTGATTTCGGTACGCCTCCATGACCAAGCGTGAATTCCCCACAAGCGGGACAGGCCCGCAACCCAACCTTCACAAACATGCGCGCACCATGCGCACAAGTCCCGAGAAGAGACTCTAAAGACGACAAAAAGCTTTCTTCCGGCTTCCCCACCTGCTAGACTCACCGGTACCCGCCTCCCCTCCCGCCGAGTGAGTACCATGCCGAAGAAGTCAAGCAAGAAGCAGAAGTCTTCGACCAGCTTCAAGGCTCGCGCAAATCTCCCAGCGAACCTGGAAGAACGGTTGAAGGTCGTCTGGCGACGACTCGGGCACCTCATCGACTGGTGCGACAGCAACCAAGCCTGGACGAAGACGTTCTGTTCGGAAGCCAGACCGTATCGGGCGGTATTCTACTGGGAGGCCGTTGCCGACATGGTTTCGGACTACATGCTGGATCGCCCGGCGGCCACCCCCGAGGACGTCTTCACCGATTGCCTGGTCGCCACCCAATACTCGGCGTCCGCCGACGATCCGGAGAGACTGACGATCTTCCGTGAAATGTGGGACGAGATCCTGTATTCTTCACGAAAGGAGATCGAGGCGTTCATCCAGTCCGACCTGGACCTTGCAATACAAGAAGGAACGTATGAAGAAGTCGCCCGGTTGTATGTGGCCGACCACGCGAAGTGGAAGATGGGCGAAGCGTAAGACTTGGAGACAACGCCAAACCGAAGGAGCGAATCGGCCGCATGATCGAACGACTCGGCCTGGAGCACATGGAAGAGGCGCTGGGGCTGGGAAGTGATGCTTGAAGAAACATGACTCTTTCAACGGGCTGCTAACCGCAGCACCGAGAGATGACATTCCCACTCATAAGGCGGCTGATTTGTTCCATTTGTCTCATCGTCGGTTTGTGCGGAGTGCTGGCGGCAGACGACGCGGCCCCGCCGGCCGGCATTCAGCCCTTTGTCCACTCGCCGGACCTCTTCCCGATCCTGCCGCTGGACGAAGAGAACGGGCACTGGCTACTGGCGGGACACGGGGTCTTGATTAAGCTGGAGTAGCCGCCCGAGAGAGCAACGATGCGGTTGCCGAAGGACGAGGCTGACAACACTGAGGTACAACGATGAGCGTCACCTGGATCGTGCTGTTGATTGGAGTGGGTGTCGTGCTGGTGGGCGGCTTCGTCGCCGGGCTGGTCTTGGCGATTCTGTTCCTCGTGAAGCAACTTGGCGGAACCAAGGGCGGTTGGGGAGCACTGGCGGATGCCTACGGCACGCTAGGCCCGCTCACCGGGCAGATCGCAGAGCGGCAGACGATCCAGATCGGTGCGGTGACGTACAAGCGGTGTGTCACGTTGGGTGCGGCCAACGAGGGACTGTACGTGGCGATCTGGAGGAAGATGGCTCTGATCCCGTGGACCGAATTCAAGGGCCTGGGTCAGGCCACGCTGTACTGGCAAAAAGTGCCGCTGCTCACGGTCGGCGATCCGCCCGTTGCGACCGTGACCATACCGGCGGCCATGTTCCAGGTGATGTGGGGACGGTTGCCTGCGGCGCTGAGACAGTAAACCTGCCAGCAGAATGCCGCCCGGCCGCAGAACGCGATAGCACTCGCGCCACACGGGGCGAACGTCGGGCACAAAGCAGTTGGAGCAGGGGTGTATAATCAGAGCGAAGGTCGCCTCCGCAAACATGGACAGATCGGCCATGTCGCCCTCAACGGTCTCCAGTTCCAACCCGTCCCTCTCGGCAACCGCTCGGTCCTGTTCGAGCTGCCGGGGGGAAGCGTCCAGGACTGTCACCTTGGCTCCAGCGGCGGCCAGTATCGGGCCTTGTTGACCTCCGGCGGAAGCGAGGCAAAAGGGTGTCCGTGCCCGGTAGCTCGGGAAACCACGTCCGCGAAACGGGCTTCGTCGGCGTCAAAACAATCTGCCAGTCGCCTCGCTTGGCACGCTGGACGTCGTCGCTGGTAACCGGAACCGTCCAGCGGTTTCCTCTTTCGACCAGCCTGTCCCATGCCTCCTGGTTGTAGGTCCGAACATCCATGGTAGTTTCTCACGATCGGCGGAAAAGGTAAGCCAGACAGCGGTTACGCCAGTTTCCTCGCCGACATACGCTTCGGCCGGATGAACCTGTTTTCTTTTCTCTCCCCCTCTCACTTGCTCTGAATTCTGCAACACCCCCCAATCCAGCGACCCCAACTTACGCCCCGGCCAATCGCCCTAACCCCAATCACCACATCCACTTAGAAAACCCTATCTCGCCCCGCATTTCGCTGACCGTCACGGATTTTGGGGAGGGTAAGTGCTCGTGACATAGTTTACGAAAAAGGCCATGATCCACCAAAGGCATTTTGTTCACAAGGAGGTGGATCATGGCCGAAGGATCGGCTTCTGGATTGT
>Ga0209722_1000974_pt1 | contig 27538 bp, 18 predicted proteins | sample BioC12SIPDNA_2_FD_185745 | JGI IMG/M metagenome (GOLD analysis project Ga0209722, IMG submission 185745) | Anaerobic biogas reactor microbial communites from Washington, USA - Biogas_R1_A C12 SIP DNA (SPAdes) (version 2) | ecosystem: Engineered > Bioreactor > Anaerobic > Unclassified | place... | reverse complement strand
CTGCACCGATGCCGCCGTGCGGCCGTAATTTGCAAGCACAAGGTACATGGCCCGGTTGGCGAACGCCGACGCCACGACCCCTTCGGGCAACGGCGCGGCAAACAACGATGAATCCCCAATCTCGAGCCAGGCCCACGTGCCTTCCTCGACGAGCGGCAGGTACCGTTTCAGCCACCGCGCATGCACGGCCCGGGTCTCGGCGCTCCCCGGAACGGCGTCCCACGCGCTGTAACAATGGAGCTTCTCCGGGTCAGCCTGGTATTGCGCCCAGGCATCCCGGCACCGCTGCATCCAGAAGTCGTCGTTGTATTTCACGCCGGGGATCATGCCCCGCTCGCCCGTAAACTTGCGCCCGCCCATCAACACGGGGAACTGCATGTAGGGAATGGAGTGCAGGAACGGCTCGTTTTCGGATTCCACGCTCGCAAATCCCATGTCGATGCAGGGAACCACGTAAGGCGGATGGTTTTTCACGGTCTCCCGCAGCGGATCGACCTGCGCCACGCCTTCGCCCACCCACAGATAATCGTAGACCTTCAACCCGCCGCTCTGAGGCTGCTCCGCGCCGTTCACGTGCAGCTTCAGAATGCACCCCCGCCGTTTCACCTCGGCATACACGAGCGCGATCAGGTCCACAAACGCCCCGTCGTGATCCGGGGTCTCCTCAAACGCCGCGACCTCGTCCGGCGCCAGCGGCATCTGCTGTTTCGCCGCATGCTGGTTCGCCAGGTAGCCGCCATCCATGTAGATCCCGTCCGAACCGTACTCGTCCAGGATACGCGCCAGACGCGGCAGCACAAACGCGCGCCATCCGGGACTCGCGGGCGCGCACCGGGCCATGTCCCAATACCCCACAACAAGGAAATCGCCCTCGCGGCTCCATTCCTGGCGGAACCCTGGATGCGCCCGCTCGACGAAACAGGGCGAGGTGTAGGTCAGCACCTTCATCCCGCGCCGATGGGCCATCTCGATGAAGCGCCGGTACCCTGCCGGGTTGCACGCCGTATACTTGTCGCCGCCAAACAAGCCCAGGGAATCATTCCAGTCGTCGAATACCTGCAGCACCTGGATCCCGTGCTCCCGGAGCCGGTCCAACTCCGCTTCGTCCTCCGCGCCGGGGTCGTACGGCGTGCGGCCGGGATACTCGCCCAGGTTGTAGCAGCACTGCGCGGGCAGGTAGTCCGTAATCAGATGTTTACGCATACAGGAGCGTATGCCTTGCGTGCAGCGGCCGATGTTCTGCAGGCGCCTGCGGTGGTCTTCGGCCGTGAACTCCCGCAAGAGCGAGGATGCGGGTCCCGCAGTCTCCAGCCCCGCCGCAACGTCCCCTTCCGCGGCCCGAGCCGCCACAGCCGCTCCCGGAAGAAGTCCCCCCGCGGCAGTCGCGCCCGCGCCCAGTTTCAGAAACTCACGTCGATGCATACCCACACTCCTTTTCCCCATACGCCGTGCGCGCCAAAACCGCGCATGCCCGCGCCCCACAAGTCAGATTCTGCCGCAAAGATAGGCGCTTCAGCCCGCGCCGTCAAGGCCGCGCGGCCTTCCTCAAGTACCAGCATCTCACATCCTCCCGCCACTTTCTTGACTCTCCCATCCGCCATACGCTAAAATCCCGCAACGTTGCCGGATAGCCTAATGGTAGGGCACCTGACTCTGGATCAGGGTAGTCTAGGTTCGAGTCCTAGTCCGGCAACCAAACAAGAGTTCAATCTCTGTTTATAGTGTGGCCCGTTCATCTAGCGGTCTAGGATGCAGGATTCTCAGTCCTGTCACAGGGGTTCGAGTCCCCTACGGGCTACCATCCTTTTGCGCACGGGCCCGTGCGGCGTTGCACGGGCCCGTTCGCCGTCGTTCAGGGCACTCCGCCTGCAATCATTGCGCACCACACCCCGGCAAATGTGCACGAATTGCCTGCTTCGTCTCCCGGATCCGTTGAATCTGCCCCCTGCCGCGAGCCCGAACGGCCCGCGAAAACCCGCGTGGACGCCTGTCCGCCGGTGTCCGGCCATACATGGCACAGCAATTGCTGTTCGTCACGGCAGCCGACAGGAACGGACACGAGATACAGCTCGGCATGGGAGAGAACACATGAGAAGCACCCTGGTACTCGCTGCAGTTGCCCTGATCGCGTTTGGCGTCGTCACCGCCGGCATCTACCTCTCGACAAAGGACCGCAACCCGGCCGACACCCCACAGCCCCCGCAGACCTCGGTCCCGGAACCTGCGGTTCAAGCGCCCGCACCGGGCGCTTTGGAGACAACCCAGGACACCAGACCCGGAAACCGGGCACGCATGGACACAAACGCGGATGGGATGATCTCGTTTGACGAAGCGGTTGCCGTACACCCCGAAATGACGCGCGAACAGTTCAACGCCCGCGACACCAACGGCGACGGGGTGTGGAACGCGGACGAAGGATTCGGCCCCGGCGGCGGAATGGGCTATGGCATGCGCGGTGGCGGTGGTGGTGGTGGCGGCGGCGGGCGCGGCATGCAAGGCGGCGGCGGCGGCCGTGGCATGCGAGGCGGTGGTGGCGGCGGCGGCTACCGCGGAGGAAGATAGGCCCCCGGAGAGATACAACGAGCTGGCGCGGGCACACGATGGCGTCACCCGCGCCACTCCGTTTCCAGTGTGAAGACGGCATCCGTCGTCGTCACGCGATCACGATCTCGAAGGCCTCTCCCTGCTGTATCGTCGCCTCCCGCGCGAGGGTCACGAGAACCCGGCCGTCGCTCACTTCAAACGACGCATCGACCGGTTTGCCGGCGGCCGCAACCGTCACCGAGCGTGGCAACGCGCCTTCCTGAAGCCCGAACACGAACGTCCGCGCCCGAAGCCGGCCCCACTTCAGGCCAATGCGCTCCGTTTGAACCCGGTCCGACCGCATTTGCTCGAAGGTCCCCCACCCTTCGGCCCAGGTAAACGCCGCTTTGAACGCGTCCGGGGAGAGCCGGGGCGAAAAACCGATGTGGCCCTTCGGACCATGGTACTCAAACCCCGCCAGCGCCAGGTACACGCCCCAACTGGCCAGCGCGCGGGCATAGTGATCCCCGCACTCGACCTCGTTGTAGGGGTTCTTGAGGCTCGGGTGGTATCGGTCGTGCACGGCGCGACAGACGACCAGCGCCTCTTCCACGAACCCTTCCGCGGCGAGATGGCCCGCCACCTGGTACTCGATGCCCGTCCAGACCTCGCTCTTGTACATCGTTCCCTCGGCCAGGAACACGCTCCTGGGCCAGGTGCACGTCAGCAAGCCCGCCTGCCCCGGGCTGATGAACCACCGGAACGGCGGATGTTCCTCATTGTACATCGAGATGTCCGGCGCCCAGTTGTATTTCCAGACCGCCTGGAGCGCCGACCGCACATTCTCCCGTGGATAAATGTAGCCAAGTCCGAGCTGGTGCGCCCATCCCTGGCCGAAAAGGTGATCCGACAGACACCCGTCCTTGTACTGGTGGCGCGGATACTCCTCGAGGTCCACCTCCTGCACGAAATACTCGCCATTCCACAGGCGCTTGAGCGTGAGGCTCCTGCCGCTCTCGTAGATCGCACGGGCGCGTTCGGCAAAGGCGGTATCCCCCACCTCTTTCGCCATCTCCTCGCCGGCCCGCAACGCCGCAAGGTAAAGCGAGCCCACAAACGTGTTCGCGCCGTGGTAATTGATGTCGTACGTGTTGTGCTGTTCATCCTCGATAAGCCCGTCCGCGTTCCCGTCGTGGCCGATGGAATACTCGAGGGCCAGCTTGATCCGGGGCCAGTTCCGCTGCAGGAACGCGCCGTCCGGCGACATGAGATGCTCCCGGTAGGCTTTCAGGATCGTCCCGCACTGGCCGTCCGCGGCATAGGCATCGTTGCTGCGGAACCCCACCAGGCCCGTATCCGCATGGAACCCCCCGCCGTTCTCGCGCGGGTTGAAGTCCTGCATCTCGCGAACGCTGCGTGACAGCTCCGGAAACAGGCGCGCGTGACCATGCGCGTAATTCCACACGTGGGTGCAGGTGCCCGGACAGCACGTCACGCCTTCATATGCGTAAAACCGGCCGTTCTTCCACCACTGGCAGGTACCCGTTGCCAGATACGACAGGGTCGAGTGCAGCCGGTCAAGCAGCCAGTACGGCAACGAACTGTCGTAATACGTATCGCGCCACAGGCGGGTGTCCGCCGTGAGCTGTTCATGATGGTCGAGCGCGTAGTTGGCCACCGCCCCCGCGTCCGCGAAACGCTGCGCATAGTAGTGCCCGTTTTCCTGGTTTGGGAAATGCCACGCCACGACAAACGTGAAGCGGTGCTTCGCGCCCGGCGCCAGCGGAACTTCCACCGAGCTCAGCAGGCCAAGCCGCTTTTGCTTCAGCGCATAGGCGTGTTCCCCGCTGATGAGATAGGCCTCCGGCGCCCCGGCGGGGTAGATCCGGCCTTCAAGGACCTCCGGCGCAAGCGCATCCGCGCATGCCAGCGCCAGCGTCCCGAAATCGCGCGACGCCTCCAGCGCGGGCCGCTCCGGTTCGCGGGCCGTGTCCGAGAACTCGATCTGGTCGACATTGATGTGTCCCCAGCCCCCGCTGGCGTCGTCAACGATCTCGATTCGCGCTTCCTTGCCCTGGCAATCGCTGACGTCCCACACCGCCCACGCGAGACGTTCCTCGTTGCGGCCGGCCGCCGAACGGATGATCCGATCCCCCATCATCAGGTTGACGCACGTCCGTTTCGCGTCGGACCCGCCGCCGACCAGAACGTTGATGTACTTCCTGGTAATCGTGAACGGCGGCGAGACCAGACGGCCGGCCGGCGCGTCCCCACCCAGAAAACTGTTCACCAGCCCCCGGCCCTCAAACCCGCTGACCTCCTGCTGGCCCGGCAGCGTGCCCCGCGCCGGACCGGTCCCGAACGCCTCGCCCGTGACCGACCATGCGCCGTAATCTTCTCCCTCGAAGGTCTCGAACACGATGGGCTCGCGCGGCGCTTCCACGGGCGCCGCCGGCGCTTCCGGCGGCTTCTCCGAAGCATGCAGCACAAGTCCCCGGCCCTCCGTCAGATTGATTCGCGTTTTTCCGACGACCGCGCTGTGCGTCTTGTATTCGTTCGAAACGGCGTTCTCCAGGCGGCCCAGCACGCTCACCGTCAGCGAGTCTTGCGTCGCATTCTCGACCGTGATGTTGAAGATCGTTGCGGGCAGACAGGATTCTCGCGCGTTCAGGGGGATAAAGGGCGAATAGACCTCCGTTTCCACCCGGACCGGCGCGCCGTTCTCCGCATACGTCACGGTCGCAATCGGATACTCCCCCTTAAATGAAATGTCCTTGAACCCTTCGCGGCTCAACGACGCAAACGCACGCGTGCCGTCGGGCGTCTCCGTCACGACGGTAAAACCCTGTTCCACGGGCTGGGCGATGCCCTCGTGGGTATACGTCGAGTTCGTCTCTCCTACCCAGTACGAGCGGGCATTGTTGAAAACCTGCCAGTCGCCCAGCGTGCCGTCGCCGCACACGTAGAGCTGTCCCGAGCCGATGCCCCCGCACGGCATCCCGATCCCGTCCAGATCGCCGCCCGAATAGACTTCCTTGGTACCCCGTTCAAACAGGCTCCGCACCCAGTCAGGGTCCAGTTTCTTGTCCGCGGGCACAGGATGCGCCGTTCCCGCGTCCGCGGCGCCGAAAGGCCCCGCCATGACGATCGCCGGCCGTCCCAGCGATGTCGCCAGCATGCCGCCCCCGGCCAGCTTAAGGAAATCGCGCCGCCGGACTCCCCCGGCCGCGCCGCCGCCACCACACCCGGACGCTCCACATCCGCAACCGCCCGTCGGCGGCGTTGCGGGCCTCGCATCATGGCCCACGCGTGCCTGACGCGTCCCTGAAGGCTCTGTTCCCTCTGACATGCCTGAAACCTCCTCGAAATCGGGGGAATGTGTCCGTGAGTCGTGATCCCGTGTGCTCAAAAACGCAGCGCCAGTCTATCAGACGATTCTCTGAGTTTGCACCCCCCGAAACCGGGATCCAGCCGCCTGACCCGCGCCTTACAAAAACGGCGCCTTTCCCGTTTCCCCGGAAAAGGCGCGACCGGTGCTCTGCTATTCCCCCGTTACGGGCGCAGCCACCACGTTGTCTTGTACGAAACCCCGCCCCACAGGTTGCTCTTCGGCGAACGCGTCTTGCGGACCACATGACATCCCCGGAAACGGCACAAGTACCACGCCACCAGCGGCGAGGACGTGTGCATCACTTCGTGCACACACGCCGTCCCCCCTTCGCCGGTGGGATCCTCCACCGGTTCCGAGGTGAACAGTGCGTCGAACCGGCCCGAATCCGCCTGTCTTTCCATCTCCATACCTGCCGCATCTCCTCCCGGTGGCTGTTCACTTTCCGTACACGTCTCCTTCCGCGCTACCGTGCCCGCACTCACCGGGAAGCCGGGCTCCCGTTCCTGTGCCCACGCCGCAAGCGGCTCACCGGCACACCAGCATCTTTTCTTCCAGCACCCCGTCAATCGCATAGGCTTTTATGGGATTCGTATCCGGCCGCCGGGTCAACGAACCCGCGGCCTTCCCGCGAACGCGCGAGGCAACCAGCCTGTACGTTGCCTCCGCCGCCAGAATCTGCCCCGGCATCGCGAGCGAACACAGGCGCCGCGCGACGGCCACCGTCTCACCCACCACGGTCATTTTCCGAAATGCCGATGCGCCGATATGCCCCACGACGACCTCCCCCGTACAAATTCCCAGCCCAAGCCCGAAGACCGGCAGGCCCTTCTTCCTCCGAAGCGCATTCAACTCGTGGTTGCGTGCCGCCATCGTCACCGCCGCACGGACGCAACGCAGCGCATCTTCTTCCATAGACGACATACCGCCGAACACCGCGATTAATTCGTCCCCGCGACACTGGTCGAGCGCCCCTTCATGCTCAAAGAGCGCGGAAGTCATGGCCGCATGGTGTTCATTCAACAGAAGCATGAGCAGGTCAGGTGAGAAATCGTCCGGGATCCGGGAAAAGCCCTCGATACCGCAGAACATCACCGTCGCGGTGAGCCCGGCGCCGATGCCTGCCGGGGGCTCCGTGCCGTCTGGCGCGGCCCCGTGGCCGGACGTCCCGTACAACCCGGCGCCCCGGTCCCTCCCGGAGTCCGCCTTTGGCGGCGCGCTCTGACCCGTCCCCTCTCTGTTGCCAGGGCATTGCATCTGGGACATCCCCTCCATGTTCCCTGCCATTGGCCCGCTCCGCCCGGGCTGGCCCATGGCTGCTGGATGTACCCTAAGCAACCGGCATTCCAAGTCGGGGTCCGTCAGGATGAATCAGGATGAATCGCCGCAACTCATTACAACAGAGCAATTTGAGAGGATGACAAAAACCCCGGGAGATGAGCTGGACGACCCTCTCTGCATCGGTTGTCCGAATTCCGGACAAATTCGATGTCCGATTCCCGAACACGGTCCTCCCGGCGCGCAGACGCGGGGTCTACTGGCCGGGGCTGATTTGACGCATCTTCTCGTAAAGCGTGCTCCGGGAAATCCCAAGCGCCCGAGCCGTCCGGGAGACGTTTCCGCCGCACGCCCGCATGGTTTTCTGAATGTGTCGCCGTTCGATTTCCGCCAGACTCTCCACGGGCGTGGCGTCCCCATTCTCCCGCGGCGCGAGGTGGGTGTCCGACACATCACGCACGTGAAGAGTCTCGCCACGAGCGACGCTCATCGCACGCAGAATGCAGTTGCGCAATTCGCTCACGTTGCCCGGCCAGCTCTGCGCCTGCAGGAACTCCATGGCCTCACGGGAGATCCCCCGCACGGGACGTTTCGCCTGTTGCCGGGCCAGCTCAAAGAAGTGCCGCGCCAGCTCGGGGATGTCGTCCGTGCGGTCCCGCAAGGGCGGCAGATGGATCTCAAAGCCGTTCAGCCGGTGCAGCAGGTCCTCCCGGAACGCGCCGCGCTGCACCCCCGCGCGAAGATCGCGGTTGGTGGCCGACACCACCCGTACGTCTACCCGCGAATCCCTGTCCGCCCCCGGCCGGCGGTACGTCCCGTATTCAATCGAGCGCAGGATGCGGGCCTGGTTTTCCAGGCTGAGGTCCCCGACCTCGTCCAGGAAGATCGTTCCCCCGTGGGCTTCCGCCAGCAGCCCCGGCGACGACCGGTCGGCGCCGGTAAACGCGCCCCGCTCATATCCAAACATAAAGCTCTCAAACAGCTCATGCGGGATCGCCGCGCAATTCACCACCACAAACGGGCCGCGGCGCCGCGCGGATTGCTGGTGCAGCAGCCGCGCCACCAGTTCTTTCCCGGTGCCCGTTTCCCCCGTGATCACCACGCTCAGGTCCGACTTCGCCGCCAGCCCCATGCGGCGGCGCACCTCACGCATCGGACTGCTGCCGCCGACCAGGGCAAGACTCTCTCCTGCCCGGGCGCGCAGGTATTCGTTGTCCCGGCGGAGCTGTTCCATATCCTCCACCGCCCACAGCATGGGCCCAAGCGACTGGCCCAGCAGAACCAGCAGGCGCAGGTCATCTTCCGCGAACACCCCGTGCGGCGTCTGCGTCATGAGCGCCAGGGCGCCAATCGCCGTGCCGCCAACCGTCACCGGGGTCACCAGCGTGAACGACATCGCCTCTCTGCCCTCGCCGTCCTTCTCGCGGTGCACGCTGAGAAACCCCCGCATCTCGCGCAACGCCGTCTGAATGCTCTCCTCTGGAGGTGCGGTCTCGTCCTGAACCTCCTGATCGAGCACAATGCTCCCCTGCTCTTCATTCGTCAGCAGAATCCACAATGCGCGCGGATGAAACCGTTCGCGCAGGGCCGGTTTCAACAGGGCGGTGAACTCCTCCCGATCCCGGCATCGCGCCAGTTTCGTCAGAACCTGCTGCAGCGTCAACAGGTCCTGTATCGTGCGCGGACTCTCCTGCTCGGCGTCCACGTGCCCGTCGACCCCCAGAAACAAGGGCCGCCCCAGATCGATCGATTGCGTATCCGAAGGGACCCGGCCCGGCTCCTTACCTCCCGAATTGACGACCGACTCCGCCAGCAGAAACCGCTCTCCTCCGATGGTCACCTCATCCCCGGTCTCCAGAACGCCCGACCGCATGGGGACGCCGTTGACGAGCAGTGGATTGCGGCAACCCAGGTCTTCCATCACCACCCGGCCGCCCGTGATCGCGAACCGGCAGTGCCTGCGCGAGACAATGGAATCATCGAGCACGATGTCATTGTCCTGATCCCGCCCCAACGTCAGGCCCCGCTCGCCGAGGCGCCAGCACGTCCCCTTCGTGTGCCCGCCGATCGACACCAGTTGCATTGCCCGCCCTCTCCCCATGCCTCAGGGCCGCACCCCGCGTGAACGGCACGTCCCTGTCCGCCCGAACATTCGCCGCCGCTGCACACAACACGAGATACGCAAGCAAACTCCGCTGCTGCTATAATACCATAAGCACAACAGGATACAGCGTCCGTCCCCGTGAAATCCCGCCGTTTCCCGGGTATACTGCAGGGGCAATTAACGGAAGGCGTGAGACCCAGATGGACACTGCCCCAGATGCGCCCCCCCTGGAACCGCGGCCCGGTTTCGCCACCCGCGGCGTGGTCATCACGCCGCCGGACCTGACCCTCGACTGGCCGGAACGCGCCAGGCGCGCCGGGCTCACCACCATCGCCCTCCACCCCTTCCCGAGAAACGTCACCGAGTTCGTCCAGTCCCATGACGGCGAGCTGTTCCTCGATACCTGCCGCGAACTGGGCCTCCACGTGGAATACGAACTCCATGCCATGGCCGATCTCCTCCCGCGTGCGCTGTTCGACAAGCACCCCGACTTCTTCCGCATGAACGACGAGGGCCAGCGGGTGCCCGATGCCAACCTCTGCGTGCATTCCACGGGCGCCCTCGAACACGTGACCGCCAATGCCGTCCGGGTCGCCCGCGTGCTCCGGCCAAGCACCGGACGCTACTACTTCTGGGGCGATGACGGACTGCCCTGGTGCCGCTGTCCGAAATGCCGCGCGTTTTCGGACAGCGACCAGGCGCTCCTCCTGGAGAATGTCCTTGTCCGCGCCCTGACCGCGTTCGACGAGCGCGCGCAGCTCGCTCATCTCGCCTATGTCAACACCCTGCCGCCCCCGGGCAGCGTCACACCCGAACCGCGCGTCTTCCTGGAGTTCGCCCCCATACACCGGAAGTTTGACGTCCCCCTCAATCACCCCGGCAGCATCGAAAACAAGAATCATCTCGACCTGCTCGATGCCAACCTGAAGGTGTTCCCCGCCGAGACCGCCCAGGTCCTCGAATACTGGCTCGACTGCTCGCTTTTCTCGAAGTGGAAAGAACCCCACGTGAAATTGCCGTGGGCGGAAGCGGTCTTGAATGCGGATCTCGCCGAGTACGGCTCGCGGGGCATCCGGCACATCACCACCTTCGCCGTGTACCTCGACGCGCACTACCTGACGGCCCACGGCGAGCCGCCCATCGCTTCGTACGGACAGGCCTTGGCGCAGTGGCGGCCGCGCTGAGACCGGCTCGCCCGGCCCGCAGGGCGTCACCGCCCCGCAATGAGTTCGTCGTCAACCAACCGCGCGTCTTCCGGATTCGCCACGACGAAGTACGCCGCCTCGACCCCCGGATCCGCGAACTCCGTCAGCTCCAACCGGCGCGACACCGGTCCCGGATACCATTGCCCGGGATCCCACACGCCCACTGCGCAGGACAATCCGCCGGGATGCACCGAATCGTCCGGAAACGGCCCCTCGAGACTGTCCACGTCCATGGTCAGCAGGCGCGGCGGAATGGCCTCCATCCCCTCGTTGCGTTCCTTGCTCAAGCCAAACACCAGCGGCCCGTACATCACCGCCACCCGGCCGGCCTGCGACCGCCGGCCCTTCACCAGCCGAAGCGCCATGGGAAATGTCAGTTCCACTTCGTCGCCGCTCTTCCAGGTGCGCGCGATGGTGCATATGCTCCCTCGGTCACAGACCGCGCCGGTCGCGGCCCCGTTCACCTTCACTGACGCATTCCCGCACCAGCGGGGGATCCGGAATCCCAAGTCAAATGCCTTCTCGCCGTCAAGTGAAATGCGCGTGTTTACAACACCGTCCGACGGATACGCCGTCGCCTGCGTCAAGGTAACGCGCGTCCCGTCCTGCAGGACCGTGTTGACCGTGCACGGCGTGTAGAGATTCAGCAAGATGCCCCGGGCCGTCCGGTACACCACATACTTCGGCAAATCCGCCACGCCCCGGCGGTAGTTGTTGGGACAGCAATAGGTGTCCTTGTCAAAGAAGACGCGCTGCGCTTCAAAGGGGGTGTAATACCGCAACTGCCGGCCGTCGGGCGACTGTGCCCCGAACAGCGTGTTATGAATCGTCCGCTCCATCAGATCGCCGAACAGGGGGTCTCCGCCCTGACGCAGCAGCTCATCGTAAAACTTGAGCATATACACCGAGGCGCACGTCTCGCCCAGGTTGTTCAGCCCCGCCTGCGTATCATGCCAGCACTCGTGGTCGCTCACGGCCCCCGAGATGGTCAGCCCTTCGCCGTTCAGCAGAAACTGCATCACGTCGTCACTCATGGCCTGAAGCGCCGTGTTTTTGTGTTCCGGGTCGAGGCGTAATTGAAGAAGGCACTTGTCGATGTAGGCATAGACGTGGCCGTCGATGGGCCAGAAGCGCCCTTTGACGATAGGCTTGCGCCATTCACCAATTTTAAGCACGTCAACGCAGAAATCCCGGTACTTCGCGTCGCTTGATTGCCGGGAAAGGTAGATCAGCGCATCACCCAGTCCGGTAACCCCCATCTCCGGGCTGAGGTCGCCCTCGAAACACCCCGGAGGCGGATTGTCTGTAAGGTTATTCACGAGGTAATCGGCCAGGCGTTTCGCGGCCGCCAGGGACTCCTCATTTCCGAACAGGGCATAATCGCTGGTGAGCCCGAGCACGATATAGGCCATTTCATGCACATCCCACAACTTGGCGATGCGCGCCTCGGGCTTCATCAGGCCGATGTAGCCGTCGTCCTCCTGCGTCGCGAGCGCCGCGGCGACAACGTGTTCTTTCCGCGCGATGGCGTCCGCGTTGCCCGTGTGAAACGCGAGACGCGCCAGCCCGTCGATGTACATGCCCAGGCCGATGAAGCCGTCGGTCTGGCTGCGTTCCTGGAACGGCTTTATGAAATCGGCGTCGACATCCACCGCAAGCAGATTGTTCTTCACCGTGACGTCGATTCGCCGGCCAAGCTCGCCGCCGAGCTCGATGGCGTTGAGATCGATGTGTTCCAGTTCATACGCTACGGCCGCCTGCATCCCCACGACAACCCCGCCGAGGACGAGCAGCCCAGTCCTAGGTATCCGGCTCATGTTCGTTCACCTCCCGTTTCACCCCAGCGAACCCGACGTCCCGGCCCGGCCCTGCTCTTCGTGGCTCGTTTTCAACAGAGGATCGTCCATCTGTTCCTGCAATGCCAGCAGACTCGCCTTCATCCGCTCCATCCGCTTAGCGTACCGCTCATTTTCGCTCAGGTCATGGAGTTCCTGCGGATCCTTCTTCAGATTGAACAACAGATACCTGTCGAGCTTCGGGTACCAGATCAGTTTGAACTTGCCGTCGATCACCATCCGCTGAAGATCCATATACGCGCCGTAAATGGCATCATAGCTCCGGGTCTGGCGGCCGTCGATGAGCGGCAGGAGACTCTTGAACCGCACATGCCCCGGTCTCTCCACCCCCGCGAGTTCCAGCGTGGTCGGCATGATGTCCTGCAGATACACCGGGGCATCGATGCGCTGGTTTTTCGGCAGCCCCGGCCCACAGGCGATCAGCGGAACCCGGACGCTGTGCTCGAACATATTCTGCTTGCCCATCAGCCCGTGATGGCCCACGGCAAGACCGTTGTCCCCCGTAAAGAAAATGACCGTGTGCCCGGCCTTCCCCGTGCTCTCCAGCGCGTCCAGGATGCGCCCGATCTGCGCGTCCATGTGCGTGATGATGGCGTAATACTCCCTGCGATGGACCTTCACCGCATACGCCGTCCGAGGGAACGGCGCGAGCTTTTCGTCCCGCAACGCGGCATCGCATCCGATCGCATCCTTGAACGGATACTCGGTCATGAAGTTCACGGGCACGCTGGCGTCTTCCACCGGATACAGGTCTACATATTCTTTTGGAGACTGCCGCGGATCGTGCGGCGCATTAAACGCGAGATACATAAAGAACGGCGCCGGGTCTTGCGCGGCCTCTTCGAGAAACGCCGCCCCGTCATCCCCCAGCACCTCGCTCCAGTGTTGGCCGCCCTTCCAATACCCCTCAACCCCGGGATCAAACGGACTCCAGACATCCGGCTGGCCCTCCAGGGGCCGGTTGTAGCCCGCGTCCGTGTCGTTCGGCATGCCCGGCCGTTCATGCAGCACGCGATTAAACACCATGTCCGGCTTAACCCCGACATGCCATTTCCCGGCGAAATAGGTCTCGTAGCCCGCAGACTTCAGATACTGCGGCCACAAGCGCTCCGCCTTCACTTCGTCTTCAAGGGTGGCCTCAAGCGACTGGGCTTCCCACAGGAACCGGCCCGTGTTGAGCATGGTCCGGCTCGCCACGCACACGGCCCCGTGCCAGGCCCCCATGTTATAGGCATGCGTGAAGGTCACTCCGTTGCGCACCAGCCGGTTCAGGTTCGGCGTGCGGATCTCGTCGCACCCCAGCGCGTTGATGGCTTCGTAGCTGTAATCGTCGGCGAAGATGAAGAGCACATTGGGACGATTCACGCCCTGCTCCCCGGCGAATCCCAGCCGGTTCAGCGCCATCGCCCCCGCGCCCAGCCCCAGCCCCCGCAGAAAATCACGGCGCCTCATTCTCACCCCCCTTTTCGCCCTCGATGATAGAGAAACACGCGAGGCGATACCAGACAGCGGTGCCAGACACAGCTCCGCCAGACGATGCAAAGCCCCGTCTCTTTTCCACGGATGCCGGCCGCCCGGCAGAACGCGCCGGGACGTTCCCGCGCTTTCCCCTTACTGCCAGGGCGCCGAGAAGCGATACCGGCCCGCCCCCACTTCGAACACCGCACGGCCGTTTTCGGCACGCACCAGCTGCACGCCTTCCGCTTCCGACACGGGCCTGTCCGATTCCGTTACCGCGCCGGGCTCGCTCGCCGGCACCATCACGGTGGCTGACGTATTCGCGGGGATCCGCACGTCCCACACGAACCGGCCGTCCTCAACACGCCACACGCTCTCGATGACGCCCCGCACCGTGTCCTGCCGCGCACTGACCCACGTAAGGTCCCCGGTCACGGACGGTTTGATCACGAAATGCGCGTATCCCGGAGCGGCCGCATCCGGCCGAATGCCCGCCAGCCCCCGGTAGAACCACGCGCCAATGCCGTTGTAGCAGTTGTGAATGTGCGAGCGGTGGGCGTCCCAGTGTTCCCACGTGGTCGTCGCACCCTCGGCAAGCATGTAGCCCCAGCCCGGGTACGTTTCTTTGGCGGTATACTCGAAAACCAGGTCGTTGCGGTCCATCTGAAGCAGGCTCTCCGTCAGCAACGGCACCCCGACCAGTCCCACATCCAGATGCCCGTTGTGCTCGACCAGGATCTTCTCCTCGAGGCGTTTCTTCACCGCGTCGCGCAGCTCCGCCGGCACGACCCCCGCCAGCAGCGGGTATGCCAGGTCGAGTTGCGTGTCATCCACATAGGTGCCCCGCGCCGCATCGTAAAACGCCTCATGAACGCGTTTCCGGCGGGCTTCGGCCTCTTCCCCGTACCGCGCCGCATCGTCGGCGCGGCCCAGCACCGTGGCGATCTCCGCCATCCAGTCGTAGCACTGCACCACGAAACAGTTGTTCACGTGATCGATCGAGCGCTCGGCCTGCTTTTCACGCCGATCGGGCCGTGCCCAGTCGCCCAGGTACCAGCTTCGATAATCCGTTTCCGGCCACGGCCGCAACAGACCCTCTTTCGTGTAGGCTTCGACGTAGCCCAGCCATTGCTGCATGGCCGGGTAGTTCACTTCGAGGATCCGCGCGTCGCCGTAGTCCTGATACATTTCCCACGAGGCCGCGATGATGAATCCGCACCAGTACGGTCCGCCGCCGGCACGGAACGGATTCGGCGCCGTATGCGGCATCCCGCCGTCCGGACGCTGGCAGTCGCGCCAGTGCGTCAGCCACGCCGTGTACAGCGGCCCCATGCCGAACATCGTGAGCGCGGTCGGCGTGCTCGCCTGGCCGTCGCCGCCGTACCCCAGCCGTTCAATGTGCGGGCAATCCACAATGTATCCGCCCAGGCTGAGGCACTCCAGCGTGTAGTGCACCATATCGTGCACGCCGGTCAGCACGGGATTGGAACAGGCAAAACTCCCATACACCGGGAAATCCGTCCGCACCAGGTACGCCGCGATCTCTTCCGTCTGCGAAGGCACGTCGATTCCCGTGATCCGAACGTACCGGAATGCATGGTAGTTGAACCGGTTCCGGAAGGTCTCGGTCCCGCCGCCCGCCGCCGTGTATTCATCGACCTGTCCAAACGTATCGAACCCGTCATCCGCCAGGTAATCCGCGTATTCCAGCTTTACCACCTGGCCGGGCGCAAGCCCCTGGAACCGGATCTCGAACAGGCCCGTCAGATTCGTGCCAAAATCCACCAGCCACTCGTTCTCGCGCAGAAACCGGATGCGCGCGGGATCATAGCGCCGCAGCACCGCGTTTTTTTCAACGGGTTGCGCGGAAACTGCGTGCGGGACCGGTTCTACCGCGACGGCATCGGGCCACCCGCCCGCGTCGAAATCCGGCGCCGCCCACGCCGCGATGTCCGCGCCCGCGTCGTACCGCTCGCCGCCGTAGTGGCCCGGATGCCCCACGTCAATACTCCCCAATGGACTCGGATGCGCCTTCCACGTGGGATCCGTCGCCACAACGACCCGCGCGCCATCGGCGAGTTCCGCTTCGAGCTGCGCCCGCACCAGCGGCCCCGCGTACGCGACGCCCGGCAGACCTTCACGGTACCATCCGCGGCCCAGCCAGAGCGCGATGCTGTTCGTACCCGGGCGGAGATATCCGGTCACGTCGTGGGTCACGTAGAACGAGCGCCTGTTGAACTGCGTCATCGCCGGCGACAGCGGCGCATCATCCACCTTCTCACCGTTCACGTACAGTTCGTAGTACCCCAGCGGATTCACGTACACGCGCGCCGCCGCGGGGCTCCCATTCAGTTCGAAGGTCTTCCGCAACCAGGGATGCTGGGGGTCTCCTTGGCCTGCGTCCATGCCGATATAGGCCCCCTGCCAATCCGCCGGCTCGAGCAGGCCCATGCTCCATTCCGCCGGCGTGCTCCACGCGCCTTCGTTCCCGTGGACGTCCCAGACCTTGACTTTCCAGAAGCAGCGCTGGCGCGACCCCAGGGCCCGGCCCGCGTACGGAATCAACACGCTGTCCGACGAATCCATCTTCCCGCTGTCCCATAGATCGCCTTGGTCGGCCGTGAGATTCTCCGGCGTCGACGCCACCAGAATCCGGCATGCCGTCTGTTTTGCCCCGCGTTCCCCGGATTCCACAATCCAGCTCAAACGCGGCGGGTTCGCATCGATGCCCAGGGGATTCTCCAGGTATTCGCACCGCAACCGGCCGGCCGTCATGGCGTGCCCCCCTTCCCCGGCCCGCGCCGCGCCCGCCAACCCCAAAACCACCAGCATCACCACCGCTCCACTGAAGGCCACACGCATTCCACTCATCTCAGCACCTCGTGTCTATCGTTCGCCAGACTCCGGGAATCCTTCGAGTATCCCCGTTCCCCGCCCCGCGATGCAAACAAACCTCGAGACCGTCCATCCCGTCCACCGCGTCCGCAACCGTCTGCACAAGCGGTTTTGCTGCCGGCCTCGAATCTGCTACAGTGAATCCATTCAGAGCCAACCAACCTTTTGAGGAGTGTACTGCATGACCTCCAGATCGCGACTCAACCGGCGAACCTTCCTGAAAACCGCCGCGGCAGCAGGCGCGGCGGCCGCGTTTCCCGCGCTCGTGCCGTCGACCGCCCTGGCCGCCGCGGGCAACAACGCGCCCGGCAACCGCATCACCCTGGGCCTGATTGGCGCGGGCGGACGCGGCGTGGGCGTCATGAAGGATTTCATGGCCCATGAGGGCGTCCAGGTCCTCGCGGTGTGCGACGTCGACAAGGCCCACCTCGACCCGGTCGTGGCCGCGGTCAACAAGCACTATGGCAATTCGGATTGCGCCGGATACGGCGACTTTCGCGAAATCACCCGCCGCGACGACATCGATGCCGTGCTGATTGGCACGCCCGACCACTGGCATGTCCTCACTGCGCTCGACGCCGTGCGCAACGGCAAGGACGCCTACGTCGAGAAACCCCTGGCCTACTCGATCCACGAGGGGCGGGTCTTGAGTGATGCCGTGGCCAGCGAAAAACGCATCCTCCAGACAGGCAGCCAGCAGCGGTCCGACGCCCGGTTCCGCCAGGCCTGCGAACTGGTCCGCAACGGCCGCATCGGCCGGCTCCACGCCATTCACGTGGGCATCCCCGGCAACAACAAAACGTGCGAGCCCACATGGCAGCCCCAGCCCGTCCCCGACGGCTTCGACTACAACATGTGGCTCGGCCCGGCCCCCTGGGCCGAGTACCACGAACAGCGCTGCCACTACACCTTCCGCTTCATTCTCGATTACTCCGGCGGCCAGGTCACCAATTTCGGCGCCCACAACCTCGATATCGTCCAATGGGCCCTCGATATGGACGCCTCCGGGCCCGTCGAAATCTCCGGCAACGCCGAATTTCCCACGTCCGGCCTCTTCACGACCGCGACAAAGGTCTATTTCGAATGCGTCTACGAAAACGGCGTGCACCTGACCTGCCGCACCGGCCGGTTCGGTATTCACTTCGAGGGCTCTGAGGGGTCCATCTACGTCGACCGCGATGAGATCCGCGCCGTCCCGGAAGACATCCTCAAACAGCCTCTCGGGGATGGTGATCTTCGCCTCTACGCTAGCGATGACCATGTCGGCAACTTCCTCGAATGCATCCGGACCCGCGAACAACCCATCTGCAACGCCGAAGTCGGGCATCGCTCCTCCAGTATCTGCAATCTGGGCAACATCGCCATGGTCCTCGGCGCCAGGAAACTCCGCTGGGACCCGGCAACGGAGACATTCCCCGATTCCCCCGAAGCCAACGCCATGGTGAAACCGACCATGCGCGAACCGTGGGTCCTGGCATGACAAGAGCAACTTCTGGAAAGGCTGATGCGATGAAACTCATGACGACCGCAGTGCTCGCCCTGCTGTGCGCGGCCCCCTTCGCGCGCGCCCAGGAAAATGAAACCTGGGAGAACCTGTTCGACGGCCAGACGCTCAACGGTTTCGTGAAACGCGGCGGCGCCGCGCCGTACCGGGTCGAGGACGGCGCCATCGTGGGCACCACGGTCCCCGGCAGGGAAGTCGACGGCAAGCGCGTTTCGGGCACCGACAACACCTTCCTCTGCACCGAACGGCATTACGGCGATTTCATCCTCGAACTCGAGTTCAAGGTCGATCCGAGCATGAATTCCGGCGTACAGATCCGCAGCAACAGCTTCGACTGGTTCAAGAACGGCCGCGTGCACGGGTATCAGGTCGAGATCGACCCCTCCGACCGCGCCTGGACCGGCGGCATCTACGACGAAGCCCGCCGCGGATGGCTCTTCGACCTCAAAGACAAGCCGGAAGCACAAAAGGCCTTCAAACAGAACGAATGGAACCATTTCCGCATCGAAGCCCGGGGCGAGAACATCAAGACGTGGGTCAACGGCATTCCCGTGGCGGACCTTGATGATTTCATGACCCAGCGCGGCTTCATCGCCCTGCAGGTGCATGCGTCAAAAGACGCCGAGTCCAGGGAAATCCGCTGGCGTAACATCCGCATCATCGATCTCGATCGCGCCAACCCCCAGCCCGTCCCGTTCAGCGCCCAGCGCACCGACGGCGCGAAACTGCGGTAGCCAATAGCTCCCGCAGGACGGCAACGCCGCTTCAGCGGGGATCGTTGTTGCGCTCAGCGTGCTGGAACCAGCTTGTCCATGCTCACCATGGGCCGCACCACGTCGGCGAGGCCCAGGCTGCCGTAGCAGATGTAAATCCAGGCGTCGTGCGCCAGCGCCGGCGCTTGAATAAGATGCAGCATCGAATGGTCGCCCTCGTCGGAGAACATGCTGCACACCGCACGCGCCAGCATCGCCCGCATCGCCGCGTCCTCCGGGTCAATCGCATGCAGCCAGTACGCCACACCATCGAGATTGAGCGCACTGCGCCCGCCCCCCCGGAGCCACCAGGTCTGGTTTGCCGGAGAAAGCATGGGGTCGCGAAACGCCTCGCGCAGGTACGTCTCATAACGCGTCCGCTGTTCGGGCCGGGTCGTGAGCCCGTGGGCGAACAGATAGCTTTCCACGAAAGCCCCGTGCAGGACGTCTGCGCGAGGCATCAGCCACTCCGCATCCTCCTGCGCGCGCTCCTCGAGCGCGGGGTCGCCGCGCAAACGCGCATGGGCGTACGCCGCGGCCAGGGTGCAGCCGATGGTGTAGGTGTTGCGTTCGGGCGCATAGATGCGGGCCGGCGCATCAAGCGGCACAACGGGGCGTTGCCCGTAATCATGCAGGCACCAACCCACGCCAATGCCCCCTTCGGGCACGCGAAATGACTCGCGATAGGCCATGTAGCGATCAAGGCTTTCGAGCAATGCCCGGCGTTGCTCCCCCGCAGCATGCGAGACAAGCCGGGCCATGCATACCGCAATCTCGCCCCCGTCCGCCACGTAACACGATTCGCCCCGGTCCGTGATGCCATAGCCCATCCGGTAGCCGCCGTCCTCGCGCTGCTCCGCCATCACCACGTCTTCGCCCCAACGCATGGCGGCCTCGCGATAGGCGTCCTCGCCGAGAATCTCGCCGCCTGCCAGCAGCGTGCGCATGCCCCGGTTGTCGATGAACCGGTTGCCGTGCAGGCGGCCGTGTTCGTTGAACCGGGACAACAGAAAGTCGCACAGCCTCTTGAGCGCGGCGGTGGTATCGAGCGAAAACCGGAGATTGCCGAACACGGCAGCCCGTGAAACACCGTCCACTTCCGCCTGCAAAACAAAGTGCTGCCAATCGAATTGTTCCAGCGCCAGGGACTCGAACCGCATCTCGAACGTTGGGTCGTTCGGACGTGGAGGCAGCCCGGCTTCGCGAGCGCCGAGGCTGCGGTCCCCGCCGCGGCCTCCAAGCGATACCTGCGCGTGTACGAGCCGCTCCGAGGCAGCCAGGTTGCGCAGCATCAGCACGGGCGTCATCACCGCGCGGCCTTCCAGGACCGAGAACTCGGGTGTCAGGCGGATGAGCACGATCCCCTCGCGGATCAGCGTCGCCGCGTGCACCAGGGCCTCGCGAACCAGCGTATCCGCGGACAAATCACCCGACTCCACCGTAAAAAACGCCCAGGAACTTCCGGCATACGGTCCATCGCCGTGGGGCGCCAACGCGCCCACGACCGCGTCTCCGTCCAAAGTGAGCAACGGCAAAAACGGGCCGTCCATCGCCTCGGCCAGCGCGTCCGCCAGGGAGTTGCCGCTCGAACCGCTGAACGCCCTTGCGCGCAGCGCTGTGCCCGTCCACGAGCCTTCCTGCGCATGATCTCCGAAAGGCAGTGAGGCATCCGCCGCAGCCAGAACCGAACCCTGCACTCGACGTCCTGCATCGGCCAGAGATATCCCCGGCAGTAGATGCTCGTCGGCCACCGGGTCGCCGAACCACCGCGCGACCAGGCAGCCAGGACGCTCGAAGCGCGGAATCGAGCGCACCGCAGCTCCGTCCAGCACCGCTTCTTCAAAGCGCACGTTCCGTAGCTCGAAGGCATGGTCCCCGGGCCCCACCATGGCCGAGGTGAACCCGAACGCCAGGGTACGCACCTCTCCCGGACGGCAGTGGTCGTCTTCTCCACGGCGGTCCGGGCTGTTGTACGAGACAAAATCCGCCAGGTGAACCCGGTGCACTGTCCATTCACCGCCCAACGGGACAATGTACTTCCACCTGGAACCATCATGTGCCGTCAACTCCACGCAAAGGCGCGGCGTGGCACTCACGTCTCGCGCGTCAAAACACAAAACCGCATCGTCGAACGGAAGACCGGCCAGAGACGTGCGAACATAGCCAAAACCTGAGAATGCGCTCACCGCCACCCGCGCAGACATCCCATTTTCGGCCGGTGTCATCTGGAACTCGACCCCCGCCGACGCGTGTCCCCTGGTCCAGGGCGGTGCCAGCGCGACCGGAAGACCCCGCTCCGTACCGGCTGCGATGGCACACACGGCTCCCCCATGCGCCACAACCGGTTCCGTGAACGGCGCGCCGCCCAGACAGAACATCGAACCCCCGCCTCGCAGAAAGGCGTCAAGCGCCTTGACTGAGGCCGCCGGGTACCACCCGCCGTAGGGAAGCACGGCCACCAGAGCCCCCGACTCGGCCAGCGCTCGCTCGAACCCGCTCGTGCCGGCCGTGCACACGCTGTAGCCCGCGTCACGCAACGCCTCGACAATCCCCGACGGCACGCGGCCTGACACCCCCTCCACGGCGGCGTCGCTCCACACCAGGGCCACCGGCAAACGCTCCTGCGCCACGGCGAAAGATCCGCCAATCAAAAACCATACCCCAAGACAGACCGCCCCACACCATTTCAGTTCGTGACGTGGCCTCATTCCGCCTGCCTCCAGAATTTCCCCTTCGGGGCTGCTTCTTGTGGAAACCGCGTTTCGCGGGGCGACGCCACGCGTTCCGCATGGGTCGGACCATTCTCGGTCACCCCTTCCAAGGCTCCGGAAAACCCGGCGATCATCGTTTTGGGGCGGCCTGAGAGCGCCGGGCGCCAATTCACCATCAGAATGATCCCGTGCCCCGTTTGAATCGTCCACGGGGAAGCCGACCGACCCACGGTGCGCGGTTCCCCTCTTGAGCTCCGGTGATTCTACCACTGCGTGTTCCCGGATTCCGCCCGGGCGACCGGACTTCGGACGGCTGGATTCGTGAGGAACTCGTCTCCGCGCCCGCCGGGTACCGGCCCGGCGCCTCCCCGGCCGTGACCCCGAACGCATCGCATTTGCGCTTGATTTATTGTCGATTTGACAATATGGTATATTTAAATTGTCTTATGCGAAACAAGACCCTCCAGAAAGGCCTCTTGATCCTCGAGGCCTTGGCGGCGGAAGCCCGCGATTTCTCGCTGGCCCAGGTTGCCGCCATGGCCGCCCTTGACAAGAGCCAGACCTGCCGCCTTCTCCAGACCCTCGCCGCCATGGGATACGTCGTCCGTGATCCGCGCAGCCGCAGGTACCGGATTGGACTGCGCACCCTCGAATTGTCCGCGTCGATCCTGTCCCGCATGGAGCTCCACCGCGCAGGCATAACGTACCTGCACCAGTTGTCCGACCGCGTTGAGGCAACCAGTTATCTCGGCGTCCCCCATCTCGGGCAGGTTCTGATCGTAGCCACCGTGTACCCGTCGGGCGTCTACCGGGACGGCGTCCCCGGTTTCGGCAGCGTCATGCCCCTGGACCATTCCGCCATGGGAAAGGTGTTGCTGGCTCACATGCCCCCGAAAGAGGCGGGAGAAACCGGTCAGCAGCTCGCGCGGCAATTGGCAAGAGTCCGCGCTGAAAACGTCGCGGTCATCATCAAAGGCTCCATCCTCGCGGAGAGCGTCGTGGGAGTCGCCGCGCCGGTACGGAATCACGAAGGCCGGGTCGTGGCCGCCCTCGGCGCATCACTCCGCCTGCACACCTGGAAGGACACGGACCAGGCGTCGTTTCAGGCGGCGGTCCTGGCCGCCGCAAACGGTCTCTCGTTCGCCCTGGGCTATGCGGCCAGCCAAATCGCCCGATAAAGGAGAAGTGCGATGACAAGCACCAACGAGCTCAAGGCGGCCGCCCGTGGGGCCGGCGCCGACCTGGTCGGCATTGCCTCGATCGACCGGTTTGACGGGGTGCCCCCCGAACACCACCCCCGCTCGATCTTCCCGGAAACGCGCTCCATCATCGTCCTGGGAAAACGCATCGCCCGGGGCTGTCTGCGGGGCATTGAGGAAGGCACGCAGTTCGCCATCTACGCCCAATACGCGGGCAACTGGGTTCCGGACCGCTTCCTGGCCCTGACCACGGTCAGCGTCGCCCAGTTCCTCGAAGACCGCCGGTGGGAAGCCGTCCCCCTGCCCTGCCTGCCCGTCCAGGCGCCGCCCATGGGCATCCCGGTCCGCCCCGACGCCCCCGCGCCCAACGTCATGCTCGATTTCGACGAGGCGGCCGTCCGGGCCGGTCTCGGCCGGTTCGGCCTGAGCGGCGAGTTCATGACCCCGCAATTTGGTCCCCGGCAGCAGCTGCAGATCATCCTGACCGACGCCGTTCTCCAGCCCGATCCTTTCTGCGAAACCGTCGTTTGCGACGAGTGCGGCGAGTGCATCTCCGCCTGCCCGTTGGATGCCATGAATGTCTCTCAACCCGAAACGCGCATCGTCTGCGGGATGGCGATGAAGACGGCGCGGGTAGACTGGGGTGCCTGCCGGTCGTGCCGGAACGGCGCCTTTCCAAACCGCGCCCATCCCACCGGCACCCCGGACCGGACCGCCGCCCTCTGCGTGCGTACCTGCGTGCATCACGTAGAGAAGACCGGTCTGGTTGCGAACACGTTCGAACGCCCGTTCCGCCAACGGCCGGCCTGGCGCGTCGACAAGACCGGCGCCGCGGGCATCGTGGAGGGCTGACCCATGGCAACGCTCACCGCATCCCGGGTCAAGGAATTCGCGCTCAGCCAGGGCCTGGATCTCGTCGGCATCGCCAATATCGAGCGTTTTGACGGCGCGCCCGAACGGATGCACCCCGCCGCCATCCTGCCCGGTGCACGGAGCGTGGTCGTCGTGGCCCGCCGCATCCTGCGCGGCAACTGGCGAGGCATCGAGGAAGGCACCTACTGGCCCAATTACACGTATTTCGGGTACCACGGCCTCCTCAACAGTTTCTTCATCCCCAAGGGCGTCTATGAAACCGCCTGTTTTATCGAAGATCACGGATGGGAAGCCGTGCCCTACTACCCCGGCGTCCCCGAAGCCCAGCCGCCCGCGGAACCGGTCCGTCCCGGCGCCGTCGCCCCCGACGTGCACCTTGCCATTCGCATCGCGGGCGTCGCGGCCGGGCTCGGCGAGATCGGATGGTCGAAGGTCTTTCTTACGCGCAGGTTCGGGCCGCGCGTCCGTCTCGCGGCCATCATCACCGACGCCGAACTCGAACCGGATCCCCTCCCCGAACCTGGCTCCGTGTGCGATCGGTGCATGGCCTGCGTTCAGGGCTGCCCCGATGCCATCCCCCACAAACTCGACGGCAAGACGGTATCCATTCAAATCGAGGACAAGACCTACGAGTGGGCCGACGTCCACATGGGCCGCTGCACCCTCTGCTACCATGGCGGCGACCCGCGCGTATCCCCCTTCATCCACAAGACCTTTCCCGGCTATGAGTTCGACGTGAGCAGGCAGGACGTCTCCGAGGAAGCCGCTTACAAACTCTGCTGGCCCTTCTCTATCGGCCGATGGAGACCCACGGGGGAAGACCCCTCCGGGTTCATTATCGAGGGACACGCCCGCCTCCAGCAATGGGGCGGCGACGGCAGCTACGGCATTGAGGGGTCTCGCGGCTGCATGCGAAGCTGCTTCGACCACCTCGAACAAAGCGGCCGAATCGAGCAGACCTTCGAGAACGGCCCGTTCATCAAGCGGCCCCGCTGGCTCCTGTCGCACCGCGTCCCCAAACCCGGGACGGGAGGAGAAACCTGACCGCGCTGACATGCCGTCGAGGCCCTGTCGTCCTGCGCCAGCCCGGCCCCGCCCAATGCGGCCTGACCGGGCCTATTCCGTTTCGAGCGGCTTGGCGAAGACGCCCAGGTGGTTGGCGCTCACCCGTTCGATGCCCGGGAGCAGGTGGATCGGACGGTTGACCACGTTCGGTTCCCCTTTACCGCCATCCAGCACCAGCGTCGTCGACCCGCCGCCATCCAGGTTGAGTGCGTCGTGCGCGCCGAGCGATTTCAGCAGGTTCGCGGTCTCGAGGGTGGACGCGCCCAGACTGTGCCCCGGCTGGCGCCCGTCGATGACCAGAAGATACAGGTACCGGCCGTCCTCGGATACGCCAACGGCCGTCCGGGGGTGCTTCTCGCCCTCCGTTCCGACATTTTCCCCGTTCTCCAGCAGGAGATGAAAGCCCCCCACCGCGTTGTAGACGTCCGAGGTGTCGAACGGCGGCGTCGCGATGCGCGCCTTGTTCTCCTTTGTAATAAGGAGAGCGCCCCAGGCGCCATGCGCGGCCGAATACGCGTCGCCATCCGAGACCGAGAGCCCGAGCACGTCGCACGGCTCCCCCTCGGTCTCCCCAACCGGCGCATACGGCGACGCATTCACCGCCACCTGGCAGCCATACTTCTTCAGAAACGTCGTCGTCTTCATCCCGTCGGTCTCTTTGGCGCGCTCCCCGTTCTGGGGGGTCACAAAAAACCGGATCCCGGGATGCCTCAGGTCAATACGCAACGCGTGCGCCGACAGGGGCTCCGTCCCTTCCCGAACCAGGCGTTTGAGCTCTACTCCCTGAAAGACCGGAGTCCATTCAGGACCGGACACGCCGGCCGAAGGCGGCTGATCAGCCGCAAACCCGAGGGAGGTGAACAGCACTGAACACACAACGGCCGTCACGGCGGCGTGTTTCTGGAGACGCGCGAAACCTTTGCGCGAGGCCCAGCAGGCGGTTTTTCTCACGACAACTGTCCTGATCATTAGACGCGCAGGCGCGCGTGGTCATCCCATACCGCCAGGTGGACTGTCGGCTGAGGCCCGCGTCCCTACCGGTATTCCTGTCTGCACAACAATCCCTTTCGAGACGGCACGGTTCCCCCCCGGGAATGAAGGTCCGGCTCCGGCGCTCCTGCACAGCAGAGAGCCGGTGGCCACCCACTGGGCGCCACCGGCCGTTCCTGCGCATAACCTATTGATTTGCCGTGAGTTCTGGAGGGGGTTTCTCCCCCAGATCGTACACCTTCACCCACATGAGACCGTGCGAAGGATGCAGTTCCCGCATCGCCGCCTTGGAGAGGTCGATCACCCGGCGCCGGACGTACGGCCCCCGGTCATTCAGCCTCACCACGACGGAGCGGCCATTGGCCGCAACCACCAGGTAGTAGTGTCCGAATTCACCTTCACGCATGGCGCAGGTCAACGCGTTGTCCCGCATTCGTTCACCGGAAGCGGTGACGCCGCTGCTGCTGGCCACGGTGTAGTAGGAGGCCATGCCTTCTACGAAAGGTTCTGGCGGTTGTTGCGAAAGTAACATAAGCGCAACAAGCTCAAACATTTCGGAGGTCTCCTTTTGCTCGGCGGCACACGACCGCAGCCTGCCCGGGGCTTCCATAAGAATCCCGAAGGGCGTTTCGAAGTTTCAATTCACTTTCGTGGCTGTGGGGAGCCGGCTGCCTCTTGCCCAATATGGTTGACCGCGAAGGTCAGCAGCTCCTGAATGCGCCGTTGCCTGCAGAAGTTTTTCTTCCGTAGCTCCGTAGCCTACACCAAACCGCCCCCCCCGCGCAACCTCCCGCAGCCCTCCCGCAGCCCTCCCGCGGCCAAGCCGCCGCCCCCGGGCCCGAACCCCACCGTCGCCGTCCGGCACCCCGCGGCTCGGCCGCCCCGCCCCCGGGAGCCCCGAACCCTCGGCCGCCAAGTCACCACGGAGGCTCGGATACGCCCGCAAAATGGCGCCGCATGTGCTCCAGACCGCTTACGGTTGCCCGGAGCTGCCCGACCTCTCCCAGAGAAGAGAACCGCAACTCCCACTCCAGCGGCCCCTCGGGCGTCAGCAGCACCGCACGCGCCTGGCCGGCCTCCTCGAGGAGCACGCTCGCAAACCCGCATTCCGCCCCGAACTGCCGCCGGACCGCGTCGGCCAGTTCGCGCGCACAAACAGCCGCACCGCTTCCAGGACAGGCCGCGGCGGGAAGAACCAGCCCTCCCGCAAACGACGCGGCGTCCGCCGTGGACATCCGCTGGGCCATCATGCCGGCCGTGTGGGTCTCCGCCAGGGCAAGGCGCCAGCCCCGCGCCCGCAACTGGGCGGCAACCGCGCCCTCCAGCGTCTCGTCGTCCACGCCCATCACCAAACCCGGAAGCGCCACATGCACCTTCGCGGCCATGGCGTCGATCAGGGTTTCCGCCTCAGCTTTCGTGTCCGCGCGGGCCGCGATTCGTATCCTCACCGATTCGGGAGAGGCCAGCAGCCCGACCGTGGGATTCGCCGAGTCGCGAATCAGGGGCCCGATGGCGGTGTCGATGGCCGATTCCCCGACGCCGCAGACCTTCAACACCCGGTAGTGCACTAATCCACTCAGGTTGAACCGTTTACGCAGAAACGGCAGCACATGGTCCTTCAGCATGGGCTTCAATTCCCGGGGCACGCCCGGCATCGCGATCACGATGCCCCGTGCGTCCTCAACCATAAGGCCCGGCGCGGTGCCGTTCGGGTTCTCAAGCGCGACCGCCCCTTCG
>Ga0209722_1000973_pt1 | contig 27562 bp, 17 predicted proteins | sample BioC12SIPDNA_2_FD_185745 | JGI IMG/M metagenome (GOLD analysis project Ga0209722, IMG submission 185745) | Anaerobic biogas reactor microbial communites from Washington, USA - Biogas_R1_A C12 SIP DNA (SPAdes) (version 2) | ecosystem: Engineered > Bioreactor > Anaerobic > Unclassified | place... | reverse complement strand
GCGACGATCCCGGCGGTATGTGGAACCTGGCCGCACTGCCGTGGACGCCGAAGCTGCCCGAGTGGTTCGCCGATCGCTTCGGCTACCAGATCGAGCCGCACTATACGGCGCTGGCCGGTTCCGATCAGCCGCGGGTCAAACGCGACTATTGGACGCTCGTGAAGGACAAGCACATCGAAGCCTTCCACGGCCGCATCGGCGCCTGGTGCCGCCAGCACGGCGTCAGGTACACCGGCCACCTGTGCGAGGATCACTTCATCCAGCAGGTCCGCTTCGGCGGCAGCGCGTCGCGGGATCTGGCTGAGATGGACGAGCCGGGTGTCGATTTTCTCGGCTGGGGCCGATGGCCCGACCAGCGGTACCTCGAACAGATCTTCGTCGCCAGCGCCGCCCGGCACGCCGGACGGCCGCGAGTCTTCTGCGAAGCCTACGGCATCTCGCCGTGGGACCTTCGGCCCGCCGTCATGCTCCGCCAGGCCCAGATGATGGCCATCCACGGCATCGACGGGATCGCCCTGATGGGCCTCCAGAGCGAGATCGACGGCGTCCGCAAACGCACCTACTGGCCGGCGATCTTCGACCACGCCCCGTGGTGGGAGTTCTACGGCGAGCTTCGCGAGGCGTTCGCCCGATCCGTCGGATTGGCCTGCCTGGGCCGCCCGGTCGTCCGCTACGCGATCCTCTATCCGCAGGACCAGATCGAGCAGCTCGACGTCTTTACCAGCGTCGCCGATGACGAGCAGGTCCGCGGCCCGGTCGAAACGCTGGCCCGGGCGATCCACGCCTCAGGCGAGTCCTTCGAGTTCGTCTTTCCCGAGACGCTCGCCCAGGGACGCGCCGAAAGCGGTCGGGCGGTATTCCCGCACGCCTCGTACGAGGCGATCCTCGTGCCCGACGAGCAGGCGCATTCGCCGCAGATGCAAGCGGTGCTGGCGGCCCTTTCGCCGGTCGTCAAGCGGGGTTCCGCAGCCGATCTGGCGGCCTCGCTGCGAGACGAGCCGCCCTCATGGAGCGGCCTTGCCGAGATCGACCGCGAGGGTGACCCAGCGGATGTACGAATGTACCGCTTCGCCTTCGCTGATGGGTGCGTGTTGGCCCTTCGCAACGTGACGGAGGAATCTCGCCGCGTCGAAATCCGATCGCAAAAACACCTGTGCGAATGGGAGCCGTCAGCCGGGCGGGTAACCGAGTTGGACGGCAGACTTTCACGCGATCTGCCCGGACGCCACACGCTCTACGTGAGCATCACCGATCGGCCGATCCCCAACGCAACACCGCAGCCGCCGACCGAAACCGTCGAAATCGAAGCCGACTGGCGCATCCGGCCCGAACGGGTCAACCTCGCCGACCTGGCCGGCCTGGAGTTCCGCGACGGCGAGGGCCGATGGCTGCCCGCTGAGAAGCTCTGGTTCGAATCGCTGGCCGGACCGAGCCGGGCGTTCGCGGTGCCGCGGGCCTTGGCCGGCTGCACGAAGGTCCCGTTCCGCAGCCGGCTCGACGTTCGCGAGCCGATCTCGCCGCTGGGCATCGTCTACGAAGCCGATCACCTGGATGCGCTGAGCGTCAACGGGGTCGCAGCGGACCTTGCCGCGTCGCGATCCATGCCGATCTGGGACCGCTCGTGCCGCTGGGTCGAGATCGGCGACATGGTGCTCGCGGGAGAAAACACGATCGAAGGTGAGCTGCGTTTCGAGGCCTTCGAGACCACGCTGGCCAACGACGCATTCTTCGACGGCAACCCCATGCCCTCCTGCGATCTCTACGCCGCCGGAGCATTTGAACTGATCGACAACGCCATCTGGCCGCCTTCCGATCGTCCGCGCCGCCTGCCGATCGACCTCTCCCAGGCCGGCTGGAGCCTCTACTATGGCCTGGTTGACCTGGAGGCTCAGGTGGGCCTCGATGAGTCCCTGGCCTCGCGTCTGGTCGGCATTGAGATCGAAACCTTCGCCGAAGACCCGATCGAACTGCAACTGGACGGCCGGACCGTCGGCCGGGCGGTCCATCCGCCGTTCCGGTTTGCTCTGAACGACGTAACTTCGGGCCGCCGGACGCTGCGCGTTCGGATTGCCTCCACCGCGGCGGCGATGTGGAATCGCCACGGCTCCTGGGGCCCCAAATCCATCCGTTGGCTCTGCCGTTCGTAGGCCCATTTGAAAGGACAGACCATGTCACAGCAGGTGTTTCACGAGTCGGTCGTCGTTCCCGGCGATCCGAGCAGTCCGCGCAACAGCGAAGCCGACGTGATCGAACTGACCAACGGCGATCTGCTGTTGGGCTGGTCCGAGTTCTACTCCAGCGAGGGCCACGACTGGAGCCCCTGCCGGATCACCGGCAAGATCAGCCGTGACCTCGGCCGAACCTGGTCCGAATCCTTCCGCATTCTGGAGAACGAGGCCAAGCAGTCGACGATGGAAACCGATTTCCTCCGCCTGCCCTCCGGCGATATCGCCCTGTTCTACTGCCGCAAGAACGGTCCCGACGACTGCCGCGTGATGATGCGCAAGAGCCGCGACGACGGCAAGACCTGGAGCGAACCCAAGCGGCTCTCCGACTGGCGAGGCTACGTCGGCCTGACCGACGCCCGCTCGTTCGTCACAAGCCGCGGGCGGATCATCCTGCCGTTCTACTACACGCTCCTCGACTGCTTCGTCCCGCCGATGTTCATGGTCTGCCAGGTGATGTTCTCCGACGATGAGGGCGAGACGTGGCAGCTTTCGCGGCCGCCGCTGGCCGTTCCGCACTCAGCCATCGGAGGGTGCGAACCGGCGGCGGTCGAACTGCCCGACGGGCGGCTCCTGATGATGCTTCGCAACAACAGCGGACGGATATGGCAGTCCATTTCGCAGGACCAGGGCTATAGCTGGGAACGGCCCGAGCCGACCGACCTGGCCGCCAGCACCTCGCCGATCTGCCTCGAACGTCTGCCCAATTCCGATGACATCCTGGTGATCTGGAACCAGGCCTCGAAAACCGAGATCGACTGGGGATTCGTCCGCAATCGTCTGTCCTGCGCGATCAGCAAGGACGGCTGTCGCACCTGGCAGCACTTCAAGAACCTCGAATCGCTCGACGACCAGACCCGCGTCGAGCCGGCTCCGATCGGCGAGCCGCCCGCCGCCGGACGGGTTATCTGGTGCGCACCGGTTCAGCCGGCAGGGCCGCTCAACTGCTCCTATCCATCCTGCACCTTCGTCCGCGGCCACGCGATCATCACCTACGACTACCCGACCGGTTTCTGCGGCCTGAAGCTCCGAGTCCTGCCGATAAGCTGGTTCTACGACGATGCCGCCCCGTCCTTCAAGAGCGGCCCCGTCAGCGCCACCGACTGGATGCCGCAGGCCCCACAGACGTAGCATCGCCAACTAAACCGTCCGGTTCCGCCACCGCCCCGGTCACCGACGGCCACGTCGTCCTGAACCTCACCGAATCCCCGATCTACATCGACGGCCTGACCAAAGACGACATCCTGCCTCGGTAGGGCGAGTCAGGCCGCCTGATTAGAGCGCATCCGGCTCCGAAACGCCCTCCACCCCGCCGGATTCCGCGGCGGAGCGGACCGATGTGCGGCCTTCGGTCGCCGCGTGCGCCGCGGTGTCCGCTTGGCTTACGGCTTTCCCGCTGGCCAGCTCGATCAGGGCGTGGACGATGCCGGTGAGTTGCGAAGCCTGGCTGGCCAGGGCCTCGCTGGCGGCCGCGGTTTCCTCGGCGTCGGCCGCCGTGCCCTGGGTGACCTTCTCGAGACGGCTGAGCCCCGTGTTAATCTGCTCGATCCCCGTGACCTGCTGACTGTTGGCGGACGAGACGTCGCCGATCAGCGTGGTCACCCGCGAAACGCCCTCGACCACGTCGGCGAGTAAGGCCTTGACCTGCGACGAGACGGCGACGCCCTGCTCGGCGTTACCGCGGGACTCGTCGATCAACTGCGCGGTGTTCTCAGCCGCCTGCGCCGACCGCTGGGCCAGGTTCCGCACCTCCTCGGCCACCACCGCGAACCCCTTGCCCGCCTCGCCGGCCCGCGCCGCCTCGACCGCCGCGTTAAGGGCCAGCAGGTTGGTCTGGAACGCGATCTCGTTGATCGTCTTGATGATCTTGGCCGTCTGGTCGGACGACTTCTTGATCCGGTCGATGGCGGTGCCCATCTCGGCCATGGCTTCCTGGCTCTTGCCGATGGCCTGGGCGAGTTGGACCGAGATGTCGTTGGCGTGCCGGCTGCTCTCGGCGCTCTTCTGGACCATCGAGGTGATCTCCTCGACCGATGCCGAGGTCTCCTCCAGGTTTGCCGCCTGCGTGTTGGTGTTCTGAGCCAGCGTCTGACTCGAACCGGCGATCTGCTCCGAGGCCTCGTTGACGCACGCAGCCGCCCCGTTCATGTCGTGGATGATGCCGGTCAACCGGCGGGTGATCGCGCTGGACAGGACCAGACTCAGCGCCAACCCGCCCGCCGAAATCGCCAGAAGCATGATCACGATCATGCCAAGGTAGTACCGGACCGAGGCGAAAAGGTGTTCCTGCCTCTGCCCCCCGCGCTGGTCGATGCCCGCGATCATCGCCTCAATGCCCTCGCCCAGCGTCGCCCGGACGTCCACCTGCCGCTCGCAGTTGGCGATGAACTCGCCGCAGAGTTCCTTAATCCGCGTGTTCGCCTTCAACGCTGCGACAGGCAGTGCCTCAAACGGCGTATCCTTGAGCATCTCGCGGTCGCTCATGACGTTCTTGATCAGCGTGTCCTGGAAGGACAGCAACTCCCCCTTCAACGCAAGGTCCTGCTTGACCTGGCCGTACCGAATCAGAACCTCCAGGCTCGAGGTGGTGTTCACATTCGCCCCGCCGATGACCAGCCGCTCGAGTTTCGAAACCTGCCCCTCCGTCCCCTCGTCGGCCAGTTTCTGGACGACCTGCGAGATGTACATGTTCGACTGCTTGACCGACTCGTAGATCATCTCGCGGATCTCGCCTTCGATCGCGGCGTTCCGCTCCTCGATCCGCTGGTACTCCAGCACGTGCCCGCGGCACCCCGCCGAGCCCAACTCGAGGCCGATCTCGCCCGCCGCCGTCCCCAACTCGTCGTAACCCGTCCGCAGTTCCTCGAACGGGTGCCGGCCCGCCAGGTAATTCTGCGTGTCCAGCGACACGTCCCGCACCTGCGCCGCTATCGCCGCCAGGGTGGCTTGCTCCTCCTTCAGGCCGTTGATCATGGACACGGTCCGGTAAAACAAAACCACCGTCACCGCCACCAACACCAGGTAAATGACATTCGGAAGAACCAGCTTCTGCCTCAGACTTAGTCTGCTCACGATACGCACCTCACTTGTGCTTCGGGTAGTCCTGCTCAAGCCAAAATTGGCTGCCGTATCCCGAATCGGTCGATTTCCCCCAACACTTGCTCATGGCCTGTGAACCAAAAAACACTCCAGCCTTACAGCGTCCCAGCTCATGTCGTATCAACCGGTTACAGCCGCTTTTCAGGCGTCCAGCCCCGCTTTGCATCTTTAATCGCCAATCTCCCGTCTGCGCGGTCCGATAGTCGCGCCCGATCCAACAGGGTTGGCGATGGAATCAAGCGGTATCCGTCGAAGCCGTCGGAGAGGGATTTGTTCCGCGGCCTCAAGAACATCCGCACGCACGAATTGGGGCAGACCGCCAGCACCCCTGACCTCGCCGACTGGTCTTGCCGGGAGCGTCTTGCTCGATCACCGCTGCGTCGCCGGGTCCGCCCTCGTCGGCCGATCCTCCACCAGTCCGGCCCGCAGGGCTTCAACCATCCGCTGCACTTCCTGCTCGGTGAATCGACCGACGATAGCCGCCTGCTCGCGCATCTTGCTCCGGATGACCGGGGCGGAGACCACCGTTCCGTCAACGAGGATGGCGACCGCGTTGCCGATGTTCTCTTCCGTCAGTTCCGCGAACCGCTGGGCTCCTTCTTCGTCAAAGATGATCCGCACCATCGGTTCGCCGCGGTTGTCCTGGTCGACGGCGATGTCTTTCAGGCGCCACGGCTCGTTGCGCGTGCTCATCGCGTACGGCGGGCGACCGGCCAACAGCACGTACCGCCTGCCCTGATACTCCGCCTGAACGCCTCCCACATGCTCCAGCCCTTCACGCATCGCGAACCACTGGAACTCATCGTCCCGTTCCCGCCCAGCCGCCGGACCGTATGCCTGCAACTCTTCGACGTACTTCTCCGCCGACTCCACCACCGGCGGCCGCTGTGACCCGCTCGGGTTCAGTACGACCCGAAACCCCAGCGACACGGAGGAGGGCCCGCCGGATTTGTTACCTCCCGCACGCTGACTGGACGCCGCCGTTGCGTTCGGCAGTTCCAGCGATTGCGCCTGAGGGTGGGCCTCTTTGAATCCCTGGACGAACTCTTCGGCCGCGGCTTCATCCGGGAGAAAGTCGCCGTCGCGGATCAGCCACCGGTCTCCGAGCCTGCGTAATCCAAATCCCATCGCCACCGATCGCAGGCCATCGCGGCTGGGGATCACGCCGGTGACCACGCACGCCTCGTTACCATCGGCGTAGGCCTCGGCGATTCGGACCTGGGAGAAATCCAGGGCCCTGTGCAATGCCGAGTAGTTCTTTACCGTACCCGGCACCATATTCTGCTCGGCCCGCTGAAATTCCCCAGTCTCCAGGGCCCTCAGGAACGCCAGCGTCACTGCGACCGGACCTTCTGCCGGAGGGATCTCTTGCGTCCGGCTCTGGTCTTCGGTCGCCGCGGGCTCATTGACTTCAACAGCCACATCCGTCCGCCTGCCCGGCTCAAGCGAGACATTCCGGAACGTGACCCACCGGTACGGCCGGGTCTGGAACCGGAACTCCTTGATCCGGTCAAGCAGGATGGGGAACCTGTAGGTGAACTGAACCACTCCTGTGACCCCGCCGCCGCTGGTGCCAATGGAACGATGCTCGCGTCCCTGCTGATCGATCGCGATCAACCGTACGGCAGGCTTTGTAAACGTGTGAGCGACGCTCATGGCCGTAGTACCGTCGGTCACGTACGGTTCGGCGAACATGACCGCGCCGTCTGTTAAGGCAGAGCTCGCGTTTCCCGAATCGGTGAAGGCAACCGTCTGCCAGGGTGCGGTGGAAATGCCGAAGCGAACGTCGATCGTTTCATAGCTTCCGGGCACCGCGGCGGTGTAGGCCCACAGGTCAAGGACCGGTTTCCCATCCAGACCCATCGGATGTCCGGTGATACTGCCTCTGGTGCTTCCAGGAATGGCCCATTCGTAGCTGAAATCGTCAGCCCCGTCGATGCGCACGGCGAACTCGTAGGCGTCCTGCTTCTCAACCCGTTTGAGCTTACTTCCCGTCTTCTGGTACGGCCGCTGGTCCATGGGCGTGCCGTCGGGCCGCCACCACGGACTCTCGGCGCTGGGATTCCGGGCCACGCCCACCAGTTCCACCGTCACCCCGTCCGCCAGCGTGACCGCAAAATCTTGCGACGGCTGGGTCGCCGGCGCCGAAACCTCAATCGCCTCCTCCGCGTGGGCTTTACTCGTCGCCTTCAACGCCGAGAGGGGCAGCACCACACACGCCGCCCCAGCCAGCGCCGCGACCACCGCCGCCTTCGTCAACCGCCCGCGCCGGCGCGCCGGGTCCAGAATCGCCCGCAGCCGACCCTCAATCCGCGACGTCCGCGCCATCGGCACGGTCGCCGCCGCCACCCGTCGACCCGCCCGATACGACCGCGCGATATACAGCAGATGCTCAGCGTAGTCGCTCGCCCGATGACCAGCCGAAACCACCATATCATCGCACGCCTGCTCGCCCTCAGCCCGCAGCCAACGCCCCGCCAGCCACGCCAGCGGATTGAACCAGTAGATCGCGCACGCCAGCCGGGCCGCCAACTGCGTGAGACAGTCAAGCCGCCGGATATGCGCCAACTCATGCACCAACACCACCCGCGCCCGCTCCGCCGACCAGTGCCTCGAATCGGCTGGGATGAACACAAATGGCCGAACCAGTCCCCACGCCATCGGCATCTCATGCCGACCGTCTCGACCCCGCAGCAACCGCAGTCTTGCCAAACCGAACGGCCGCCGCAATTCATCGAAAGCCTCGGCCAAAGGACCGTCAGCCACCTCCACCGAGCGCCGGGTCAGCCGCCACAGACCGACCAGCCCCAACCCAAAATGCCCCAGCACGGCCGCTGCGCCCATCAACCACGCCGCCACCAGCCACACCGGCCAGTGCGACACCGCATCGGCAGGGGGGCCGACCGCCAACATCTCATCCGGCCCCGCCTCAACGGAATCCGCCGAAGGCACAGCCGCCGCCGGCAAATCCGGACCCCACTCGGTTACCGGCAACTCCGTGTTGTCTTCCGCCGCGGTCAGTGCCGCCGCGCCATCAACCGTGACGACCGGCGCAGCCGCCGACGGTTCGGGCAAAATCGCCACCTGCCAACTCGGCAGCATCACCGAAAGCCCCGGCAACACCACCAGCCCCGCCACCGCCACCGACCAAACCAGATGACGAACCGAAGCCGACCGCCGCCGCATCAACCACGCCGCCAGCCCCGCCGCTGCGATCACCACCAGACCCTTGACCGACGCGTCCAGCAGCACCGCCAACGCCCGCATCGACCACTCCGTAACGCTCCCATGCTCGAACCCCAAGGTCATCATCAGCGACCTCCTTTCCGGGCCTCGTCGATCAGCCGCGACAGGCGGTCCAACTCGTCAGCCGACATCTCCGCCTCCGACGAATCCAGCAGCGCCGCCACCGCCTTCTCCACCGACCCGTCAAAAAACGTCCGCACCACCCGCCGCAAAGCCGACTCGCTCGCCTCGTCACGCGGGTGAGTCGCCCGGTAAACGTACCGCGCCCCGTCCTTCTCATGGGTCAGATGGCCCTTCTCCTCCAGAATCCGCAGCATCGCCCGCACCGCCGAATAACCCGGCGGCGCCGGCAACCCCTCCAGCACCTCCGCCGCCGTCGCCCGACCACGGGCGTACACCACGTCCATGATCTGCCGCTCCCGACGGCTCAACTGACTCTCCAATTCTCGTTTCATCACACGTTCTCCTCTCAGCCGCCCGGCCGATCCAACAACACACCAGAACGGCCCAACCGCCCATGCTAAATTCGTAACATGCTAAGAAATTAGCATGTAGGTGAGCGGAAGTCAAGAGGAAAAAGCTAAAAAATTAGCACCTCCGCGGCGATTGCCTGTTGGTGTCTGTAAAATATTGTGGGCTAACGAGTTGAGTGGTGACTGTCCGGTCCGCCTCCGGGTGCCTGACAAGCCGCTCGCCCGCGGTCACTCGGACAGAAGAATCCCCCGTCCCACTCCGCCGCGCGGGGTGGTGTTGGGATAGTCGGGATTGATTTTCTGCTGGATCAGACGGATCAGGTGTTTGGGGTCGGCGGGCTTCGTTGGCGTTTGCACCTGGGTCAGTTCGAAATTCCTCACCGTGCAATCCTTGTCGGGAGAGAAGACTTCCACCCACGTGGCCGGGTCGGCCGGGTTGGCTTTGAACGTCATCGAGAGCGGGCCGATCTCCACCAGGGCAAAGCCGTCCTTCGGCTCGAAGCCCAGCCGCACGTCGCGGATCGTCAGCCCGTCGACGTTGTGGGCGATCTGAAAGGGGGCGGCGCCGTGGTCCGCGGCGAAACGGACGTTCTCGATTTGGACGTTTTTGATGTTGCCGATAGGATCGGCGAAGTCCTTGTCGCGGCCGCACTCCAGGTTCGGTTGATCGTAGGCCTTGAAGGTGCGAATGCCCTCGATATTCCGCAGCACGCAATCGTGGATATCGCAATCGACCGTCCGGCCGTCGGCATAGCGCTTCGTGCCGCCCAGCAGGCGGATCTCCGATGGGGCCTTCGGCTCGGACGGCGCCTGGCCGACCACGTCCTCGACCAGCACGTGATGGATCGGGCCGAAACTGACCACCGTGTGATACCAGTCCCACGCGTTCAACGCGATCAGGTCGTCGCCCATCACGCCCCGCACGACCCGCACGTTGCGAACGTGCCCGAACGACGCCGGGCCGTTGATGTGTACGCCGTCGCGGTGATGACGGTCGAACCGGATGTTCTCCACCAGAAAGTGCGAGGCGTTGCTGATCTGAATTCCATGCGGCCGGCACTGCCGGATCGTCACATCGCGCACCACGACCCGCCGCACGTTGCTCAACAGGATCGTCCCATGGGCGCAAAAAGGTCCGCCCGGCAGCGCCCAGCCGTTCGCGTTCCCGTTCGACTCCTGGTCCGTCGTGGCCAGCGTCGTCCAGATGCCTCCGACGATCTGCAAATCCTCATCGGCGTTCGCGTCGGGCTCGACCGGTCCGCTGTGCCCGTCCACGATGTGCTCGTTGCGCACCATGCAGCGGTTGCTGCCGGGCCTCAGCCGAATCTCCGCCTCCGGATCGGCAACCAACCGACACCCGCTGCGCAACACGATCGGCGCGTCAATGTAGTACGGCTTGTCGCGCTTCGGCAGATACACCGCCCGGTGCTGATCGATGGCCGCCTGGATCGCCTCGGTCCATATCTCCCCCTGCACCGTCGAGGCGACCAGCTCGCCTTTCTCATCCGGCCACTTCTCAACCCACGACCCGCTCCGAACGCGGGATGCAAAACCCGACACATCCGGCCCCTCAGCCGACATCGCCGCCACAAACGCACACGCCCTCATGATTTCCTGAACCAGGCATACCGGCACGTCCATCTCCTTAAACTCATCCGCTGAGGCCCACGACGGACTTTCGTCGACGGTCTCGGGTTGACGCTATGTTTCCCGCCTGCGTATGGCGTTTCAAGCCTTTTCCGGCGGGTCTGCCACAATGAATCCCGAGCCGGGAGATAGAAACGGGGGACCGGCGGTGATACAATGAACCTTTGTGATTGCAGGTGCCGCAGGAGCCGCCGCTGATGGGCAAGCCGTTGACCGATGTGGACAAGTTGCGCCGATTGCCCTGGCTCTACGCTGGGAACGTCTGGAATCAGATATTCTGCATTCTGACGGTTTTCGGGTCGGTGTTCATTCTGTTTTTGAACGAGCTGGGTCTGGAGAAGACCCAGATCGGTTTTCTGCTGGCGTTGATTCCGTTCGCGGCGATCATCGCGGTGATCAGTACGCCGCTGTCGGCGCGGTTGGGGTTCAAGCGGACGTTCGTCTGGTTCTTTGCGGCTCGCAAGATCGTGGCGGGTCTGCTGATGCTGGTGCCGCTGGTGCTGTTGCACTTCGGGCGGGAGTCGGCGTTCGTCTGGGTGGCGGTGACGGTGTTGGGTTTCGCGGTGGCGCGGGCGATCGCGGAGTCGGCGTTTATTCCGTGGCAGCAGGAGGCGGTGCCGAACAACATCCGGGGCAAGCTGGGTGCGATCAACACGATCCTTTCGACGGTGGCGGCGATCGTCACGCTCATCGTCGCCAGCCATGTCGTGGGGCATTTCGATTCGCTGTACCGTTTCGTGGTGCTGATCGGGGTGGGGGTGGTGGCGGGGCTGGTTTCGACGTGGTGCTTCAGCTTCGTTCCCGGTGGCGAACCACCGGACGGCACGGTTCAGACCCGGCACTTCGGCACGATGCTGGATTCGCTACGCGACCGGAACTTTCGGCTGTTCCTGGTGGGGTTGGCGTTGGTGATTTTCGGGTTCAACCCGCTGGCGGCGTTCGTTCCGCTGTATATGAAGGAACAGATCGGGCTGGCCACGGGCAAGGTGGTGCTGCTGGACGTGGGGGCGTACGCGGGGATCATGGTGTCATCGTACCTGTGGGGATGGGCGTCGGACCGGTACGGGAGCAAGCCGGTGATGCTGTCGGGGCTGGGCGTGATGCTGCTGCTGCCGGTGATCTGGTTTCTGCTGCCGCGTCAGTCGCCGGCGAGTGCGGCGCTGGCGATGGGGGCGGCGCTGGTGGTGGGGGTGGCGACGATGGGTTGGCAGATCGGGTATGGGCGGTATCTTTACGTCAGCGCGGTTCCGGCGGAGCACAAGACGGGGTACATGGCGGTGTTCTACGCGTGGGCGGGACTGACCGCGGGGATCGCTCCGCTGCTGGCGGGGCGGTTTCTGGATTTTTGCGGCGGGATTTCGTCGAAGGTTTCGGTGTTCACGGTCGACCAGTACACGCCGCTGTTCGCGGCGTGTTTTTCGATGCTGACGTGCGGGGTGATCGTGATGAGCCGGGTTCGGGGCGATGGGGCGATGCCCACGGGGCGGTTCGTCGGCATGTTCCTGCAGGGTCATCCGGTGATGGCGATCGGCACGATGGTGCGGTACCACCTGGCGCGGGACGAGGGGGAGCGGGTGAGCACGACGGAGCGGATGGGCCAGGCCCGCAACCCGCTGAGCATCAACGAGCTGATCGAGGCGCTTCACGATCCGAGCTTCAACGTGCGGTACGAGGCGATCATCTCGGTCGCCCGCATGCCGGCGCGTCCGGAGCTGGTGGACGAGCTGCTGCTGGTTCTTGGCGGGAAGGAGCCGGACCTGGCGATTGCGGCGGCGTGGGCTTTGGGGCGAATCGGCGACAAGAGCGCCGTCTTGCCGCTGCGCGAGACCCTTCTGTCCGACTACAGCCTGTTGCGGGCCCGAAGCGCCCGGGCTCTGGCGACTCTCGGCGACGTCGAGAGTATTCCATTTCTGTTGCGGGAGTTTCGCTGCGAGACCGACGACGGGGTCCGGCTGGCCTACGCCTCGGCGCTGGGCATCCTGCGGGCATCGGAGGCCACCGACGACCTGATCGCCTTCCTCCGAAGCCGTCAGGATTCGGTATCGCGCGAGGAGGTCGCGTTGGCCCTTGGGCGGATTGTCGGTTCCGAACGGCGGTATATCAGCCTCTGGCGGTCGCTTCGCTCGGAGCCCGGCACCAGTGCGGCCCAGGCGCTGCTGGATATCAAGAAGTCCTTTGAAACCGGTTGCGGACGGGACGACCGGCTGGTGGCCGCCTTCGACGAGTGTGCCCAGTGGTTCGCCCGCAACGATCTGGAGACCGGGGCAAGACGACTGTCGATGACGGTTCGGGAACTGCTGGCCGACGCCCGGGATGACGCCCTGGACGCCATTATCCAGGAGTGCGGCGAGCAGCTTGCCCGGGGCGGCGGCGCCCGGATGGAGTACGTCCTGCTGGCCCTGCACGCGGCTGCCGCGCGGCCCCGCAGCCCGCGGGTGAAGGCCAAATGTCCGGACAAGCCCCTTCCCGGAACCGAGCAACAATTTTCCCGGTAACGGACCTTTCGCTTGTCGCCGGTGTGAATACTGGTATACTATAAGTTTTGGACGACGGCGGTAGCCGGGTCGCGTCTGCAGGCCGCTTTCGTGCATTTCATCGCCCAAAGCTCGCGGGAGCGGGAGCGTCATTTTCCGTTTGGGGCGAACCAGCGACGAAGAATAAGAGTAGTGTAAAGCATGCCCGACCAAGGCGATACCAGTTCGGCATCCGCGTCCAGCTTCGGCGGCGGCGAAGACACGCTGGTCAGCAAGCTGGTGCTCAAGCACAAGCTTGCCACCACGCAGGAGATCAAATCCTGTCTGGTCCGCAAGAAGCAACTGGCGGATAGGGGCCAGGACAAGCCGCTCAGCGAGGTCCTTGTTGAGCAGGGCTGCGTGACGGCTGCGCAGATGCAGCGGCTGATCGCCGACGCCGATCAGAAGCCGGCCAAGCAGTTATTCCCGGGCTACCAGTTGCTCGACAAACTCGGGAAGGGGGCGATGGCGACGGTCTACAAGGCCCGGCAGCTCTCGCTGGACCGCGTAGTCGCGGTGAAGGTGCTTCCGCACCGTTACAGCGAGAACGCGGAGTTCGTCGACCGGTTTTACCGGGAAGGCAAGGCGGCGGCGAAGCTGAACCACCGGAACATCGTGCAGGCCATCGACGTCGGCGAGGCGGGCGGCTATCACTACTTTGTCATGGAGTACGTCGACGGCTATACCGTCCACGACGTGCTGGCCAAGAGCAAGCGGTACCCGGAGAGCGAGGCCGTCGACCTGATCCTCCAGATCGCCGACGCCCTGGCCCACGCCCACGCGCGGGGCCTGGTCCACCGGGACGTGAAGCCCAAGAACATCATGCTCACGAGGGACGGGGTGGCGAAACTGGCGGACATGGGTCTGGCCCGCGAGGTTTCGGATACCCGGCTGGCCCAGTCGGAGGCCGGGCGGGCCTACGGCACGCCGTACTATATTTCGCCCGAGCAGATTCGGGGCGAGGTCGATATCGACTTTCGGGCGGATATCTACTCGCTGGGCGCGACGTTCTACCACATGGTGGCGGGGCGGGTGCCGTTTGACGCCCCGAATCCCACCGCGGTCATGCTCAAGCATCTGCGGGAGCAGCTTACGCCGCCGGACCACATCAACCCGGAACTGTCGGTCGGCTGCGCCGAGATCATAGAAGTGATGATGGCCAAGCGGCGGGAAGACCGCTACCAGTCGACCGAGGAGATGCTCGAGGATCTGCGAGCCGTCCGAGAGGGGCGTCCGCCGGTCCACGCCCGGGCGATTTTCGACGTCAACGAACTGGCGAACCTGGAAGAGCAGGGGTCGCCGGCCGAGCCGCCGGTCCACGGCTCTGCGGCTGCGGCGGCGCAGATGGTGGCGGGCTGGAAGGTCGCGGTCGCGGTGCTGGCCATGCTGCTGGTGCTTTCGCTGATCGTCAACGTTGTGCTGCTGTTGGGTTCCTGAAGATGAGATTTTGCCGTTACTGCTGAGGGCTGCTGTGGTGTCCACCGTGTTTGGCTCACGATCGGGTCCTGTCGTTCTGGGCGTGCTCGCCCTGATCCTGCTGCCGGGATGCCCGGCGAATCTGAACCGGGTGCCTGGCTCGACCGAGACCATCAAGGATCCCAAGACCGAAGGCAGCTATCTGGTGTACGTGCCGTCGTGGCACAGCAATGAGCAGCGCTGGCCGGTGGTGGTGACCTGTCACGGGACGATTCCGTGGGACACCGCGGATCTGCAACTCCGCGAGTGGCGGGGTCTGGCTGAGCGGGTGGGTTTTATTGTTCTGGCTCCGCGCCTGAAGGGGACCAACGGCACGGGTCTGGTGGGCCGGGAAGACCAGTTGCGGCGGCAGCGGGAAGATGAGGCGCTGATTATAAGTGCTGTTGATCAAGCATTAAAGAATCTTAATGGTGATTCGGATCGGGTCTACATGACCGGATGGTCCGGTGGCGGTCTGGCCGTCTATCACACCGGGCTGAACAATCCTTCGGTATTCCGGGCCCTGGCGGTGCGGATGGGCAACTTCGATGAGACGTTTTTGCCGAACATCCGCGAGCGGCTGGACCCGTATCAGCCGGTGGCGATTTTCTTCGCCGCCAGCGATCCGCTGCTTGGCATTAACATTCAGAGCCGCAAGGCGGCGGACTTTCTTGAGACGATGGGCGGCAAGCGGGTATTTCCCCGCGAGATTGCCGGAGGTCATCGGCGAAAGCCGGAGATCGCGTTCGATTTCTTCAAGACCGTCACGGAGAAGTACTCCCTGGTGCGGCCGCGGGCGGTCACCGGGATTGGCGAGAACGGCTTGGGCGTGCAGTTCTACCTCCAGGTGGACCCGCCGCCGCAGGCGGTGTTCTGGGATTTCGGCGACGGCCAGACCGCGGCGGAGCCGACGCCTCGCCACTACTACGCAGTTCCCGGCCGATACAGCGCCAAGGTGACGGTGGTCACGGCCCGCGGGGCCAAGACCCATCGGGAACTGCATCTGGACCTTTCCCGCTGACCCGCCGCGAACCCGCGGGCCTCGATGCGCGTAGAGTCACTTGGCGAACGACACAGAGACGGTTTGTCGAGGTCCAACCGCATGAACTCAATCCGAATTCCGGCTGCCATATGTCTGGTCTTCGCGGTCGGCTGTTCGGGCGCGGCCCGCGGCGCTTCGCCGGTCGAGGCCGAAGGACCGGGCCTTGCGATCCGCGTGGCGACGTACAATGTGCTGACCAGTTCCGATCCCAACCGGATTCTCAAAAACCTGCAACTTCTGGACGCGGATATCGTCTGTCTTCAGGAGGTGCGCAACGACGCAACGCACCTGAAACGGTTCGTGGATCAGTTGAAAATGACGGCGGCCTACGCCGCCTATGGCCCGCGCAGCGGCGCGGGCATGGCGATCCTGGCGCGCGGGACGATCAAGCCCGGCAAGGTGCTGAACATGGCGGGTGAACACGATTACGGGTTTTCAGCCGACGTGACGATAAAGGGAGAGACGGTTCGAGTCCTCTGTATCCACCTCAAGTCGCTGCCCCGCCCGCTGATCCGGGGCGCGATGGAGTCGATGGGGGCCCGGACGCGCCAGGCCAAGGACGTGGTGGAACTGGCCGAGGCCAGCCCGCATCCGGTGATCGTGGCCGGCGACACCAACTCGCTGGGGTTCTTCCCGAGTTACGTGGCGCTGGCTCGTTCGCTGACCGACTGTTGCGCCGCCTGCGGCACGACCACCCAGCCGAGCATCTTCGTCAACCGGGCGGGTTACCGGATCGACCACGTCTTTGTGCGCGGTCCGTGGGCGATCGACGCGGCCCGCGTCCGCGAGTTGGACGGATCGGACCATCGGCCGGTGGTGGCCGAGTTGAGACTGCTCGGCCCGACCACGCGACCGGCCGGCCTGGAAGGGCCGCAGGAGCCGTCTCGGTAGAAACTTTCGGCGTTTACGGTTGCATTAAAACGCCCCGGACAGCAGAATGGAATTTGCATGAAAAACCGCACGGGAGAGGCGATGACAAGCCGGTTGGTGGCAGTTCTGGCAATGACTTTTTTGTTGACGGCAGGCGTTGCGCGGGGTGAGCCGGAGGCGTCGGCGGTCCAGACCAGTCCGGCCCAGGGCAAGCTCATCCAGGACATGGTCAAGATCGTCACCGACCAGAACACGCCGATCTATCCGAGCCGCAAGACCGCCGCCGGTTCGCTGCTGTTGCTCGGCGATCCGGAAGCCGACCGGCAACTCCTGGCGATTCTGGCCAACGCCAAGGACCGCCAGAGCCAACTGGCGGTGACGGCGGCCCTGACCGAAATCGAGAATCCGGACCCGCAGTATCAGTCGGCCCTGATCGACAACCTGCTCGCCGGCGACCCCGCCCTTCAGGAGGCCAGCACGATCGTCCTGAGCCGCTATCGCGATCCGGGTTTGATCGAGCGGATGGGGCAGATCATCGACAGCGACAAGCGCCCGCTGCCGCAGCGGCTGGCCGCCATCGGGGCCATGGGCAAGATGCGGTCGAAACAGGCGGTCGCGGTGTTGATCACCCTGATGGAACGCCTGCACCGGGACCGGACGGGGAGTCGCGAACTGAAGTTGGCGTGTGCCCGAAGTCTCTATGACCTGACGCTGGTGGACTACTCGACGGACGTGTCAGCCTGGCAGAAGTGGTGGGAGAAGAACAAGAACAAGGACGATCTCCAGTGGCTGCAGGGCCAACTGGACATCCTGGCCAACGAGAACCGGTTCCTTCGGACGCGGCTGGAGCAGACCGAGCGGGTTCTGATCGAGACGCTGGTCCGCTCGTTCCGGTCGGCGCCCAAGAACGACGCGGAACGGGTCAAGACGATCCAGGAGTATCTGGCCAGCAGCCTCTCCGCCCATCGCCTGGCCGCCCTGCAGATGCTGACGATCTGGATTTCCCAGAATCAGGGACTTCCGCCGGAGCTTCAGACTTCGGTTCGGTCTCTGCTTGGCGATCAGGACCCGATCGTCCGCTGCGAGTGCGCCAAGGTGCTGCGGGACGGCAAAGACGTCCAGGCGGTCGAGGCCCTGCTGGGCCAATTGGAGAAGGAAAGCGAGCCGCTGGTCAAGCGCGAGCTGCTGGTGGCTTTGGGACAACTGGGCGGGCCGGAACTGCTTGACCGCGTGCTGCCTCAACTGGCCCTGCCTCTGGAGACGGTGGCCACGGGAGCGGCCCAGGCCCTGGCGCGGATCTTCCAGAACGACAACGACGCGCCGATCGGTCCGGAGTTCCGTGACGCCGCGGTCAATGCGATTCTCCAGCGGTATCAGCAGGCGGGCGACGACATGCCGCTGCTGCGGCAGGAACTGCTGGCGGCGATGGGGGCGATTCGCGACAAGCGGTTTCTGCAGGTGTTCAAGGACGCCCTCGGGAGCCCGGACGCCAACGTCCGGCTGTTCGGGGCCGCCGGGTTGGCCGCTCTGAAGGATCCCGCGCAGATCGACCTGCTGCTGGGCTACCTCAAGGACGATCCGGAGCCCGGCGTACGGGCCAAGATTGCCACCGGGATCGCCTCACTGGGATTGGCCGACGATCGCAGCGTGGTCGATCAACTGGTGGAACGGCTGAACCCCACAGTCGAGAAGGACAAGCAGGTTCGCGAGGTCATCTTCGGGGCGATCACCACGATGGTCAAGCGCTGGCCGTGCGACCAGCAGATCGCGTGGGCCGAAGCCGTTTTCGCGAGGGCGGCGTGGGTCGATCTCGAACACCGCCAGGCGATCGTCAATGGGCTGCAGGATCAGATCACCGCCCAGTCGGGCGCCTGGCCGCCGGACGTGCAGGTTTCTCTCTTTCGGCAGTTCGGCGACCTGGTGCTGGTCACCGACCGGCCCGCTGAGGCGGTCAAGTACTATCGCCAGTCGCTGGTGGCGGCCAAACGGGTGACTTCGCCGCCGGTGGAGGAACTTGCCGACCGGATGTGCCAGTCGATCCTGGCCGCCGCGTCCGGCGGCCTCGACCCGCTGGTCTGCGCCCAGTTCCTCAACCGTTCGGTCGGGCTGATCCCGGGGGCGCACCTCGAGGTCCTGACGGACTGTTTTGCGGAGGTCCTGGCCCAGGAAGATCCCGACAACCATCTGCAGGAGTTCATCGCGGCCCTGTCCGCGGATTTCCATAAGGAGCTGTCCGAGGCGTACCGGCAGAAGCTCGCCGCGATGGGACGAGGGGTCCCGTCCACCGCGCCGGCCCTGGCGGCGGACACCCAGCCGAGTTCTTCGTAACGTCTTTACCCTCAGGAGTTTGCATTCATGGCCATTTGTTACCTCGGCATCGATCTGGGCGGGACGAACGTCAAAGCCGGCCTGGTCGAGGAGACCGGAGTAGTCCGCAGCAAGATTTCGATCCCCACGGAGGCCGAGCGGGGGCCCGATCACGTTATTGACCGGATGATCCTGGCTGGGAAGATGGCGATTGACGAGGCGCGGCAGTCGCCCGATGCGGTGCGGGCGATCGGCATTGGCGCGCCGGGCGCGTTGAACCACAAGCAGGGCGTGATCGTCAGTCCGCCGAATCTGCCGGGATGGCGGAACGTGCCGGTCCGCGATCGGTTGAGTGGGCATTTCGGGCTGCCGGCAACGCTGGAGAACGACGCCAACGCGGCGGCTTGGGGTGAGTTCTGGGTGGGAGCGGGACGAACCGCCGAGTCCCTGGTCATGTTCACTCTGGGCACGGGCGTGGGGGGCGGCATCGTCTCGGATGGCAAGTTCATTCGCGGGTTCTTCGACAACGGGGCTGAGATCGGCCACATGATCATCGAACCGAGCGGGCGCCTGTGCAACTGTGGGCAGCGAGGGTGTCTCGAGGCCTACGCTTCGGCTTCGCACACCGCCCGGATCGCCACCGACGCCATTCTGGCCGGCCGCGAGAGCTCGATGAAGCAGATCCTCGACCGCGGCGAGGCTATCACCACCGAGCGGATCGTCGAGCACATGGGACGGGGCGACGCCCTGGCCACCGAGACCTGGCAGCAGACCTGCCGGTACATTGCCATCGGCTGCATCAATCTTACTCATATCATCAATCCGGAGATGATTATTCTGTCGGGCGGCATGGTCTATGCGGGCGATACGCTGCTTGTGCCCGTCCGACAACATTTCGAAGCACTCCGCAGTCCCGCCTTCGAGAGCAGCTATCCGCAGATCGTGCTCGCGGAACTGGGCAACGACGCGGGCTTCATCGGGGCGGCTGGGGCGGCCAAACTGGCCGAATCGCTGGGCGAACTGGCGTAGATAGGAGTTGTTCCGAACAGGCCGCTGCGTCCCTCGCTGTCGGGCCGCTTGTTATGCCATCGGGCTGCGGCATACAATGGCAGTTGGGACAGCCTGCTACGTCCCTTTCGTACCGCTTAATTTGTTGACATGTCAGGCAAGGCTTGGCAAAATCACGGCTTAAGAGCCTCTGGCCTGACCGCCCCGCATTTCGGGCGGCGGCACGGACGACCCGTGTCGGGCCGCGCATGGTTTCGGCCGATGGCAGTCACCACGCCGGAAGGAGTGACACGTGCGTAACTTTCTCGTAATGGCGCTGCTGAGCACGGCCCTGCTCTGGATTTGCGGCTGCCCGGAGCAGTCGGAGCGTCAAGCGGCCAAGGACGCCGGTGAATCGGTCCAGCAGGCGCTTGCCGAACTGGAGAGTTTCGCCCGCACCAGTCCTCTGATGGAGTACAGCGATCAACTGGCGGCCCTTCCCACCACGCTCCCGGCGGACGGCGAGCGGCAGGTTAAGAACATCCAGCAGGCCGCCGACGAACGGATCAAGCGGTTCGAACAGGCGATCGCCGGACTGGAGCAGCAGCTTCGGGACGCTCCCGCTGAGGCCGCCGGCGTGTCGATCAACATCGCGCTGGCCCACGCCGTGGTGGCCGATCTTCGCAACTTCCTGGCCCTGCGTCAGATCGACCGTTACCAGTTGGGCAACGCCTCGCTGCTCGCCGGTCTCGAAGAGGTCCGCGCGACCGCCAGCCGCATCCAGATGGTTAAGAGCCAACTGAGCGATCTTGAGACGCTGACGCTGGCGGAGGCGACCCAGGTCGCCCAGAAGGACGTGGCCGAGCTGGAGCGGAAGGTCGGCGAGGTCCGGCAGGACATTTCCGCCGTTGAAGGGCTGACCGAGGACCTGGAAACGCAACTCCAGGAGCGGCAGAACGAGCGGGAGAATGTGAATCTCGAGATCAGCGGGTTGACCACCCGGATCAGCGCTCTGGGCGCCGAAGAGGCTGTGGAAGTTCAGAAGCAGATCAACGATCTGGAGCGTCAGGCGTTCGCCCTGTCGGTCAAGATCGACCGCCTCGAGGCCGGGCCCTACGAGTTGTCGGCGGACAAGCAGGCCACACTCACCGACGGCCGGCAACTGAGCACCGTCGAGGGTCTCCAGCAGTTGCGGGAGGAAACGCAGGTGCTCCAGACTCGCCTGCAGAGCCTGGATGCCGCCTTGACCGCCCAGAAGCAGTATCTGGAGAATCTCGAGAGCCAGTCGCAGATCAACCAGCAGCTTGTCGGCCAGCTTTCCCAGCGGGCTGAGGATCTGACCGCTTCACTCAAGACGTCGCTGGACCAGGTGAGCGGCAAGCTGGAACAGGCCCAACGGACTTTCGAGGCCGCCCAGCGGGAATCGAGCAAGGCCCGCCAGAGCGCCTCATCCGCCCAGCAGGCGGCCAGCCGTTACAGCGGCGCCGTTCGGGCCGCTCAGGGCAACGTCAAACCGGGCCAGAAGGACCCGCACCTGGAACTGGCCCAGCGGACGGCCCGGGTCGCCCTGGTGGTCAGCGGCGAGATGATTGAAACCCTGATGGGCGAGGCCCGGCTGTTGGACATTCGCCGCCGGCAGATGGACCTGGTTGTTCCGGTCCTTCGCGAGGCGCCGGTCGAGTTGGGCGAGACCCTCGGGGCCTATGTCGCCGAGGCGGAGCAGGCTGCGGCCGACGCGGCGGGTAAGGTCGCTGAGAACGTCGAGAAGGCCCTGGAAACCGCGGAAAAGGCGGTCAACGAGGCGAGCCAGGAGGCCAAGACGCTGGCCCGGGTCCGCCTGGCCGAGGTCTACTACCAAGCGGCCCTGCTGATGCCCGACCAGACGGACAGCTATCTGGCTCAGGCCAGGACGGTCGTTACGGAGGCGCTGGCGGAAAAGCCGGATCCCAATTCACCGGCAGCCAAGCCGTTGAACCGGCTTCGGACGTTGCTGGGGGTGGAGGAGGCGTCGTAGTTTTTCGGGGAGTGACGGGAGGTTAAGCGTGGCGATCCAACAATGGTCGGAAAACATCGTGCTCGTCAATCTGCAGGATGACCCGCAGTTCACGGACGACCTGAATGCGGTCATGCAGATGGTCGAGGAGCGTCCGGACATCGACGTGGTGATTGATTTCAAGGACGTCAGCTTCCTGAATTCGTCAAACATCGCCAAGCTCCTGAAGTTGCGCAAGCAAGTTATGATTAGCAATGATCGGCAGATCAAGTTGTGCGGCATTCCGACCGCGGTCTGGGGCGTGTTCCTGGTGACCGGGCTGGACAAGATCTTCGAGTTTTCCGACGACGTGGCCAATGCGTTGGCCAGTCTTCAGCTGAACAAACGGGCCGAACCGTAGGCTCTTTGGAGCTTTCGGCGGACCGGGACGGGTGAAATTTGGCTTGCAAAAGGATGCGACTCGCGTAGAATTGTTATCGCTTGTTCCGTCGAGACTTACGAACGGCAAGGTCGGATGGGCGAGCCACTCCCGCCAGCGGCGTCTCGGCGGTGGCCTCAGCCGACACCTGTAGGGTCAGGTGCTAGTAAAGGAGAGCGGCTTTGACAACGCTAACCAAGGTCTTCATCGTCATCATTGCGGTCCTCGCCATCGTGTTTTCCATCCTGGTGATCCAGTACACGGCGATGACGGAGAACTACAAGGCCCAAGCCGATCAGAACCTGACCCGGGCGACCGCGGCCGAGCAGGAACTCAAGGGGCAGGCGAGCCTCAGCGCGATTGCGCAGGCCCATCAGAGCCAGGTTTTGCGGGATATGGAGAGCCAGATCGCCGAGCTTCGCACGCAGTTGGCGACGCAGACGTCGGAGTTGGCGACGGAGCGCAACAAGCTGCTGGCTGAGCAGCAGAAGGGGGCGGCTCTGACGGGGCAGGTCTCGCAACTGAGCGGGATGTTCCAGACCGCCGACACCGAGCGCAAGCAGTTGCAGGAGCAGCTCACCGCGATTCGCCAGCAGTTGGCTGCGCTCCAGGGCGAGAACTTCCAGGTGACGCAGACGAATCAGGAGTTGGAGCTCCAACGGCAGCTCTACGAAAAGCAGATCCGTCTGCTCAAGGAGCAGAACGTTTCGCTGGAAGAGACGGTGGCCAAGCTTCGTCAGCGGATGGCGTCGCCTCCGGGCCAGGATCAGGCCCGGACGGCCGGTTCGCAGGGCCCGGTGGGGTCGGCCCAGGAAGCGCAGGCGGCTCCGATCATGGGACAGATCACGGAGGTCCGCGACTCGCTGGCGGGGATTTCGGTGGGGTCGGCCCAGGGCGTGAAGGAAGGCATGGAGTTTATCGTTTACCGCGGCGGGCAGTACCTGGGCAAGTTGCAGGTTCGGGAAGTTCAGCCGGATGCGTCGGTGGGTGAACTGGTGCAGGTGCAGGGCGCGATCCATCGCGGCGACAACGTGACGGACAGGTTCTAGCACCGCGATTTTCGAGGAGATCATTCATGGCGGCATTGACCCGATCGCCGGGTGGACCGAGGCCCGCGGGCGCTCCGGCGGAGAACAACGTATACACCATGCTGTTGATGATCGCCGCGGCGTTTCTGCTGGTGGCGGTGGTTGTGCTGGGTATTCAGTTTCACTCGTTCTACGGGCTGGATCAGGTCTTCAGCGGCGTTTCTGCGGTGGGCAGGTAGCCATCGGCGTCCGACGACCGGTGGCGATGGGCTGGACGATAGCCGGTCGATAGTGGTTGCGGTACGCGGTCGTTTTCTGAAGGGGCCGATTTGTGCTTCTCGATAACCTGTTGGGTGTTTTTTCTCTCGACATGGGCATCGACCTCGGCACGTGCAACACCCTGGTGTGCGTGCGAGGGCAGGGCGTTATCCTTAACGAGCCCTCGGTGGTCGCGGTGCGGAAGGGGACGAACCGCGTGCTCCAGGACGGCAACGCGGTCGGTCTGGTGGCCAAGGAGATGCTCGGCAAGACGCCGGGCACGATCAGCGCCATTCGTCCGCTGAAAGACGGCGTGATCGCCGACTTCGATATCACCGAGGCGATGCTCGGGTACTTCATCCGCAAGGTCCACGGGCGGCGGAGCTTTATCAAGCCGCGGGTGGTGATTTCGGTGCCCAGCGGGATTACGGCGGTGGAAAAGCGTGCGGTGTACAACTCGGCTGAGCGGGCCGGGGCGCGGCATGTGCGGCTGCTTCAGGAGCCGATGGCGGCGGCGATCGGGGCGGGGCTTCCCATCGCCGAGCCGACGGCCAACATGGTGGTCGATATCGGCGGCGGCACCACGGAGGTGGCGATCATCTCGTGCGCCGACATTTCGGTCTGCGAGTCGATCCGGGTGGCGGGCGACGACGCGGACGAGGCGATCATCAACCACATGAAGCGGACGTACAACCTGCTGGTCGGCGAGCAGACGGCGGAGCGGATCAAGATCGAGATCGGGTCGGCGGCCCCGCTGCCCGAAGAGAAGACGATGGAGGTTCGGGGACGCGACATGATCTCTGGCCTGCCGAGAAAGACGGTGGTGACCAGCGACGAGATCCGCGAGGCCCTTCGCGAGCCGGTGGGTCAGATCATCGAGGCGGTGACGCGGACGCTGGAGCACGCCGAACCGGAGTTGGCGGCGGATTTGGTTGATAACGGCATCTTCCTGGCCGGCGGCGGCGCGTTGCTCCGCGGGCTGGATCAGATCATGTCCGACGCGACGGGGCTGCAGGTGCGTCTGGTGGACGATCCGCTGACGTGCGTGGCCCGCGGAACCGCGATGTACCTCGAGCACTACAGCCAATGGTACAAGACTCTTGAGGCCGACGAGGAAGACTAGTGAACGCGCCGCGGCGGGACGCATTCGGCAAGAGGATTCGCGTCAAGAAGGTATTCGCGGCCGTGGTGGGGGTCGCTCTGCTGCTTTTGTTTCTTCCCGTTCGATGGACCGGTCCGCTGGAGCGGGTCTGTCAGGCCCTCTTTGCCCCGGCCGGGCGTTACACGATTCTGGCCGCTCGGGCGGTGGGCGGCGGCGACGAGGCGCCGGGCGGTTCGGCAGGGGGGCTGGATGACGGCCAGCGGGAACGGCTTTTGACGGTGCTCAACGCCCGGCTGGTCCAGCTCGAAGAGGAGAACCGGCGGCTTCTGGGGCTTCGAGAGACCATCGATTTTGACTATGGCTTCGTTCGGGCTCACGTTTCGCAGTTTGACAGCCTCGGCTTGGAGTCGATTGTCATTGACAGGGGCTCGTTCAGCCGGATTCCCGACGGGGCGCCGGTGCTGTTCGCCCTGGCTGAACAGGTTCCGGGATTCGAACGGGTCAGCCCGCAGGTGGCCCTGGCCACCGCGGCCCTGGTCGGCCGGATCGCCTACAGCCCGGGTCCGTACACCGCACGGGTCGAACTGCTGACCTCGACGGACGTCTATTTTCTGGGGCGGGTGGTCCGTCCGGGCCGGGACAACGGCCCGCCGGTCGAAATCACCACCGTCCAGGTCAGTGGGGCCGGTAACGACCAGCTGCTGGCCGCCACCATGGTGCCGGTGACGCATCGCATCGAGCCGGGCGACCTGGTTCTGGTGGCTGAGCCGCACCACTTCAAGCTGCCGGTGGCCCTGGCGGTGGGTACGGTCGAGGCGGTCAAGCCTCGGATTGACAGCCCCCTGCACGCCGATCTGAGCATTCGGCCTTATTTCCAAAAAGCACAGCTTGACACGGTCTACGTGCTGGTCGTGCTTCCCGAATCCGGACATTAGGTATTTCCTTCCCTCACAGTCGCTTATAGCGATCGCGGTGTTCCCGCCGATCGTCAATGGGATTGAGAATTCACGAAAGGCCGCAGCTGGAATTGCCGATGTTTCTGATAAACCTAGCGTGATTTTGTTCAACGCGAGCCGTAAACGCAGACAGGGTCAGAGGATCCAAAAAACATTCCCCGAATTTGACGAACCTACGGGACACAACTACAATAACCTGTGAACGGATTGTGTAAACTGGGGAAGCAGCGAACGTCCGAACTTTTTCGCGACGCAGCGGCAAGGAGGAGTATAAGTAATGTTTGAACGTTTCACGGATCGAGCCAGAAAGGTGATGGCGCTGGCCAATCAGGAGGCCCAGCGGCTGAACCACGAGTATATCGGGACCGAGCACATCCTGCTGGGGCTGGTCAAAGAGGGCAGCGGCGTGGGCGCCACGGTGCTCAAGCAGCTCGATGTCGATCTGCGCAAGGTGCGGATGGAGGTCGAGAAGCTGGTCAAGAGCGGCCCGGACATGGTCACGATCGGCAAGTTGCCGCAAACTCCTCGGGCCAAGAAGGTTATCGAATATGCGATCGAGGAGGCCCGCAAGCTCGGGCACAACTACGTGGGCACCGAGCATCTGCTTCTGGGCCTTTTACGGGAGCAGGAAGGCATCGCCGCCCAGGCGCTGATCAATCTGGGTTTGAAGCTCGAAGAGGTCCGCGAGGAGGTTCTGAGCCTGCTCGGCGCGACCGGAAGCGGCAGCGCGCAGGAGCAGGAGCGGGGCGAGAAGCGTGCCGAAGGCGAGCCGGGCAAGTCGAAGACGCCGGCTTTGGACAGCTTCGGCCGCGACCTGACGGAACTGGCCCGCGAGAACCAGCTTGACCCGGTGATCGGCCGGCAGGGCGAGATTGAGCGTCTGATCCAGGTGCTGTGCCGGCGGACCAAGAACAACCCGGTGCTGCTGGGCGAGGCCGGCGTGGGCAAGACGGCGATCGTTGAGGGGTTGGCCCAGAAGATCGTCAACCGGGAGGTGCCGGAGATTCTGTACGATCGGCGGATCGTGGTGCTCGACCTGGCGATGATGGTGGCTGGGACGAAGTACCGCGGCCAGTTCGAAGAGCGGATCAAGGCGGTGATGAACGAGGTCCGTCGGGCCAAGAACATCATCCTGTTTATTGACGAGTTGCACACGCTGGTCGGCGCCGGCGGGGCCGAAGGGGCGATCGACGCCTCGAACGTGCTGAAGCCCGCGTTGGCCCGCGGCGAGATTCAGTGCATCGGGGCCACGACGCTCGATGAGTACCGCAAGTACATCGAGAAGGACGGGGCTCTGGAGCGTCGGTTCCAGCAGATCATCGTCGAGCCGCCGACCCGGGACGAGACCCGCGAGATTCTCAAGGGCCTGCGCGACCGGTACGAGGCGCACCACCGGGTGCAGATCACCGACGCGGCCCTGGAGACGGCGGTCGAGCTGTCGGGCCGGTACATCACCGGGCGGTGCCAGCCGGACAAGGCGATCGACGTGATCGACGAGGCCGGGGCGAGGATCCGCCTGCGGTCGATGACCAAGCCGCCGGATCTGACCGACCTGGAGAACCAGATTGAGCGGCTGGAGATCGAGAAGGCCGAATCGGTGAAGAACGCCGACTACGAGCGGGCGGCAGAGCTGCGCGACAAGTGCGAGCAACTCCGCAAGGAGAAGGACGAGCGTCAGCACTCATGGCGCCAGCAGAACAAGGAAGTCGAAGGGATCGTGGACGAAGAGGTGATCGCCGAGGTGGTGAGCCGGATGACCGGCGTGCCGCTGACGCGACTCGAGAAGGAAGAGACCCGCCGGCTGCTGGAGCTGGAGAATGAGCTGCACAAGCGCGTGGTCAGCCAGCACGAGGCGATCACGGCGGTGTCGCGTTCGGTTCGCCGCAGCCGCAGCGGCCTGAAGGATCCGCGCCGTCCGATGGGCGTGTTCATTTTTGTCGGGC
>Ga0209722_1000966_pt1 | contig 27696 bp, 24 predicted proteins | sample BioC12SIPDNA_2_FD_185745 | JGI IMG/M metagenome (GOLD analysis project Ga0209722, IMG submission 185745) | Anaerobic biogas reactor microbial communites from Washington, USA - Biogas_R1_A C12 SIP DNA (SPAdes) (version 2) | ecosystem: Engineered > Bioreactor > Anaerobic > Unclassified | place... | reverse complement strand
CGACGCCGTGATCGCGGCGATGACCGGCCACAACGTCGGCATCCTGCAGAACCACGGCCAGATCACCGTCGGCAAAGACTTCAACGAGACGATTCAGCGGGCGGTCTTCTTCGAAATGGTCTGCGAAACCATCGTTCGCGGCGGCGAAACGATCCAGCCGATCCCGAGAGCCATGATCGAAAAACTCGGCAACGCCTGAGCCGGCACGCGACAATCAGCCGGCGCGCTGCTTCACCGTGTCGATCCGCGATGGAGAATCATCCTCCCACACCGATCGCGCGGCAGACACCAGCAGTGCACAGGATATCAACGGCAACATCCAGCGCACTCCCATCGCCAACATCACGGTAACGGCGAAACCGGCCACAAAGACCGCCGCCCATAACGGCACCCTCGGCCGAGCGCCCGCCGCCACGCAGACCGGAACGAGCCAGATAATCAAATCGTACGGATGCGTGTTCGGACTGACCAGCGTCGCCAGAGCGATTGCCACGGCAAGATGCCGCATCGAACGGCTGGCGCCGCGGGTGTCCAGAGCGCAGTACGCAGCCACACCCACGACTCCGATCAGCATCACAAATGTTCCCGCTGCATACAAGCTCCGCAGCTCGCCCGGATACAGCCGATGCGTGATGCCGATCCAGTTGCACATGTAATCGGCGGTGTAGTTGAACGACCGAACGGCGTCAAGAAAAGCCGCCCACTGGTCAAAGCCAAAGAGCAGACCGCTCAACACACTGCACGCCACGAAGGTCGCCGCCGCAGCCGCGACCGTCCGCCACTGCCGATCCACCAACGCCACTACGCCCAGCAACAGGGCGTACTGCGGCTTGAACGCCATCAATCCCAGCGCGACTCCGGCCCAGCCCGGCGCCTTGCGATAGCACGCGGCATAGGCAAAGACGGCTGCACCCAGGTAAGCCCCCGTTTGGCCGAGCATGGCGTTGAAGATCGCCGCGCCGCCAAATCCGGTCCCGACGACGATGATCGTACGTTCCCACGAATGTCGCGAAAACCGCCCCGCCAGCCGGTACGCAGCCGCCAGCATCAACAAGGTTCCCACCGCAACAAAGAGCACAAACCCCAACCGCGGTGGACCCACCAGGCACAACATGAACAGCGGAAGTGCGTTGGGCGGATACGCGAACGGCAGCGAGTACGGCGGATCCTGACCGTCAAGCCAAGTCTCGGCGATGTGCCGACGCTGAACCTGCACATCGTAAGGCGATCGCCCCTGCGCCAGCAGCTCCGCCGCGCTCCGGAAGATCAGGGCGTCCGACGCGTTGACCTTGAAGCTCTCGACGCCGTAAGAGCGGCTCGTGAAGGCCGCATGCAAAGCCGGCAAAGCGGCAATGACGACCACAACAACGGCTGCGCTCAAACGGCCCGGAGACACCGGTCGCTCGCCGCCGTCAGCGGTCCTGCACGCCTCATCGGCCAACATCGGTAGGGACTCCTGCGGCAACATGGGCGATCTTCCTCATTTATGTCTAACGGATGTTGCATCATAAGTAACAGACTACCGTATTGCGGAACACCCGGCGATCCGTTACACTGCACGCAAAGAAGGAAGGTATAGCCATGACGGTGATTGGACAGAGAATACAGTCGCTGGATCGGGGTCTGCAGCTCCTCGAGTACATCGCCGAGCAGGAACGGCCGGTGCGGCTGACCGAGATGGCGCGGCTCCTCGAAGTCGAAAAGAGCAGTGCCTATCGGCTCGTAAATACTTTGGCCACACGAGGTTATGTGCGACAGGAGCCGGAGTCGAGCGGCTACCTGCTCGACGAGCGGGTCTTTGACCTTGCGGGCCGCCTGGCCGGCCGACGACGGCTGGGGGATCTGGCCCGCCGGCACCTGGTCTGCCTGGCCCGCGAGACGGGCGAGACGGCGCATCTGGGTGTGCTGGGTGACCGGGCGGTGGTGCTGGTCGACCACGAGTTCGGCAGCCACGCGGTGGGCGTGACCAGCCGGTCGGGCAGCAGCGAACCGCTCTACTGCACTGCCCTGGGCAAGGCCCTGCTGGCGGGCATGACCGAAGATGAACTTCGGACGGCGGTCCGAAGCGAGACGCTCAAGCGGCATACCGAACGCACGGTAACGACATACGGCCAACTGGCCGAGGAGACGGGATCGGTCATGCGAACCGGGCTCGCCCGCGACTGGGAGGAGTACCGCGCCGGCGTGCGATGCCTGGCCAGCCCAGTCTTCGATTTCCGCAGCCGGATTATCGGGGCGATCGGAATTTCAGGACCGAAGGAACGGATCGATGAGCAGGCCATGACCGACCACGGCGAACGGGTCCGGCGCGAGGCGCTGGCCCTCTCGGCCGAGTTGGGTTTCCGCCTCGTCCCGACAACAGGAGATTCCAACGAGTGAAACCCGAGCAGTACGCACAACTGGTCCACGCGCGGAAACAACGGGCGCAGGCGATCACCGACGCCGGCGGTTTCGAGGAGGCCTATCGCTGCGGCGCCCTTTCCCGCCGCGCCGACATGACCGTCTCCGAGGCGCTGGTGCTCGGCTTGGTCCGTCAGAACGTCCGCAAGTTCCTCAGCGTGTTCGGCCACGGCTCGACCGAGATCGGCGAGGTGTTGCGGGTCTACGAGGCGGCTGGCGTGGTCCGGACGTTCGCGGTCCGAAATGAGATCGCCGCGTCGCACGCCGCGGCGGCGTTGCGGTGGGTGACCGGCGAGAAGGCAGCGGTCGTCACCTCCATCGGGCCGGGTGCGCTACAGGCCATGACCGGGTCGCTCGCCGCCGCGTCGGACGGCTTGGGCGTCTGGTACCTCTTCGGCGACGAGACGACCGAGGACGAAGGCCCGAACATGCAGCAAATCCCCAAGCCCGAACAAGGGCTCTTCCTGCGCCTCGGCCAGACGATGGGCTCAGCCTACACGCTGCACACGCCGGGCGCGGTGCCGACCGCGCTTCGGCGCGGACTGAACCGGGTTGACGATCCGCACCGCGCCGGGCCGTTTTTCCTGCTGATGCCGATGAACACCCAGTGCTGCGTGATCGAAGGGTTCAACCTCGACGAGTTGCCGGTTGGATCGCCGCCGCGACTCGGACCGGCGGCGGACGACGGACGCTACGACGAGGCGGTTGAGATCCTGCGCACCGCCGACCGCGTGGTGGTCAAGATCGGCGGCGGCGCCCGGCACGCCGGCCGTGAAGTTCAGGAACTGCTGGAACTGACCGACGGCGTGGCCGTCACCAGTCCGCTCGTCTCCGGCGTCATCCCGTATGCCCACCCCCGCAACATGACGGTGGGCGGATCGAAAGGCAGCCTGTGCGGCAATTGGGCGATGGAACAGGCGGACGTGTTGGTCGCGATCGGAACGCGCTTCGTCTGCCAGTCGGACTGCTCGCGCACCGGATACCCGAAGGTGCGGCGTGTGATCGCCATCGACGCGGACGCCGAAACGGCCATGCACTACGGCCGTACCATCGGCATGGTGGGCGACGCCAAGGCGACGCTGGAAAAGCTGTGCCAGACTCTCCTCGCAAAGGGTGTCAACAAGGGCAGCCGCTCCACGCCGTGGTTCCAAGCCTGCGCCGAAAAGAAGCGGGAGTGGGAAGCGTTCAAAGCCCAACGCTACGGCGCCGCGCGGCTGTTCGATCCGGTCTGGAAGCGAGAGGTGCTCACCCAGCCGGCGGCGATCAAAGCCGCCACCGACTGGGCGCGATCGGCCGGAGCGGTGACGTTCTTCGACGCAGGCGACGTTCAGGCCAACGGCTTTCAGATCGTCGAGGATGAGCGCCTTGGCCAGACCTTCACCGAGACCGGGGCCAGCTACATGGGCTTTGGCGTCTGCGCCCTGCTGACCACCGCAGTGGCCGACCAACCATTCTTCGGCCTGGCCCTCTCCGGCGACGGCTCGTTCACCATGAACCCGCAGATCCTGATCGACGCCGTCGAGCACGGCGCGATCGGCTGCATCGTCCTGCTGGACAATCGGCGGATGGGCGCGATCAGCGGCTTGCAGACGGCCCAGTACGGCAACGTCTACGCCAGCAGTGATTCGGTCGAAGTGGACTACGCCGCGTGGGCCCGCTCGGTCAAAGGCGTCCGCGGCGTGACCGTGGACGGCGGCACGGACGAACTGGTCAAACAACTGAACGAGGCAAAGGCGTACAAAGGCCTGACGTTGATCCACGTGCCGGTCTACTTCGGCGAAGACGAACTCGGCGGCATGGGAGTCTTCGGACGGTGGAACGTCGGCAACTGGTGCCACGAGGTCCAGGCCCTGCGCCACCAGATCGGAACGTAGCAACCAAAACCACAAACGCGAGGCTCACGCGGTGAAAGGTCTATCGGAAAAGGACAAGCAGTCGGCGCAGCGGACGGATGAACTGAAAAGCATCTGCCGCGAAATCCGTCGGATGATCATCAACACCGTCGCGGACGCCGGGGCTGGCCACACCGGTGGCTCGCTCTCGGAGGTCGAAATCCTGGTATCGCTGTATTTCGAGCTGATGCGGATCGACCCAGCCCGTCCGGAATGGCCGCAACGCGACCGCTTCATCCTCAGCAAGGGCCACGCCAGTCCGGGCTACTACTGCACGCTGGCCCGACGCGGCTACTTCCCGCGGGAACGGCTTCGGGAATTCGACGGGATCGACTCGATGCTCCAGGGCCATCCGTGCATGCTCAAGACGCCGGGCGTGGACATGTCCACCGGCTCGTTGGGGCAAGGACTCTCCGCCGGGATCGGCATGCGCCTTGGCGGCGAACGACGCAGCCTGGATTTCAACGTCTACGTGCTGCTCGGCGACGGCGAGTGTCAGGAAGGGCAGGTCTGGGAGGCGGCGATGTGGGCCGGAGCACGCAAGCTGCGCGGACTGATCGCGATCGTCGACTGCAACGGCGTCCAACTCGCCGGCACCGTGGCCGAGACTCTGGGTCTCGAACCGTTCGCCGCCAAGTGGGAGGCCTTCGGCTGGCGGGCGCTGACCTGCGACGGCCACGACATGCAGGAGGTCGTCTCAACCCTGGCACAGGCGAAGCAATCGGCAGCCGACGGACCTGTGGCGGTGATCGCCCGAACGGTCAAGGGCAAGGGCGTTTCGTTCATGGAAGGCAAATACGAATGGCACGGCAAGGCGCCCAATGATGACGAGAGGCGAAAAGCCCTCGCCGAAATCGAAGGCAGTGCATAGGAAGGGTCTCCAAGCATGGCGATGAACGTTGGTGACATGGTGGCGCCGCGAGCGGCCTTCGGCGAAGCGATGGTCGAACTCGGCAAACAAAACGCCGAAGTGGTCGTCTTCGACGCCGACGTCTGCGCCAGCACCCAGACCGTCGCCTTCAAAAAGGCGTATCCCGGCCGCTTCTACCAGATGGGCATCGCCGAGCAGAACATGGTGAGCGCCGCCGCCGGCATGAGCACGCTGGGCTTTGTTCCGTGGGTTTCGACCTTCGCGGTGTTCCTGGCCAAGCGAGCGGTCGACCAGGTGCGGGTGAGCGTCGCCTACCCGCGGATGAACGTCAAACTCAACGGGGCCTACGGCGGCATTCCCACCGGTAAAGCCGGCGCCACCCACCAGTCGGTGGAGGACATCGCGGTGATGCGGTGCATGCCTAACATGACCGTGATCTGCCCGGGCGATCCGTACGAAACGCAACTGGCGGTCCACGCCGCGACTGCGTTCAAAGGCCCGGTGTACGTGCGGACGATACGCTGCCCGGTCCCGGTCATCTTCGACGCAGCGCACCGGTTCGAGATCGGCCGGTCGTACCGGTTGCACGAGGGCAGCCGCCTGACCATCATCGGGACCGACATGATGACGCCCAAAGCCCTGACCGCGGCGAGGGAACTGGACAAGGAAGGCATCGCGGTCCGAATGATCCACATGCCCACGATCAAGCCGATCGACGAGGCGGCCATCGTCGCCGCCAGCCGCGAAACCGGCCGGGTCATCACGGTCGAGAACCACAGCCGCCTCGGCGGCCTCGGCGGCGCGGTCGCCGAAGTCCTGACCGAATACGCACCATGCCGCCTCACGCGACTCGGCTTTCCCGACTGCTTCGGCGAATCGGGCGACAACGAGGCGATCTTCAGCAAATTCGGCGTCAATGTGGAGAACATCATCGCAGCGGCCAAGCAGGCCGTCGCCGACCAATGACAACGGCCGTCTGAGTTAGCGATGCCGACCGGCTGTGCATTCATCATGGCTCCAACGACCATCCAGAAAAGGACAAATCATGGCTCCAACGCGAATGCGAAATTACGTCAACGGCAAGTGGATCGACCCGGAGAACTCAGGTTACATTCCGGTCGAAAACCCCAGCACCGGCCAGACCCTGGCCGAGACCCCGCTCTCGACGGCGGCTGAGACCAACCGCGCCATCGACGCCGCGGCCGAGGCCTACAGGTCGTGGAGTCAGACTCCGGTCTCGCGCCGCGTTCAGCCGCTCTATAGGCTCGTGGAACTGCTGCGGGATAACGAGGAAACCATCGCCCGGACGCTCGTCGCCGAAATGGGCAAGTCCCTCTCCGACGCCCGCGCCGAAATGAAGCGCGTCCTGGAAAACTGCGAAGTCGCCTGCGGCATGCCGGTGCTCCAGCAAGGTGACAAACTGGTCGGCTGCTCGTTCGGCATCGACGGCGAAGTGCTACGGCTGCCGCTGGGCGTCTTCACCATGATCGCCCCGTTCAACTTCCCCGCCATGGTGCCGTTCTGGTTCCTGCCCTACGCCCTGGCCACCGGCAACACGTTCGTGGTCAAAGCCTCCAAGCAGGTGCCGATGACGATGCAACTCATCACCGACTACATTGACCGAACCGGCCTGCCGCCGGGCGTCTACAACCTGGTCAACGGCGATCGGACGGTCGCGGACGCGTTCATGGACCATCCAAAGGTGCGCGGCGTCTCGCTGGTCGGCTCGACTCCCACGTGCCGCCAGGTGGCCGAAAAGTGCGCTAAAGCCAACAAGCGATTCCAGGCGATGGGCGGGGCCAAGAACCACCTGGTCGCCATGCCCGACGCCAAAATCGACGAGGTTGTCCGCAACATGATCACCTCGTGCTACGGCTGCGCTGGCCAGCGGTGCATGGCGTCGTCCGCCATCATCGGAGTCGGCGAGGCGACCTACCAGACGATCTGCCGGAAGTTCATCGAGGACTCCAAGAAAATCATCATGGCCAACCCGCTCGACCCGAAATACGCCGAGGAACCGATGCTGATGGGCCCGGTCATCTCCGCCAGGGCCAAGCAGTTCATCCTCGAGATGATTGACAAGGGCGTCAAGGAAGGGGCGACCCTCGCCCTCGACGGCCGCAACGTCAGAGTCGCCGGCTGTGAGAACGGCCACTTCGTCGGACCGACCGTCTTTACCGACGTCAAACCGGGCATGGAAATCCACCGCACCGAAATCTTCGGCCCCGTCGTGGTCATCCTCAAAGCTGACAGCCTTGACGAAGCGATCGAAATCATCAACAATCATCAGTACGGCAATGGCGCCTCGATCTACACCCAAAACGGCTACTGGGCCCGCAAGTTCAAGCTGGAGGCCGAGTGCGGCATGATCGGCGTGAACGTCGGCATCCCCGCGCCCGTCGCCTACCTGCCCTTCGGTGGCATGAAGGCCTCCCAGTTCGCCGACATCAAAGCCCAGGGCAAAGCCATCATCAACTTCTTCACCGAGGACAAGACCATCACCGAACGCTACTGGCCCGAGGAATCATAAAGAGCCGCCACCAACGAAAGGACCGTCATGAACATCGCCGTCATCTGCGAAACCAGCGCCGCCGACAGGAACAAGGACATCCTGGCCGCCCTCGACGGCCGCGGCCATCGAATCATCAACGCCGGCATGACCCAGAACGGTGCCTCGCCCGAACTGACCTACATCCACACCGGCTTGCTGGCCGGATTGCTGCTGAATGCGGGCCGCGCCGACCTCGTCGTCGGCGGCTGCGGCACCGGCCAGGGGTTCCTCAACGCAGCCCTCCAGTATCCCAACGTCTGCTGCGGTTTGATCCAGAACCCGCTGGACGCCTGGCTCTTCGGGCAGATCAACGGCGGCAACTGCATCTCGCTGGCCCTGAATTTCGGCTACGGCTGGGCCGGTGAAGTGAATCTGCGGTTCATCTTCGACCGGCTCTTCTCTCTGGAGCAATTCGGCGCCGGCTATCCGCCTCACCGCCGCGAATCCCAGCAGCAAAGCCGCCGCACGCTGGCCAAGATCTCAGCCGATACGCACAAGCCGATGGCCGAAATCCTCCGCACGCTGGACGAATCCGTGGTGCGACCGGCCCTCTCTTACCCCGGCATTGCCGAACTGCTCGACGTGGACTCGATCGCCGACCCCACGCTGCAAGCGGCGCTCCGGTCGCGAATGTAGCCTCGCGCCGCGGCGAACTAAACAGCCGAATCGCCCCTGCCCGGCTTGCCTCTTTACATATCGCCCACCGCCGTCTATACTTACGTCAGTCGCAGGAACCAAGGCCCCTGCGGCCGGGAGAAAGCCATGAGGCTCACCAGAATCAGGTTCTACATGGCGGCGATGATCGCCTTTCTGCTGGGCGTACCGCTGAGTGAAAAAGCGGTCGCCGGCGTCGGCGATGTCATCACCGGCTCGCTGCAACTGGGACTGGGCATCGCGGACCTCGCCGACACCAGCTAGGCGTTCGCCGGTGCGATATCGCCGAGCAGTCGGGCCAGCCGGTCCTGACCCCAACGCGGAATCCCCCACGGATACTGGCTGGGATCCTCCAGTACGATCCGCTCCAGACCGCGCAGATACCGTCGCGTGATGTACTCCACCGGATCGCTCTGCCCGGACCATTCCTCTTTCTCTATGGTTTCGCCCACCACGATCTCGAAGCGGAACGGCCGACCCGTCCGCCGAATGCCCGCCACCACTACGTCGGCTCCATGGCGGACGGCCAGAATCCCCACCGTCCGCCTCGCCACCGTCGGCAGCCCCAAAAACGTCGTCTCCACCCCATGCCGCGGCGCCTGATGGTCCGCGACCAGCGCGAACATCCCGCCGGACCCCAACACCTGCTCCGCCCGGGCCAAAGCGTCCGGAACCTCGACCAGCCGGCATCCGCTGCGGGCGCGGATGCGGCGCCGGTACGCGTCATAGCTCCGATTCTCGTGCGGCCGATACACCGCCGTCGCCCGCACCCCGTTGTACCCCAAAAAAACCGGCAGAAGATCGTAAGGCCCATAGTAGCACGTGACCAGGATCGCCGCCTGTCCCCGCCGGTGGGCATCGAGCAACTCCGATCGATGCGGCTCCGCCAACTGCCCGCCGTACCGCCGGTACGTTCCCGGATGCAGCAGCCGATCCGCCAGCATCAGATCCACCAGGTTCCACACCCGATGCACTACCGACCGCCGGGCGATCCGATCGATCTGATCCGCTGATAATCGATCACCCAACGCCGCCCGCGCCTGGGCCTCCACCGTCAACCGCAGCGGATCCAAAAGCCGATAGAGCCACAACGACATCCGCTCGGTAATCGCATACGCGACCTCCGGCCCAAGCACCCCCAGAACCGCCGCCAGCGCCCGGCGGTACACGTTTCCCGCCGACACCACCAGCCGCGGCAGTCGCGCCGATACGCCCATCGCCTTCCCGTCCATCGTCGTGCGGCCCATAGCACCATTCTACGCCCGTACCTTACGCTTTGCAGCCCCGCTCCGATGGTTCAAGGCGTCAACCTCCACTTGAGCCGCCGCGATCTTCCATAAGTGCTCACGCCCAAAATCCTTAACACACGGCGCATCCCGTCGCGTTCCACCGCCAACCCGGCATGTTTTTCATTGTGTCGGCGCAATTTCCGCGCATAATGGTGGTCAACGAGGTGCAAAAGAACACCAGGCTCGGGTCTCTGTGGGTTTGGCGCCAATGAATGTATGCTTGCTGACGCCGACGTTCTTGCCCAAGATCGGCGGGGTGGAAACCGTAGTCGCATCGCTGGCCAGGCACTACTGGCGGATGTCGGTGCGCACGTGCGTGGTCACGCAGTGGCCGCGGCGTGGCAAAGGCACGCCGGCTGACGACCAGCAGCCCTACCCGATCTTCCGCTACCGCCGGCCCTGGTCGTTCCACTTCTCGCTGGGCATGCGCACCATCCATCAGGCCCTCGAACGGGCCTGGCGCGAGACCGGCTTCGACCTGATCCACTGCCACCTGGTCTACCCAGCCGGTTACGTCGCCACCCAATTCGGCCAGAAGCACGGCGTGCCCGTGGTGATCACGCCGCATGGCAGCGACGTCCGGCCGACCTGCCGCTACCGCCAACTGCCGGTCATCTGGGAACGGATTACCTCCTGCCTGCGCCAGGCCTCACGGGTCACCGCCATCAACTCGCACATGCATCGGCTGGTCCAGGACATCCTCGCCGGCCGAACCGACCGGATCGCGATAATCCCCAACGGTGTGGACATCGAGGAGCTCAACGCGCCGACTCCGCACCAGGACGATTGGCCCGTTCCTTACGGTCAGCCGTTCGTGCTCTACCTGGGCGGCCTGACCCATAAGAAGGGCGTCGACGTCCTGCTGCGGGCGATGGACCGAATTCGTAGCGAAGGCCGAAGCGATCTGCGACTGGTTATGGCCGGCGACGGCCCGCTCCGCGACCAGCTTCAGGGCTACATCCGCAGCCGCGACCTCGACGCATCGGTCAACATGGTCGGCTTGGTCTGCGGCGAGTTCAAACAGTGGCTGCTGCAGAACTGCCGCTTCCTGGTGATGCCGTCGCGCACCGAATCGATGCCGCTGGTGGCGCTGGAGGCCTTCGCCTGCGGCAAGCCGATCCTCGCGTCCGGCGTTGGAGGACTCTGCGAACTGATCGCCGACGGCCGCACCGGACGGCTGATCCCGCCCGATCAGCCCGACCGGCTCGCCCGCGAATTGATCCGCTTCGCCGACGGCGATTATCTGCTGATGGCCGCCGCCGCCCGCGCCGAGGCCCAGCGGTTTGACTGGCCCAATATCGCCCGCGACTATCTCGACCTGTACCGCCAGATCCTCGCTGCCCCGCATCCCGCGCCGGCCCCGGTCGCGTCCGCCCCTAGCCCAGCGCCGAGACAATCGCTTCCTGCAGTTGTCGATCCCTCCCCGCTGCATACGACGTGGCGTTCCACCGATAGCCGAGGCCGTCACCCGATGTCCTGGGAATGATGTGGAAGTGCACGTGCCCGACCGCCTGACCGGCCACCTCGCCGTTGTTCTGCAGCACGTTGTACGCCCCAGCCCCGGTCGCCTTCAGCACCGCCTTGGCCAGCACCGGCAGATGCCGCGTTACCGCGCCGACCTCCTCAGCCGGCATCTCCTCCAGCCGCTCGTAGTGCCGCTTGGGAATCACCAGCACATGGCCTTCCGCCAGCGGACCGATATCCAGAAACGCCAGCGCCGAGTCGTCCTCGTAGACCTTCAGCGAAGGAACCTCGCCCGCGACAATCCTGCAGAAAATACACGCCATGGCACACCTCCCGTTTCCTCGGAGCGACCCTCGCCCCAACCCCTTATCACCGCCCACACCGCCAAAGTCAACAGCCTCCCGTCCTATTGCTCCTGCAGACCGTGAAGCTGCGTCTGGTAGAGCTGCTGATACAGCGGCGACGCCTCGATCAACTCCTGATGCGTGCCCGACGAGACGATCTTGCCGCGGTCCATCACCACGATCATGTCCGCGTGCTTGATCGTGCTGAACCGGTGCGCGATCACCAGCGCCGTCCGGCCCGGCATGAAGTGGTCGATCGCGTCCTGAATCTTCTTCTCGCTCTCCGCGTCGATCTGGCTGGTCGCCTCGTCGAAAATCAACACCGGCGCATCGCGCAGAATCGCCCGCGCGATCGCCAACCGCTGGCGCTCACCGCCCGACAGCGTCGCCCCGTGCTCGCCCACCACCGTGTCATACTTCCGCGGCAGCCGCTCGATGAACTCATCCGCGTGCGCCTGCCGGGCCGCCGCCATGACGTCCTCACGCAAGGCGCCGGGCCGCCCATAGGCGATGTTGTTGGCGATGGTGTCCGCGAAAATCACCGTCTCCTGCGATACGTACGAAATGTGCCGGCGCAACGACCGAAGGGCGAAGTTCTCAAGCTTCTCGTCATCCCAGAGCACCTGGCCGCTCTTCGGCTCATAGAACCGCAGCAGCATCGAAACCAGCGTCGTCTTGCCCGATCCGTTCGGCCCGACCACCGCCACCACCGATCCCGACGGCACCTCGAGCGTCACGCCGTCCAACGCCGCATGCTCCGAACCGTCGTAGCGGAACACAAGGTCCTGGAACAGAATCCGGCGCTTCGGCGGAAACGCCTCTTCGGTGCCCGAAGCCAGATCGAACTCCGACGGCTGATCGATCAGCTCGAAAATCCGCTTGGCTCCGGCGTTGGCCCGCTGGAGCTGCGTGTAGACGTTCGACATCTTCCGCCCCGAATCCAGCACGATGCCCAGCGCTACCAGCAGCGTGAACAGCTCCTCCTGCCGCACGCTGCCCCGCATGATCATCAGCATCACGATGTACACCGCGATGCATCCGGCTCCGATCCCGAGCACTTCCAGCGCCGGACTGCTCGTCGCGTTGACCTTCTCGATCCGCAACTGGTTCTTGAGGATGTGACGCTCGACCTTGAAGTAACGCTTCCGCTCCTGGTGCTCCATCGTGTACGCCTTGACCACCCGGATGCCCAGCAGCGTGCTCTTGAGCGCCGAAATCAGCATCCCGTAACCGGCCAGCATCTTCTCGTTCGCCCGCCGAATCCGCTTGCCGAACTGTCGGAACAGCAGCACCGCGATCGGTGCGATCACGATCAGCATCAGCGTCAGCCGAGGCTCCAGCACCACCGCCACCCCCAACGCCCCGATCGCCTTGAGCGGCTCGCGAAGCACCTTGCCGAACACCGTGTTCAGCGCCCGCAGCACGTCCTGCGTGTCCTGCGTGAACCGGCTCATCGTGTCCGAAATGCCGCGGGTCTGGAAGAACCCCACCGGCAGCGTCATCGCCTTGGCGTACATCATCCGCCGCAGGTCGATCATCGTCCGGCCGCCCACCACCGCCCCGTAGTACTCGCCCACGAACCGGCACAAATTGCCGAGCAATTGAATGCCGAAGAACACCAGCAGGATGATCGCCAGAATCCGCCGGCGGTCCGCCATCCGGGCCTCCAGAGTCTGCTCCGCCCGATCGGCGAAATTGAACTTCGCCAGCCCCCAACGCAGCCACTGGTACTGGATCGCCGCCTCACGCAGCGCCACCGAGACCGGCCGGCTCGCCGACGTGCCCGGCGTCCAGACCAAAAGACGCACCTGTTCCTCTGTCGGCGTCTCGGCCAGCCGGCGGATCAGATCGCGACCCCGCACCGTCGGCGCCTCCGCCAGCCCGTTCAGGTAGTCGTCCGGCTGAACCCCCGCCTCCATCAGCGGACGGCCCGGCTTGACCTTGACCACCTTGGCCGCCCGTTCGCCCACCATCTTCGCAATATCCAACCCCTGCGTGTCGCGAACCGCCAGATCGGCCCCCAGCCGGTCCTGGACGTAAAGCCGGTCCACGAATTCCGGGATCGACTCCTGCCCGATGATCACCGTCAGGATCGGATACAGCGAAAACAAACTCGCGGTCAGACTGATCGCCACCCCGATCATCGCCACCACGGCGATAAACAAATACTTGCGATGGGGCCACACCAGCCGGAGCACCCGGCCGAAATACCGCATCTCCCGAAGCTCTCTCCACCGCGTCTTCTTCTCTTGACCCATCAAAAGCCTTTCCTACTCGCCGTCGATCCGGACATTCTCCATCCGGCCAAAACTATCCATTTTATCTTGCCGCTGGATAATCTTGCAGATTCTAAGCCGCAACCCGACAAATTGAAACCCCAAAAGACCCCGCTGGCCCCCCGGACCCGGCCAGGAAACCGATAGAGTTTTCTACGGCCGACACCGAAGCCCGCAGACTTTTGCAGCCCTTTCCTCCAGGACTCTCCACGCCCGTCGCTCCGCCAAAGCAGGCCGATCCCAAGTGGTTGCGCAGGCCGTGGTTATAAAACCCCCACCGATCCCGAAACGTGTGCTATCTTTATTAGAAAAGGAGGGGCCAAGTTGACAACGACCAAGTCAGTCCGAACCGCCGATCAGCGGACCGATGCCGTCGCCGCCTCGCCGTGGCTGTCCGTCAGCTCTCACCTGACCGTCGATCCGCCCGCCTCGCCCGCCGCCGTCCAGATCGCAGCCGCCTTCGGCCTGACCTGCGACGGCGCCCGGACGCTGCGCCTGTTCGACAACCTGCAACTCGGCCTGGATCCCGGTCGCATCGTGCTGGTCACCGGGCCATCCGGCTCGGGCAAATCGACCCTGCTGCGGATCGTCCGCCGCCGGGTCCGGCCGTGCGTCGACCTTAACCGTCTCCGCCTCCGTCGCGACCGCATCCTGCCCGAGCACTTCCGCCTGTCGGTGCCCCGCGCCCTGCACTACCTCTCGCTGGCCGGTCTGGCCGACGCCTTTATTCTCCTCCAGACCCCCGACCGCCTTTCCGAAGGCCAGCGCTACCGGTTCCGGCTGGCCCTGGCCCTCGCCCGCCGCCCGCGGCTGATCGTCGCCGATGCGTTCCTCGAGAACCTCGACCCGGTCACCGCCTTCGTGGTCGCCCACAACACCCGCCGATTCGCCGACCGCTTCGGTAAGACATTTCTCCTCGCCGCCACCCGCGACGACTTCATCGACGCCCTCAAACCCGACCGACACATCCGGCTTGGCGCCGCCGATCCGAATCCCGCTCAACCACGCGCTCAGCCGCCGCCGGCAAGGAACCGGCCTCGCTGACCACCGACAACCCAAGCTGCCGGGCCCACGCCCAGACCACCGCCGCCCCCAGCACCGCCAGCACAACCCAATGCACACCATACCACCGGACATCGCGCCAGCCGATACACGCCTCGCCGACCACCCACGCCGCCAGGCCCACAATGGCCAACCAGCGGCCCGGCGTCTTCCGCCGCGAGCGGACCAGCTCCAGCCACACCACCGCCATCGCTGGAAACGCCAGCACCAGGTAGTAGTTCATCATCAGCGGCGTCAGCCAGAACATCGACAGCATCCAGGCCGCGCTCGCCGCCGGCCAGTCGCGCCCCTGCCCGATCCGCCCGGTCCACCACGTCCATACCGCCAGCAGCCCCATGCCCAACCCCACACTGGCCGCCCAAACCCACCAGACCCGCTCAGCCGGCCAGCGCGCCGCCGACCACCGCGGTACGCTCCGGCTGATCGGCAAAACCTGCCGGGCCCACGGTTTGCCGTCCAACGGCAACGGATCGACCACCAGCGCCTGGTTCCCCCTCAGACCCGCCCGGGCCGCCTCAACCGCCTCCGCCGGCGGATCGCCCCGCAACACCACCATCTCCTCGACCTCCGGCAGACCCCGCAGCCACCGGACCAGCACCGATGGATACGAAAAGTTCGAACGATGGTGATAAATGCCCAGCCGCAGCGGCTCGTAAATCTGCGCCGTCGGCGAATACCACCCGCTCCGCTCCCGCCACGCCCGATGCTCCACCGCTGCTCCGTCGTATCCGAGGAACAGGACGCTTGGAACCACGTCGAGGGCGATCACGCCCGCTGCCACGCCCAGCAACGCCCGCCATTGGCCCCGGCAGCCGAAGTACCCCAACAGCACCAGCGGCATTACCTTGATCGCCACCGCCAGACCGATCAGCGCCCCGCCCCAAAACGGCCAGCCGCGGCCCGCCAGCGCCAACCCGCCCGCGCACAAAACCAGCACCCACAGCGACAACTGGTTCATCTGCAAGACCTGCTGGATATTGATCGCCACCAGCAGCACCGGCCAGACGATCCCGCCGCCCAGCCGCCCGCCGGTCCACCAGCGGTGCACCACCCACACCGACCCGATCGCCGCCGCCGCGTTGCCCGCCACGTGCAGCAACAGCCCCCACGGCGAGGTCAGCCACACCGTAAACGGCATCAAAAAGAAGAACCCGCCCGGCGTATAGCCGAACATCCACCCCTGCCCGCCGAAGCCCCGATGCTCCCAGAAGTACCGGCAGCCCTCAACAAAGAGCTTCCAGTCAAATCCCGGATTCAGCCCGCGAATAAACAACCCGCCCCATATCCCGCTGAACACCACCACCCCGACAGCCAGCCACGCCGTCCGCTCCATAAGAATGCGCCGTCGTTGATGCAATTCGTCCACGTGACTACTCGCAATTCCAGATACTCATTCCATCCGCCCGCAACGTCATCCTATCACCCGCACCGGACAGCCAACAAATGAAAACCGTCCACCTCGGATCGAACCTGCCGTTTCGCTTCGCCATCCGGCCCTGCCCGTTCAGCGACTACGCCAAGCTCGCCCGCTTCCACTACCGAAGCGGCAATCCCGGTCCCGTCGCCCGATGCTTCGGCCTTTACGCAACCAACCTGCCTCGCGGACCCGACTCGAATACGCTGGTCGGCATCGTCGTCTACGGCCTGCCCCCGGTCAACAGCCCGCTTCGCGACCTGGCCACCGCCGACCGCTTCCGCATCGCCGACCGCGCTGCCCGAGCCAAGAAGCTCAACCGCGAACTGCGCACCATCGCCCGCGTAATCATCGACCCGCGATTCCGATCGCTCGGTCTGGCCGCCGCCCTCGTCCGACACACCCTGCCCCACGCCGGAACGCCCTGGGTCGAAGCCTCAGCCGTCATGGGCGCAATCAACCCCTTCTTCGAAAAGGCGGGCATGAAAAGGATCGACGGCCCGCCCAGCCGCAACCGCGCCGCGCTCCAAGCCGCCCTCACCCACGTCGGCCTCACCCCGCCAATCCTCCTCGACACCCCGCGGGCCATCCGCCACGTCGAGTCCCTCCCGCCGATCGAAAAACGCTTCATCCTCCGCCGCATCCACGAACATTTCCTGAACCCCCGCCAGGGCGCCTACTCCTCCGCCGTCAAACATGACCTCCCCTGGATTCTCCCCCGCCTCGCCCAACACGCCCTCGCCCAACCCGCGTACTTCATTTGGAAAAGAACGCGGGTGTAGCGTTACTTCCCGGTTTCCGTTGATCGTGGCCCCGCAAACTCGGCCAGGAACAGGTAGAGTACTCCCAAGATGAACGAAAAGCCACTAGCCCAGAGCATGCCACCGGTCTGAACCAGCGTGTGTGCAAATAGGTTTGGATCCCACGATTGGAGTCTGGATCCGACGAGCAATGCGATGAAATACCGCAAGGAAAACACAAAGAAGGCCAGCGTACAAAACGCTACTCCCGCCGCGCGTCGAGTCATTCAGAATCTCCTTGGACAATACGTTTGCTTTCAACTGCTGATGCGCAAGCCTCGATCAGCACGGAAACCCCGTGAAGGATCGCAGCCAGGACCACCAGGGGGAAGTACAACACCGCCAGTGTGGGCAGCCACCACATCTCCTGGGTGGCTCGAAATGGAAATGAAAGCGCCACGCCCACGACACACACGACCACCAGCCCGCCCAGCGCCCGGTTTCGCAGCTTCGGTACAAAGGCCGTCCAGGCAAAGGCCGGCGCAACCACCCCGCAGAGGATTACCAGAAACAGCAGGAAAAAGTACGCCTGATCGCTCATGCCACCGTCCTCCACTTGTATCCAGAGAATATCTTACCGCTTTCTCGTTCAGACGGCAACCGTGTGGACAGTCACACGCCACAGTATTTCACAAACCTGTCCGCCACGCCTTCGGGTCCTGTTCGTAGAACAGGCTGAGCTGACGGTAGAGTTCCGGGTGCTCTTGCGACAGCTCCACCGGCTTCTCGTAGAAGTATTCGGTGGCGACGGCGAAGAACTCGGAGGGGTCCTCGGCTCCGTATTCGTCGAGCAGCGTCCGTCGGCCGCGGCGGACGTGCGCAGCGAAGCGCTCGTACTCCCGCCCGAGCACCGCCGCCCACGCGGCAAAGCCGCCGCCCTGGAGCACCGCGCTGCTGTCGCCCTGGCCGCCCGTCGCGTCGATCTGATGGGCGAACTCGTGGAGCACGACGTTAAACCCGTCGTCAATGTCGGCTGCGCCGTCGAGCACGTCGTCCCACGCCAGCACCACCGGACCGCGATGCCACGATTCGCCCGAAAACTCCGCCACGCCCTCCTCCACCAGCCCCCAATCCAGATGTCTCTCGTCCTCACGCTCGTAGACCCGCGGCGTAACCAGCACCGTTCGCATGCCCGGAAAGTAATCCGTCCGACGATGCAACAGCAGCAGACACGCCTGGGCTGCGATGGTCACCCGCACCTCATCGGTGATCGCCTGGCCGTCAAGCCCTTCGAACGACTTTTCCGCCAGGAACACCAGCACGTGCCGCTCCAACTCCGCGCGCTCCGCCTCCGGCAAAAGCCGCCGATACGGCACGTTCCGCTCGATGATCGCTCGCCACCCAGCGGGAAACTCGCGGCCCGTCACCCGCGCCCGCCGCCAGCGCTTCAGCCATCCCATTACCATCTCCATCCATCCGTTTCGAGATGCTCCTGTCCGTCCGAATTGTACCGGTTCCCAGCCGTCCGAGGAACCCCATGCACGCCATTGACTTTCGATGCACAAGGACTACACTCAGTCTCGATGGAAGCATAGATCCATACGGCTGCCGAGTCCCTATCGGTCCCGATGAAGCCAAACGGCGAAGGGTGGAACGCAAATGTCGGATCACGTAACCTTCAGCACCATCGACTGGATCATCGTCTTTGCCTACCTAGCCGGGTCGGTGGTCATCGGGCTTTTGGTCAAACGCTACATCGCCAGCATGACCGACTACGTGGTGGCCGGCCGGGCCCTCAAGACCTATCTGGGCCTGGCCACCATGATCGGCACCGAAATGGGCCTGGTCACCGTCATGTACTCCGCCCAGAAAGGCTTTACCGGCGGGTTCGCCGCGTTCCACATCGCGGTGGTCGCCGCCATCGTCACGCTGGTGGTCGGCCTGACCGGCTTTATCGTCGTGCCCCTTCGCCGCCTCGAGGTCATGACCATTCCCGAATTCTACGAAAAGCGCTTCAGCCGCGGCGTGCGGGTCTTCGGCGGAATCGTCCTGGCCTTCGCGGGCATCCTGAACATGGGCATGTTCCTCAAGGCCGGCTCGTGGTTCGTCACCGGCATCACCGGCCTCGAATCGGTAACCTACCTCAACATCGTCATGACCGTTTTGCTGGCCCTGGTGCTCTTCTACACCATCCTCGGCGGCATGGTCTCGGTGGTCGTCACCGATTACATCCAGTTCGTCGTCCTGGCGGTCGGCATCTTCGTCGCCAGCGCCATGGCTCTCAGCACCCTCGGCTGGGACAACATCGTCAACACCGTTCACGAGCTCAAGGGCGAAGCGGGCTTCAACCCGTTCCACGAGGAGGGCTTCGGCGCCGGCTACGTGGTCTGGATGATCTTCCTCGGCCTGGTCTCGTGCGCGATCTGGCAGACCGCGGTCCTGCGGGCCTGCTCAGCCGAGAGCGTCAAGGTTGTCAAACGCATCTACATCTGGTCGTCGGTCGGTTTCCTGATCCGCTTCCTCGTCCCCTACTTCTGGGGCATCTGCGCGTTCGTTTTCCTCTATCAGCATCCGGACCTCAAAGCCGTCTTCTTCCCGGAAACCGGCAAGATCAGCAGCGAGCTGAGTCTACAGGCCATGCCCGTCTTCCTGAGCATCATCCTGCCCGCCGGCCTCCTGGGCCTGGTGACCGCCGCCATGCTCGCCGCCTTCATGTCCACCCACGACAGCTACTTACTCTGCTGGAGTTCCGTGCTTACCCAGGACGTATTGGCTCCGATCCTCGGCGACCGGATGACCACCAAGGCCCGCATCGTCTGGACCCGCATCTTCATCTTTCTGATCGGCGTATTCCTGCTCGTATGGGGGCTCTGGTACGCGATGCAGCAGGACCTCTGGGACTACATGGCCATCACCGGGGCGATCTACTCGACCGGGGCCTTCGCTGTGCTGCTGGCCGGGCTCTACTGGAAACGCGCCAGCACGGTCGGCGCCTACGGCGCCCTGGTCTGCGGCTTCGTCGCTCTGCTGGGGCTCAAGCCGCTCCAGACCTGGCTCATCATCCACTTGAATCTCGAATCCCTGGTGGCGGGCTTGGGTTTCCAGGACACCGTCGGCTCCGAGTGGGTGGGCCTGTTCACCATCGCCTTGGCGGTGACGGTCATGTTCGTCGGGTCGCTGCTGTTTCCCGACCGCCGAAAGGAGGCTGCGTGATGGACTTCTGGCTGAACCTCTGGACGCTGACGTTGATCGTCGGCCTGGGCCTCTTCGCGGTGATCGCAATCGTGGTCGCCATCGGCGGCGCGTTTGACATCCGCTCGCTGTTCCGCTCGCTCAACGCCCAGCACAACCGCCGCGAACCGTAGCCCTACTCGCCGACGAACACGCCCGTTCCGTGCGTGCCGGCGTAGATCCGCTTGGGATTGTGCGGGTCCACCGTCACGCCCCAGACCCGCAAGCCGTCCAGCCCGTTCGACTTATCGCCGTACCTGGAAGCCTGCCACTTGCCCTCGGCATCCAGCGCCACCCGGTACACGCCGTCGCACTGGCTCGCCACGTATAGCACCGGCCGCTCGCCCGAGGCGTCCAGGTCCATCTCGAACGGAACCGGCACGTGGGCGATTCTGCTCCATTTCTCGCCGCCGTCCTCGCTGAGGTAGACGCCTTCGATCGGATCGGTTCGAAAGCCTCTCATCACGGTCGCGTAGACCCGCCGGCTGTCGGCCGGGTCCGGCACGAGGCAGATCACATGCCTGGCTGCGCCCTGCGGCAACCCCTGAGCCGCCAGCGATTTCCAGGTGCTCCCGTCGTCGCTGCGAAACAGGCCGTCGTCCGTGGCCACGTACAGCGGCAACGCGCCGCGACAGGCGGTCATGAAGTTGAAGACCAACTTTCCTTCCTTTGGGAGGCCGTCGGCGACCTTCCGAAAATCATCGAACTTCTGAAAGTCCATCCGATAGACGCCGTGCTGGCCGGAGGTGGCGTAAAGGTATTTCTGGGCCTGTTCGCCCTCTTGCCATTTGACGATCGCCACGTCGAGCACGGCTGAGTTGGGAAGGGCGGCGGCATACTTCTTCCTTCCTCCGATGATCCACCAGCCCTGGCCGTTAAGGTTCGTCAGCACTCCGCCTTCGCCCGTCCCACCGTAGGCGTTGCCGCAGTAGACGATGTCGGGGTTGTCCGGGTCCAGCGCCACGCCGCGGGTCGAGCCGATCAGTTCGGCGGCCACCCACGGCCCGAACGCCAGGCGCATCGACTTCCCACCGTCGACGCTCTCGAACAGCCCCCAGTCGTAGTACGAGAGCCACAGGTGGTTCGGATCGCGCGGATCGACCACGATCCGGCGCGAGCAGAGGAGCTCGATCTCGCCGCGTCCGGACCAGAACTCGTGTCCGTCGATGACCTTCCTGTCCGAGACGATCTGACGCCACGTCTTGCCGTTGTCCGAGGATTTTTTGATATCGCCCAAGTTGTCGCTGGCTGCGTAGATGACGTCGGATAACCCGTCCTTGTCGCCATCGACACCCGCTGGGCAGATATCGCAGCCGACCGAGGTGTGATTTCGGTCTCCATGCCAGATGGCATTGACGGCTGGGTCCACCATCTCGGGGCTCATGACGATCGCCCAACTCGCGCCGCCGTCGGTGCTTCGATACAGCGGCCGGCACCACTCGCGCGAGCCGGCGTAGATGACCTGCGGATTGACCGGATCGACGGCCAGGGCGAACAGGTGCGGGTCTTCCGGTATGCCCTCGTAGGCGCCCGTCCACGTCGCGCCGGCATCGTCGGACCGATACACGCCCGGCCGCAGTGTGCCGCCGCCCACCGTGGCGTAGACGACCTTTGGCTTACCGGCCACCGTCAGCACCTTCCGCGCCCGCGACTCGCCGAGTCCCGCCTGGATCGACTCCCAGCGTACGCCGCCGTCAACGCTTCGATACAACCCGTAGTCCGTCGTCGCGTACATCAACGCTGTGTCCTCACGATCGACGGCTAGGCCCAACACGTGGGCATCCGGCGGGATGTTGCGTTCTTCACTCGTATTGAGCACTTTCCACGAACCAGGCTCGCCCGATTCGCGGCTCACGTAGACACGCGGCCCGAACGCCGCCTTCCCATCCGCCGGCGGCGCAAACGTCTTGAGCTCGAAGTCCGCCGGCCGCCATTCGTAGTGCATTGAATTGGCGGCATAGACCGTTCTCGGTTCCTTCGGGTCGACAACCAGCAGGTTCAGCGCCCCGAGCTTCTCAGCCGCCTTCGTCCACGACCGGCCGTGATCGTCGGACACGCAGATCTGCCCGCGATCCGTTCCCACGACCGCGCGTCCGGTCGGCAGCACGACGATGGCGTTGACGCAGTTGCCCGCCGTTTCGCCGGCTGTGCCGATGCCCGCGTTGGCGTTGGCCCAGCTCTTGCCGCCGTCGGTCGTCACGTGCAAGCCGCCGCAGTCCAGGCCGGCGTAGACAACGTCCGGATTCGACGGGTCCACCGCCATCGCCCCCATCGTCCCGCCGCCGCCCGGGCCGATGTTACGAAAAGTCACCGCCGAACCGATGCCCGTTGCCAACAACACGATCGCCGCGCACAAAACCTTGTTCACCGAAGTCCTCCAGAGATAGTGTGAATGCTCGACATAGGTTCATTCGATGGTAGGGCGGGTGGTTCCGCGGCGAAGCCGCGGGTTCACCCGCCATTTGTCAAACCAACTCCGTCACTAATGCAAACCCGCGCCATAACGGCGCATGATCCACCAGTAGTCCGCGTCGTAGAATTGGCCCAGGCCCATGACCTCGATCGATCCATCCCAGTACAGGATGTTCATCATTCCCGAGTGCCGGCTGGCGAACCAGAAGAAGTCCGGCAGACAACTGTTGTTCTCCGACCAGCCCAGTCCGCCGCTCGCGCCGAAATAGCCCGGTGTCTGGTTCGGCACCACCTCGCCCCACAGGATGCAGTGGTTCGGATACCGGATCAGACTCAGGTTCCCACCCGGGGCTGGGTTGCCCCAGAGCCGGCTGTCGCTCACGGCTTGCCGATCGTAGAACGTCGCCACGCCGTTGATCGAATAACCCCCGCCGCCGTAGTATCCCGGCGTGGACGGACAGCGGAAGATCGGCACGTACAGGTACGTTTCCCGCGGCTTGGGCGGATCGTAGTCGAACGTCCGGTACATTCCCTGCGCGTTCGCCCAATTCATCACCGCGCAGACCCGCGTTCCCGCGTAGAAGTTGTTTTCGCCGAACAAACCGTAGTTCACCGGCCCCGTGCTGAACACCCCGTGATTCTCGTCCATGTAGATCGAGACCATCACGTGCAACTGCCGCAGGTTGCTCTGGCATAGCGCCGTCCTGGCCGCCTCCCGCGCCTGCTGCAATGCCGGCAGCAGCATCGCCACCAGCACCGCGATGATCGCCACCACCACGAGCAGTTCGATCAATGTAAAGACCCGCTCAGTCCGTATCCGCCGTTCATTCCTCATCGGGCACCGTACCTTCCTCGCCCACGAAGATGAAACTCCCGTGCGTCCCCACGTAGATCCGTCGATGATTCGTCGGATCGACCGTCACCGTCCAGCACCGGGTGTTGACCAGGCCGTTGGACTGGTTCGCGAAGGGCTCGACCCGCCATTGCTTGCCGTCCGGTTCGCGCGTCACCTTCAGCACGCCGTGGCTCTGTGAACTGACATAGACCGATGGCGTCGGCGACGCCGGATCGGCTGCGATCCCGAACGGGATCGGCACGTCCGCCGCCTTCGTCCAATGATCGCCGGCGTCCTCGCTGACGTACAGCCCGTCGGTCGCCACGAGCTGGAAGCTCTTCATCACGCTGGCGTAGATACGGCGGTGATCGGTGGGATCGACGTCCAGCGACTGCACTTCCACAATCACTTCGTACGGCGTGCCGGGTCCGGTCACCCGCCGCCAGGTCGTCCCGTCCTCGCTACGAAACAGGCCATCGGAGGCGCCGGCCACCATACCGGGCGTTCCGGGTATGTTCAGCATCACGCGGAACCCCGTCTTCTCCGGCAGACCTTCCGAAACTCGCTCCCATTCCGTCGCGTTGGCGCCGATGTCAAGCCGGTACATGCCGTGCCCGTTCGAGGCGGCGTAGAGAAACTTGCGGATACGGCCGTTCTCGGTCCATCGCGCGAGCGCCACGTCGTCCACGTGGGCGTTGGGCAGGCCGCCCTTCTCCTTGCCGCGTCCGCCGATCACGCGGAACCCTCCGCCGGTGTTGCCGCGGATCACGCCGGGTCCGGCGTTGGCGTACGCCACGTCCGGGTCGTCCGGGTCCAGGATCAGGTTGCTCGAAACGCCGGTCAACTCGCCCTCGTACCACGGTCCGCCGACCAATGCCCACGACTCCCCGCCGTCGAGGCTCTCGTGCTGGCCCCAGTCGAAATCGCACGCCCACAGGTGCTTCGAATTCCGCGGGTCCACCACGATCTTCCGCGCGCAGAGGAATTCGATCTCGCCCCGCCCGGACCAGAACGCCCGGCCGTCGACCACCTTGCGGCGCGACGTGATTTGCTGCCAATCCCTGCCCCCGTCGAGACTCCGCCAGATGATCCCGACGTTGTCGCCGAGGCAGTAGATCACATCCGACAGGCCATCCTTGTCGGCGTCGGGCCCGCCGACCCAGATCGCGGTGCCCATGGTCGCGTGGTAGCCGGTCGGGTGCCAGGTCGAGTTGCGCTCCTTGTCGGGATACTCGCTGTTGAGCAGCGTGTTCGTGTCGTACACCAGTTCCCAGTGCGCTCCGCCGTCGAGGCTGCGATAGAGCCCGCCGGTCCAGTCCATCGACCCGAGGTACAGGCAGTTGGGATTGATCGGATCGACCGCCAATGCGATGTAGGACAAACCCTGGTCGAGCCCCTTGACCATCGGCTTCCACGTCTCTCCGCGATCCAGTGACCGGTACACCCCGGAGACGATGCCCTCGACGTCGGCGGTGCGCTCGCCGATCGACGTATAGACGACGTTAGGCTTGCCCGGCACCGTCAGCACCTGCTTGCCGACCGCCCGCTTGAGCAGGTACTGGACGGTCTGCCAACTCTTGCCGCCGTCGAGGCTGCGGTACATGCCGAAATCGGTGGCGGCGTACATCAGCTTCGGATCGTGATGGTCGGCCGCCACCGTGTAAACCTGCGCGGTCGGCGGGATGTTTTGCTCCGCCTCCGCGGTGTTGAGCTTCTCCCACGAACCGGCCTCGCCCGATCGGCGGCTCACGTAGATGTCGCCCGTCCACGGCACCCAGCCGACCACCGGCTGCTCCTGCAGCGGCCGGCCGCGCATCCAAACCCCCATCCCGCTGGCCGCGTAGACAGTGTTCGGATCGTGCGGATCGGCCAGCAGAAAGCCCAGTCCCCGCGCCCCGTCAAACACCTTGCTCCAGTTTCGCCCGCGGTCCTGCGAAACGTACACCTTGCCGGTCAGCGTCGTCGCCAACGCCCGCCCGGTCGGCAGCACCAGCACGCCATGCTGATTGTTCCAGTCCACCCGGCCGTCGAAGTCGATCCCGGTGTTCGCGTTCCGCCAGGTTTCGCCGGCGTCTTGCGTTACGTGCATGCCGCCGCAGTCGAGGCCCGCGAACACCACGTTCGGGTCGGTCGGATCGGCGGCCAGACACCCAGCCGTGCCGCCGCCGCCGGGGCCAAGGTTGCGAAACTCGATCGCCGACCCGGTCGTCGTCAACGTCGCCGACAGCACCAAACAGCCCAGAAGCATTCCCATCCGTTTCGTACCGCGCGATTTTGCCATACTATGCCCTCGCGGATTGCGACGAACCGTCACTGGATGACGGACCTTCCGCTACGCCAGCGGCGGGAGGTCCGCACGAATTCCGATGCACCAGCCCGCATGGCTCTACCCGCGACATGCTCCCATCCAACCCCGCCCCCTCATCCAGGTGATCGATCAGCATTTCCGCCGCCGTCCGACCATAGGCCTCCATCTCGTAGGCGATGGCCGTCAGCCGAGGCGACGAAAACTCGCACAACCGTGAATTGCACGTCGCGATCAGACTCACCTCGCCCGGACAGCTCACGCCGCGCCGCGACAACTCGGCCAGCAGCGCCACCAGCACCTGGTCCGAACCCAGAAGCATCGTCGCCCTCGCCTCGGGCGGTGTCGCCACCCAGTAATCGACCAGCCCCGCCGCACTGTCGTAGTTGCCCAGATACCCCTGAATCCGCGGCAGGCAAAGCCGGCATTCCCGCGTCCGGCTGTCCTGCCGCATCCGTTCCAGCAGCAGCTCCGCCACCTCCGCCGCCCGCCGGCTCTGCTCGTTGCCGTACAGAATCTTCCGGTGTCCCAGCGACGCCGCGTGCCATACCGCCTGAAACAACCCGTCCACGATATCGCAGGCCACCGTCGGAATAAGACCCGCCGTCTCGACGTTGTCGCCGACCGACACGCAGGGAATCCCGAACTCGTAGAACCGCTGCACCACGCCCGTCTCGACGTAGCCGGTCAGCACCAGCCCGTCCACGCTCCGTTGGCCCACCCGTTTGGGAAACACAAACGAATCGAGGTTCGACAGGTTGTACCGGCTGATGTTCAAGCCGTAGCCTCGATGGCGGCAGGCGTCCTCCACCCCGGCCAGCACCTGCGAATACACCGCGTTGCCCCAGCCGTCGGCGATGTTGTCCGACAGGATGAACCCCAGATGCCCGGTCCGCCGCGTGGTCAACGCCTTGCCCACCGCGTCCGGATAGTACCGGCAGTCGCGGATCACCTGCCGCACCCGCCGACGGGTATCCTCCGAAACGCGGATCGACCGGAAATTCTCGTTCAGCACCGCTGAGACCACCGCGTGCGAGACCCCCGCCCGACGGGCCACCTCGCGGATCGTCATCCGCCCCGGCCCGCGCGGCCCCGGCTTGTTTTCCTGACCGTTCATACCCGGTATGGTACCAGATTAACCGGGTAATCACAAGCCCCTACCCTGAATTTCAGGGTTTTCCAAAAACGGGGGCAAAATCGCCCCAGGCAGGTGAACCTAAGTCGCTTAACCATAACGACTTATAGTGGCAACGTGGTTTGCCGCCGGCAGATCCTGCCTACGAGCGGAGCTGCACCGTGCCGGACGACTGGCGGGCGTGCTCGATCGCCGCTTGGATGAACCCCAGGTACATCGGGTCCGGCCGCAGCGGCCGCGACGTGAACTCCGGATGCGACTGGGTGCCCACGAAGAATGGATGGTCCGGCAACTCCAGAATCTGCATGATCGGCTGGCCCGGAGCCTTGCCCGAAAACACCAAGCCGCTGGATGTGAGCTTCTTGATGTACTCCGGGTTCACCTCATAGCGATGGCGGAACCGCAGGCGCGTGGTCGCCGTATCGCCGTATAACCGCGAAGCCACCGAGCCCGGCGTCAACTCCACGTCCTGACCGCCCAGCCGCATCGTCGCCCCTAACTCCTTGATCCGCAACTGCTCCGGCAGCCGGTCGATCACCGGGTGCGGGGTGTGAGGGTCGATCTCCGTGCTGTTGGCCCGCTCCAGGCCGCACTCGTGCCGGGCGTACTCGATCACCGCCATCTGAAAACCGTAGCACAATCCCAGATACGGAATCCTGTTCTCCCGCACGTGCCGCACGCACGTGATCTTGCCCTCGGTCCCGCGGGCCCCAAACCCGCCCGGCACGATCACGCCGTGCATTCCAGCCAGCTTCTGGGCCGCGTTCTCGTCGGTGACGTCCGTGGTGTCCACCCAGTGCAGCGCCACTTTCGTGCCCGTC